>Ga0181520_10000240_pt1 | contig 119407 bp, 111 predicted proteins | sample PEATcosm2014_Bin_29_FD_132451 | JGI IMG/M metagenome (GOLD analysis project Ga0181520, IMG submission 132451) | Peatland microbial communities from MTU Mesocosm Facility, Houghton, MI, USA - PEATcosm2014_Bin02_30_metaG | ecosystem: Environmental > Terrestrial > Soil > Wetlands > Peat | place... | reverse complement strand
TAGGCACGCCGCCAGCGTTCATTCTGAGCCAGGATCAAACTCTCATGTTTAATACCTAAAGCTCTCCGCTCCGTCCCCTCGCGGGGCCGAACGCGTTGTTCGCTTGGTTTCATTACAGCCTCTCGCGAGGCTCAAAGCATTCCCATTCTCTTTATCCGGCTGTCAAAGACGCCCGGACGATCACGGCCTTCCCTCGCGGGCCTGCTCGCTTTCCTTCCGACCACCACAACCTCGATCGCGGCGGAAGATCAGATTACTACGCCGTCTCCTGAGCACAAGAACTTTTTTCAGGAAATTACTCGAGGGGGGTGTCCGGCGCGCCGTGCGCGGATCGGCGCCAGCGGCCCGGATCCGGCTAGAATGGCCCTGTTCGGCAAGGGCCGGACATCGCGGCCATCGCAGGTGGGCTAAGGGGTTCTCAACACTATGGACATTGATGTGATCGGAGCGGGGCTCGCGGGAGCCGAAGCGGCCTGGCAGTTGGCTGGCCGCGGGCACCGGGTGCGCCTGCGGGAGATGCGCCCGGGGACGATGACCCCCGCCCATCAGACGGATCGGGCGGCGGAGATGGTCTGTTCCAACTCCTTCAAAAGCGACGACCCCAACAGCGCCACCGGCATCCTCAAGGCGGAACTCAAGTTGATGGATTCGCTGATCCTCAGGTGCGCGGAGGCGACCCGGGTGCCGGCCGGGAACTCCCTGGCGGTGGACCGCTTCGCCTTCGCCGATCGGGTCACCGCGGAGCTGCGCGGGCATCCGGGCATCCAGTGGGTGGCGGAACTCGCCACCCGGGCCGAGCCCGGCATCCCGACCCTGGTGGCCACCGGGCCGCTGACCGCCGAGCCGCTGGCGGATTGGCTGGCCGCGGCCTGCGGCGCGGACCGGCTGTTCTTCTACGACGCCATCGCGCCCATCGTCGAGCGGGATTCGATCGACACGTCGGTGGCGTTCATGGCGGCCCGCTACGGCCATGGGGACCCGGATTTCTGCAACTGCCCCATGGACCAGGACGGCTACAACGCCTTCGTGGACGCCCTGCTGGCCGCGCCCCGGGCCGAGCTGCACGATTTCGACACGCCCTTCTTCGAAGCCTGCCTGCCCATCGAGGTCATGGCCGACCGCGGCCGGGAAACCCTGCGCCACGGGCCCATGAAGCCGGTGGGCCTGGATGACCCGCGCACCGGGCGCTACCCCCACGCGGTGGTCCAGCTGCGCCAGGACAACCTGGCCGGGGACCACTTCAACATGGTGGGCTTCCAGACCCGGTTGCAATGGGGCGCGCAGCAGGAGGTGTTCCGGATGATCCCCGGGCTGGAACGGGCCGAGTTCGTCCGGCTGGGCAGCATCCACCGGAATACCTACGTGAAGGCGCCGCAGGTGCTGGACGCGACCCTGGCGGTCAAGCGCGTGCCGGGGCTGTGGATCGCCGGCCAGCTGAGCGGCGTGGAAGGCTACCTGGAATCGGCGGCCAGCGGATTGGCGGCGGCCCTGTCCATGCACCGGGCGGCCAGCGGCCTGGCCCGGGCCCCCCTGCCCCCGGAGTCCATGCTGGGCGCGCTGCTGCACTACCTCGCCCATGCGTCCATCAAGGATTTCTGCCCGACCAACGCCATGCTCGGCCTGCTGCCGGCCATTCCGGACGGCGTCCTGGACCACCGGGCCCTGAAGCGCGCCGGAGGCGTGCGCGGCCTGAAGGCGGCGAAGGGGGCGGTGCACCGGACCCGCGCCCTGGCAGCCCTGGCGGCCTTCCTGGACGGGGAGGGGCGGTCGTGAAGCTGCTGGTCGGCATCGGCCTGGTCCTGGCGCTCCTGGGCGGCGGGCTGTGGTGGAGCCTCCGGCGCCAGCCTTCGGCCGCTCCGCTGGATGACCCGGGCAGCACCTTCACGGTGCAGGCCAGCGGTCCGGGCCAGCTGATCACCTTCCAGGCCGCGCAGATCCCCTTGCGCTCCCTGCACTGGCTGGTAACGCTGCCCGGGGGGATCTTGGCCGCCCAGGTGCTGAGCCAGAGCGACCGCCAGCGGGTCGTCCTGTTCCGCGACGGCATGCGCCAGGACACGCTCCTGGTGCTGAAGCCGGTGGGGGTCGGCGACGGGTTCTGGCGCTTCGCCGCCCTCCGGGAGGCGGCCCTGGTGGCCGACGGGACCCTGCTGCTGCTGTACCAGCCGGGCGATCCGGGCAGTACGGAACTGCCCTTGGCGCTGGCGCTGGACGTGGCCAGCCAGCAGGTGCGCTGGTTCATCCGGGGCGATTTCACCCGGATGGCGGTGACTCCGGGTTCGGAGGCGGTCTACCTGTTCGGCGGCAAGGGCCCCATCCAGCGCGTCGCCCTGAACCAGCCCTCCCTGCATCCAGCCCCCACGACCATCGATCTGCCGCCGGAGCTGCAGCAGGTTGAGGCGCTCCTGCCGACCGGCGCGGCGAGCTTCCTGGCCAGCCACCGGAACGGCCTCTCCTGCTACCGGAATGCCGCCTGGACCCATTTCCCGGCTCCCGAGGAGCCCGGCGTGAACTGCCCGGACTTCCATTCGGGCCTCGCCCGGGCCGGCAAGGATATCTGGTGGCAGGCGCTACCCGGCCAGATGGTGAAGGTGCACCCGGACGGCACGCCGGGGCTGGCCTGGCGGGGCGAGCTGCCGGAGGCGGATGCCTTCGCCAAGGACGCCCGGCTGCTGCGCCTGCTCGGCGCGGACCCGTCCGGCGCCCTGTGGTTCGCCCTGGCCAGCCCGGCGCCCACGGCGACCCAGCAGCCGCCGGCAAACCCGCCGGACGCCGATGTGCCCCCTGCTGAAGACTGGGGCGCCTATGCGGCGGCTGGGCTGGATCGGCTGTACCGCTGGAACCCGGCCAGGAAGGCGCTGGAGCGGATCGCCCTGCCGAGCCTTTGGCCCACCCTGAATCCGCCTCCGGGCATGGCGCCGCCGGCGCTCGGCCAGGGCCTGGTGCCCGCGGCGGGCGCGCTGCTGGCCGAAGGCGCGCGCTGCGCCTGGTGGCTGCCCCTGGGCGCGCTCAGGGCTCAGGCGATGTAGTCGAACAGGGTCTTGGAGTTGGACATGGACATGGCGTTGAGGGCGGCCTGCTGGGCCACGCTCTCCTCGTTGAGCTGGGTGATGGCGGTCGGGTAGTCCACGGACTCGATCTGGCTTTGCTGGGCGCTCAGGTTCGCGTTGAAATCACTCAGGCCGTTCTGGAGGACGGAAACCCCGTTTTCCCGGCCGCCCATGTCCGTCTGGACGGTGTCGATGCGGGTGGCGATGGCCTGGAGGTTGGTGTAGGCGGTTTGCAGCGCCGCGGTGTTTCCGCTGGTCAAGGCGTCCCTGGCGGCCGTGACCTGGGCCAGGAGGTCGGTGGAGGAGCCCTGCCCGCCCGGGCCGAAGAACAGGCTGTTGCCGGGGATGTTGGTGGTCACGGTGGTGCTCGTCCCCACGGTGAGCTGGTTCAGGCCGCTGTTGCCGGCGTAGGTGACGCTCTGCGGCGTGGTGCCGGTGGCGGGGACATTGTCGAGGAAGGGCTCGGTGGTGGTATCGGTGCCCGCGAACAGATACTGCCCCTGCGCCTGGGAGTTGCCCAGGGAGATCAGATCGGTGCGCAGGGAGTCCACTTCAGTGGCTCCGGCGGTCATGCCGGCGGGGGTGTCGGTGCTGGCCAGGCCCTGCTGGGCCTGCGTCACCACACTTTGGACGTCGCTGAGGATGCTGCTCAGGATGGTGGAGGTGTTGGTCATCTGGGTACTGGCGGTGTTCGCCTGGGCGATGTATTGCGCATTCAGATCGACGGAGGACTGGTAGTTCGAGATCTCGGTGGCGGAGGTGGGGTCGTCGCCGAGATTGACGATGGCCTTGCCCGTGGTCAACTGCAGCACCGTGTTGGAGTACTGCTGCTTGATGCGCTGCAGGTCCAGCATCGACTGGGCATTGTTCATGAGATTGGGTACCCGCATGGTCATTGTTCATCTCCCTTCCATGGCGTTTCCGCTGGAAGCACTGGGCTCCGGTTCATCAAGAGGTCGAGGTCATGGCGGTCATGAGCGAAGTGGTGAGCTGGCTGATCGTGGCGATGAACTGGGCCGCGGCCTGGTAGCCTTGCTGGAACGACAGGAGCTGGGCGGCCGACTGGTCAAGGTCGACGCCGGACACGCTGGCCTTCTGGGTCTGCAGGGCCGTGGTGAGGTTTTCCTGGTTGGTGGCGGTGGTGGTGTATTGGTTCACCTGGGTGCCCACGGCGTTGATCAGGCCACTCACCACCGTGCTGAAGGGGCCGGAGTTGAAGGTCCCGCTGTCGGTGGTGTCGACGGCGTTCAAGCTGGATTGCAGGTTGGCCATTTTCAAGGCATTGGTATTGTCCCCGGCGACCCCCGTGGTGGTGGCGGCGGCGATCAGGCTGGGGTCGGCCACCACGGCGGCGTTGACCTGGAGGGCATTGATGATCCCCGAGTAGTCCGGCTTGCCGGTGGTGGGATCCACCACGGCCAGGCCGGTGGTCGGATCGATGCTGCCGGCAGCGGTGAACAGGAGGGTTCCCGTCGTGCTGTTGCCGCTGGCGTCGGGCAGGCTGTAACCGCTCATATTGACCTGGTTGACCTGGCCAACGAGGCTGCCGGCGATCTGGTTCAGCTGGGTCTGGTAGCCGGGCAGGACGTTGTCCCGGAGATCCATCGCACCCCCCAGCGTGCCGCCGTTGATATTGTCGGTGACGTTGGTGCTGGTGTTTCCGCTCTGAACGGATACCGTCAGGTTGTTGCCTTGGGTCGGGTCAGGCGACGTGGTCATCTGATAGGAACTCTGGCCGCTCACCAGGGTCGCCGCACCGGTGTCCAGGGTGATCTGGTACTCGTTCTTGCTGTCGGTGGACACCTGGATGCCCACCAGATTGGCCAGCTGATCGGTCAGCTCCTGGCGCTGATCGATGGCGTCGTTGTCGGTGGTCGGGTTGAGGCTCTGGGAGATCTGGGTGTTGAGCGTGGCGATCTGGGAGGTGAGGGTATTGATCTGGGGCACCGTCGCCGCCACCTGCTGGTTGAGGCTGGAGATCTGGGAGGTGAGGGTCGAATTGGCGCTCTGGAATTCCGTGATCATGGTCTGGGCCATGCCCACGACGTTCTGCCGGAGGGAGGCGTCGCTGGGGTTGCCGGAGAGGGTCTGGATGCTGGAGAAGAAATTCTGGATCTGGGTGTTGAGGCCGGTGGTGCCGTCGTCGGTGAAGGCCGAGGAGATCGCCTGCATGCCGTTGGAACGGGTCTCGGCGCCGCTCTGGCTGCAGATGGACGAGGTCAGCTGCAGGTTGAGGAACTGGTTGCGCAGGGCCTGGACCGAACTCACGTTGGCCCCGGTGCCGAACAGGACGTCGCCGAATTGCTGGTCCGGGTTCGTCTGGATCACCGCCGATTGCTGGCTGTAGCCGGGGGTGTTGACGTTGGCGATGTTGTGGCCGATGACGGCCATCGCCTCCTGGGCCACCTGGAGCCCCGTGAGCCCGATGCCCAGACTGGTGGTCAGATTGGTCATGGCACTGCTCCTAGGCTCTGGTTCCGAACCGGCAGGAAATGACGGACGGCAGGTTGGGACCGCCCCGGGCCGCGTAGGTGCCCCCCGAATTCAGCCGTTGCAGGGTCGCCCGCACGGGGGCGTGCAACCCGGTGATCAGGAATTTGATGCCATCCAGCTTGCTTTTGATCCAGGTGGCATCCTCGGGGGTCTTCGGCCAATCAATCACCTCGGGCCAGCGGATGCTGCTCAGCAATGGCAGCGGGTCTTCGGCCGCCATGATCTTCTGCTCGAGTTCGTTGAGCAAAGCAGGCAGCGAGTGCAGCATGGAACACCTCCGAGGCATCCCTGCGCAAACGCCATACCAAAAAGCCTAGGCGAGAAAATCCATATGGGTCTCGGCAGGATTTGCCTTGTCCTCGTCCTCGGGCTGATCCTCTTCCCGCTGCCCCGAACCCTTCCGGCCATCCTTCTGGCGCCCGCCCTTGCGCTCCTCGGTTCTCATGCGTTCGGTCACCGGGATCTGCGGAACGGAGACCTGGTCCTCCGCCATCCGGTCGAGCACGGCCTGCCGCAGCCCGGCCTCGCGCTGGAGCATTCCGCCCATGTCGTGGGCAGCCTTGACCGCCTCGGCATTGATGGTCTGGAACATCTGGCGCTGCACGACGGGCGTGATCATGATCCCACCTTACCGGTCACCGGGCGGAGGCGTGTGTTCGCGCACCAGCCCTTCAGCGACGGCATCGCCGTCGGGATTGTAGTCGTCGGACTCGATCTTGGCCTTGATGGCTTCAACCTTTTCCGTACGGATATCGGGAATCCTGGCCAGTTCGGCCTGGGCCACGGCCATGAAATGGGCACTGCTGGAAACGCTGACAGCATCCCCCTGGACGGTGGCGGGACTGGTGCTGCCCGCGGGCTGGGCGCCGCCGGAAGGCTTGCCTCCCGTGACCGCAGGGGTTGCACCGATCGCCCCCGTATTGCCCGTAACCTTCATGAACTCACCTCGTCAGGACAGGTATCGGCACGTAACCGGATCGAGTCAAGTCCTGTTCTTCAGAGAGTATTCATTTATTTGTGATGGGAGCGTTCCATTTGGCTTCCAGCCGCTGACTCAGGCCCCATCCCTTACCGGCTTTCATGGCGTTGCTGGCGACCGCTTGATCCAATAAATATTCATAAGTGCTTTGGGCGTTTCCGCCGTTGCCGAACAGCCCCGAGGGCTGCACGGTCTGGCGCATCTTCTGGAACACGAACGACATCAGCATGCCTTCGAACTGCTGGGCGGCTTCGGCGTTGTGCGCCGTGCCGGAACCCGCCGCGGGCAGGCCCTGGGCAACGATTTCCTGGGGGGCCAGGGCCGTGAGGGCGCTCACAGGATCCTCAGCTCGGCGTTCAGGGCGCCGGCGTCCTTGATGGCCTGGAGGATGGCGATCATGTCCCGGGGCGTGGTGCCGATGCTGTTGAGCATCTCCGCCAGCCGGCCCACGGAGATGCCGGGCTCGATGGTGAGGGTCTTCATCTTCTCCTCCTCCACCTTCACGTCCTTCTGTTCCGTGGTGGTGGTCTTGCCTTTGCTGAAGGCGTTGGGCTGGCTGGTCTGGACCGTGGAGGTGACCTGGATGGCCAGGCCGCCCTGGACGATGCTCACGGCCCCGATCCGCACTTCCGCCCCCATGACCACGGTGCCGGTCTTTTCGTTGACCACCACCCGCGCCTTGTTCTGCAGCTGGATCGGCAGGTTCTCCAGCCGGGCCACCATCTCCACCAGCCGGCCCTGGAATTCGGCGGGAATGCCCACCTCCACCGTGCGCGAATCCAGCGCCCGGGCCGCGGGTTCGCCAAGTTCCTGGTTGATGGCGTGCACCACCCGCACCGCGGTGGTGAAATCCTCTTCCGACAAGCTGTAGCGCAGCGCCTTGCGGTCATTGAAGTTGCCGGGCACTTCCCGCTCCACCACGCCGCCGTCGGGAATCCGGCCGGCGGTGGGGTGGTTCTTCACCGCCGAGGCTCCGCCCGCCTGGGCGGAAAACCCGCCGACCAGCAGCGGTCCCTGGGCCACCGCATAGACCTGGGTATCGGGGCCCTGGAGGGCCGCCATGAGCAGGGTGCCGCCGGCCAGGGACGGGGCGTCCCCGGCGGAACTCACGGTCACGTCGATGCGCTGGCCGGGGCGGGAGAAGGCCGGCAGTTCGGCGGTGACCATCACCGCGGCCACGTTCTTGGGCTGGACCGCGGAGGGGGTGATGTTCACGCCCTGCCGGGCCAGCAGGTTGGCCAGGGTCTGGGCGGTGAACTTGGACTGGGTGGTGTCGCCGGTGCCCTTCAGCCCGACCACCAGCCCGTAGCCGATGAGCATGTTGCCCCGGACGCCCTGGAGGGTGGCCACTTCGCGCAGCCGGACTTCCAGCTTGGCCTCCCTGTTGTCCAGCAGGGGACCGCCGAAGAGGCTGGTGGCAAACAGGAACAGGATCGCTAGCCGCATGGCGTCATCCTTAGAAGGGCCAAATGAGATTGAGGAGCCGGATGTAGCCGGGCTTGGTGGTCTCGTCGACCACGCCCTTGCCGCCGTAGCCGACCCTGAGTTCCGCCACCTGGCTGGAGGCGATGCTGTCGTTGACGTCCAGCCGGGCCGGCTCGACGATCCCGGCGATGTACATGCGCTCGGTCTCGTTGTTGAGCTGGATGTCCCGGAAGCCCTCGAAGACCAGGTTGCCGTTGCCCAGCACCTTCACCACCCGGGCGGTGATGGTGGTGGTGAACACCGCGCTCCGGTCGGTGTTGCCGGCGCCCGTGAAAGTGGTGCTGGTGGAGGTGGTGGGGTTGGCGCCGGCGGCGGCGCCGCCGCTGATCCCCAGGGTGGCGAGCCGGCCCAGGAAACCGGTGCCGCCGACGCTGTTCGCGCCGACCCGGCTGGTGGCGAGATCGCCCTTGAGGGTGGCGGTGGTGCTTTCGGTGATGCGGATGGTCACCAGATCGTTGAGCCGGCGGGCGCGCAGATCGGACACCATCAGCCGGTCCTGCCAGAGCGAGCCGTCGGAAAGCGGCGCCTGGGTGAGGCTGTCTTCCTCGTAGGGAATCTTGGGCTTCTTGACCAGGTCGGGATCATGGGTGCTGGGCAGGGAGCAGCCCAAGACCAGGAATCCCAAAGCTATGGGCAAAATATACCGCATCGCGCGCCTCCACAGGGTTATCCGAGCAGGGGGCGTGCCAGTTAGGGTAGAACCATCAGGACCCGCTCATGACCGGCCAGGTCCCGGTGCACCGCGCAGTGGCGCCAGCCGATGGCCAAGGCCCTGGTCTTCAGTTCATCGCCTTGGCCGGCGCCGATCTCCAGCACGCAGCCGGGCGCCTTGCGGGCGTGGGCCTGGCGCAGCAGGGTGGTGGCCAGGGCGAGGCCGTGGTCGCCGGCGAACAGGGCCTGGCGTGGCTCGAAGGCCAGCTCCCGCTGCAGCGCCGGTGCGTCGGCGGGGTCCACGTAGGGCGGGTTGGACACCACCAGCCCCAGCGGGTCGGGCACCGCGTCCAGCAGATCGGCCTGCTGGAAGCGCACCTTGGCCCCAAGCTGGGCAGCGTTGGCCTGGGCCACCTTCAGGGCGCCGCGGCTGAGGTCGGTGGCCGTCACCGCCCAGTCGGTCTCCAGGGCCATGGAGATGGCGAGGATGCCGGTCCCGGTGCCGACATCGGTGGCGTGCAGCACCTTCAACCGCCGGCCCACCTCCAGGGCGGCCTCCAGCACCAGTTCGGTCTCGGGGCGGGGGATCAGGGTGGCGGGGCTCACCTGGAAGCGCCGGCCGCGGAACGGGGTCCAGCCCAGGATGTAGGCCCAGGGCTCGCCCAGCCGGCGCCGGTCGAGCCAGGCCTGCACCTGCCGGGTCTGCTCCGGCGGCAGCGCCTCGGCCCCGTGGGCGGCCAGCCAGGCCCGGGACAGGCCCAGGCCGTCCTCCAGCCAGATCCGGCTTTCGGCGCGGGCCTCCCCGGGCTCCAGGAACCGGGCCAATTCGGTGGCCAGGTCCCGGCCGAGCTGGTCATAGCTTTCCGGATGCATTATTTCTGGGCCATCAGCTCCTTGGCCCGGTTCTGGCTGGCGCTCGCGACCTCCTCGTGCAGGCTGCCGCCGTGGCTGTCCATGGTGACCACCAGGGGGAAATCCTCCACTTCGATCACCCAGAACGCCTCGGGGCTGCCGAATTCCTCCAGCATCTTAACGTCGACCACGCGCTTGACCCGTTCGGCCAGGAGCGCGCCGGCCCCGCCGGTGGCGTGGAAATAGCAGGCGCCCACCTTGCCCAGGGCGTCGGAGGTCTTCCGGCCCATGCCGCCCTTGCCGATCACCCCGCGCACGTTGTAGGCCTCCAGCACCGTCGCCTGGTACGGCTCTTCCCGGATGCTGGTGGTGGGCCCGGCGGAAACGAAGGACCAGTGGCCGTCCGCGTGGTGCGCCACGACCGGGCCGCAGTGGTAGATCACGGCCTCGGCCAGCAGCGGCTTGAGCCACTCGGGCTGCTTTTCCACCATGAACTTGTGGCCGATGTCGCGGGACAGCACGACGCGGCCGCTGAGCAGAATTTCGTCGCCGACCTTCAGGTCGCGGATGACGGCTTCGGAGATGGGGGTGGTGATGCGTTTCATGGCTGCTCCCGGATCGATGGATGGTCAGCTGAAGGAGGGCCGGCCGGCCGCGTCCAGGGTCAGCAGGTTGCGCCGCGACGACCAGCACATGTAGCTGACGCTCACGTAGAAGCTGGCGGGGTGGCGGAACATCTCGGTGGCCAGCACGCCCAGGACGGTGGTGCGGCCGCCGTAGCCCATGGGGCCGATGCCGAGGGAATTCAGGTCGGTCATGAGCCGGCGCTCGAAGGCCTCCAGCTTGGGATCGGGGTTGGCCGTGCCCAGCTTGCGCAGGATCACTTCCTTGCTCTTTTCGAAGCCGGTGACCCGGTCGCCGCCGATGGCCACGCCCAGGATGCCCGGCGAGCAGCCCTGGCCCTGGGCCTTGGTGACGGCGTCGATGACGCACTTGCGCACCCCGCCCAGGTCCCGGCCGGCGCCGAGGGCCACGTCCGGCAGGCGGTACTGGGCGCCCACGTTCTCGCAGCCGCCGCCCTTGAGCATGATGGCCACCTCGATGCCCGGCGCCTCGCGCTCCTCGAAGTGGATCACCGGATGGCCTTCGCCGAACGGATCCATGTTGTTGCCGAGGTTCCTGCCGCTGAGCGCCTCGACGCAGTTGGGGCGCAGCCAGGAGCGGCTGGTGCACTCGCGCACGGCGGCACGGATCTGCTCCTTGAGGCGGCGCTGGGAGACGCCGAACGGGTGGCGCACCCAGAAGATCACCGTGCCGGTGTCCTGGCACAGCGGGGCGACGTGGTCGTCGGCCAGCTGGATGTTCTCCAGCATGGTGTCCAGGGTGTTGGCGGCGCGCGAGCCCTCGGCCTCGGCGTTGCGGCTGGCCACCAGGGCTTCGATGATGTCCTGGGGCATGCGGCTGGTGGTCCGGCGGATGAGTTCGGTCACCGGCAGGGTGAGGTCGAGGGTCAGGGGGTTGCTCAGATCGGCCGTCCAGCCCTTGGGCAGGACCGATTTGGCTTCCACGGTGGCCATAGGCGTGAGATCGGGCATCGGACAGGCAGGCATGGATCCCCCAGGAAGGTGTGGAATAGGTTCCGTCCGAATCCCGAAAATGACAAGATTCCTTGTTGTTTGCGACGAAATCTCAACTGGACCAGGCCCGGCACAGGGCGGTGGTGAGGTTCAGCATCGGCGCGACGCTGCGGGAGATGGCCTGGCCCTTGAGGTCCAGATCGGTCTGGTTGACCAGGGTGAGCAGGCGCAGGGCCCCCTCGGCGCCGATCCGGCCCAGCACCCGGGCGTAGCCGTCCAGCAGGAACGCCTGGCGCGGACCGAGGCCCAGGGCCGCCACCAGCTCCGGCCCGCCCTTCAGGCCCAGCCGCCGGGCCTCGGCCAGCCGGCACAGCCGCTCCACTTCGCGCCGCGCCTGGCCCAGCAGCGCCAGCGCGCCGCCGCTGTCGGGCGCGTCTTCCTGGGCCAGGCGCAGGGCCTGCAGGGCCGTGGCGATCTGGCCGCCCTGCCAGGCCTTGGTCCAGGCGAACACGTTCTGCTCACCCAGCCGGAAGGTGGCCTGGTCCACCAGCTCCAGGCTCACCTCGCGGCCGCCGGCGAGCAGGTCCAGGACTTCCAGGGTGCGGCGCAGGATGCCGGGGTTGCCGCCCAGCCGGCCGGCGACGCGCTGGGCCACGCCGGAGGCCAGGCGCAGCTTCATGGCCGACGCCTGGCCCTCGATCCAGCCGGCGGCGTCCTTCTCGTCCAGGGCGCCCAGCTTGAGCACGCGCCCCTGCTGGTTCCACTCGCTGAACGGCTTGGCGCCCAGGATACGGCCGGGGCCGGCGGAGAGGGTGCCCCGGGCCACCAGCAGCAGCCGGGTGCCCGCAAGAGGCTCCTGCAGCATCTGCCTGACCGCCGCCGGCAGCTCCTTGGCCTTTTCCAGCAGGTTGTCCGCCTGGGGCACCAGCACCACCCGGTCCGCCCCCAGGGGAGCCGATTCGCGCAGGGCATTGAGCACTTCGGCCCAGGGGCAGCCCTCGGCGCAGACGGTGAAGGAGAACACCTCCCATTCGGGATCCACGTGGACGGCCTTCCAGGCCTGCACCGCCGCCGAGCGGCCGTCGCTGTCCTCGCCGTGTACGAGGGCGAACCGGGCATCGAGCCAGGGACGGGGGAGCATCTAGTCACTCCCTTCCAGCAGCTGGGTCAGGAAGCTTTCGGCGAAATCGTCGGCCAGGGTGCCCAGCACGCGCAGTTCCTGGTTGTCGAAGCTGGCGAAGTTCTGGTCGACCCGGTACTGGTTCGAGAAGGTCAGGCGCGGCCGGGCGATGATCACGTCCCCGGTCACCCCGTCCTGCAGCTGCACCGAGGCGGTCACCAGCACTTCGACCCGGGTGGCGCTGCCCGCGGAAGCCGGATTGGCCGCGTTGCCCAGGGAAAGGCCCAGGGGCCGCACCTCGTAGTGCTCGATGGTGGCCCGCAGCACCCAGCGGGAACTGGCCGTGGGCGGCACCAGCTTCCAGGGCGCCACGGCCATGATGCGGTTCTCCAGGGCCTTGCGGAACACTTCCTCGGCCCCCAGCTTGGGGGTGTGGTTCTCGAAGCTGCCGATCCGGACGGTTTCGCCCTTCACCAGCCAGGCCGAGGTCCTGGGACGGTTGTCCAGCCGGTGGTAGGCGCAGCCCAGCGCCAGGAGGGCGCCAAGCAGCGGCGCGTAGAGGAGGCGGCCCATTCGATTCATGCCGGGTTGTAGATGCCGACATAGGGGAGGTTGCGGTGAATTCCTTCCAGGTCGAGCCCGTAGCCCACGACGAAATGGTCTTCGATGGCGAAGCCGACGTAGTCCACCGGGACCTGCACCCGGCGCCGGCTGGGCTTGTCCAGCAGGGTGACGATCTTGAGGCTGGCCGGATCCCGGTCCATGAGCAGGTGGCGCACCTTGAACAGGGTGAGGCCGGTGTCGACGATGTCCTCGATCACCAGCGCATGCCGGCCCCGGATGGACTTGTCGATGTCGAAGATGATCTTGACCTCGCCGGTGCTCTCCAGGCCGTCACCGTAGCTGGCCACCCGCATGAAGTTGACGTCCAGGTCCAGGTCGATGGCCCGGGTGAGGTCGGCGAAGAACGGGTAGACCCCGTTCAGCAGGCCGATCACCACCAGGTCCTTGCCTTCGTAGTCCCGGGTGATCTGGGCGCCCAGCTCCTTCACCCGCACGCGGATCTGCTCCTCGGACAATAGCGGGTAGATGCGGCTGCGCGACTTGACCATGGCGTTCTCCAATTCTCTTCATATCATTCAACCCTACGGGGGGCCCCCGGGTCTACCTTGCCGACGGGAGCTGCGCGCTTTCTCTTGTCTTTTCCCGGTGAGCCCACGATGATAGCCCTTTCAGCAGACGGATACGAGAAGTTGATGGAGCAAACGATCAGCGATTCTCCCTACCATGGGCCTGAGGTGGGGGCCTGGGTGGAAGCAGCGCAGTTGGGCGACCAGGCGGCGTTCGGTTGCCTGGTCGAACGCTTCCAGCGGGATGTCTACGGCAAGGCCTTTTCCATCCTCAGGAACCACCTGGACGCCGACGACGTGGTGCAGGAAACCTTCCTCCGGGTGTTCCGGGCCCTGCCGGGCTTCCGCTTCGAGTCGTCCTTCCGCACCTGGCTGATCACCATCACCACCCGCCAGGCGCTCAATTTCATCAGCCGCAAGCGCAGCAACCACGAAAGCCTGGACCCGTCGGAAGACGGTCCGGAGCACCTGGCCCTGCGCGTGGAGGGCAACCAGATGACGGCGCTGTTGGACCTGGAATCCCGGCGCATCCTCCGGGATGCCCTGCCCCGCCTGCCCGTGCGGCAGCGCCAGGCCCTGCTGCTGAAGATCCAGAATGATTGGAAATATGAAGATATTGCCCGGGAGATGAACATTTCGGTGGGCAGCGTCAAGGCGCACATCTTCCACGCCATCCAGAACCTTTCCCAACTGGTCAAAGGAGTGCGGCCATGAAGGACCAGTTCCCCCCCATCCCTGCCGCCTGCCAGTCGGCCCTGGCGGAAATCGAAGCGGATCCGCTCAGCCTGACGCCGGGCACCGCCGCCCATGTGCAGGCCTGCCCGGCCTGTTCGGAAGCCCGGATCGCCTGGCTGGCCCAGGAGGATACCGAGGCCCTGGCCCCGGCCGGCTATTTCCAGAGCCTGCCGGAGCGCGTCCTGAGCAAGCTGCCCGCCGGCCCCCGGCGGCGCCGGCCGCACCCCGCCCTGTGGGCCATGGCCGCGGCGCTCATGCTGGCGGTGGCCACCGGCGGCTTCTGGGCCGGGCGCGCCAACCGCACCCCCATGGTGGAGGCCACGCTGGTGCCGGTCAGCCTGGACAGCCATGACACCCTTCCGGACACCCCCTTCCAGGACGGGGAAGAGGACTACGCGCAGCTGCCCAATCTGAGCCCCGAACAGGCCCGGAAGGTGATCGAGCGGGTGCGCAACCAGGACAATCGCCCCTGAACCCGGGAGCCTTGGAGATGCTCATGTACAGGCCCATGCTGATGCTCGCCCTTTCCGCCGTGCTCACGGCCCAGCAGGATCCCGCTGCGGGGCCGCAACCCGGCAGGGCCGCCCAGGAAGGGCACATCCTGGCCCAGTTCTACCAGTTGCGGGTGGCGCGGATCCAGCAGTCGCTGGGCGTGTCCGAAGACCGGGCCAGGGCCCTGGCCGAGCGCTGGGGCCGCTGGGACCGGGACCTCATGGAGCGGGGCCGGCAGATGATGCTGCTGCGGGCGCAGTTCAACCAGATCCTGCTCGGCACCGGCCCGGAAGAGGAGAAGTGCGCCCGGATCAAGCCGCTGATGGACCAGTTCCTGGATCTGCGCCAGCAGCAGGAGGACGCCAAGCACCGCTTCGAGGCCGAGATCCTCAAGTCGCTCAGCCCGGCCCAGCAGGCCCGGATGATCCTGCTGGTGGAGGATATCCAGAGCCGGATCCGGGATACCCTGCGCGAAGCACGCAAGGGCGGCGGACGATTCTAGTAGGGATTCCCACGTTTTCATGGGATACTGGCTGTTTGGGCCAGGTCCGGCAGGCGCAGTTCAGCCCCTACGATCCGGCGGCGCCCCGGGAGACATCTTGACCGTTGATACTTTCGCAGCCCTTGGCTGCTCCGAACCGTTTCTGGGAGCCCTCGAACGACGCGGCTTCAGCACCCCCACCCCGGTCCAGGCGGAATCGTTCCAGCCCGGCCTCGAGGGCCGCGACCTGCTGGTGCAGAGCCGCACCGGGTCCGGCAAGACCCTGGCCTTCGGCCTGCCGCTCATGCACCGGCTCAGCGAGGAGAAGCGCCCCCAGGCCATCGTCCTGACGCCCACCCGCGAACTGGCCCAGCAGGTCGGGGAGGAACTGCAGAGCGTGATGCCCCGGCTGGAGATCGCCCTGCTGGTGGGCGGCCTCAGCTACGCGCCGCAGCTCAAGGCGCTGAAGTACGGCGCCCGCGTGGTGGTGGGCACCCCCGGCCGGGTCCAGGATCACCTGGACCGCGGCACCCTCGACCTTTCCGGGGTCACCATGGTGGTGCTGGACGAGTGCGACGAGATGCTGAACATGGGCTTCCTGGAGGACGTGGAGAAGATCCTGTCCGGCGTGCCCGCGGGCCAGCAGACCTTCCTGTTCTCCGCCACCCTGCCCGCCCCCATCGCCAGCCTGGCCAAGCGTTTCCTGACCAACCCGCACCGCATCAACCACAGCCTGGCCGAAGGCACCTCCCAGCACGCCGATATCGAGCACACCCCCTGCCTGGTCGCCGACCACCTGCACACCAAGGCGCTGGTGAACTTCCTGCTGGCCGACGAGCCCTCCTCGGCGCTGATCTTCACCAAGATGAAGGTCACCACCGAGACCGTGGCGCAGTCCCTGCGCGACGCCGGCCTGTCGGCGGACTGCCTGCACGGCGACCTGAGCCAGCAGTCGCGCAACCGCATCCTCAACCTGTTCAAGGAAGGCAAGCTGCGCTACCTGGTGGCCACCGACGTGGCGGCCCGGGGCATCGACGTGGAGAACATGCCGCTGGTGGTGCACATGGGCATCCCCACCCAGATGGAGAGCTACATCCACCGTTCCGGCCGAACCGGGCGGGCCGGGCAGAAGGGCGCCTCCCTGGCCCTGGTGAATTTCAAGGAGTCCCGCATCCTGCTGGCCTGGAGCCGGCGCGGCGGGCTGAAGCTGGACTGGCGCGCGCTGCCGACCCAGGCCGAGATCCGCGAAACCCGGGCGCGCAAGCTGGCCGAACGGATCAAGTCCATCGAATCCCCCGCGCACCTGGAAGCGGCCCAGCGCCTGCTCGCCGAGCGCGAGGCCCCGTCCCTGGTGGCGGCGCTGCTTTCCATGATCGAAGGCAAGGCCCCGGACGGCTTCGACATTCCCGATTCGCCCAAGCAGGAATATGCGACCGAGAAGCGCCCGTTCAAGCCCAGGCCCGGCGAGAAGGCCGTCTGGACGCCGGGAGCGAAGCCGTTCCGCCCGGCCAAGCCCTGGGTCGACAAGGGCCCCAAGAAGACCTTCGCCCCGGCCAAGCGCAAATGGGACGCCGAAGCGCCGGCCTTCCCCAAGAAGAAAGGCTAGAGCAGGAACCGGTAGACCACGAACCCGGACTTCTCGGCCACCTGGTCATACAGCCGCATGGCCGTCGCGTTGGTCTCGTGGGTCTGCCAGTACAGCCGCTGGGCCCCGCCCAGCCGGGCCTGCTCCGCGACAGCGCCGATCAGCGCGCGGCCGACCCCATGGCCGCGCGCCTCCGCCGCGGTGAACAGGTCCTGCAGGTAGCAGGTCGGCCCGATCTGGATGGTGCTGCGGTGGAACAGGAAGTGCGCCAGGCCGACCAGCCTGCCCGCGTCTTCCGCCACCAGGGCATGCACCGGTTCGCCGTCGTCGAAAAAACGCGACCAGGTGGTCCGGCTGATCGCCTCGGGCAGGGCGGTCGGCCCGACCCGGCCGTAGAAGGCGTTGTAGCCATCCCAGAGCGGCTGCCAGGCCGGGAAATCCTCGTGCGCCACGGGGCGGATGGTCATGGCCATGGGCGGCTCCTAAGGATTCAGGGCCAGGGCGTGCTTCTGCTCGCCGGCCGCCTTGTAGTCATAGGTCGGGTAGAACGCCGTGTGGTAGCCGCCCCAGGCGGTGGTCTCGATGGCCTGGTTCACCTCGCGCAAACGGCCCGGGGGCACGCGCAGGGTGACCACCTGGCCGATGCCCATCATCACGTACCAGGAGACCACCTGCACTCCCGGCGGCGGGAACGCCTTGAAGAAGCCCTGTTCCGCCAGCTGGTCGTTGATCTTCCCCAGCGGCTTGGACTGGTCGTGCTTCAGGAATACGGTCAGCAGGAAGCTGCCGTCGCCAACCGGCACGGGGGCCGGCGCCTGGGCCTTTGCCGGGCCGAGGCAAAGCGTTGCTGCCAGGCCCGCTACGGCCATCCACCTGCTTGGGCGCATGATGATCTCCTCGACGGGTGCCTTCACCCGATTCCAAAATGCGGGTAGAAATGCCCCTTGGCAAGCCCGGAGTTTTATCCGAAGCTGGAGGGGCACCGGATCCTTGTCAGTTCCATAGCGCGAAATCCAGAAAGGTGGAGGGACGGGCCCTGTGAAACCTTGGCAACCTGCTTTCGGGCGTGGTGCCAATTCCTGCCCGCGGTGGCGAACCGCGGGAAAGATGACGAGCTGTCAAGAGCTGGCGGTAGGGGCCCATCGCGTTGGAACGACCAAGGCGGCGCCAGCGCGTCAAGGAGCCCCCCCAATGCCCGTCAAAATCCCCGATACCCTGCCCGCCACGGGCATCCTCGAGAGCGAGAACATCTTCGTCATGGGCGAGAAGCGCGCCCTGCGCCAGGACATCCGGCCGCTCCGGATCGCCATCCTGAACCTGATGCCCACCAAGATCAACACCGAGACCCAGCTGCTGCGGCTGCTGGGCAACACCCCCATCCAGGTGGAGATCGAGCTGCTGCACATGGATTCCCACGAGTCCCGCAACACGCCGGCCGAGCATCTGCTGGAGCACTACGCCACCTTCGACGACATCCGCGGCCAGACCTTCGACGGCCTGATCATCACCGGCGCCCCGGTGGAGACCCTGCCCTTCGAGGAGGTGGACTACTGGCCGGAGCTGTGCGAGGTCATGGACTGGGCGCGCCTCAACGTCACTTCCACTTTCTACATCTGCTGGGGCGCCCAGGCCGGGCTGTACCACTACTACGGCATCCCGAAACATCCGCTGGCGGAAAAGCTGTCGGGCATTTTCCCGCACCACCTGGACGTGCGCAACGAGCCCCTGGCCCGGGGCTTCGACGACGTGTTCTGCGCGCCGCATTCGCGCCACACCGAGGTCCGGCGCGAGGACATCCTGGCCGTGCCCGAGCTGGTGCTCCTGGCGGAATCCAGCGAGGCCGGCGTCTACATCGCCATCTCCGCCGACCGCCGGCACATCTTCGTCACCGGCCATTCGGAGTACGATCCCTTGACCCTCGGCGAGGAGTACCAGCGGGACCTGGCCCGGGACCTGCCGATCGCCATCCCCCGGAACTACTTCCCGGACGACGACCCCACCCGGCCGCCCATGGTGCGCTGGCGCGGCCACGCCAACCTGCTCTACTCCAACTGGCTGAACTACTACGTCTACCAGCAGACGCCGTACGACCTGAGCGAGATCCGGGCGGCGCGCCTGAAGCCGTGAGCGCGGGCCTTCCTGGCTTGGGTTCATACTGGAGGCCTGGCCACCCGACCCCAAGGAGGAAATCATGCGAGTGATGGCGTTCAACGGCGGTCCGCGCAAGACCTGGAACACGGCCACGCTGCTGGAGAAAGCGCTGGAGGGGGCCCGGGCCCAGGGTGCGGAGACCACCCTCGTCCACCTCTATGACCTCCAGTACCAGGGCTGCAGGAGCTGCTTCGGCTGCAAGACCCGGGGCGGGAAGTCCCATGGCAAGTGCGCCATGCAGGACAGCCTGACCCCGCTCCTGGAGCGGGCCAGGCAGGCCGACGCCCTGCTTCTGGGCTCCCCGATCTACTTCTGGGCCATCACCGGGGAGATGAAGTCGTTCCTGGAACGTTTGCTGTTCCCGTACTATCGCTATGCCAAGGACGACGATCCCGCTCCCAGCCTCTTCCCCAGGGTGATCCCCACCGCCTTCATCTACACGATGGGGGCTCCGGAACAAAGAATGAGGGAATACGGCTACGACCAGGCCATCAGGCTAAATGAGCTGTTCTTGAAGAGGGTCTACGGCCGGTCGGAATCGCTGATCAGCTGCGATACCTATCAGTTCGAGGATTACGCGAAGATCGACCAGGAGCGGTTCGATGTGGGGGAGAAGGCCGCGTGGCGGCAGGAGCACTTCCCCAAGGACTGCCAGCGGGCCTTCGAACTGGGCGGCAGGCTGGCCGGCGGCGCCTGAGCGCGCGTCGCGGATCAGAAGCGGAACGTGGCCGCCACGATCGCGGAGTCCCAGTCGCTGGCCCTCGATTCTGTGTTGTTGTTCTTATATTGGGTGACATTGAACCGGGCCTCGAGCCCGAAGTTGGGGCTGAACTGATAGCCGACGCCCACGTTGCCATAGGGTTGGGTGCTGTTGGCGGAAGTTGACAGGCTGGCGGGCACGGTAACCCCGCCGCTTGAAACCGTGCCGCTCGCGTCCACGCTGATCTTGTTGTAGGAGACGCCCAGGCCCCCCAGGACGTAGAACCCCTTCCGGATTTCCCTTTCGAAGTAATAGAGATAGTCGGCTCCAGCGGAAATGGTATCGGCCTTGACGGTAACGTTGCCCGCAACGTTGACTGAAGTTCCGTCCATATCAATGGTGCCCGCGCCGCCCTGGCTTCCCTGGAAATGGGCATAGTCGAGCCGGGGACGGATGGCGTGCCCGTTCTTCAGGTCGAAGACGGCGAAGCCCCCCACCGTGAAGCCTGCCTTGTTGTCGACGAGATCGCCCAGGTCACTGGACGGGAAGGCCGCCCCGGCCTGGAGTCCGAATTTCACGTCCTGGGCGGAGAGGGAGGAAGCGCCGGCGAGGGCGGCGGACAACAGGGCAAGGGCAGGAAGGGAGTGGGTTCGCATCGGGCGCTCCAGGAAAGACCTTCCGACCCCGGGAAGGTCATTTGTTATAATGAATTAATAATATATTTCCTTTTGGAAAGCAAGCGAAAATAAATGGCCACCGATCATGCAATGGCGAAATAAATTCCTTTTATATATTACGAATTGCCCCGTAAAGAGTATGTTTGAATCCATGCTTCAGGGAACCTTTCACCCGAATACTGAATAATTATTACATAATACCGTGTGCGCCTGTTTGGCCACGCGGTTCCCTGGATGTCATTCCATGTCCCTGGGCCGATTCGCCCACCCCATTTCCTTGATCCAGGCAGGCCTGCTTGCCCTGCCCCGGCTTCTGGCCTGCGGCGGCGAGGGGCAAGCGCGCGGTCGCCGCTCCGGGCCAGACCCCGATCTTCGGCGGGCAAAGCCTGTCCATCGCTCCCGGCGAGACCAGGCCCTTCTGATCAGGGGTTGGGATCCTCGGTGCCGCCCTGCCCCGGCGCGCTGGGCGGGGGGGGCGGCGGTGGCAGGCCGGCGCCCCAGACCCGGCGCTCCGTCGGCTGGGTGCGGGCCTTCTCCCGGGCTTCGCGCACGGCGGTGATGGCTTCATTGGTGCTGGGCAACTTGGGCACGGTGCCGGGCTTGAAGGCCAGGCGCACCAGGTCGGTGCCCTGGGTGGCATTGGTGGCGATCAGGCCGGTGTAGCGGTCCACCTCGGCCCATTCCATGCCGTCCGGCACGGGGAACTCTTCCTTGATGGTGCCGGGCAGGGCGACCTTCATGAAATCGATCCAGATGGGCAGGGCCACCTTGGCCCCGTCGGCGCCCTTGTAGATGGTCTTCTTGGCGTCCAGGCCCACCCATACGCCGCAGGTGACGTGGGTGGAAAAGCCCACATACCAGGCGTCGGTGTGGTCGTCGGTGGTGCCGGTCTTGCCGGCCAGGGGCCAGCCCAGCTCGTTCGAGCGGGCGCCGGTGCCGCGCTGGGCCACGCCCTGCAGGCACTGGATGAGCTGGTAGTTGCTCATGGGATCGACCACCTGGTCGCCCGGCACGCCGTCATGGGTCTCCAGCACCTTGCCGGTGCGGTCCACCACCTTGCGGATCAGGAAGGGCGGCGGCGCCTGCTTGCCGCCATTGGCGAAGGTGCTGTAGCCGCGCACCATGTCCTTGAGGGTGAGGTCGGACGCGCCCAGGGCGAGGCTGGGATAGGGGATGATCCGGCCGGCCACGCCCACGTTGTGGGCGAAGGCGATGACGTTGTCGATGCCGGCGGCCTCCAGGGTGCGCACCGCCGGCACGTTGCGGGAATCGCGGATGGCTTCCCAGATCGGCACGGGGCCCCAGTAGTCATGCTCGTAGTTCTTCGGTTCGTAGGTGGTGGCGTCCATGGTGAACCGGGTGGGCACGTCCTCCACCATGGTGGCGGGGGTCTTGCCCTCGGTGAAGGCGGTGCCATAGACGAACGCCTTCATGGTGGAACCCACCTGGCGCTCCGCCTGGAACGAGCGGTTGAACTTGGAACGCTTGAAATCATAGCCGCCGACCATGGCGCGGATCTCCCCGGTCTGGGGCTCCACGGCCAGCAGGGCGCCTTCCACTTCCGGCTCCTGGTCCAGTTCCAGCCGGATCGGGACGCCGTCCTCGCCGGCGGCCTTCACGATGAACAGCGGGGTGGCGCCGCGCATGAGGATGCTGCGGATGGTCTTGCCCGCCCAGGCGAAGGCGGTATCGGGCACGGTCAGCGTGGCCTTGCCGACGCGCACGTCGGCGCCGCCCTGCTTCCAGTCCAGGATGATGCCGCGCACCGAATCGCCTTCTTCGAAGAACCGGTTCCAGCCCGGCAGCACGGTGGTTTCGGGGCTGGTGACGAACTGCACGCCTTCCTTGCGGAAGCCCCGGCGCCGGTCCACCGCGCGCAGGCCCGCGGCCACGGCGCCATTGGCGGCGGTCTGCCAGACCGAATCGATGGTGGTGGTGACCTCCAGGCCGCCTTCCAGCACCCGGTCCCGGCCATATTTCTCATAGAGGTACTTGCGCACCTCCTCCACGGGATAGGGGGCGACCGCGTCCTCCTGGGCGTTCTCCCGGGCCAGGCGGATGGGCCGGTCCATGAGCGCCTCGGCGTCGCTGTCCTTCAGGTAGCCCTCGGCCACCATGCGCCTGAGCACATGGTTGCGCCGCTGCTTGGCGGCCGCCCGCGCCTTGGGGTCGGGATTGTAGGGGTTGTACCAGTTCGGGTTCTGCACCAGCCCGGCGAGCAGGGCGCACTCCTCCACCGCCAGCTGGGGGGCGCTCTTGCCGAAGTAGAACTGGGCGGCCGCCTCGAGCCCGTAGCGCCCGCCGCCGAAATAGACCTCGTTGGCGTACTGTTCGAAGATCTGCTTCTTGGTGTAGGCCATCTCCAGCTTGCGGGCCAGGATGATCTCCTTGAGCTTGCGGTCCAGGCGCCGCTGGCGCTTGGCGGTCACGGTGCGCACCAGCTGCATGGTCAGGGTGGAGGCGCCTTCCCGGCGCTGGCCGAAGCTGGTCAGGAAGTTGAAGCCCGCGCGCACGATGCCCCGGGCCGAGATGCCACCGTGGTTCATGAAGTCGGAATCCTCGGTGGCAATCACCGCGCCCACGAAGGCCCGGGGAATATCGCCGAACGGGATGACCACCCGGTTCTCCTCGGCGAACACGCCGATGACGTCGCCGTTCCGGTCCAGCACCTTGGTGATGGTCTTGGGCACGCGCAGGGCGAAGTAGGTCAGGAAGCTGTCCACGTCCCGGGACATCACCGACCAGGCCACCGCCAGCCCCACCGCCAGCGCGCCCAGCACGCCCAGGAAGCCCCAGAGCACCCACCGCAGGGAAGGATTGCGGGAGCGAACGGTTTTCCGCGGGTTATGCGCCATGGTTGCCATGCTCCCAGGTTAACCTAATGGCATGGCACGACCCATCCTCGTAATTGTGGCGAAATCCAGATCCACTTGGCTCTCGAACGCGCTTCGGGAAACGGTCCCTCCCTTCCTGGGCCGCGGCTGGCAGGTGGTGGCCCACCCCAAGATCCGCTCCGCGTGGCTGGCGGCCGGCCTGCCCGCGCAGGCGTTCACCGGCGACCCCCTGTTCGGCGCCGAAGCGGAGGTGCCGGATCTCTGCCTGGCGCTGGGCGGGGACGGCACCCTGCTCACCGCCGCCCGCCACACCGGGGTCAGGGGCACGCCCCTGCTGGGCATCAACCTGGGCTCCCTGGGCTTCCTCACTTCCCACCCGTCCGAACAGGCCGCGCGGGTGATCGAGGACTACTTCAAGGGCAGCTTCACCGCGGAAACCCGCTCCATGATCGACACCCGGGTGGTGCGCGGCAGCGAGATCCTGCCCGGGCGGCCGGTGCTCAACGACGCCGTGCTGGTCAAGGGCCTGGCCGCGCGGATGATGGAGTTCCGGGTGGAGATCGACGGCGGCGACGCCGCCCACCTCCGGGCCGACGGCCTGATCGTGGCCACCCCCACCGGCTCCACGGCCTACTCCCTGTCCGCCGGCGGCCCGATCCTGCATCCCGCCCTGGATGCCCTGGTGATCTCGGCCATCTGCCCGCATTCGCTCACCCTGCGCCCGATCGTGGTGCCCGGCCACCTGCACGTGGCCATCACCCTGGTGCACGCCGAAGACGCCCACCTGACCCTGGACGGCCAGGTGGATCACGGCCTGCTTTCCGGCGACCGGCTGGAATTCCAGAAATCGGCGCAGAGCATCACCCTGCTCCAGGATGCCCAGTTCTCCTTCTTCCGGCTGCTCCAGGAGAAGCTGCACTGGTCCGACCGCTAACGCCGGATCGCGTCCAGCAGGATCGCCAGCGGGGTGAGCAGCAGGAGGTTGTCCTGCCAGCCGGTGTTGATCCGGAAACGCTGCGGGACCAGCACCGCGTCGCCCGGCTCGACGGGCAGGCCCAGGATGCGCTGGTCGAGGATCCGCCCATCAGCCTTCAGCAGGCGCACCTGGCTCTTGTCCGCATTGCGGGTGAAGCCTCCGGCCAGCTTGATCAGGTCCCGCACCGAATCCTTGCCCTGCACCCGGAAGGTCGCGAAGGGGCTGGCCACTTCCCCGACCACGTAGGCGCTGTCGGCCTGCCGGGGGATGATGATCTCGTCGCCATCCTGCAGTTCCACGTCCCGCTGCGGATCGCCATGCAAGGCGGCCTGGAAGTCCACCACCAGACGATGGGTCTGGCCGCTGGCGAGGCCGTGCAGCACCGGACTGGGCAGCAGGTTGCCGGTCTCCTTGGTGCGTTTGGTTTCCGATAGCCGCTTGAGGATCTCATTGATATCCTGCAGGGCGGTGTCCCTGACCTTGGCGCTGACATCGACCTCCGGCACGCCCGCACCGGGCCTCAGGAAAATCCCGCCCTTGGCCATGGCCGCCGCGGTCAGCCCCCCGGCGCGCTCGATCAGCTGGCTCAAGGTGAAATGCTTATCCATGAACACGTACGGGCCGGGACGGCGCACCTGGCCAGTGATGGTGACGGTGTGGTGGACTTTGAAATCGGGAATTTCATAAAGGGTGATCTGGTCGAACGGGCGCAGCAGCATGTTGACCGCCGGATCCTGCAGCGCCGGAGCCGGGTTATCTACACTGTAGAGCAGCCGGGGCAGGTGCAGCTTGATCACCTCGCTGCCGGGCTGGCCCTTCGGGTCCAGATGCGCCAGCTCGGCGTAGTAGCGGTCGGCGTTCAGCCTGGGGGCGCCGGCCAGGAAGATGAGATCGGCCGCCCGCATCCCCTCATGCCAATCGAAGGTGCCGGGCGTGGTGAACGGGCCGAGGATGCTGACCGTGGCCCGGGGCCGGAGGACATCCACTTTGAACAGTTCAACCCGGTCCCGGGGTTCCAGGGCCAGGTTCTGGGCCGGGTCACCCTTCAGCGCCTGGGCGACGTTGAAGGAGAGCATCTCCGTGGCGCCGTTTTCGTGGGTGCGGATGATTTGACCTCGTTCCAGGTAGGTGTCGGGCAGGATCTGGTCCGGCTCGCGCAGCAGATCAGCCAGCCGCATGCCCGGGTGCTGGGCGAAGCTGCCGGGCACCCGCACCTGGCCGGACACCCGCACCACCCCTCCCTGCCATTCGGCCTGGGTCAGGCCCAGCAGCCGGTCGTTACTGTACAAAGGCTTCCCGCGCAGGAAGGCCTCGTCCACGGGCAGGTTCTCCACCGAGGTGACCCCGTTGGAATCGCTGCGCTGCAGGGTGATCAGGCCGTGGTAGGCGCTGGGCAGCAGGCCGCCGATGAGTTGCAGGGCGTCCCAGGCGGATTCGTGGGGCATCAGTTCCACCAGGACGCCGGGATTTTCCTTGAATACCGGGGAGGCGAGCACTCGCACGAAGGCCCCGTCGAACAGCACCTGGACCCCGGCGGTGGGCACGAACAGGGTGTCGCCGTCCCGCAGCAGCTGGCTCTCCATGCCCAGGCCCCTGAGCCGGAGGGCATACAGGTCGAGCGTGCGGATGACGCCGCCGCCGCGGATGAGCTGGACCTTCCGGTAGGAGCCGAACCGGGTGGGGCCATGGGCCGCCGCCAGGGCGTTGAGCAGGGAGGTGAGGCTGGGCACGACGTAGGAGCCCGGGCGGTACACCTCCCCGAGGATGAAGATCCGCACATCCCGGGTCTTGGAGAATTGCAGGTCCACCCGGGAATTGGAAAAGAGGGTGTTCACCAGCCTTTGCACCACCCGGCGGGCGTCGCCCAGGCGCAGCCCCGCCACATGGGCGGCGCCGATCCTGGGGATGGTGACGCTGCCGCCCCGGTCCACCACCAGCGGCACCTCGAAGGTGGCGCTGCCGAAGACATAGAGCAGCATCTCATCGCCCGGCCCCAGCTGGTACTCGTCGGTGACGTTCACCAGGGAACTCTGGTGCATGCGGGAGACCCCGTCGAACAGGTCCGAGGCCAGCAGGAACGGCCCCTTGTCGTTCTGCCGCGCCTGGCGGTAGGCCAGCTCCGCCTCGTCTTCCTCAAGGGGCTTGTTCGGGTCGCTCGGCTCCGGCTTCACGGCCTCGGGCTTGGGGACGGTCGGCGGGGGAATGGGCGGCGTCGGGGCGGGGCTGGGCAGCTGGTGGTTTGCGGCATTCAACCCAGGCTGGCTGGACCCGTCCGGGTAAGGCTGCGTGGCCAGGCCTTCCTGGGCCAAGCCTCCGACTCCCGTCAGGGCGGACGCCAGGACCAGGACCAACGGGAGAACCCTGGTACTTTTCATTGACCTTTTCACGGGTGCCCGTTCCAAACAATAGTTAAATCATAATTATTATAAATTATTGTTTGGAAGTCGCCAGGGTATTTCAGACCAGCACCCGGGGCGGCTCGCTGCAAGGAGGCCGCCGGGTTGCAACCCGGGTCAGGGCCGTTCGCCCCTGCCCAGCCGCTGGTCGATCCGGACGAGCACCTCCGGCAGGTCCGCGACCGTGTCGATCACTTCGTGCGCGCCCCAGTCCAGCAGCCGTTGCGCGGCCCGGTCGCGCCGGTTGATCCGCTCGGCTTCGGGCAGGACCTGCAGCTCTTCCAGGGTCAGGCCGGTCTCGTTGCCGGACAGGGCCACCCCCACCGTCCACATGCCGGCGCTCAGTCCTTCGATGATCCCCGGCTCGGTGTCGTCCACCTTCACGCAGGCCGCCACGTCGCGCACGCCCAGGGCGATCACGTTGGCCAGCGCCATCCAGGGGCCGGGCCGGCCGCCGGGTTGCAGGTCGTCGCCGGCCATGGAGTGGTCCAGCTTGAGCCCCTGCTCCGCGGCGCAGCGTTCCAGCTGGTCCATGACCTCGCGCGGGTAGCCGGAACTGCCTCCGGTGCGGATGCCCCGCGCCCGCAGGCCCTCCAGCACCTCGAGCACGCCGGGGATCACCCCCGAGTACTCGGCGATGTACTCGAGCTGCAGCGGCATGAAGCGCGCGTAGAGGGCGTCCACGTCCTCGACGGTCAGGGTGCGGCCGTGGGCCGCGCGCCAGCGCTCCGCCACCTCCGGCAGGCGCCCCAGGGCCTGGATGTGGTCCCACTTGGGCAGGCCCATGGGCACGCGCGCTTCGGCCAGGCTCACGGCGACCCCGCGCTCGGCGAACGCCTCGATCAGCACCTTGGTCGGCGCGTAGGAACCATAGTCGACGATGGTGCCGGCCCAATCGAAGATCACCGCCTGGACCGGACCTGTGCAGTACTGCCGGGATGGATGCATGGGGGATTCCTTATGCGTGGTGTTCGGGGAACAGGGTGCGCAGGGCCTGGCCGATGGCGGCCAGGGCGGCGTCGATCTCGGCGCTGCCGATGGCACCGATGCAGCCCACCCGGAAGGTTTCGATTTCCGTCAGCTTGCCCGGATAGAGGATGAAGCCGGAGGCCTTGGCAAGCTCGTAGAGGTCACGGAAGGCGTAGCCGGGATGGCCGGGGGCGCGCACGGTGACGATGATGGGCGCCTGCAGGGCCCTGGGCAGGAAGGGCTCGAGCCCCAGCTCCACCAGCCCCGCCAGCAGGCGCGCGCAGTTGCTTTCGTAGCGGGCCAGCCGGCCCAGGCGGCCGCCTTCGGCGTCGTACTGGTCCAGGGCCGCGGCCAGGGCCGCCACCACGTGGGTCGGCGGGGTGAAGCGCCAGCGTCCGGTCTTGGCCAGGTAGACGAACTGGTCGTGCAGGTCGAGGGACAGGGAGTGGGCGTTGCCCTCGGCCGCCAGCAGGGCGTCCTTCCGGGCCAGGACGAAGCCCATGCCGGGCACGCCCTCCAGGGCCTTGTTGCTGGAGGCGATGATCGCGTCGAAGGCCAGGTCCCGGGCCGACAGCGGCAGCACGCCGAACGAGCTCATGGCGTCGACGATCAGCCGGCGTCCGGCGGTTTCCACCACCCGGGCCACCTCCTCCAGGGGGTTGAGCATGCCGGTGCTGGTTTCGCAGTGGATGATCCCCACGTGGCTGATGGCCGGGTCCTGGGCCAGGGCCGCCGCCACCCGGGCCGGATCCACCGGGCTGGTTTCGCCGAAATCCAGCACCGCGACCGCCCGGCCCATGGTCCGGGTCAATCGGGCCATGCGCTCGCCGTAGGCGCCGTTCACCAGCACCAGCAGCTTGCCGTCCCGGGGCAGCAGCGTGCCGATGGCCGCTTCCACCGCGTAGGTGCCGGAGCCCTGCATGGGCACGCAGACGAAGCTCTCCCCGCCGTCCACGATCGCCACCAGGCGGCGGCAGAGCGCGGCGGTGAGGGCATTGAATTCCGCGTCCCAGGAGCCCCAGTCGTTGAGCATGGCCACCTTGGTGGCAAGGGAGGTGGTCAGCGGGCCTGGCGTGAGCAGGATCGGGTCGCGCATGGGTTGCTCCATGGAAGGAAGGGTCAGGCCGGGGACCGGCGCCAGGCCTGGGCCCGGCGGTTCAGCAGCCAGCCCAGGCCGTTGCAGGCCAGGGTGATCGCCAGGGAACTGGCGACGATCAGCGTGGCCATGGCCGCGGCCGAAGCCGTGTCGCCGGCGTCGTCCATGTTCAGCACGGCGACCGAGGCCAGCACGGTATCGGGGGTGTAGAGGAAGATCACGCAGCTCACGGTGGTCATGGCCGAAACGAACAGGAACCGGGCCACGTCCAGCAGGACCGGCAGGGTGATGGGCAGGGTGACGCGCAGGCAGGTGGTCCACCAGGGCCGGCGCAGGCTCCGGGCCACCGCTTCCATCTCGCCGTCGATCTGCCGCAGCGAGGTCATGATGGCCAGGTGCGCCGTGGTGTAGAAATGCACCACCGTGGAGATGACCAGGATGGCCATGGTGCCGTAGAGCTTGTGCAGGGGGTTGCCGGGCCGGTTGAAGCAGAACACGTAGCCCAGGCCCAGCACCAGCCCGGGCACGGCCATGGGGGTGAGCGCCAGGGACTGGATCAGCGCGGCCGCCCCCCGGGGCGCGGGGGTCTTCTCCACCAGGTAGGCGCCGGCGAACACCACGGCGCAGCCCACCAGCGCGGTGAGCGCGCCCAGCTTGAGGCTGTTGTGGAACGCCAGCCAGCCGCCGCCGTCCATGTTGGCGAAGTCGTAGTGGGCCAGGGTCAGGTTCATCTTGTAGGGCCAGAGCTTGATGAAGGAGGCTGCCACGGCGGTGGCGGTCATGGCCAGCAGGAAGACGCAGACTGCCGCGCACAGGCCCCACAGCAGGCCGTCGCGCAGCGCGCTGGGCTTGGCATGGTAGGCCACCGAGCTGCCGCTGAAGCTGCCGCCCCGGCCCCGGGCCAGCCAGCGTTCCGCCGCGAAGGCCAGCACGGCCGGCAGCAGCAGCACCAGCCCGACCGCGGCGCCCTTCTGGAAATTCTGCTGCCCCAGCACCTGCTTGTAGGCTTCCAGGGCGAGGACGTTGGTCTGCCCGCCCACCACGATCGGCACGCCGAAATCGGTGATCACCAGGGTGAACACGATCAGGCAGGCCGAGATCAGGCCGTAGCGGATGTTCGGCACGGTGACCGTCATGAACCGGCGCAGCGGGTTGGCGCCGAGCACTTCGGCCGCCTCGTAGAGCCTGGCGTCGGCCACCCCGAGCGCGGTCACCAGCACCAGGACGGCGTAGGGGAAGGTGTAGAAGGCCTCGCCCAGGATGATCCCCAGCGGCCCGTAGATGGAATGGCCGTGCAGCCAGCCCTTGAGCAGGCCCTGGTGGCCGAACAGGTAGACCAGGGAGATGGCGGGCATCAGCGAAGGGGTCAGCAGCGGGCTGAGGGCGATCACCTTGAACACGGACTTGCCGTGGATGCGCGACTGGGTCAGGGCGAAGGCGAACACCAGCGCCGCCGGCACCACCAGGGCGGTCGCCGCGCCGGCGACGATCAGGCTGTTCCAGGACGCGTCCAGCAGCCTGGGCTCGGTCAACAGAGCGCGCAGGTTGCCCAGGCCGAGGTACTGCCCGTCGGGACCCTGGAGCGCCTTCACCAGGATCTCCGCCAGGGGCCAGGCCAGGAAGATGGCCAGCAGGGCGGCCATGGCATAGGCCAGGCCCCGCGCCAGCCGCTCGTCTGCGGAGAACAGGGAGCGCACCGTCAAACCGCCTCTTCCATGAACAGCCGCAGGTCCACCGGGAAGGACACCGGCACCCGCTGCCCCACTTCGATACCGCGGTCCTTGGCGCTCAGGTCCACGCTCAGCACGATCTCCCGGGCCTGTTCCAGGCGCAGGGTGACCCGGCGCACCGGGCCCAGGAACTCCAGGCTTTCCACCAGGGCCATCAGCAGGTTGGCCTCATGGCGCGGGCCGATGCGCAGGTCCTCGGGGCGGCAGAACAGCCGGCCCGATCCGGCCGGGTAGCTGCCCGGCACCAGGATCTCCTGCCCCGCCAGTTCGACCTTGCCGTCCAGGCGCACGGTGACCGGGGGGAAGTTGGAGCGGCCGACGAAATCGGCGACGAACCGGCTCGCCGGCTCATGGTAGATCTGCTCGGGGGTGCCGACCTGCTCCAGGGTGCCGTGGTCCATCACCGCCACGGTGTCGGCCAGGCTGAGCGCCTCCTCCTGGTCGTGGGTGACCATGATGGTGGTGATGCCCAGGCGCCGGTGCAGTTCCTTGAGCTCCTGGCGCAGGTGGACCCGGACCCGGGCGTCCAGGGCCGACAGGGGTTCGTCCAGCAGCAGCAGCCTGGGACAGGTGGCCAGGGCCCGGGCCAGCGCCACCCGCTGCTGCTGGCCGCCGGAGAGCTGGCTCGGATACTTGCGCTCGTCGCCGCTCAGCCCTACCAGCGCCAGCAGCTCCTCGACCCGCTGCCGGCGCGGGGCCCGGCCGGTGCGCAGCCCGTAGCCGATGTTCTCGGCCACGTTGAGATTGGGGAACAGGGCGTAGTTCTGGAACACGATGCCGTAATCGCGGCGGGCGGGGGGCAGGTGGCTGATGTCCCGGCCGGCGACCAGCACCCTGCCCCGGTCCTGGGTCTCCAGCCCGGCGATGATCCGCAGCAGCGTGGTCTTGCCGCAGCCCGAAGGCCCCAGCAGACAGAGGAACTCGCCCTCGGCCACCCGCAGATCGATGCCGGCCAGCGCGGTGAACCCGCCGAACCGCTTGACGATGCCGTCAACCGCCAGAAAATCACCCATGTTCCCCGCCCCCGCTCGGTCTGCCTACTTCTTTTCGGACTTGCCGTCGTAGCGCTTGGTCCATTCGGCCAGGATGCGGTCCCGGTTGGCCGCCGACCACTTGAGGTCCTGCTTGACCAGCAGGTGCTCGAAGTTGCTGGGCAGCATGGCCATGGGCTTGGCCACGCCGGGGTAGGCGACGATGGCGAAGTTCTTTTCATAGAGTTCGTTGGCTTCCCTGGAGGCGCACCAGTCGCAGAGCTTCTTGGCGGCGTCCAAGTGCTTGGTGCCCTTCATGATGGCCGTGGCTTCCAGATCCCAGCCCAGCCCTTCCTTGGGGAACACCAGGTCGATGGGCGCACCCTCAGCCTTGAGCTTGGCCGCGCGGTACTCGAAGGTGATGCCGATCGGGAATTCGCCCGAAGCGGCCATCTTGCCGGGCTTGGAGCCGGAGTGGACATAGAGGCCGATGTTCTCGTGCAGCTTGTCCATGTACTCCCAGCCGCCCTTTTCGCCGAACATGGTGAGCCAGGCGCTCACGTCGAAGTAGCCGGTGCCGCTGGAGGCGGGGTTGGGCATGACGATCTTGCCCTTGTATTCCGGCTTGAGCAGGTCCTTCCAGCTCTCGGGCTTCTTGAGGCCCAGCTTGGCCGCTTCGGCGGTGTTGAAGCAGATGGTCGCGCCCCACACGTCCATGCCGACCCAGGTGGGCGGGTTGGTTTCGCTGACATATTTCTTGCTGAGCTTTTCCACGCCCTTGGGGGCGTAGGGCAGCAGCATGTTCTCCTTGCCCAGCAGGAGCAGGGAGGAGGCGGCCAGGCCCATCACCACGTCGGCCTGCGGCGCGGCCTTCTCGGCCAGCAGCTTGGCGGTGACGATGCCGGTGGAATCCCGCACCCACTTGATCTTCACATCCGGGTAGGCCTTCTGGAACGACGCCTCGTAGGCCTGGATCTGGTCGGCCTCCAGGGCGGTGTAGACCGTTATCGGGGTCTGGGCAAAGCAGGCGGCGCCTGCGGTGACCAGGGCCAGCTTGGTTACGAACGATACCAACAGTCGACGTACATTCACGGGACGCTCCTTGGCAGGCGGGTTGATTGCTACGCTACCTTCCCCCGTGCCGGTGCCGGCGTTGCTACGAACGGGTTGCATTTTTGTAAAACCAGCCCCTCCCTTTCGCCCGGAGGCGGGGATGAGCGGACTAGATTCCACCCCGCAGGTTGGCGCAGGTCCAGAGGCCGCCCTCTTTTTCCCGCAGCAGGGCCACCAGCCGGCCCTGGTGCAGGCCCCGGACCGGCGGGTCGGGATCCGGGAAGCCGACGGGCAGGGCCCAGGACCCCGGCCGGATCGTCCCCAGGGGCACCGGCCGGCCATGGAGCAGGTGGTCCGCCTCGGTGTCGTCCAGCTCCCGGGCGGGGCACCAGGGCACCAGCGCCTCCCCCTGGATCAGCGCGCGCCGGCCAGGGCCGGGATCGTCCCAGGGGCCGATGGCGGTGCGCGACAGGGCCGAGAGGTGGGCGGGACAGCCCAGCCGGCGGCCCAGGTCCCGGGCCAGGGCGCGCACGTAGAAGCCGCCCCTGCAGGTGAGTCGCAGAATGGAGCTGCGCGGCAAGTCGTGGCTGACCCAGGCGGCCTCGTGCAGGTAGACCCGGGACGGCGGCAGGTCCACGGTCTCGCCCCGGTGGGCCTTCCGGTAGGCGGCCTCGCCGCCAATCTTCTTGGCGCAGGTGTCGGGAGGAATCTGGTCGCGAAAGCCCAGGAAGGGCTCCAGCGCACCCTCCAGGGCCTCCAGGGACGGCGCCGGGCCTTCGGCCACCCCCTGCCCCAGGTGGTCGCAGGTGTCGGTTTCCAGGCCCCAGGCCAGCCGGGCCAGGTAGGTCTTGGGCAGGGGGTGCATCAGCTCCATGAGCCGGGTGGCCTGCCCCGCCAGCACCAGCAGCAGCCCCTCGGCGAACGGGTCGAGGGTGCCGCCGTGGCCCAAGGCCAGCTTCTTCTGGCCGTCCTCGAACGCCTCGTGCTTGAAGCCGCGCACCACGTCGAAGCTGCTGCCGCCCACCTCCTTGTGCACCAGGTAGAGGCCGGGGTTCAAGCCGGTTCCTCGGGCTGGGCCGGGCGGGCGGCCTCCTCCTCCTTGATCTGGGCGAAGATGGCCTCGATCTTGTTGCCCTGTTCCAGGGTGCTGTCGGGGAAGAACTGCAGCTCGGGGACCCGGCGCATCTTCAGGTGCTTGGCCAGGTGGCTGCGCAGGAAGCCGGAGGCCCGGCCCAGGGCCTTGCGCGAGCGCTCGATCTGCGCCTCGTCGCCCAGCACGGTGTAGTAGACCCGGGCGATGCTCCGGTCGCCGGTGAGGCGCACGGCGGTGAGGGTGAGGAAACCCAGTTCGGGGTCCCGCAGTTCGCGCTGGATCAGCGTGGACAGCATGAAGTGGACTTGATCTTCCAGTTGTTCGGGGCGCAGCATGGTTTGATTCCTTGAGCAGGAGACCAGTGTAACCGGGCCTTCGTGAGAGGATGGCTGAGGAAAAGGGGCGGGGCCGTGGACGAATGGTTCAAAGATTGGTTCGACAAGGACTACGCCGCCATCTATGCGCACCGGGATGCCCAGGAGGCGGAGGCGGCGGTGGCCATGGCGCTGCGCCTGGCCCCGCTGCTGGCCTCGGGACCGGTGCTGGACCTGGGCTGCGGCGGCGGCCGCCATCTGTCCGTGCTGCGCCGGAACAATCCGCAGGCGTTCGGGCTGGACCTTTCGCGCGACCTGCTGGCCCTGGCGCCCCCGGAGCTCAGGCCCTGGCTGCTGCGCGGGGACATGCGCCACCTGCCGGTGCGCCCGGCGCGCCTGTCGGGCATCTGCATGTGGTTCACCCCGTTCGGCTATTTTTCCGACCGGGAGAACCGGGAGCTGTGCCGCCGGCTGCGCGAGCTGCTCCGGCCCGGCGGCGTGCTGGTGCTGGACTACCTGAACGCCACGTTCGTGCGCGCCCACCTGGTGGCCGAGGACGTGACCCGGCACGGCACGATCGAGGTGCGCAGCCGCAGGACCCTGGAGGGCGACCGGCTGGTGAAGCGGATGACCCTCACCCACCTGGAGACCGGGCGCACCCGCGAGGCCCTGGAATCGCTCCGGCTCTACGAGCCCGAAGAGCTGCGCGCCCTGGCCGCGGACTGCGGGCTGCAACCGGCCCTGGAGGCCGGGGATTACCAAGGCGCGCCGTTCGCCGCGGGGCGCTCGGCCCGGTGGATCGGATTCCTGAGCCGCCCCCTCTCCGCTAAGATGAACCAATAGGAGGAATTCATGAGTTTCAGGACCCTTCGTGACATCGACGTCAAGGGGCACCGGGTATTCCTGCGCGCGGACCTCAATGTGCCCATCCAGGACGGCGTCATCGCCGACACCACCCGGATCCGGGAAACCCTGCCCACCCTCAGGCACCTGCTGAACAGCGGGGCGTCGGTGGTGCTCTGCTCGCACCTGGGCCGGCCCAAGGGCACCGGCTTCGAGGCGGCCTTCAGCATGGCCCCGGTGGCCCAGTGGCTGAAGGCCCAGGGCCTGGATCTGACGCTGGCCAGCGGCGTCACCGGACCCGCGGTGGAAGCCGAGGCGGCCGCCCTGCAGCCCGGACAGGTGCTGCTGCTGGAAAACCTCCGGTTCGACAAGGGCGAGACCAAGAATGATCCGGACTTCGCCAAGGCCCTGGCCCGGCTCGCCGATACCTACGTCAATGACGCCTTCGGCTCGGCCCACCGGGCCCACGCTTCGGTGAGCGGCATGGTGCCCGATTTCCCCAAGGGGCGGGCGGTGGCCGGCTTTCTGATGGAAAAGGAGCTCAAGGCCCTGGGCAAGGTCATGGACCAGCCGGAACGGCCGCTGCTGGCGATCATGGGCGGCTCCAAGGTGTCCGACAAGATCGGCATCATCCGCCACTTCCTCGGCAAGGCCGACGCCATCCTGATCGGCGGCGCCATGAGCTTCACATTCCTCAAGGCCATGGGCGTGCCCATCGGCGCGAGCCGCTGCGAAGAGGACAAGCTGGAGCTGGCCAACAGCCTGCGCCAGGAGGCCGAGGCGGCCGGAACCCGCCTGCTGCTGCCGCTGGACCACCTGGTCGCGGCCAGCATCGACGCGGACGCCGAGTGCGACATCACCCAGGACCAGGCGGTGCCCGACGGCAAGATGGGCCTGGACATCGGCCCGGAGACCGTGGCCGTCTACACCGAAGAGATCCGCAAGAGCCGGACCATCCTCTGGAACGGGCCCATGGGCGTGTTCGAGCTGGAACCCTTCGCCAGCGGCACCCTCAGTCTGGCCGAGGCGATGGCCGAGGCCGCCGACCATGGGGCCTTCGTGCTGGTGGGCGGAGGCGACAGCGTCACCGCCGCGGCCAAGGCCGGTGTCACCCAGCGTCTCGGCCACATCTCCACCGGCGGCGGCGCCAGCCTCGAATTCCTCAGCGGCATGGAACTCCCCGGAGTCGCCGCCCTGCAAACCCTTTGATCCTGGAGCACCCCATGAAGATGGTCGTCGGCAACTGGAAAATGAATCATCTGCGCCGTGACGCCCTGGCCTTCTGCCAGGAGGTCCTGGCCGGCTACCGGCCGGTGGCCGGCGTGGTGGCGGCCATCGCACCGCCGTTCACCCTGCTGGAGGCGGTGGGCCGGCATCTGGGCGGCCTGCTGCCGGTCTATGGCCAGAACGCCCACGCCGCGCCCAAGGGCGCCTTCACCGGCGAGGTGTCCATGGCCCAGCTGCAGGACGCGGGCTGCAGCGGCGTCCTCCTGGGCCACAGCGAGCGGCGCCAGTACTTTGCCGAAACCGAGGAGACCCTGGTGCCCAAGCTGCGCGCCGCCCAGGCCCAGGGCCTGCTGCCCATGCTCTGCGTCGGCGAGACCCTGGCCCAGCGGGACGGCGGCTCCACCCTGGACGTGCTGCGGCGCCAGCTGGCCATCCTGTCCGAACTGGGCCCCGGCCCGCTGGCGCTGGCCTACGAGCCGGTCTGGGCCATCGGCACCGGCCGCCGGGCCGAGGCGAGCCAGATCGAGGAAGTGCACGGTTTCATCCGGCTGCAGCTGGGCAACCTGCTGGGCGACGCCGGCACCGGGGTGCCGATCCTGTATGGCGGCAGCGTCACCCCCGACAATTTCCAGGAGATCCTCGGCATTCCGGAAGTGGCCGGCGGCCTGGTGGGCGGAGCCAGCCTGGAGGCCGGCAAGTTCCTGAAGATGGTCGCCCTGGCCCAGGCTATCGTCTAGGGCGTGTCGGCAAGCTACACGCCCTCGCCCAGCGGATCAGGCCCTCGAAGGCCGAGATCAGGTCACCGCCCAGGTCCTGGTCCGCCTCGACCTCGGCCCAGTTTCCGGGGGCCAGGTCGGCCACGGGCATGCGCCGGCGTTCCTCCTCCTCCTGGACCTGGCGCAGGTGGCTCTTTTCCAGCCCCCCGCCTTCGATGAACTCCAGCACCTGCCTCAGCTTGTCCCGGTCGAACCACAGCCCGTGGTCCTTGCAGACGTCCAGCACCACCCCGGAGATGCGTCCATAGTTGGTGCGGTTCATCAGCTTGCCGCACTGCGGGCAGGGCCGGTAGCGCACCGGCCCCAGCGCGACCGGAACCCGGGGGCCTTGCCCGGGCAGGGCGCCCAGCACCTCGCCCCGCTCGGCCCGGTCGGCGGCGATCTGCTCGAAGTTCTTCTGGCCCACCCAGACCCCGCCGCAGGCGTGGCACTGGTCCAGGCTCACGTCGCCCACCGCCGTGGCCGCCAGCGGGGCCTTGCAGCCCGGGCAGGCCAGGGGCGTGGCCGTGGCCGCCAGCCGCTCGATGGCGGCACCGCAGCGGGGGCAGTGGCTGGCGTGGATCCCGACCATGCCGAAGCACTTGGGACAGGCCAGGGTGGCCAGTTGGCTCCCGCAGTAGGGGCACTGGAGATCATCTTCTCCCACGGCAGCCCCGCAGGATTGGCAGTGCAGTGTCTTGGCGTCCATGGTCCGGTATCTTACCGCTAAGATGGTAACGGAGGCAGGCATGCTCATTCTCATGGAGCAAACCGCGACCCTGGAGCAGGTTCAAGCGGTGATGGCAGTATTGGAAGGGGCCGGGATTCGCGGCTACATCCAGGAATCCCCCGTCTCCACCAGCATCCTGGCGCCGCATGCCTCCCAGGCGCTGAAGGCCGACCGGATCGAGCCCATGGGCGGGGTCGACCGGGTGGTGCCGATCACTTCGCCGTTCAAGCTGGCCTCGGCGGACGGGGCGCCGGGGCGGACCGTGGTGGAGGTCCGCGGCGTGGCGGTGGGCGGCCGGGACCTGGCGGTCATGGCCGGGCCGTGCGGCGTGGAAAGCCGGGAGCAGCTGTTCACGGTGGCGCGCTACGTGGCCGAGAGCGGGGTCAAGCTGCTGCGGGCCGGGGCCTTCAAGCCGCGCACCAGCCCCTACGCCTTCCAGGGCATGGGCACCGAGGCGCTCGGGCTGCTGGAGCAGGCGCGCCGGGAATTCGATCTGGGCATCGTCACCGAAGCCACCGAGGTGGAGACCTTCGACGAGGTCGAGCGCACCGCCGACCTGATCCAGGTCGGCGCCCGCAACATGCAGAATTTCGCCCTGCTCAAGCGCGCCGGGCGGTCCGAGCGGCCGGTGCTGCTCAAGCGCGGCCCCGCCGCGACGCTGGAGGAGTGGCTGTTCGCCGCCGAGTACGTCCTTTCCGAAGGCAACCGCAACGTCATCCTGTGCGAGCGGGGCATCCGCACCTGGAGCCAGCACGCCCGCAACACCCTGGACGTGAGCGTGATCCCCGCCGCCAAGCTGCTCACCCACCTGCCGATCATCGCCGATCCCAGCCACGCCACCGGCCGCCGGGACCTGGTCATCCCTTGCGCCCGGGCCGCGGTGGCCGCCGGCGCCGACGGCCTGATCGTGGAGACCCACTGCAAGCCGGACCAGGCGCTCAGCGACGGGCCCCAGGCCCTGCTGCCCTCGGACTTCTTCCAGATGCTGGACCAGGTGCGCTCGATCCGCGAAGTGCTGGCCGCAGGCGGGCCGGGGCTCATCTAGGGCGTGTCGCAGTCCCCAGCAGGGAAAGCCCCAGGAGGATGGCGCCGCAGACGATGAAGCTGTCGGCCACATTGAAGGTCCAGTAGTGCCATCCCCAGAACACGAAATCCAGGAAGTCCACCACCGAACCGTGGCGGATCCGGTCGAGGCCATTGCCCAGGGCGCCGCCCAGGATGAAGCCCAGGGCGATGCGCTGGAGCACGGCGGTGCCCGGTTTGAGGAACTCCCAGCCGAAGTATCCCAGGGCGGCGATCCCGGCCACGGTGAAGATCACCGTCCGGGCCACGGGCGAGGCGCCGCCCATGGTGCCGAAGATCGCGCCGGGGTTGTAGTTGAGGGTGAAGTAGAAGAACCCGGGGATGATGGTCCGGCTGCCGTACAGCGGGATGGAACCCAGGATCCAGGCCTTGGAGGCCCAGTCCAGGCCCAGCGCCGCGAGCGGCAGCAGCAGCCAGGCCAGCCGGGCCCTCCTCACGCCTGGGTCCGGAACACGTCCCAGCAGCGCGGGCAGAGGTCGGCTTCCTCGCCCTGGCCGTGGCCGCCCTTGTGGTTCCAGCAGCGCGGGCATTTCACCCCGTCATGGGGGGTGACTTCCACCTGCAGGTCGGAGCCGGCTTCCAGCACCAGGCCGGAAACCACCAGGAGATCCTCGGGGGATTCGCCCAGGCGCTCCAGCAGGGCGCTGTCCGCCTCGTCCAGGATCAGCCGGACCGCGGCGTCCAGGCTGGTGCCGATGGTCTTGGCGGCCCGGTGCGGCTCCATGGCCCCCTGCACCGCTTCCCGGATCTCCCAGAAGCGCTCCCAGTCGGCGGGAGCGGCCGCGAGGCTGCCCTCGGGGAAGCGCTGCTCGAAGACGTGGCCCTCGGCCCCGGGGATGTTCTCCCACACCTCGTCGGCGGTGAAGCTGAGCACCGGCGCCAGCAGCACGGCCAGGCCCTGGGCCAGCTTCCAGCAGACCGTCCGGCAGCTCCGGCGCCGGGCGGAATCCAGGGCGTCGCAGTAGAGCCGGTCCTTGATGATCTCGAAGTAGCGGCCGGACAGGTCCAGCTGGCAGAAGCCGTGGAGCGACTGGGTCACGTCCAGGTACTGGTAAGTCCGGAACGCCTCGGTCACCTGGCCGGCCAGGCGGCCGAAGGAGCCCCACACCCAGCGGTCCAGGGGCGACCACTCGGCTTCCGGCACCTGGTCCCGGGCCGGATCGAAGTCCGCCAGGGCGCCCAGCAGGAAGCGCAGGGTGTTGCGGATCTTGCGGTAGGCGTCGGCCGAGCGCTCCAGGATCTGCCTGGAGATGCGCACGTCGTCGTTGTAGTCCACGCTGGCGGTCCACCAGCGCAGGATGTCGGCGCCCATGGTCTTCAGGATCTCCTCGGGGGTGATCGTGTTGCCCATGCTCTTGGACATCTTCTGGCCCTTGCCGTCCAGCACGAAGCCGTGGGTCACCACGGTGTCGTAGGGCTTTTCCCCGGTGGCCGCCAGGTTGAACAGCAGCGAGGAGTGGAACCAGCCCCGGTGCTGGTCGGAGCCCTCCAGGTAGATGAACTTGCCGTAGTCGTCCGGACGCAGTTCGGAATGGGTCACGCACACCACTTCGGCGCTCACCCCGGAATCGATCCAGACGTCCAGGATGTCGGTCTCCTTCTGGAACTCCGTGCCCTCGCACTTGGGACAGACCGCGTCCTTGGGCTTGAGCTGCTCCAGCGGCAGCTCCGCCCAGGCCTCCACGCCGCCCTCGGCGATGGCCGCGGCCGCCTTTTCGAAGATCTCCGGACGGACCAGCGGCTCGCCGCATTCGCAGCAGCGCAGCACGGTGATCGGCGTGCCCCAGGAGCGCTGGCGCGAGATGCACCAGTCGGGGCGGCCGGCGATCATGGCGTAGATCCGGTTGCGGCCCTGGGGCGGCACCCAGGCGGTGCTGTCCACCCCCTCCAGCCCCAGTTCCCGCAAGGTCTTGCCCTTGCCGTTGAGTTCGTCGTCCATCGTGATGAACCACTGCTCCGTGGCCCGGAAAAAGATCGGGGTCTTGGTGCGCCAGCAGTGGGGATAGCTGTGGGTGATCTTCTCCTCGTGCAGCAGCGCGCCCGAGGCGCGCAGCCGGTCGACCACCAGGGGATTGCAGTCGAAGATGTTGCGGCCTTCCAGCTCGGGGTCGTTGACCGCCGCCGTGTAGCGCCCGTCCGGCCCCACCAGTTGCAACAGGCCCAGGTGGTGGGCCAGGTTGAAGTCGTCCACGCCGTGGTCGGGGGCGGTGTGCACCAGCCCGGTGCCGGCGTCGGCGGTGACATAGTCGGCCAGCAGCACCGGCGATTCCCGGTCGATCCAGCAGTGCCGCGCCTTGAGGCTCTGGAACCCGATGCCCCGGCGGGTTTCCCTGGTGTGCAGGGGGATCCCCAGGTTCTTCTGGAAGGCCTCCAGCAGCGGCACGGCCACCACATAGTAAGTCTCGCCGCCCTTCACCACGGCGTACTCCATATCGGGGTGCATGGCGATGGCGAGGTTGGCCGGCAGGGTCCAGGGGGTGGTGGTCCAGATGGGCAGCAGCAGCGGGGTGGGCAGCTTCATGCGCCGGGCCTCGGCGTCCTCCACCGGGAAGGCGACGGTGATGGCCGAGCTGGTGCGGTCGGCATACTCCACTTCGGCCTCGGCCAAGGCGGTGCGGGCGCCGTAGCTCCAGTGCACCACCTTGAGCTTGCGGCGCACCGCGCCGCATTCGAATAGACGGCCAAGCAGGCGCACCACGGTGGCCTCGTACTTGGGCGCCATGGTGACGTACGGTTCGTTCCAGGCGCCCAGCACGCCCAGGCGCTGGAAGCCCTGGCTCTGGGCGTCGATCCACTTCTGCGCGTAGGTCCGGCAGCGCGCCAGGAACTCGCCGCGGCTCATCTCCCGGCGCTTGGGCCCCAGGTCCTTCTCCACCGCGTGCTCGATCGGCAGCCCGTGGCAATCCCATCCGGGCACGTAGGGGGACTCGTAGCCGTCCAGCCAGAGGGCCTTCACCACCATGTCCTTGAGGATCTTGTTCATGGCGTGGCCCATGTGGATCGCCCCGTTGGCGTAGGGCGGCCCGTCGTGCAGGATCCGGCGGCCCCGGCCGGTGCCGGCGGCGTTGTCCGCCCGGCGCCTGGCCTCCACCCGCTGGTAGACGCCATCGGCCCTCCAGCGTTCGACCCGCTTCGGTTCCCGCTGCGGCAGGTCCGCCTTCATGGGAAAATCGGTCCGTGGCAGGAAGATCGTATAGCGTTTCTTGGCCGGTTCGCCCATGGCGCCCTCGTGCGCAGAGGGGATCCACCCGAGGACCCCGTGGTTGGAAACCCCTAGTCTACCCAGGTTCCCGGCGCAGTTCACGACGTAAAGTCCACCTTCATGATCGCATCGTCAACACTGATGGTGATATTGCCGGTCGCCGGATCCACGGCGATCCCGTACGGCGCGCTGAACACCGAGCCGGCAGCGCTGCCCTCCGTGCCGGGCTGGCCCGACAAGGTGCTCACCTGGCCGGCGGCGGTGACCTGGCGGATGGTGGCGTTGCCGGTGTCGGCCACCAGCAGGTTGCCGTCGCCATCGAGCGTGAGGCCCTGGGGATGGTCGAACAGCGGAGGCGTGTCGGTGCTGCCGGCGTCCCCGGCGGTGCCGGCCAGCAGGCTCACCGCGCCGCCGGGCAGCGCGACGCTGTCCAGCACGCTGTTGCCGGTATCGGCGACGTACAGCGTCGCGTCGTCGGCGCTCAGCGCCACGCCCTGGGGATCGGCCAGGCCGGCGCCGGGCGCGGTCACCGTGGTCACCTCCCCGCCGAGGGTGACCTGGCGGATGCTGTGGTTGGCCGCGTCGGCGACGAAGAGCAGGCTGTCGGTGGCGTCCCAGGCCAGGCCGGCGGGAGCGCCGAACGTCGCAGTGCCGGCCGCACCGTCCGCGGTGCCGGTGGTTCCGGCGATGCCGGCCAGGGTCGTGACCTCGAGGCCGGCGAACCCGACCCTGCGGATGGTCGCGTTGCCGGTATCGGCCACGAAGATGGCCGGACCATCCGGGGTTTCGCCCAGGCGTCCGGACACCAGCCGCTCCAGCTGTTGGGACGGCGGCCCTCGCAATGGGGCGGACGAAGAACCTTGTCAATCAGGGCTTTTGCTCATGAATTGTAGGCTATTCGAACAACGGTTGTTCAGGGTCGCTGCGCTGCCTTGGCCATCGGCGCCGCCCGCATGGCCCGCGCTGCCGGCCAGGGTGCTCACCGTGCCGTCGGGGGCGACCTGGCGGATGGTGTCATTGCCCGAATCGGCCACCAGCAGGTTGCCGCTGGCGCGGTCGATGGCCAGCCCCATCGGCAGGTTGAAGCGGGCCGCGCCGCCCACCCCGTCGGCGCTGCCGGGATCGCCTTCCTGCCCCGCGAGGGTGGACACCTGCCCGGTGCTGCTGATCAGGCGGATGGTGTGGTTCTGGGTGTCGGCCACCAGCAGGTTGCCGCTCGCGTCCTGCACCACCCCGGCCGGGCCGTTGTAGCGGGCCGCGCCCTCGGTGCCGTTCACGGCGCCTTGTCCCGAAGGCACCCCGGCCAGCAGCGCCAGACTGCCCACCAGCACGCGGGTGGTGGCGGTCGCCGTCTTGCCGGCGGCGTTGGTCACGGTGAGGGTGAAGGTGGTGCTGTGCTCGAGCGTCCCAGTGGCGGCGGGCGTCTGGCTTTCCACCGCGCCCACCCCTGGTTCCACCGCGCCGCTGCCGCCGTCGAACACCGGGTCCAGGTAGGTGGTGGCGCCGGTGCCGATGACCCCCGGGCCGGCGTTGAACTGCGTGATGACCGGCGCCGGCACCACCGTGACGGTGACCGGCTGGTCGAACGCCTGGCCCAGGCTGTCGGTGACCGTGAAGGTGTAGGTGGTGGTGACCGCCGGCGTGACGGTGTAGCTGGTGGCCCCGTCGGCGATCGGCTGATCCCCGAGGCCTGGGGCCGAAAGCACCCCGGTCCCGCCGGAAAAGCTGAACTCCAGCACCGAGCTTTCGCCCGCGGTGATGGTGGCCGGGTTGGCGCTGATGGTGACGTTCGGCCCGCCCAGGGACAGGGTGAGCGTGGCCGGGGCGGCCGGCTGGCCGGCGGCGTTGGTGACGGTGCAGGTGAGGGTCAGCACGCCGAACGCGGCCGTGCTGAAGGTGACGGCCGGGCTCTGCGCGCCGGCCGTGATGACCCCGCCCGCGGCATTGATCGTCCACTGGTAGGTGCAGCCGTCCTGGGCCGTCACCGAGGCTTCAAGCCCGGTCTGGCCCGGCCCCACCGAGGCCGGCGGTTGGATCACCGGCACGGCCGGGGCAGCCACCACCACGACCATCACCGAACGGCTCACGTGGTCGCCGGCGGCGTTGCTGTCGGTGAGGGTGTAGGTGGTGGTTTGCGCGGGCTGGACCACCACCGGGAGGTCATCGACGACCGGGCCGACCCCCTGGTCGATCACCGCCGCGCCGTCGACGAAATCGGCGGTCAAGCTGGTGCTGTCGCCGGCCGTGATCACGGTTTTCGCGGCCGTGAAGCTGTTGATGGCGGGGGCGGGAAGCGGGGGCTGGGTATAGCCCCCGCAGGCGCCGAGCAGGGCCAGCAGCAGGGGTGGGAGGAGGATGTTGCGAGGTTGCATAACAATTAGTTATATTAATAACTAATTGTAATCCTTCAGCGCCGCTCCGCAATGGTCAGTCCACCCGGAAATGGCAGCCGCGCGACACCGGGTTCTGGATCGCGGCCTTCAGGATCAGCCGGGCGCAGATGATGCCGTTGCGCAGTTCCAGCAGGCTCCGGGACAGCGGGGCCTCCTGGTAGAACGCCTCGATCCGGTGGTAGAGGTAGCCCATGTCGCCCCGGCCGCGCTGCAGCCGGGCCCGGGTACGGATGATGCCGGCATAGTTCCAGAGCGTGCTGCGGATGCTGGTCCAGTCCTGCTCGATCAGCAGCGGGTCGGGAACCCGGCCGCCGCCGGCGTGCTTCCATGGCTCCAGGGCGTCGGGATCGGGCATGGCCACCGTGCGGCAGTCCGCCACCGCGGTCTCCCCGGCCCGGTAGCCCCACACCAGGCCCTCCAGCAGGGAGGTGGAGGCCAGGCGGTTGGCGCCGTGCAGGCCGGTGCAGGACACTTCGCCCACGGCGAACAGCCCGGGCAGGCTGGTGCGCCCCTCCAGGTCCACGTTCACTCCGCCGCAGAAATAGTGCGCGGCGGGCACCACCGGGATGAGCTGGCTCAGCGGCTCCAGCCCGGCTTCCCGGCAGGTGGCCATGACCGTGGGGAAGCGCGCGTCCAGGTCCAGCTTGCGCCTCAAAGGCGCCAGATCCAGGTACATGCAGACCTCGCCGGTGGCGGCCATCTCCTGGAAGATGGCCCGGCTGACCACGTCCCGGGGCGCCAGCTCCATGCCTTCGGGGGCGTACTTCGCCATGAAGCGCTCGCCGTTGCGGTTCACCAGGTGCGCGCCTTCGCCGCGCAGCGCCTCGGTGAGCAGGGTGCGCGGCTTGCCCGGCACGAACAGCGTGGTGGGATGGAACTGCAGGTACTCGCAGTTGACGATGCGGGCGTTGGCCCGGTAGGCCGCGGCCAGGCCGTCGCCGGTGGCCGACGGGGGGTTGCTGGTGTGCAGGTACAGGTAGCCCAGCCCGCCGGTGGCGAGCACGGTGCGCTTGGCCACGCACATGCGCACCTCGCCGTCGGGTTCGAGCAGGTAGGCGCCGAACACCTGGATGGGGTCGTAGACCGCCCGGGGATCCCGGCTGTGGTGCGGCACGGTGAGCAGGTCCACCAGGGAATGGTTCTCCAGCACGCGGATGCCGGGATGGGCCAGCACCTTCTCCGAAAGGGCCTTCTGGATGGCCTTGCCGGTGGCGTCCTTGACGTGGTAGATGCGCCGGGCGCTGTGCGCCGCCTCGGCGGTGGGTTCGGGGTCCAGGTTGCCGGTGTGGTCGAACGGGACACCCAGGCTCTTCCACAGGAAGTCCCGGCACAGGCGCGGGCCCTGCTCCGCCAGCTGGGCCACCGCCTCGGGCCGGCACAGGCCGGCGCCGGCGGCGTCGATGTCCGCCGCCAGCAGCTCGGGCGAATCGCCCGCTTCCGGCGGCGCCAGTCCGATGATCCCGCCCTGGGCGTAGCGGGTGTTGGAGACGCCCAGGGGGTCCTTGAGCACCACCACCACGTCCGCGCCCAGCTCGGCTGCGCGCAGGGCCGCGGAACAGCCCGCGATGCCGCCGCCGATCACCAGAAGGTCACACTTGATCATGTCAGCTCCAAAGTGGGCCGGGACATCGCCCAAAGGGGGGCAAGCTCCATGTCCCCATCGAAATGTTCCAGCCAGTCCATGCGCTCCGCCGCCGCGGCCGCCGCGGCCGCGCAATCAACGGTGCCCCAGGGGGTGCCCAGCTCCCCGCCGAACCGGCCGAGGACCGGCAGGGCGTCTTCCCAGAGGCTGATCATCCCGCCGGCGTTCTCCAGCTGCAGGTGGTGGAAGCCCCCTGCCAGCAGGATCAGCCCCTGCAGGCCGGTCTTCAGTTCGCCTTCGGCCCCGAGCCAGAGCGGCTCCAGGGCGTCATGGCACTCGTGGAAAAGGGCTGAATTGAACAGGGCGACGCCGCAGGCCAGGCCGTAGCGCGCGTCCTCCGGCTGCCCGAGCATGGCCAGGAGCGCCACGCCCAGGCGCAGGCTGACCAGCGAGGCCATGGGGTCCCAGATGCGGTGGGGCACCCAGCCCGCCGGGCCGTGGTCGGCGGTGTTGGGCAGCAGCGCCATGGCCCGCTTCCAGGCCGCGCGCGGATCGCCCTGGCCCAGGGCGCCGAGCATGGCGGAAGCGCCCTCCAGCAGCTCTGGTTCGGGCACGCCGTCCGGATGGGTCTCGCGCATCCGGGGGGCGCCGAGCACCAGGGGCCAGACCAGCAGGGCGCGGTCCGCGGGCGCCACCAGCGCCGCCTCCATGCGAGCCCCCAGGAACTTGAGGACCGGAAGCGGGAGCTTGGGTTGGCGCTGCCAGAACACCGGTGCGATAGGAGCACAACTCATGGTGATAGTTTGACCGGAAATCCGCGCTCAGGTGAAATTGCGCTCCGAGAGGCTGATGAATTCCAGCGCGAAGTCATCCAGTTCGGTCTGCCAGTGCTTGAGCTGGCCCTGGAAGAAGTTGTAGGCCATGAGGGCCGGAATGGCCGCCACCAGGCCGATGGCGGTGGCCACCAGGGCTTCCGAGATGCCCGGGGCCACGGTGGCCAGGCTGGCGTTGCCGGAGGCGCCGATGCCCCGGAAGGCGTCGATGATGCCCCACACGGTCCCGAACAGGCCGATGAAGGGGCTGACCGCGGCGATGGTGGCGAGGATGCCCAGGTAGCTCTCCATGCGGCCCATCTCCACCACCGAGGCCCGCTGCAGGCAGCGTTCCACGGCCTCCATGCTCTTGATCTGCGCCCGGGCTCCCGGGCCCGCGGGCCTGAGCTGGTAGGTCACTTCCGAATAGCCGGCGGTGAACAGCCCCAGCAGCGGGCTGGCGCTGAACTCCGAGGCGGAGGCCCTCAGCTCGCGCCAGTCGGTGGCCCGGCGGAACACGCTGCGGAACCGCTCGGTGACGCCGCGGCTGCGGCTGAGCAGCACGGCCTTCTGGAAGATCACCAGCCAGCTGACCACCGAGAACACCCCGAGCACCAGGAGGACCACTTTCGCCACCATACCGCTGTGCAGGACCACTTCCCAAAGATTGACGCCCTGCCCGTCCACGATCGCGACCTGAAGCATGCTGCCTCCCGGCTCCGATTCTATCAAGGCTCGCGGTATGGCGAAGGGGAGGATATACTTCTCGGATTATGACCGTTCGCCAATGGCCTAAACATGGACGGTAGGTGAGGGTGCAACCATGCATGTTCTAGTGATCGGGTCTGGCTACGTGGGTCTTGTGGCCGCGGTAGGGTTTGCGGAAGCGGGACATCAGGTGCTCGGCGTCGACGTGGACATGGCCAAGATCAATAAGCTGCGCCAGGGCATATCGCCCATCTACGAACCGGGATTGAATGAATGGCTGGCCCGGCATCAGGCCTCGGGCCGGCTGAGTTTCAGTCTCGACCTCAAGGACGGCATTAAGACGGCGGACGCGGCATTCATCTGCGTGGGCACGCCGCAGAGCGAGGACGGCAGCGCCGATCTGCAGTACGTGCTCCAGGTGGCCACCCAGCTCGGCCAGGCCATGGAGCTCCGGGCCAAGGAAGCCAAGCCCCTGGTGGTGGTGGACAAGAGCACGGTGCCGGTGGGCACTTCGGCCCGGGTGCAGGCCGCCATCGCGGCCCAGACCAGGCGCCCCTTCGAGGTGGTCTCCAACCCCGAGTTCCTCCGGGAAGGCTGCGCCATCGACGATTTCGTGAAGCCGGACCGGGTGGTGGTGGGCTGCCGCACCGACCATGCGGAAAGCGTGATGAAGGCGCTCTACGGCAAGTTCCTCGCGGCCAGCGGCGGCCTCTGGCTGCGCATGGACCCGCCCAGCGCCGAGCTGACCAAGTACGCCGCCAACGCCATGCTGGCCTTGCGCATCAGCTTCATCAACGAGATCGCCGGCCTGTGCGAGAAGGTCGGGGCGGACGTGCAGTGCGTCCGGGAGGGCATCGGCAGCGACCACCGGATCGGCAAGTTCTTCCTGAACCCGGGTCCCGGCTTCGGCGGCAGCTGCTTCCCCAAGGACCTCCAGGCCCTGCTCAAGGTCGGCCGGGAGAACGGCCAGCCGCTGCGCGCCCTGGAAGCCACCGTGGAAGCCAACCGCCACCAGAAGCAGGTGCTGGCCCTCAAGGTGCGGAAGTACTTCAGGTGCCAGGCCGGGTCGCCCGCGCCCCTCGCCGGCCGCCGGTTCGCCCTCTGGGGCCTGGCGTTCAAGGCCCACACCGACGACATCCGGGAAGCCATGGCCATGGAGCTGATCGATTCCCTCATCGAACTCGGGGCCGAGCTGGTGGTGCACGATTTCGAGGCGATGCCCAACGTCCGGGCCAAGCTGGGCGACAAGGTGCGCTACGTCGAGGACCCGCTGTCCGCCTGCGACGGCGCCGACGCCCTGCTCATCGCGACCGAATGGCCCCAGTATGTCCAGGCCGACCTGAACGCGGTGGCGGGCCGGCTCAAGGCAAAACTGATTTTCGACGGCCGGAACCTTTTCCAGCCCAAGGCCATGAAGGCAGATGGATGGACCTATCATTCCATCGGCCGGCTCCCGGTGGGGCCCACCGCCAATCCCGCCGTCATCCCCGCATCCCTTTGACGGCAACAGCAGCTTCAGGAGCGCACCATGGGACATCTCAGCTTCGGAGGAATGCTCTTGATCGGCGTCGCCCTCCTGATCTTTTTCGGGCCGTCCAAGCTGCCGGAGCTGGGCAAGGCGCTGGGCAAGGGCATCCAGGAGTTCAAGAAGGCCAGCCGGGAACTCACCGATTCGGTGAAGGACGAGGTCACGGAAGACAAGAAGGACGACCCGAAATGACCGGGTTTCCATACCCGGTTGCCAGCCTATGACGACCTCCGGAGCCGAACCGCAGCTGACCTTCTGGGAGCACCTGCACGAGCTGCGGACACGCCTGATCCGCAGCGTGATCATCCTGGTGGTGATGTTCGCCGTCACCTACGGCTTCCGCTTCCATCTCATGATCTGGGCGCAAAAGCCTTTCATGGAGGTCTACAGGGCCCAGGCGATCCAGCAGGCCGCGGCGCTGCACCAGGCCGTGCCGACGGTGTTCGAGCCGTTCGCCTTCACCAGCCTGACCGAGCCGTTCTTCTCGCTGATGCGGCTCTCGCTCTGGGCCGCGGTGTTCCTGGCCTCGCCGCTGCTGTTCCACGAGGTCTGGAGCTTCATCAAGCCCGGCCTGTACGCCCGGGAGCGCCGCCTGGCCATTCCGTTCGTGCTGGCCACCACCGGCTGTTTCCTGGCGGGCGCCGCCTTCGCCTATCTGAACGCCTTCAAGTTCCTGGGTGACATCCTGTTCAAGGAAGCGCTGAACGCCGGGTTGCGCACCAACCTCCACCTGGAGGACTACCTGGATCTGTTCATCTACACCGTGGTGGGCACCGGCGTGATGTTCGAGCTGCCGGTGCTGGTGTATTTCCTGGCCCGGTTCCGCCTGGTCACCGCCCGCTGGATGCTGAAGTACTGGCGCCACGCCACCATCGCCATCCTGTTCGTCAGCGCCTTCCTGACCCCCGGCGACGTGGTGGTCACGACCATCTTCTTCAGCGTGGTGCTGCTGGGACTGTACTTCATCTCCATCCTGGTGGCCTGGATCGCCGCCCCCCGGGCTAAGGCTTAACCCCCAGCGGATCCGGATGCCGGGTGAAGTCGGGGATGTATTTCCCGCCCTGCTCCAGCTTCATGCCCAGGACATCCGCCAGGGCCGCGCCGCCATCGCCGGGGGCGGCCATGCGGAAGGCCCAGGCCTGCCGAGTCCGGGTGCCGGGATCGTGCGCCACGGGCACGGCCGGACGCTGCAGGCTGGCCAGCCCCTGGTTGAAGGAGCCGCGGCCGCGCGGCACATAGCCGATCAGCGGGCCCGCCAGCAGCACGCCGGTCAGGAGCCAGAACAGCCGGGAAGGCCCCTTCGGCGCGGCGGCTTCGCGATCCTGCTCCCGGGCCATGCTCCATACCGGCGCCCGCTTCTCCTGGGCGTCCGGAGAGACCTCCAGGAGGCCCATCTCCAGCAGGTCGGCGATCATCTTGTAGGTGTCCAGCTCGTCATAGCGGCTGATCTGCAGGACGTTCTGGATGCTGCAGGGCTCGTTGAAATAGGTGAGGGTCTTCTCCTGCTCGTGGCTGAGGCCGGACTTGGGCTGCACCGTGCCGCCGCCTTCCAGCAGGGCGGACAGGTCCTGGTCGAGGTCGAGCTGGAGGATCTTGCCGGCCGGGGTCTTGGCCAAGGGCAGCCGGGTGTCGGGCAGGCGGCGCTGCACTTCGGGCCACTCGTCCATGATCCGGGCCGCTTCCATGAGGACGGTATCCACCGGGATGGGCGGGAAATTCTCCCGGTCCAGGTCCATGGGCAGGATGGAATCGAACCGGTAGTCCCCCTCCACCCAGCGGAAGGTCCGGTTGATGATGGACATGGCCTGGTTGAACAGGGCGTCCTGGAGGTCCTGGGGGGTCACCCGGCCCGATTCCATCAGCAGCGTCCCCATGCGCTTCAGGGTCTGCCGCTGTTGCTGGATCATGGTCACCAGCTCCTCGCCGGAAAGCCGCCCCAGGCGCACCAGCAGGGCCCCCACCCGGTCTTCCATGGGAACCTGGTTGGAGTCGCAGCCGACGATTTCGCCCTGGTCGAAAAAGATCTTCACGAATTCCTGGCCGCGTGAAAGCACCAGGGTGCCGCTCTTGCCCTGGGTCTTGATCATGTTGAACAGGGAAAAGAGATCGAAATCCCGCAGGGAGCCTTCAAGCGCCATCCGGTACCTCCCTTCAGGGCCGCCGCGGCAGGAGTTTCAGCCACGACCGGAACAACAGCATGGCCAACAGCACCAGGCCCACCGGCAGCCAGGTGGAAGCAGGATCGGCGAGGATCTCGCCGGGGTAGCGGACGGTGCGCCCGGTCACCAGCACGAGCCCAAGGGCGAAGGTGAAGAACCCGAACTCCACGCACCCGGCCCGGGTGTCGCCCAGGAAGCAGCGGTCGGTGCCCGGCAGGAACACCAGGAACAGCCGGTGCAGCACCCGCTGGGATTTCTGGTAGGTGGCCACTTCATCCACCTTGCGTTTCCGGCTGCCGCCGTGCAGGCCATCCTTGAGCACGAACAGGTGGTGGCACTTGGAGCAGACGAAGTTGTCCGGGCTGTCCGTGGTGTGGAACGGGTCGCCGCACCGGGTGCACTGGGAAGGGTAGGCACGGTTGATGCTCCCCCGCAGGCGCAACAGGATCGCCAAGGCGGCCAGGAGCGGCAGCAGGAAGCCGTACAGCAGCGGCAGGTCCATTCCGCCCACGCCGGAGGCGGCCGCCGGTCTTGTCCCGGCCGAAAGCGCCTGGAGCCGGGCGGGGGTATCCGGCAGGGGCATGGCGAAGGTGCGCTGCTCCTTCCGGGCATGGTTGGCCACCACCATGCGGTTGTAGCTGTCCGCGGCCGCGTGGCTGGCTTCGTCCTGCTTGGTGGTGCCCGTGGGGCTGTCCATCTGCTTGAAGGCGACCACGCTCTGGTTCAGCAGGATTTCCGGGGCGGTGGGCGCCGAGGCCAGGGCCTGGTCGAAGCAGGCCTTGGCTCCGGCCAGGTCGCCCTGCTGGAACCGGGCCACGCCGAGGTTGTTCAGCACGGCGGAGCGGTTCGGCGAACCGGCCTCCAGGGCCTTGAAGGTCGCCTCGGCCTGGGGCCATTCCTGGAGCTGGAGCTCGCGCCAGCCCCTGAGGAAGCTCCGGTCTTCCGGCGCCAGGGCCGCCCACACCCGGCTGTCCATCGGCAGCGGCTGGGGCTGCAACTGCATGGCCACGATGCTGTTGGCGGGCTGGCCGGACGCCAGCGGCTCCAGCAGCGCCAGGGCCGGATGCAGCAGCTGCAGCAGCACGACGAAGAAGGTGGCCCGGAGTTCCCCGGGCAGGAGGAACGGGACCAGCAGCCATAGCCAGAGCATGGCCACCACACTGGGGTCCAGCCCGAAGACCACCGGGAAGGTGACGAGGAAGGCGCCCAGGAAGGCCGCCACATGGCTGTTCACCCCCCAACGCCGCAGCGGTTCCTCCCACAGGTAGCGGAACACCCGGCGGTAGCGCGTGGCCATGGCCAGGGCCCACCCCCAGAGCATCAGGGTGGCCATGAGCCGCATCCAGGCGATGTGCTGGACCACCCACAGCCAGCGGTGGACCGGATGGGCCAGGCGCAGGCGGGTCAGTTCCATGACCTCGGCCAGGCTCCACAGGTAGCCGTGCAGGCCCTCCCGGCGCATGAGGATCACCTTCGTGCCCAGCAGGGTCGGGTCGTTGGGCGCCCACATGTCCACGGTCTGGATCACTTGCAGGCCCAGGGCGGGCTGCCCCTGGGCGCCCAGCTGCCGGGCGAACACGGCCATGGCGTCCACCAGGGGCAGCACATCCAGGGTGCCGTAGGTCCGGCGCAGCAGTTCGACCTCCTGGACCGCCGACTGGATGGCGGCCAGGTCCCCGGAGCGGAAGGCGGTCTTGAGGTGCTCGGCGCGGAAGCTCAGGGCCACCGCCGGGGCCAGCTCGGGCGCCGGGGGCAGCGGGGCCGACCAGAGCCCGCCGGCCAACGCGGCCAGCACAACCATCCGGACCATCGCCAGGAAGCGCCCCATCCTGGCGGACGCAGCGTCCACGCCGGGATTGACCCGCCATGGGACCGCAGCAATCATGTTGCCTCCGTTCATTTGACGAAGACTATCATAAATTTCCGCGGGAAAGGGGACGACCGCTCGGGTTCCCGGCCAGCGCCCCGGTATGTCCTCCGAAACCCGGACATGATAGGCTTTCCTGGGGACGCCAAGGCGTTTCCCGGATCTCGAATTATTATGTTAATTTCATAAATAAGGATGACCATGTCGGCAGAAAGACTTCCGGTGGCCTCGGGGCCAAGGGCGCGGGGCAATCGGCAGGCCACCGCCGTGAGCCACGGCCGATGTGAGGTGTTCATAGGCGGCCACGCGCCCATCGCCGTCCAGTCCATGACCAACACCGACACCGCGGACGTGGCGGCGACCACCAGCCAGGTCAGGGACCTGGCCCTGGCCGGGTCCGAACTGGTGCGCATCACCGTCAACACCCCCGCCGCCGCCGCCGCGGTACCGCTCATCCGCGAGCAGCTCGACGCCAGCGGCGTGGAGGTGCCGCTGATCGGCGATTTCCATTACAACGGCCACAAGCTGCTCAGCGACTACCCCGAATGCGCCCAGGCGCTGTCGAAGTACCGGATCAATCCGGGCAACGTGGGCCAGGGGGAGAAGCACGACAGCCAGTTCGCCCGGATCGTGGAAACGGCCTGCCGCCATGACAAGCCGGTGCGCATCGGGGTCAACTGGGGCAGCCTCGACCAGGATTTGCTGGCGCGGATCATGGACGAGAACAGCCGGCGGCCCACACCCTGGAGCGCCCAGGCGGTGATGTACGAAGCCCTGGTCAGTTCGGCCCTGGAGAGCGCCCGGCAGGCGGAGGCCATCGGCCTGGCCGCGGACCGGATCATCCTGTCCTGCAAGGTCTCCGGGGTGCAGGACCTGATCGCCGTGTACCGCGAGCTGGCCCGCCGCTGCCGCTACGCCCTGCACCTGGGCCTGACCGAAGCGGGCATGGGCAGCAAGGGCATCGTCGCCTCCACCGCGGCCCTGTCGGTGCTGCTGCAGGAGGGCATCGGCGACACCATCCGGGTCTCGCTCACCCCCGAACCGGGCGGCGACCGCACCCGGGAGGTGGTGGTCGCCCAGGAGATTCTGCAGACCATGGGCTTCCGCAAGTTCGCGCCGATGGTGGTGGCCTGCCCGGGCTGCGGCCGGACCACCTCGACCGTGTTCCAGCAGCTCGCCGACCGGATCCAGGGCTACCTGCGCGAGCAGATGCCGGGGTGGAAGGCGCAGTACCCCGGGGTGGAGGCGATGAACGTCGCCGTGATGGGCTGCATCGTCAACGGCCCGGGCGAGTCCAAGCACGCCAACATCGGCATCAGCCTGCCCGGCACCGGGGAGAGCCCCGCCGCGCCGGTGTTCGTGGACGGCGTGAAGACGGTCACCCTGCGCGGCGAGCAGATCGCCGAGGCATTCCAGGAGATCGTGCTGGACTACATCAAGACCCACTACAGCGAAAAGAGCTGATGCGCATCGCGGTGCTCTCCGACATCCACGGCAACCTGGCGGCCCTGGAGGCGGTGCTGGACGACGTGCGGGACCGGGGAGTGGACGCCGTGGTCAACCTGGGCGACAGCCTCTCCGGCCCGCTGCTGCCCCTGGAAACCGCCCGGTTCCTCATGGCCCGGAACTGGCTGACCATCGCCGGCAACCACGAGCGCCAGATGCTCACCCAGGGTCCGGGGCAGTGGGGACCCTCCGACGCCTACGCCCATGCCCGGCTGACCCCCCGGGAACTGGCCTGGATCGGCGCCCAGCCGCCCACCGCATGGTTCTCGACCGACGTGCTGCTCTGCCATGGGACGCCCGGCAGCGACCAGGAGCCCCTGCTGGAGACCTTCGAACCGGCCGTGTCCAGGGCCGCCACCGCCCGGGAGGTGGACGCCCGGCTGGGCCAGGTCCAGGCACCGGTGGTGCTTTGCGGCCATACCCACGTGCCGCGCGCCGCGCGCGCCAGCCAAGGCCAGCTGATCGTGAACCCCGGCAGCGTCGGCCTGCCGGCGCTTGAAACCACCCACCCCTTCCCGCTGATCGTCGAGACCGGCTCGCCCGACGCCCGCTACGCGCTCATCGAGCGCCGCCCCGCCGGCTGGCGCGCCGCGCTGATCACCGTCCCCTACGACCACCGCGCCATGGCCGACCTGGCCAGGGCCCACGGGCGGCCGGACTGGGAGATCGCCCTGCGCACGGGCTACATGAGCTAGTTATTTCCGGACCTCATGACCATTCACCGCAGCGGCACCCGCAGCAGGACGGCCGTGCCTTCGCCCTCGTTGGCGATGCTGATCTCCCCGCGGTAGACGGCCAGCAGCTGCTTGCAGCCCGCCAGCCCTTCGCCCGGGCTCCGGGCGCCGATCACCACCGGCTGGTGCAGCTCGGAAAACGGCTCGAAGGCCTGGGCCAGTTCGCCGGGCAGGACCGGGCCGCCCTCGTCGCGCAGCTCCAGGAGGAAGTCCTCGCCTTCCCGCCAGGTGCGCACGGCCAGGGTGGCGCTGGGGGTCGGCCCGCCCAGGGCATGGCGCACCAGGTTCAGCAGGGCCGCGGCAAAGTCGCCGTAGACGCCGTGGATCAGCGGGCTTTCCGCCGCCAGGTCCAGGCTCGGGACCACCTGGGCCGGGATGACCCCCTCCACCTGCAGCAGGCCCAGCTCCTGCTGGAGCAGGTCGTGCAGGTCCAGCCATTCGGGGATCGCCGGGCCGCCCTTGCCGACCCTGCGCAGCAGGGCCTTGAGCAGGCTGTCGATGCGGAACACGGCTTCGCGGATTTCGGCCAGGGCCCTTGGCTGCGCTTCATGCAGCAGGTTCTGGTCCCGGACCGGTCCCGGAACCATCAGGTCGTCCAGCAGCTGGCTTTGCCGGTGCAGGCTGGCGACCGGCGCTTCCAGCCGCTGGGCGATCTTGAAGATGAGGTCCCCCAGCAGTTCCTGGCGGTCCTGGCGGCCCAGCACTTCCCGGGCGTTCTGCAGGTCCTGGTAGGCGGCTTCGATCTTTTCGTAGCTGGAGGCCAGGGCCCGGGTGCTGTTGTTGAGGGTGGCGATCAGCTCGGCGTTCTCGAGGCTCACCAGGGCGATGCTGGCGTGCAGGCTGATCATCTCCAGCTCCCCGGGCAGCAGCCGCTGGTCGGCGGGGCGGGTGACGATCCAGAAGCCGAACAGGTCGGGGTCGGGCTGGTGGTCGCGCAGCACCAGCATGCAGGCCTCGGAAGAGGACGACCACAGCCCCAGGCCCAGCCCTTCGTCCCACACCCGGTCGCTGCGCAGGCTTTCGCCCCGGAGCGGGCCGCCCGGGGGCAGGGCCCGGGCGCGCAGCACGAAGGGATGATCCAGCGGCAGGACCGGGGTCGGGTCGAACCGGTTGGCGTTCCAGCGCAGGCCCTCGAAATAGCCGCCGCTGGGGTGGATCCGGTAGGCCCAGAGGCCGGTGGCGCGCACCTCGGCCCGCACCTCGCCCAGCACCCGCAGCAGCAGCACGTGCGGATCGTGCTCGGTGAGGATGCTCTGGCTGAGCGCCAGCAGCCTGGCGAGGCTGCGGTTCCTGGCTTCCAGGGCCTCCTGGGCCGCCACCAGCTTCTGGTTGGCCTCCTGGGCCTCCTTGAGCTGGGCTTCCAGATGCTCCAGCACGTGGCGGTTGAGATGCTGCAGGGCGGCCTTTTCCTGGGACTGTTCCAGGAACTCCCGGGCGCCGCCCAGGTAGGCGCCCACCTGCCCGACGAAGGTGAAGGGGTCCAGGGGCTTGGGGATGAAGCCGTCGCAGCCCGCCACCAGCGCGGTCTCCCGGTCGCTCTTGAGGGTCTTGGCGGTGAGCGCCACCAGCGGGATCTTCTGCAGCTCCGGGTGCTGCCGGAACTTGGTGGCCACCTCGAAGCCGGACAGCCCGGGCAGGTTGATGTCCAGCAGGACCAGGTCGGGCTTCAGGGCCAGGGCCAGGTCGAAGCCCTGCATGCCGTCGCTGGCCCAGTGCATCTCGTAGCCGGCCTGGCTCAGGAGCCGCTGCACCAGGCGCCAGTTCACCGGGTTGTCCTCGATGCAGAGGATCCGGATGGGTTGTGCGGAGGTCATGGCGCGCTTTCCTCGAGAAGGGGTATTTCCACCGTGAAGCTGCTGCCCCGCCCTTTTTCGCTCTCCACGGTGATCTGTCCGTTCATCATTGTCATGAGTCGCTGGGAAAGGGCAAGGCCCAGCCCGGTGCCGCCGAAGCGCCGGGTGATGCTGCCGTCCACCTGCTGGAAGGGCTTGAACAGCCGGTCCATCTCTTCCGGAGTCATGCCGATGCCCTGGTCGGTGATGCGGATCCGGAGGCGATTGCCCACCCGTTCCACCGCCATCGCCACCTCGCCCCGTTCGGTGAACTTGATGGCGTTGCCCAGCAGGTTGGTGACCACCTGCTTGAAGCGGACCGGGTCGCCCAGCACCCGCGCCCGCCAGGCCGGGGGGGTGAAGGTGAAGCGGATCGGCCGGTCGCGGATCAGCCCGGCGGTGAGGGCGGCCACCTCCTCCAGCACCGGGACCGGGTCCATCCCGGACAGTTCCAGTTCGAACCGGCCGGCCTCGATCTTGGACAGGTCGAGGATCGAGTCGATCATGGCCAGCAGGCTCCGGCCGTTCTGGTGGATGATCTGCAGATCGTCCCGGATGTCGTCCGGGAGCCGCCTGGGGACTTCCACCAGCAGCAGGCCGGAGAAGCCGATCACCGCGTTGAGCGGGGTGCGCAGCTCATGGCTCATGTTGGCCATGAACTCGTCCTTGATCCGGTCCAGTTCCTGCAGCCGCTTCAGGCTGACGCTGAGGTTGCGGTTGACCTCGGTGAGCTCCAGGGTCTTCTCCTGGACCTTCTCCTCCAGGGTGCCCGCCCAGGCCGCCAGCTCCTGCCGGGACTGTTCCAGGCCGCGGGTCCGGTCCTGCACCAGCTGCTCCAGGTTGGCGCGGATCTCCTCCAGTTCCCAGATGGTCTCCATGAGCTGGCGCGTGCGTTCCTGCACCCGGGATTCCAGCAGGCGGTTCTGCCGCTCGATCTCGTCCCGGGAGACCCGCAGCTTGCTGGTCATCACCTCGAAGGCGCGGCCCAGGTCCTCCAGTTCATCGTGCGAGCGCACCCGCACCGACAGGGCCTCGAAGTTGCCCTGGGCGACCCGCTGGGCCGCCGTGGTGAGCGCCAGCACCGGCCGGATGTAGAGGTTGGCCAGGTAGACCGCGGCGCCGATGCCCAGCGCCATGGCCACCACGCCGACCCAGAGCCCGCGGTCGAAGTTGTCGCTGGCCAGCTGGCGGATCTCCTCGGTGGAAAAGCCCAGGATGAGCGTGCCGCGCTGGTCGGAGGCATCCTGGTAGGAGATCGGCGCGATCACCACCAGGGTGCCGCCCTGGGCGTGGATCAGCGACTTGGTGACCCCCCTGTCCCGGGCGAATTCCTTGGCCCATGGGGGGGCGGAAGGCGTCGCGTCCACCACCTGGCCGCCGGGCGCGGCCACCACGCTGAACCGGAAGGCGGGAATGCGCTTCACGCCCCGGAGGATGCGCTGGATCTCGGCCTGGTGGCCGCCTTCCAGGGCGGGCGCCAGGGCGAAGCTGGCGGCCTCGGCCACCTGCCGCGCGCTCAGCTCGGCCTGGGCGCGGAAGCGCCGCTCCACCTGCCGGGGGTAGTAGGCCACGTTGAACAGGGCGAAGCCGATCACCAGGATGGCGATCACCGCGCTCAGCTTGGTCTTGATGGAAAGCCGGAACATCCCAAGAAGTGTAGATCAAGCGCGCCGGAACAAGTGGAATACCGCGGCGCCGTAGCGCCGGGCTTCCACTTGTTCCAGGCCGTCCGGCGGCGCCAGCTCCGTGGCGTGGCCGGTTTCCCAGACCAGGACGCCGTCGGGCCGCAGCCAGTCCAGGACCCTGGGCGCCAGGGCCGGCCAGAGCTGGGCGCTGGCCTCGTAGGGCGGATCGGCGAACACCACCGCCTGGGGCGGAAAGGCGTCCTTGGCCAGGCGCTGCACATCCTTGGCCAGGATGCAGAGGGCGGTCCCGCGCGCGTTCACCTTGAGGCAGCCCAGGGCCGCGGGTTCGCGCTCCACGCAGGCCACCGGTTCGTAGCCCCGGGACCAGGCCTCCAGGCCGACCGCCCCGGTGCCGGCGAACAGGTCCAGGAACGGCCCCCGGGGCCAGCGCTGGAGGATGGAGAACAGCGCCTCCCGGGCCCGGTCGGCGGTGGGCCGCACCTCCGCCTCGGGCGCCCGCAGCCGCCGGCCCTTGAGGCTCCCGGCGATGATCCGCAAGTCAGACCCAGCGCATCAGCGTGCCGCCCCAGGTGAAGCCGGCGCCGAAGGCGGCCAGGACCACCAGGTCGCCTTTCTTCAGCTTGCCCTCTTCCAGGGACTGGTGCAGGGCGGTGGGCAGCGTGGCCGAGGTGGTGTTGGCGTACTCGCCGATGTTGCTGGCCATGCGCTCCGTGGGCAGTTCCAGGCGCTTGGCGGCGGCATCCATGATGCGGATGTTGGCCTGGTGCGGCACGAACAGCGCCAGCTGGTCGGTGGCGATGCCGTTGCGGTCCAGCATGAGCCGGCTCACTTCAGCCATGTCGCGCACGGCGCGCTTGTAGACTTCCTTGCCGTCCTGGTGGATGTAATGCATCTTGGCGGCCACCGTCTCGGCGGTGGAAGGGTTGAGCGAGCCGCCCCCGGGCATGCACAGGAAGGGCGCGCCGGAACCGTCGATGCGGTGTTCATAGTCCAGGATGCCGTAGCCTTCCTCGACCTGCTCCAGGATCACCGCCCCTGCCCCGTCGCCGAACAGGATGGCGGTGTTGCGGTCGGTCTTGTCCATGATGGAGGTCATCACGTCGCAACCCACCACGGCCACCCGCTTCAGCCCGGCCCCGGCGATCAGGCCGGCCCCGGCGGTGAGGGCGAACAGGAAGCTGGAGCAGGCCGCGTTGACGTCGAAGCCGAAGGTCTTGCTGGCGCCGATCTTGTGCTGGATCAGGGCGGCGGTGCACGGGAAGAACATGTCGGGGGTCACGGTGGAGACGACGATGGCGTCCAGGTCGTCGGGCGTGAAGCCCCGGCGGTCCAGGGCCATCTTCAGCGCCTCGGCGCCCAGGTCGGAGGAGGCCACGCCGGGTTCGACCCAGCGGCGCGTCCTGATGCCGGTGCGGGTAAGGATCCACTCATCGTTGGTATCCACCATGTTGGCAAGGTCGGTGTTGGTGACGATGCGTTCCGGGTAGAACTGGCCGGTGGCTGTGATCCCCACAGGAAGGGCAAGCCGTCTTATCAAAGGGACCTCCGGGAAAATGGTGCCAAGCGGAACCCTTGATTGTGATGGAATTCACTGAACTTTTCCATGGTTGAGTTCCACGGCCCCCCCTGGGACGGACCCGGAACGCCCCTTTGCTATGATCAAGACGACTTCGAAAAGGTTCGCCATGCCCACCCTCGCCGTCCTGCCTTCGCGCTACCAGTCCTCCCGGTTCCCCGGCAAGCCCCTGGCCCTCATCGCCGGGCGGCCGATGATCCAGTGGGCCTGGGACGCCGCCCGCGCCGCCGCCGGGGTGGACGCGGTGGTCGTGGCCACCGACGATGCCCGGATCGCGGCCGTGGTGGAGGGTTTCGGCGGCCGGGTGGCCATGACCGCTCCGGAGCTGGCCTCCGGCACCGACCGGGTGGCCGCCGCGGTGGCGGCCCAGGGGGCCGGCTTCGACCTGGTACTCAACATCCAGGGCGACGAACCCGCCATGCACCCGGACACCATCGCCGCCGTCGTCGCCCTGATGCGCCGCGAGCCGGAGCTGCCCATGGGCACGGCCGCCTGTCCCTTCGGCAGCGCCGAGCAGCTGTTCAACCCCAACATCGTCAAGGTGGTGACCGACGATGCCGGCCGGGCGCTCTACTTCAGCCGCAGTCCCATTCCCTATATCCGCAACAGCCAGGTGTTCCAGCTGGACTTCCGCCCCTGGCTGGGCGCGGAGCAGCTGGCCCGGTTCCAGCGCCACCTGGGGATCTACGCCTATCGCCCCGAGGCGTTGCGCCGGTTCACCCAGCTGCCCCCGCACCCGCTGGAACAGATGGAGATGCTCGAGCAGCTCCGGGCCCTGGCGGCCGGGATGGCCATGGGCGTGGCCCGCACCCCGCACCTGAGCCTAGGGGTGGACGTCCCCGCCGACGTGCCGGCGGTGGAGGCCGTGCTGGCCAGCCGCCAGCCCTGAGCCCAGCAGGTACAAGCCGGCCGTGCTGGCCAGGCCGATCAGCAGGCCGCCGTACCACACCGCATGCGGGCTGATCTGGTCGTTCAGGAAGCCCCCCGCCACGGGCGCCACGGCCCGCGCCAGCCCCCAGGTCATCCAGTAGACGCTCATGTAGCGGCCGCGCAGATCGATCGGCGCCCGGTTGGCGGCATAAGCGCTCCCGGTCGGCACCACGATCAATTCGCCGAAGGAGAAGATCACCATGCTCAACCAGAATCCCCAGAAGCTGCTCATCAGGGCCACACTGCCCACGCCGATCGCGTAGACCAGCATCCCGAGGGTGAGCATCGGCAGCGGCGGGTGCCTGCGGGTGAGGCGGGTGACGTGGACCTGCACGAAGACGCACATCAGCGCATTGGTGACCGGCAGCCAGCTGTACAGGTGCTCGGGGAACTGGAAGTTCTGCTTGGTGTAGACGGCGAGCAGGGTCCACAGCATCAGCGGCGCGATCATGCCGAGGGTGGCGATCAGGAAGAACAGCATGAAGCCATGGTCCCGGAACACCCGGCCGTAGCCGCCGTCCGCAGCGGGCGCGGCGCTGGCCTGGGGCGCTCCCCGCCGGGGCAGGGTCTCGCGCACCATGAACAGCAGGAACGCGCTGTAGCAGAGCATCACCACGGCCGCGCCATGGAAGGCCAGCGGGTACGACCGGGACACGATGAACCCGCCGAGGGCCGGCCCGAGGGCGATGCCGACGTTGCTGAAGGTGCGCATGATGGAATAGCCGGTGGCGCGCTGGGCGGGCGGCACCAGGTCCGCCATCATCACGTCGGAACCGACCGAATAGACCGGCTGGGCCGCGGCCAGGATGGTCATGGGCAGCAGGAAGCCGAGGTAGCTGCGCGCCAGGCTCATGAGCACCCAGGCCGCAGCCTGGGCGGCCTGGGCGGCGATCATCACCGGCTTGCGGCCGAACCGGTCGGCGATGGGCCCGGCGAAGCACGAGACCGCCAGTCCGGTGCCGGAGGCGATGGTGATGAGGGTGGCGACCGGCGCCAGGCGCAGGCCCAGGGTCCGGCTGATGTAGATGAACTGGAACGGCCAGACCAGGCTGGACCCGGCCATGCTGACCAGGGCGCCGAAGGCGATCATCCAGAATTGCCGGGGAAAATCCGCGTAGATGGCACGCAGGCGTTGCATCAAGGCGCAACCCCGACCTGGTCGCGCCCCAGGGCCGCCAGGATGTCCCGGGCCAGGCCGGTGAGCGAGGGGTCCCGCGCCCCCATCACCAGGATCAGGTCACCCTCCCGGGCCTCGGCCGCCAGCACTGCCACCAGCCCTTCCCGGCTGGGTGCGTAGCTGGCCTGGACGCCCCGATGGCTGATCTCGGCGGCCACCTCGGCCGAGCTGATATCCCGGCTGGCGCTGCCGCCGGCATAGAAGATATCCAGCAGCCAGAGCCGGTCCTGGGGTGCCAGCTCGGCCGCGAAGGCCGCCACGAAATCGGCACGCAGGAAGCGCATGGGGCCGTAGCCGTGCGGCTGGAACACCGCCAGCACCCTGCCGGCGCGCAGATGGGCGGTGCGGATGGAGGCGGTCACCTTGGCCGGGTTGTGGCCGAAGTCGTCCACCACCTCCACGCCCCGGGCGGAGCCCAGCACCTGGAAGCGCCGGGCCACGCCCTGGAACCGCTCCAGCGGCGCCACCATGGCCGGCAGCGGCACCCCCACCGCCCGGCAGGCGGCGATGGCCGCCAGGGCGTTGGCCACGTTGTGGCGCCCGGGCACGTTCAGCCGGAACCCGGTCCGCTCGACCCGGAAGCTGGAGCCGTCCCCCCGTTCCAGCACGTCCTCGCCCCGGGTCCCGGCCCCGGGGCCGAAGCCGAACACGCTGGCGCCGGCGGCGAACGGCGCCAGGTTGGCCTCCTCGCCCACCACGAAGCCCTCCCTGGCCTGGGCGCGGAAGGCCGCGAACATTCCGGCCACCTCGTCCATCTCCTTGTGGTCCCGCTGCAGGTTGAGGATCACCCCCAGGGCGGGGTGGTAGCGCACCACCGAGCCGTCGCTTTCGTCGGCCTCCACCACCAGCAGGTCCGAAGCGCCGGCCCAGGCGTTGCCCCACAGCCCCTGCCGCTGCAGCGCCACCAGCTCGCCGCCGGTGATCACCGACGGGTCCCGGCCGGCCCCGCGCAGGATCTCGAACACCATGGCCACGGTGGTGGACTTGCCGCTGGTGCCGGTGATGGCCAGGGTCCGGCGCTCCGCGACGAAGTGGGCCAGGAGTTCCGACCGGTGCACCAGCGGCACCCCCAGCGCCCGGGCCCGGGCGAAATCGGGCACCTGCTGCTCCACCGCCGTGGAGTAGACCACGGCCGCGCAGTCGCCTTGCACGCCGCTGCCGTCCTGGGGGTGCAGCAGAACACCGGCCCGCTCCAGCAGCGCGCGCCCGGCGCCGTTCCGGCCCTGGTCGAAGCTGCGGTCGCTGCCGCTGGCGCGCCCGCCCTGCTGGGCAAAGTACTGGGCCAGGGCGCTCATCCCGCTGCCGGCCACCCCGGCGAAATGCAGCCGGCCCAGGGACCGCGCCGGCCCTTCGGCGACCAGCACCGGGTCGCCCTCCCGCACCAGCTCGAACAGCGCCATCACGTCGGCGCAGGCCATGCGCACGCAGCCGTGGGAGTCCGGGGTGCCGAGCAGCGCGGCGTGGTTGGTGCCGTGGAGGTAGATGGTGCGTTCCATGGAATCGCAGCCTGGGCCGCGGTTCACCCCCGGCTCCAGGCCGTCCAGGGTGAGGATGCGGCCGAGGATGAGGTCATCGCTCCGCTCCTCCCCGCGCCACACCTCTCCGGTGGCGACCCGGTCGCGGAACACCGTTCCCGCCTCCGCCCCCGCCCCGATCCGGGCCTGGATGCGGTGCCAGCCCGGCGGGGTGCGCAGGGAGCCGTCGGCCCCGCCGATGCCGGCCAGGGCGGTGGAGACGGGGTATTCCCCGGCCAGCACGCCGTCCGCCATCAAGCCCAGCCGCTGGCGGGCCACATCCACCACCAGGAACCGGGAAGGCAGGGCGAGCGCCAGACCCGGCCGGGCAAGCCCCTGCAGGGCCAGGGCCCGGTAATGGGCGGCGAGGATGGGGGCGCTGCCCATTCAGCCCTTCACCCAGGCCCGCACCAGGGCCTCGAAATGCTCACCGCGCTTTTCGAAATTCTCGAACTGGTCGAAACTGGCGCAGGCCGGGCTGAGCAGCACCTGGTCGCCGGGCTGGGCCAGCGCGAGCGCCCGTGCCACCGCCTCGTCGAAGGGCTGGACGGTCACGTGGGGCAGCTCGCCCAGGTCCCGTTCCAGCTGAGGAATGGCCTCGCCCAGGAACACCAGCCGGCGCAGCTTGCCTTCCAGCGCCCGGCTCAGCGGCCCGTAGCCGGTGCCCTTGTCCTGGCCGCCCAGGAGCAGCACCAGGGGTCCCGGCAGGGCCCGGACGGCGGTGAGGGTGGCGTCGAGGTTGGTGCCCTTGGAATCGTTGTAGACCTTGATCCCGTCCCGCTCGCCGCACAGCACCATGCGGTGGGCCAGGCCCGGGTAGCTGCGCAGGCCGATGCGGATGCCCTCCAGGTCGGCCCCGCCGTGCCGGGCCAGCACCGACGCCGCCAGGGCGTTCTCCACGTTGTGGTCGCCCGGGATCAGCAGCTGGGCGCGGTGGACCAGCGGATGCTCCCCGTATTCGTCCTTGAGCCACAGGGTGCCGTGCTCGTCGCACCAGGCCCCCGGGCCATCCGGGCAGTCCCAGCCGAACCGGGCGCTGCGGCCCTGGCCGGGCGCCATGGCCTCGAAGGCCGGGTCGGCCAGGGGGGTGAGGCGCAGGTCCTCGGCGGTCTGGTGCTGGAAGATCCGCGCCTTCGCCGCCCGGTACGCCTCCATGGTGCCGTGCCGGGCCAGGTGGTCGGGGGTGAGGTTGAGCGCCGCCGCGGCCTCGGCGTGGAACTCCCGGACCGTCTCCAGCTGGTAGCTGGAGCACTCCAGGGCGAACCGGGTGCCGGCCTCCGTCCCGACCATGGCGGTGACCAGCGGGGTGCCCAGGTTGCCGCAAGCCACGGCGGGCAGATCACAGGCTTTCAACAGGTGGGCGGTCAGGTCGGTGGTGGTGCTCTTGCCGTTGGTGCCGGTGATGGCCAGCAGCATCGAGCCGTCGGCCCGGGCCCGGAGGGCGCGGTGGGCCAGTTCCAGTTCGCCGATGACCGGGATGCCCCGGGCCGCCGCCGCCTGGGCGAAGGCGCAGTCCGGCCGGACCACCGGGCTCAGCACCACCTCTTCGCAATCATCCAGCAGGGTGAGCGGGTGCGCGCCCCAAACCGCCAGGACCGAAAGTTCCGCCAGCCGCGCCGCCGCCAGCGGTTCGGGCTCGGGCCGGATGTCGGTGAGCACCACGTCCCTGCCCGCCTTCACCAGGAATTCCGCCGCCCCCAGCCCCGAACGCCCCGCCCCCACCACGATGATCCGGCCCATGCTGACTCCCTGGCCTCCAGTGTCGCAAAGGAAGACCCCATCACGCCAGCTTTCCGCCCTACCTGGATGGCCGACTTGCGATCAGAATGGCCAGGGAGGCGCCGGTTAGCCGATGAATCACGCCATTCTGCACAGCATCCTGAACGGGGCGCGCCCGGCGGTCACCTATGCCCAGCCCATCGTCGGCTTGAAGGACGGCGAGATGCGGGCCCTGGAGATGCTCACCCGGTTCGCCGGCGAGGACGGCGCCATGCATGCCGTGGGCAGCCTGCTGGACGATCCGTCGCTCTCCCCCGAGCTGCGCGCCCGTCTGGACCTGCTGTGCGTCGGCGCGGTGTTCGACGCCCTGGCCCGGAGCCCGATCACCGAGCACCTGATCTTCGTCAACCTCAGCCCGCTGACCCTGGAGCAGCCGGAATTCTGGAACCGGATCCAGGCCTGGGTCTGGCACCTGCCCATCCCGCCCCACCGCATCGTCATGGAGCTCACCCAGACCTGCGCCATGCCCGGCCTGGACCAGATGGAGGGCTTCGCCCAGCGGCTGCGCGCCATCGGCCTGCGCATGGCCGTGGGCGACCTGGGCGCGGGCGTCGCCTCGCTGGCCAACATGGCCCGGCTGGCGCCGGATTTCATCAAGGTGGACCGGAGCCTGGTGCATGACGCGCACCGGCACCCCTACCAGGCCGCGCTGCTGAACGCCCTGGCCCTGTTCGCCGAGCGGATGCGGGTGGGCTTCATCGCCGAAGGCATCGAGACCCTGCAGGAGCTGGAGACCCTGCTCGACGCCGGCGTGCCCTGGGGCCAGGGCTACCTGCTCGGCCAGCCGGAGCCGCTGGGGGCTTCCGGCGCAAGCCTGGCTCCGCACGACCCTGGCGGTGAGACGGGACAGGCTTGATGGTGGGAAGGCGACGCGCCTGGAAAACAACGGCTGATTGAACGATTCGGTTCAGGCGAGCAGCGCCTTGATCCGTTCGGCATCCTCTGCCGTTGCCGGATTGTAGACCACCATGCTGAGATCCGTTCGACCGTCGACGGCAAAGGCCGAGTACTCGAAGGCGAGCGGGCCGAGAACCGGGTGGCGTATGTGCTTGACGGCTTCGCCGTGGGTGGCGCTGACGTCGTTGTCGCGCCACATCGATCTGAACTCAGGGCTGAGCCGGCACAGTTCCTCGACGAGCGGCTCCACCTCCGCGGCCGCCCCGGCTCGCGCCGCGTCCACACGGAACGCGCCGAGCACGAATCGAGCCACGCTCTGCCAGTCGTACTGCGCGGCGCGGGCGCGGGGGTCGAGGAAGATGAAGCGCAGGATGTTGCGCTGTTCCGGTGGCAGCGAGCCATAGTCCATCAGCATCACGGTCGCCGCCCGGTTCCAGGCGACGACATCCCATATCGCGGTCCTGACCACGGCAGGGCTCGGGTCCAGCGCGTCGAGCACGCGCTGCAGCCGTGGCGTGACGCCTTCATTCTTCCGGTAGCGCACTTCGGGCGGGCGGCCAAGGCCGAGCAGGAACAGGTGTTCGCGTTCGACCTCCGTCAGCATGAGCGCGTGGGCGATCCGGTCGAGCACCTCGGCCGAGGGTGCCCCGCCGCGCCCTTGTTCCAGCCAGGTGTACCAGGTCGGGCTGATGTTGGCCCGCTGCGCCACCTCCTCGCGGCGCAGGCCCGGGGTGCGGCGGCGCTCCGGGGGAAAGCCGAGCGCGGCCGGGTCGAGTTTGGTGCGGCGGTCCCGCAGGTAGGTCCCGAGCAGGTTCTCGGGGAGGCGTTGCTCGCTCATCCTGTTATCCCTCTTACTATGATGAGCTCACTATTTTACAGGAATAGGCGCGGCAGCAGGAGATTGGATAGCGCCCCGATGGAGGCGTTCGTGGAAAGCCGCTGGAATGGTCGGCTTGACTTGGCACCTAATTGTTCTACATTATCCCGGGAGAGGAGGATGCTTCTTCATTGGGACAATCAGAACTGCGAGCACCTCCCCCGTCACGGTGTTTCCCAGGCCCAGGCGGAGCCAGCCTTTGAGGCTGAAGATGCCTTGGTAAGCCAAGATGCCACTCGCCTCAACCGGTGGGTCCATGAGGCCACCGTCGAAGGCCAGACAATCAAGGTCGCCTTTGCCAGGGTCTTTCCGGACGGCTTCAGAGTCGCCACTGCCCATTGGATGAGTTCCAAGCGCAGGAGGAAAGCATGACCACCAAGATGAATGCGAAGCCAAAGGGAATCACCATGGAGGCCTTCATCAAGGCCTTCGCCCCAGGCGAAACGCTGGAAGTCCTCCAAACACGCCAGAATGAGGATGCAGGGTGGGCCGAGAGGGCCTTTGCCGGCAAGGAGCCCCTTGCGGCACCCATCAGGATTCAGCGAGGCCGGCCGAAAGCGGGAGAGAAAGCACCGCAAACGGTTGTGAAGGCCATTCGGCTTCCTGTCCATCTTTTGCAAAGACTCCAGGCCAAGGCAGAAACACAAGGCCTTTCCTTGAATGCTTTACTGCAGATGGCCGCTGCCGAATACTTATCCCGTCATCCAGGAGCCTGAAGGCTCAGTCTAATTGACGCTACATGCACCGAATCGCTTGGTTTTTGCGTGCTTAATGTGCCGCCGGCTCGATGGATCAGAAACGGGGCGGTGTCCGAGTTCGAACGCTCCGGTTAGACCGACTTGCTAGGTTTTGGGGTGCTTAGCCAAGCTAGCCGAAGATGTTTTTGAGAGGCAGCGCATTCGCGAAGGTAGAGGTTGATTAACGTTTGGTATGGGATGGCCGTTTCTTCAGCCAAAGACTTAAAATAGACTAGCGTTGGCTCGTCCAGCCGGATGGTGACCTGCCGCTTGAGTTGCTTGGCGTAAGGATTGGGTTGCCCACTGGCGAAATCGTAGTGTTTTCTCATTCTTTGAACCTCCCGAAATAGACCTTACGTTCCTGGGCATCCGCTTTACGTACGGTGGAAGCATCTTCAAAAGAAACCCCGTGGCGCCGAAGATTGCCGGTGCTCTTCCCAGGGTCCCATTCGAAACGAAGGTCGTTCGCCATGCCTACATTGTAATTACAACGTCGGTCTTGTGCCAGCGCGATTGGACCGAATCCGACCCACTGCCTCTTTGCGCACCTCATGCACCGGCGCCCCGCTCGGGCCTGACGCTCCGGTCAGGCATGGCGACCCTGCTTTTGGCTGGAGCCAGCAGTGCGACGGGATGGTGCGCGCCCGGATTGGACCAAACCTCGGGCAAGGGCCATAATTTTTCACTCTTACACGGTATCCGTGTATGACTATCATTGAACCGGAGGTCTTGATTGATAGTGTCTTTCGGCGACCCATCAACGAGAGCCCTCTTTGACGGCTTTCCCAAAAAACGGCCCGTCGCTGTTTCGTGTGGGTAACCGGCGGTATAGGCCGGCCGGGATTCCAGCATAGGGCTGAAGGTTTTGGGGCCAGGGAATCCCTTTCGGCCTGACTGGGTTTCCTGGAAAGGTTTGACCGGTTCCACGCCATGAAGCTGCTGGGCGAGGCCGTGGACGAGGTGCGCCGCCGGGAGGTCAAGGAGTATCCGGAACTCAAGCAGTCCCGCTACGTCTGGCTGAAGAACCCCTCGAATACAGACGGGCTCAATGACGTTGGTCTTTACTAACGCAGTTTGAGCGAGCTGAGCGCCAGCACGCAGCATACGATCGCGGTGATCCACAGCCGGATCACCACCTTGGTCTCCTTCAGGCCGCCCAGTTCCATGTGGTGATGGAACGGGGCCATGCGGAAGATCCGCTTGCCGCCCCGCAGCTTGAAGCTGCCCACCTGCAGGATGACGCTGACCGCCTCCAGTACGAACAGGCCGCCGGCGATCACCAGCAGCAGCTCCTGCTTGATCATGATCGCCACGGTGCCCAGCGCGCCGCCCAGGGCCAGGGAACCGGTGTCGCCCATGAACACCTCCGCCGGGTGCGCGTTGAACCACAGGAAGCCCAGGGAGGCCCCGCCCATGGCGGCCATGAACACGGTCAGCTCGCCGCCGCCGGGCACGTGCGGCACCATGAGGTAGGCGGCGATCTTGGCGTGGCCGGCCACGTAGGCCAGGATCGAGAAGGTGGCGGCGACGATCAGGGTGCCGCCCACCGCCAGGCCGTCCAGGCCGTCGGAAAGGTTGACGGCGTTGCTGGTGCCCACCATGACCAGCCAGATCCAGGGCACCAGGAAGATGCCCACGTGCGGCGTGAAGTTCTTGAAGAACGGCACGGACAGCTGCTCGGTGTGGGTGCCGCGCAGGTTGAAGTGCAGGATCAGGTAGGCCACCACCAGCGAGATGGCGGTGAGCAGGAGCATCTTCTGCCAGCTGCGCAGGCCCAGGTTCTGCTTGCGCATGAGCTTCCTGGCGTCGTCGCAGGCGCCCACCAGGCCGAAGCCGACCAGGGAGACCAGGGCCACCCAGATGCCCCCGCTGGCCAGGTCGCACCAGAGCACGGTGGAGACCACGATGGCGGCGACGATCAGGGTGCCGCCCATGGTGGGCGTGCCGGCCTTGGTCTGGTGGTTTTCCGGGCCATCGGCCAGGATCGGCTGGTTCATCTTGAGCCGGACGAGGGTGCGGATGATCATCGGACCGAACAGGAGCGACAGGATCATGGCGCTGGCCGCGGCCATGGCGGCCCGGAAGGTCACATAGCGGAACACGCTGATTCCGGGGATCGCGTCACGCAGGGGATAAAGCAGCCAAGGGATCATGGGAGTCCATTATACGTTGCTGATGGGATTTTTGTTTTTTCCAAGTCGGGAAACCGGGTGGGATGGCAGGCTACGGCGCGGTGGCGCGCTTGGCGGGGCCAAGCCGGTCCAGCAGCCAGGTCACGGCCCGGGAGGCGCCCCAGTAGAGGCTGCCCTTGACCAGGATGCGCGCCCCCGCGGGCAGCGAGCCGAGGCCCGCCGGGTCGTCGCGCAGGGCGTCGTAGCCGGGATAGGCCGTGGCCCCGGGACCGAAGCCCTCGGCCAGGGCCCGGGCGTCGTCGCCGTAGACCAGCACCCGGTCGATGCCCAGGGCCTTGAGCCGCGCCCCGGTCTCCCGGTGCAGCCGGGCCGCGTCCGGGCCCAGTTCGCGCATGCAGCCGAGCACCGCGATGGTGGGCCCGCCTTCGAGGGTCTGGAGGGTCTCCGCGCAGGCCAGGACCGACTCCATCACCGCGTTGTAGCTTTCGTCCAGCAGCCAGCCGCCGTCCCGCAGGGGGTGCAGCCGGCCGCGCCCGGCCAGGGGTTCGACTTCGAACAGGCCCGCCGCCACCGCCTGGGGATCGAACCCGGCCAGGATGGCCAGCGTTCCCGCCAGGGCCGCGTTGCGCACGTGGTGCACGCCGCGCAGGCGCAGGCGCACCGGCACCCGGCCGCCGGGGTGGCGCAGCACGAACTGCTCCCCGTGCAGGCCGACGGACTGCTCGTCCTCCCAGCCGAAGGCCGCGCCCTGCCCCACCGGCACCGCCCGGGCCCGGGCCCAGGGCTGCAGCGCCACCCACCGGCACCAGGGATCGTCGGCCAGGTGCACCCAGAGGCCACCTTCCGGCAGCGCCTCCACCAGCTCGCCCTTGGCCCGGGCGATGCCCTGCTGGCCGTCGGCGAAGTACTCCATGTGGACGCTGCCGATGTTGGTGATCAGGCCGAGATCGGGCGGGGCGATCTCGGTGAGCCGGCGGATTTCGCCCGGCGAGCTCATGCCCATCTCCAGCACCACGGTCTCCAGGCCCTCGGGCAGGGTGGCCAGGGCCTCGGGCAGGCCGAAGGCGTTGTTGCGGTTGCCCGGGGTCTTCCAGCCGCCGGTGGCGCCGGCCAGCAGCTCCTTGGTGGAGGTCTTGCCCACGGACCCGGTGATGGCCAGCACGTTCCGGGGCCGGAACGCCGCCAGCCGGGCCTGGCCCCAGCGCTGCAGCGCCGCCAGGGTATCCGGGACGATCAGCTGGGGCACCTCGAACGGCAGTTCGTGGTCCACCAGCAGGGCCGAGGCGCCCTTGGCCACGGCCTGGCCGGCGAAGGCGTGGCCGTCGCGCTGGCCCCGGATGGCGATGAAGCAATCACCGGCGCGGATGGTGCGGGTGTCCATGGAGAGCGCCGCGGGCGCCAGGGCGCCGTCGCCAACCAGGTCTCCGCCGATCGCCGCCTGCGCCTCCCTGAGGCTCCAGCAGCTCATCGGACCACCTCCGCCCAGGGCCTGGGCACCGGCCGGCCCTGGAGCGCCACTTCCACCGCGGCGCGGTCGCTGTAGGGATGCTTGACCCCCATCACGTCCTGGTACGCCTCGTGGCCCTTGCCGGCCAGCAGCAGCAGGTCGCCGGGGCGGCAGTCGGCGATGGCCGCGGCCACCGCCAGGGCCCGGTCGGTGATCCGGTGGTAGCGGGCCGGATCGCGCCGCAGGGCTTCGGGAATGCCCTGGGCGCCGTCGTCCAGGATCGCTTCCGGCTCCTCGCAGCGGGTGTTGTCGGAGGTATGCCAGATGACGTCGGCACCGCCGGCCACGGTCCGGGCCATGATCGGGCGCTTGCTGTGGTCGCGGCCGCCGCCGCAGCCGAACAGCACGTGCAGCCGGCCGCCGGGGGGCAGCAGGCGCTTGCCCTCGGTCAGCAGCTTCTCCAGGGCGTCGGGAGTGTGGGCGTAATCCACCAGGACCCCGAACGGCTGGCCGCAGTCCACCCGGTCCAGCCGGCCCGGCGCGCCGGTGATCCCCGGCAGCGCGGCCAGCATCCTTTCCAGGTCGAAGCCGGCCTCGTTCAGGGCGGCCAGGGCCGCCAGCAGGTTGTAGACGTTGAACCGGCCCAGCAGCGGGCTCCGCACGTCCCAGGCGCCCGCCGGTGTGGCCAGGCGGAAGCGGGTGCCGGTGGGGCTCAGGGACAGGTCGGTGACCCGGTAGTCGGCCGGGTGTTCCAGGCCGTAGGAGCGCAGGCCGCCGGCCTCCAGCAGGCGCCGGCCGTAGGGGTCGTCCCCGTTCACCAGGCCGCGTTCGCTTTGGGCGAACAGGCGGGCCTTGGCCTGGAAGTAGCTCTCCATGTCCAGGTGGAAGTCCAGATGGTCCTGGGTGAGGTTGGTGAACAGGCCGACCTTGAAGCGGGCGCCGTGCACCCGCGCCAGCATCAGGCTGTGGCTGGAGACTTCCACCGCCGCGGCGGCGTCGCCTGCGTCCACCGAGGCTTTCAGCCAGCGGTAGAACACCGGGCTTTCCGGCGTGGTGAGCAGGGCCTGCTCTTCCCGGTCGCCGGCGGCGTTCAGCACGCCGCCGATGAGCCCGCAGCCCAGGCCCGCGCCGCGCAGCAGCTGGCGGATCAGGGTGGTGGTGGTGGTCTTGCCGTTGGTGCCGGTGACGCCGATCAGGGGCAGGGCCAGGTCCGGGCTGCCGTACAGCTTCCGGGCCAGCAGCGCCATGGTGGTGCGGCCGTCGCCAAGCCGGGCCGACGCCACCCCGGGCAGCGCCAGTTCTCGGTCGGCCAGGATCGCCGAGGCGCCCTGGGCCAGCGCCGCCGGGACGAACTCCGCGCCGTCCCTGCGCCCGCCCTTGAGCGCGACGAAGGCCCAGCCCGGCTTCGCGTCCCGGCTGTCGCAGGTGATGTGCTCCACCTCCACCGCGCCTTCCGGCAGCCCGGAGGCGCCCCGCACGTCCTCACCCTTCATCCAGTCGACGAACTTCATGGTGCCCCCACTTTGATCTTGACGATGGCTTGCGGTGCCAGCGCGGCCCCGGCCGGCGGGCTCTGTTCCTGAACCCGCAGCACGTTCTGGCCGACCGTGCCCAGGCCCTCCAGCTCGGGCTCGCCGCCGGCCAGGATCACCCGGTGGATCGCGGATTTCAGGGTGAGCCCCTTCAGGTCCGGCACCTTGCCGACCTCCACGTGCATCACCGCCTCGTCGTTCTCGCTCACCGGCCAGTCGCGCAGGCCCAGCTTCAGGTCCGGCTCGGGGTCGCTGTCCCGGCCGGAAAGCCGGTAGCGCATGATCCCGTCCGCCACCTCCTTGAACAGCGGCGCGGCCACGGTGCCGCCCTCCACGTTGCCGGCCGGATCGTCCAGCATGAACAGGATCCCGTACTGGGGCTTGTCCGCCGGGAAGAAGCCCATGAAGGAGGCGTAGTGCCGTTTGGGGTCATACCTCCCGTTGATGAACTTGCGCGCGGTGCCGGTCTTGCCGAAGGCTTCCACCCCGCCGTCCAGCTTGGCCAGCCGGGCCGTCCCGTTGGTGATGACCCCCTTGAGCGTCTCCCGCATCATGGCCGAGGTCTCCTCGCTGAGCACCTGGGCCCTGACCACGGGCCGGTACTCCTGGAGCAGGACCCCCTGGTCGTTGAAGACCTTCTGCACCAGATACGGCTGCATGAGCCTGCCGCCGTTGGCCAGGGCGCAGCCGGCCATGAGGATCTGCAGGGGCGTCACCGACAGGCCGTAGCCGTAGCACATGGTCTGCTGACTGGTGCCGCTCCAGCGGTCCGGGGCCAGCAGCCTGCCCGGGGTCTCGCCCGGGAAGTTGAGCCCGGTGAGTTCGCCGAATCCGTACTTGCGCAGGAACTGGTAATGCACCGCCGGGTCCAGGCGCAGGCCGATCTTGGCGGCGCCGATGTTGGAGCTGTGCCAGAGGATCTCCTCGAAGCTGAGCTGGCCGAAGTGGTGGTCGTCGGTGACGGTGGCGCCGTTGTGGTACCAGCGGCCGCCTTCGCAGTTGATCATCTCCCCCAGGTGCACCTTGCGCTCTTCCAGGGCGATGGAGGTGGTGAAGATCTTCATGGTGGATCCCGGCTCGTAACTGTCCTCCACCGGATGCACCTTGCGGGCGGCCCGCTGCCGGTCCTGGTACTGCCGGTAGTCCTCCTTGTCGGCGGCGGACCATTCGGATTCGCTGCGCATGAACCTCTTCGGCATGATGTGGTTGGGGTCGAAGGTGGGGGTCCCGGCCATGGCCAGGATCTCCCCGGTGTTGGGGTCCACCACCACCGCGTAGGCGTTGGCCGGGTGGCTCTTCGCCACGCCTTCCTCCAGGGCCTGCTCCACCAGGTGCTGGATGGTGGCGTCCAGGGTGAGCTGGAGGGTGGAGCCGTTCACCGGGATTTTGGAGAAGTTTTCCTGGAGGATCAGCAGGCGCCCCTTGGCGTCCCGGGGGGCGATGAGCTCGCCCTCCTGCCCCGCCAGCTGCTCGTTGAAGCTCCGCTCGATGCCCAGCTGGCCGACCCCGTCGATGTTGGTGAAGCCCAAGAGGGCGCAGGCCAGGCTGCCCCGGGGGTACTGGCGCTTGCTTTCCGGCAGGAAATCCACGCCGTCCAGCTTGAGCGCCCGGATGCCGGCGGCCCGGTCGGGGGACAGCTGTCGCGCCATCCAGACGAAGGGCTTTTTCCGCAGGATCTTCTCCAGGACCATCGACACCGGCGAATCCAGCAGGGGCGCCAGCTGGGACGCGACCTTGCGCGCGGCGTCCCGGTCGGGCTCGCCCCAGTTGCGCACCGAGTCCCCCTTGCCCGCCCGGTAATCCGGGTAGAACGCCGGCGGCGTGCAGAACAGGCTTTCCACCTTCAGGGATATGGCCAGGGAACCGCCCCTGCGGTCGCGCAGCTCGCCCCGGATCGGCTCGATGGGCACCACCACGGTGTGCTGGTGTTCCGCCCGGGTCCGGTAGTAGGAGTGCTCCACCACCTGCAGCCAGACCAGGCGCAGCAGGATCATCACCACCCAAAGCAGCATCACGCCCAGGATCCAGGGCAGCCTTCCCGCCAGCAGATCCTGCGGTTCCGGCCTTCCAAGCAGGCGCCGGGGGGGATGCGGACTGCTGAGGATATGGGTGAGCGCCACGGGATCTCCAATCACCATGGTAGCTCAAGCGCGCGGGCTGCTGGGCGCGGGATCACCCCAGCCTGGCCCCGGGCAGGGTGTCCTCCAGCCAGTTCTGGGCGTACTCCAGCATGCGGTCCTGTTGGAACTTGAACCATTGCTCGCGCAGGGCCGGGAAGTCGAACAGGGTGTCCTTGAAGCAGCGGAACGGCCTGGGCAGACGCAGAGCCCGGGCCAGCGCCCGGCAGGCTTCGCCCTCGGGCAGGCCTTCCACGAAATCCTCCATGATCTGGAAGGAATCGAAGGAATCCATGGCGGGGATCACCAGGAACCGGTCCGGATCGTCCGGGTCCTCCTCCTCCGGCAGGTCCGTGGCGTAGACCACCTCGCCGGATTCCAGGTCCAGCAGCCAGGAGGCGTCGTCCAGGTGGTATTCCAGGGCCTCGATCAGGTCGCCGGCATCGATGCGCAGGTGATCGTAGGTATCCATGGGAAGCGCCTCCCGGAGCAGAGGCTAGCACCGGAAAAAGCCGGGCGCCATCCCTTCATTCCCAAGCTATGGTTCCGGCGGCGCCGCGCCATCGTCCGCCGGCAAAGGCGCCGGCTCGGGCTGGGCGGCCTTCGGCTCGGTACCCATGATGTAGAATTCCTCCCGCTTTTTCGGATCGTTCTCGTCCGCCAGGCGCCCGGTTCCGGGGTCGATGGCGACGGCCACGACCGTATCGGGTTTCGGGAAATCCGCCGCCGGTTTCCCGGCCAGGGCCTTGGCCATGAAGCGCTGCCAGATGGGGGCGGCGACGGTTCCGCCGGTGAAGCCCCTGCCCTCCGGCCGGGGCTGGTCATGGCCGACCCAGACGCCGGTGATGAGCTGGGGGGTGAAGCCGACGAACCAGGCGTCGCGGAACTCGTCGGTGGTGCCGGTCTTGCCGGCCGCGGGACGGCTCTGGCTGAACTTCCGGAGCGATTTCGCGGTGCCGTAGGTCAGCACGTCCTTCATCATCTGGGTGGTGACGAAGGCGGCCGCGGGGGTGAAGCCCGGGGTGATGGTCGGGGGCTGCTCGACCGTGGTGCGGGTCTTGCGGTCATAGATGCGCAGGATGGTGCGCGCCTGGGCCCGCGTGCCGCCGGTGACCAGCGGCGTGTAGGCCTCCACCAGGTCGTTCAGGGTGACTTCGTCGGTGCCCAGGGCCAGGGACAGGCCGCTCTGGGTGCGCAGCGGCAGGCCGAGCCGGGCGGCGAAATCGACGAAGTACGGCACGCCGATCGCCTCCAGGACTTTCACCGTGATGACGTTGTCCGAGTGGGCCAGGGCCTGCCGGAGGGAGATGTCGCCGAACATCTCGCCGCCGTAGTTCTGGGGCTTCCAGACCTGGTTGTTGCCCCAATGGTAGGCCACCGGCGTGTCGTTCCAGATGCTGCTCGCCGTGATGCCCTTTTCCAGGGCCGCCGCGTAGATCAGCGGCTTGATGGCCGAGCCGGGCTGGCGCTTGGAGAAGAAGGCGCGGTTGATGGTGTTCTGGCCGCCGTCGACCCCGCCCACCGCCGCCAGCACGTCGCCGGTGGCAGGGTCCATGCAGAGCAGGGCGCCCTGCAGGTCGGGGGAGATCCGCCGGACGCCCTCGCGCAGCGCCTGCTCGGCCTGCCTCTGCAGGTTCAGGTCCATGGCGGAGGTGACCTCCAGGCCGCCCTGTTCGACGGCCTCGGCGCCATAGCGTTCGATCAGCTTGCCGCGGATCTGGGCCAGGTAGTACGGGGCGATCCCCGGCCCCTGCGCGGCGCCGCGATGGGCGCGCAGCACCTGGCTCTGCCTGGCGGTGATGATGTGCAGGTCCACCAGCCGCTTGAGCACCACGTCGCTGCGGCCGGCCACGTCGGCCGGCTTGCCCAGGGGGTTGTAGCGGCCCGGATTCTTGGGCACGCCGGCGAGCATGACGCATTCGGCCTGGTTCAGCTCCTCCACGCTCTTGTTGAAGTAGAGCCGGGTCGCCTGGGCGATGCCCATGGCCCCGTTGCCGTAGTAGATCTGGTTGAAGTACATCTCCAGGATCTGCCGCTTGGTGTACTTCTTTTCGAACTCCATGGCCATGCGGGCTTCCTTGACCTTCCGGTCGATGGAGACCTCGGGGCTGAGGAACATGTTCTTGATCAGCTGCTGGGTGATGGTGGAGCCGCCTTCGGCCATCCGGCCCTTGACCACGTCCTTCACCATGGCCCGGGCGATGCCGCGGATATCGATGCCGCCGTGCTCGTAGAAGCGCGCGTCCTCCACCGCCAGCAGCGCCTGCTGCAGGAAGGCGGGAATGCGGTCGATGGGCACCCAGTAGCGCTTCTGCGGCAGGATGCGGCCGACGAAGCGGCCCTGGTGATCCAGCACGGTGATGGAACCGACTCCAGGCGGCTGGATGGGGTAGCTGGCGATGTTCTCCTCGGCCGGCGCCGCCGCGGCCAGACCGAGCGCCAGGGCCGCGCCCAGCAGGGCCGAACGCCTTGTCATTCCACAAGAGAAACCGAATGCGTAGCTCAAGGCTGGTTCTTCTCCTTCAGGAAATCGGACATGCCGTTCCTTGATGACTATTCTATCCGCTCCCCGGCAAGGCGTTGTCTGCTGGACGCGGCGGCGGGATCCGGCCCCTCGATGTATGTGGTCGCAGCATTCAAGTAATGCGACAGCCACGTGTCGGGCATGCCGGCCTGCCGGTCGAGCCGGTCGAGTTCGGCGTTCCGCTGGAAATGCAGCCTGGTTTGGCCCTGGGTGGAGGAAGCGCAGGCCAGCAGGCCCATGAGCATGGCGCCGGGGATGAGCCGGCAATAAGGATGGATGGTCATCATGGGCTCCAGATCGGATGGCGCGAGCTGCCCCCACATGAACCGGACCTGCCAGCCAGCGCTGCCGAGGAAGCAGGCAGCAGGATTGATGCCATAAGCCAACAGCATGTATTCCAATGGTTGGAATATCAGCGGGGGCTTCGCTGGATCAGAATGATTGGGTGGACGGCGCTCCCGGCGGCACCAGTTTGGCGAGGCGCTGGTCTTCCTGGGTGAAGGCCCTGGGCACCAGGTGGCTCTGCTTGCGCGGCATCAGCCCGGCCTTGTCGGCGTAGGCCTGGATCTCCTCGTCGCGCTGGAAGCGGGAGCGCTCCAGCAGCAGGGTGCGCCGGACCTCCTCCTCCTGGCGGATCTGGCCGCGGATCTCGCTCATCTCGTAGCTCAGCCGGGTGTGCTGGATCTTGAGATAGGCCATGGAGGCCATGGGCATGGCCAGGGCGAAAGCCAGGAGCAGCATCCGTAGCACACCTTCGCCCTCCACCTGGCGCTGGGGGTAGGCCGCGGGTCGCTGCACGTATAGTTTGGCGTTCATGGCGAGGTCCTGGAGGGTTGGGGGTCATCAAGGCGTTCCCCGATCCGCAGGCGGGCGGAACGGGAAGGCGGGTTGGCGTTGGCCTCGGTCTCGCTGGCCTTCAACCCGCCGGAATGGATCAATCTCAGCTTCCTGGGCAGCGGCTCGGGGGCGCTGCGCCCCGGGCCGTCGTAGATGCCGGCGAGCCGGCGCAGGGTCTGCTTGGCGATGCGGTCTTCCAGGCTGTGGAAGGAGATCACCCCCAGGCGGCCGCCGGGCTTCAAGCTCAGCGCCGCCTGGGTGATGGCCCGGGCCAGCCTGGACAGTTCGCCGTTCACGGCGATCCGGATGGCCTGGAAGGTGCGGGTGGCGGGATCGATCTGCTTCTTGCGGCGGGCCACTTCCCGGGGCAGCACGGTGTAGACCGCGGCGGCCAGGTCCAGGGTGGTGTTGAGCGTGCCGGCATGCAGCGAGCGCAGGATGGCCCGGGCGATGGGGCGCGAGGCCCGCTCCTCGCCGTAGCCGTACAAGGCGTCGGCCAGGGTCGCGTCGGTCTGGTCGGACAGCCATTCCAGGGCGGTGACGCCGGCTTCCGGGTCCATGCGCATGTCCAGCGGGCCTTCGGCCTGGAAGCTGAAGCCGCGCTCCGGGTCCTTCAATTGCAGGCTGGAGACGCCCAGGTCCATGAGCACGGCGTCCAGCCCGGCCGGAGCCTGGGCCCGGAGCCATTCCTGGAAGGCCGGGTCGTCCCAGATGTCTTCGTAGGTGCCGGCGATGATGGTCAGGCGGGCGTCCCCGCCCAGCCGGAGCCGGGCCCGCTGCCGGGCCTGGGGGTCCCGGTCCACGCCGAGGTAGCGGGTCTGGGCGTCGGACCGGGCCAGGATGGCCTCGGCATGGCCGCCCAGCCCCAGGGTCAGGTCCAGCACCCGCCCGGCCGCGGGCACGGGAAGGTTGGCCAGCACTTCCTGGAGCAGGACCGGAACATGCAGCGTATCGGCGGGCGTCATGGTCAGATCCCCAGGTCCGCGAGCGCGGCCAGATCATCGGTGGTGAGCGGTTCGGCGCTCATCCGGCGTTCGAAGGAACCGCGGTTCCAGATGGCCAGGTGGTCCATCTGGCCGAGGATGGCCAATTCGCCGGTGAGCTGGGCGGCTTCGCGCAGGATCGGCGGGATCACGAACCGGCCCTGGGCGTCGGGCTCCACCTCGGAGCCGTAGTAGGCCGTGACTTCCAGGAAGCGCCGCTTGGCGGGGTTGGTGCCCGGCACCTGGGCCAGCCGGGCCTCGATGGCTTCCCAGACCGCCAGCGGATACAGCCGGGCGCCCTTGCCGTCCAGCGAGGTGAGGTAGTGGCGCAGGCTGCCCCCGCCTTCGCTGCTCGCGAAGGCTTCGAGGTCGGCCTTGAAGGTGGTGGGCAGCTTCAACCGCCCCTTTTCGTCCACCGTGGCCGGTGCATTGCCGCGCAGTCGCAGCACCTGAACCGCCTTTCCAAATGATTCCCCAGAGATATGGGAAGATCAGCCTATCGCCCACTAATTACCACTTCAATCCATTTTGGTCCATTTAGGTCCACCCCCAAGTGTAGAAATGGTTTGTAACGCCACAAGCAGGAAGTTAAGCGAAAGATAGGAATAAAGAAGGCGATTTAACCCGGAAGTTACCCTCAACCCCCCCATAATCAGGAGAATGATGTTTGCAACCCGGAGCCTCCCAGCCATGCCCAAGGCGCACCTCGACCTGTCCCAGCGCATGACCACACCGTGGGCGGCCTTCGCGCTGGCCGTGGCCGGGGGCGCCCTGCTGGGGCGGGAGGTGGAGCCGGTGCTCCGGATGGTGGGCCTGTTCGCCGCCGTGGCGGGGGGCATCCTGCTGGCCGCGCGCACCCGGGAGAGCCGCTCCACCATGGCCCAGGTGCTCGCCGTGATCCCGGTGGAGGACAAGGGCGACGCCCTGCTGCGCAAGCTGCCCAAGGCCTGGGCCGCCCTGGAGGAAGAGAACCTGCTGCTGCGCACCCGGGCCGAGGCGGAGGACCAGATCCGCCGGCAGATCCTCACCCACCTGAACGCGGGCATGCTGCTGCTGGACCAGGATCGCAACCTGCGCCTGTTCAACCCTTCGGCCCAGCTTCTGCTGGGTTCGAGCAGCAGCCTGGAGCTGGGCGACCCGGTGGTGGTGGCGTTCCGCGAGCCGGAGAGCCTGCGCAACATCGACAATGCCTGCCAGGGCGCCGCCTCGGAATGGGTCCTCAAGCGCAATCCCCGCATCCTGCGGGTGCGGGCCATCCCGTTCGAGGCCCCGCTGCAGGCGTCGTTCCATCCCTGGGTGCTGGTGACGGTGGACGACATCACCCGCCAGGAGGCCCTGGAAACCACCCGGCAGAAGTTCATCGCCAATGCCAGCCATGAGCTGAAGACGCCGGTCACGGGCATCCGGATCGCCGTGGAGAACCTGCAGGAAGGCGCCCTGGTGCTGCCCGAGGGCGACTCCAGCCTGCGCATCATCCTGCGCGCGGTGGACCGGATGACCATGCTGCTGGGCGACATCTCCGAGCTCTCGCGCATCGAGACCGGCGCGCTGCGCCTGGATCCGGTGCCGCTCCGGCTGGGCTCGTTCGTCACCGACGCGCTGGAGAACGCCCGGCCCCAGGCCGAAGCCGCCAACGTGAGGCTCGATCTGGACCTGGCCCCCGAACTCGAGGATTTCCCGTTCCAGGCCGATCCCCTCAGGCTGGTGCAGCTGCTGGACAACCTGCTGTCCAATGCCATCAAGTTCAGCCCGGCCGGCGCCGCCGTCCAGGTGCGGGTGACCCAGGAGGGCCCGTGGCTGGTATGGGCCGTGTCCGACCAGGGCCCGGGCATCTCCGATACCGACGCCCAGCGGATCTTCGAACGCTTCTACCGGGCCCCGAGCGTGCGCCGGATTCCCGGCACCGGCCTGGGCCTGGCCATCGTCAAGCACCTGGCGGTGCTGATGAAGGGCGAAGTGGACATGCACACGGAACTGGGCAAAGGCTCCACATTCATCTTCCGGTTGCCGGCGGCCGAAACGAAACAGTAGCTTCGAGGCATCATGGACCGTCCCGCAATGACCCCCGTTCCCGGCAGCCGGATTGTCCGTTATGTGGGGGACCGGCTCCGCTTCACGCTGGAGCGGCCCGCCGGGGAAGGCTGCCGGGCCCTGCTGCGCACCAACCTGACCCGGGCGGCCCGCACCCGGGAGGAGACCATCGGCCTGTCCGGGGCGGCCTCCAGCGTTCCCCGCAGCTTCGCCGGCGCCGCCTGGCGCGACCTGCCGCTGCGAAGTGGCGCGGACGGCTGGGAGCTGGACCTGGCGCTCACCGAGGTGGGCTACTTCCGCGCCAAGGCCTACTTCCTCGACGCCCAGGGCCAGCAGCACTGGCCGGACGGCGAGGACGTGGGCATTTCCGTGCAGCCCGACCACCTGCGCACCGGCAACAGCATCTACTGCGCCTTCCCGCGCATGTTCGGCCCGGCCAAGGGCGCGCGCGGCACCCGCCAGCCGGCCATGGACGAGCAGCTGGCCGGCCTGGACCGGCGCGGCTTCACGGTGATCCCGCCATCGGGCAAGCTGCGCGAGCTCACCGCCTGCGTGCCGCATATCATCGGCACCCTGGGCTGCCGCATCCTGCACCTGCTGCCGCTGGGCCCCACCCCCACCACCTTCGCCCGCTTCGGGCGGTTCGGCAGCCCCTACGCCCAGCAGGACCTGGCCGGCATCGACCCGGCCATGGTGGATTTCGACGGCCGCACCACCGGCGTGGAGCAGTTCCAGGAACTGGCCCACGCGGTGCACCTGCGCGGCGGGCTGATCTTCCTGGACATTGTGGTGAACCACACCGGCTGGGGCTCCAGGCTGATGGAGGAGCACCCGGAATGGTTCAAGCGCAACCCGGACGGGACCTTCCACAGCCCGGGCGCCTGGGGCACCACCTGGGCCGACCTGGTGGAGCTGGACAACCGGTTCCCGGAGCTCTGGGAAGCAGTGGCCGAATCCCTGCTCACCTGGTGCCGGCGAGGCGTGGACGGCTTCCGCTGCGATGCCGGCTACATGGTGCCGCTGCCCGCATGGCAGTACATCGTGGCCCGGGTCCGGCAGGAATTCCCCGACTGCACCTTCCTGCTGGAGGGCCTGGGCGGCGCCTGGCAGGCCACCGAGGCGCTGCTCACCGAGGGCGGCATGCAGTGGGCCTATTCGGAACTGTTCCAGAACTACGGCGCCCGGGAGGTATCCGGCTACCTGGACCACGCCATCCGCCAGAGCGGACGCATGGGGCCCCTGGTGCACTACAGCGAGACCCACGACAACGTCCGGCTGGCCGCGACCTCCGCGGCCTGGTCGCTGCAGCGCAACCGCCTGTGCGCCCTGACCAGCCTGTGCGGCGCCTTCGGCTTCACCAGCGGCGTGGAGTGGCTGGCCACCGAACGGGTCGATGTGCACCAGGCGCGCGGCCTGGCCTGGGGCGCCCCGCAGAACCTGGTGGAGCCGCTGGGCCAGCTCAACCGCCTGCTGTCCAGCCACCCCTGTTTCTTCGACGGGGCCGAACTGACCCGCCTGAGCCCCGACGACTCCCCGGTGCTGGCGCTGCGCCGGCGTTCCTGGGACGGCCGCGACCAGTGCCTGGTGCTGGTCAACCTGGACCCGGAAAGCCGCGAGTGGAGCCTGGACGGCCGGCAATGGGCCGAGCTGGGCGGCCCCGCCCTGGACCTCCTGGGCCAGCCCGGGCCGCGTATCCGCAACCTGGAAGACGGCACCCGGGTGCTCACCCTGCAGCCCTGGGCCGCCCACTGCCTGTCGGCCCACCCCGCCCCGCTGGGCCTGGAGGGCGGCCTCTACCGCGCCCGGCGGGCACAAGCAGCCTGGGCCTACCAGGCCCTGGCCACGGTGGTCCCGGCCGAGGACCTGGGCCCGGCCGACTGGGAAGCGCTGGGCGCCCTGGCGGCGGACGACCCCGCCGCCTTCCTGGCGGCCCTGTCCGCCCTGGACCCCCAGGAGGCCAGGCGGGATCTGCTGGGGGCACTGCGGGCCGCCAGGCCCGGCTACCCCCGGGTGGTGCGCTGGGGGCTGCGCGACCTGGGCCGGGTGCTGCCGCTGCCGCCCGGGCACTGGCTGCTGATCCGCGACGAGGCGCCGTTCTCCGCCACCCTGGCCATCCCGGGCCAGCGCCGCCTGCACCTGCGCTCGATCCAGGTGCGCGACGGCTTCGCTGCCGCCCTGCCCCCCGCCGCCTTCGCCGGCCCGCGGCCGCTGGAGGCGGAGATCACCCTGGAGCGCTTCAAGGAGGCCCGCAGCCCGTCGCCCGGGCGCATCCGCCTGCTGGCGGAGACCCCCGGCTTCACCCGCCACGCCCTGTCCGGACTGTGCCTGCTCACCAACGGCCGGGGCGGCATGGCCCGGGTCAACGCCGACCTGGGCACGGTGCAATCCAAATACGACTGCCTGCTGGCCGCCAATCTGCACCCGGACGCCCCCTGCGACCGCCACGTGCTGGCCACCCGGCTGCGGGCCTGGGCCAACGCCGACGGCTTCATCACCGCCCTGGACCGGGACAACCTGATCCATTTCGAGCCGGGCCCGCCGGGACGGTGGATCTTCGTGGTGCCGGCCGGGGACGGGCGCATGGTCCAGCTGGACCTGGCGCTGGACCTGCTGCCCGGGCGCAACACCGTGGTGGCCCGGTTCCTGCGCCGGACCGGCCCGCCGCCGTTCGGCGCGGACCTGCCGGAAGACCGCCTGGTGAGCCTCACCGTGCGCCTGGACCTGGAGGACCGCAGCTTCCACGCCGAGACCCAGGCCAGCCCGGACGCCGACCGGCACTTCCGCGAGCACACCCGGGACCTGGAGGGCCGGCCGGGCTTCCTGTTCCAGCCCGCCGGCGACCGGCGCCTGCTGACCTGGGCCGACGCCGGGGCCTGGCACCCGCAGCCGGAATGGAGCATCGGCCTGCCGCACCCGGTGGAAGCCTCGCGCGGCATGACCGGCCAGGGCGACGCCTGGAGCCCGGGCTGGTTCGAGCTGCCGCTGCGGCCCGGGACCGCGGCCATCATCACCGCCTGCGCCGATCCCGAGGAGCCCGCAGCCGCGGAGATCCTTCACTTCACCCAGATCCGGGCCGAAGCCATGAAGGAGAGCGAGGCCCCGGCACCCCGCACCGACAGCTTCGGCCGCCAGCTGGCGGCCGCGGCCGCGGCGTTCCTGGCCCGGCGCGGCCAGGGCGTCACCGTCATCGCCGGCTACCCCTGGTTCCTGGATTGGGGCCGGGACACCCTGATCGCCGTGCGCGGCCTGACCGCCCAGGCTCAGGAGATCCTGCTCACCTTCGCCCGGTTCGAGGACCGCGGCACCCTGCCCAACGCCCTCAACGGCGACAGCACGGCCGACCGGGACACCTCGGACGCGCCGCTCTGGTTCGCCCTGGCCGCCGAGGAGGCCGCGGCGGCCGACCCGGCCCTGTACCAGCAGGACGCCGGCGGCCGCACCCTGGCCCAGGTGCTGGTCTCCATCGCCTCCGGCTACCTGCGCGGCACCCCCAACGGCATCCGGGTGGACCCTGATTCGGCGCTGGTCTGGAGCCCCTCCCATTTCACCTGGATGGACACCAACTACCCGGCGGCCACCCCCAGGGAGGGCTACCCGGTGGAACTCCAGGCCCTGTGGATCCGCCTGCTGCGCCAACTGGAGCGGCTGGAGGGCGGCGCCTGGCGCGAGCTGGCGGAGCGCGCCACGGCGTCCCTGGACCTGTTCTGGGACGAGCGCCTGGACTGCTTCCAGGACCTGCTGGCCGGTCCCGCGGGCTGCCCCGCCGGTTCAGCCCGGCCCGACGGCCTGCTGCGCCCCAACCAGGTGTTCCTGGCCAGCCTGGGGCTGGTGCGGGGCGAGCGGGCCCGGCGCGTGGTCACCGCCATCCGCCGCTTCCTCCTGGTACCCGGGGCCCTGCGCAGCCTGGCTCCGCTGCCGGCGCCCGAGCCCCTGGCCATCCGGGGCCCGTCCGGGGCGCTGCTGAACGACCCGGCCAACCCCTACTGGGGCCGCTACGAAGGCGAGGAGGACACCCGGCGCAAGCCGGCCTACCACAATGGCACCGCCTGGGTCTGGCTGCTGCCCTCGTTCTGCGAAGCCCTGGCCCGGGCCTGGGACTTCCAGCCCGAAGCCGTGGCCGCGGCCCGGGCCTACCTCGGCTCCATGGACGGCCTGCTGGCCGCCGGTTGCGTCGGCCAGCTGCCGGAGATCCTGGACGGCGATGCGCCCCATGCCCAGCGCGGCTGCGACGCCCAGGCCTGGAGCGCGACCGAGGCGCTGCGGGTGTGGCGACTTCTCAGCTAGGGCGTCCGTCACTCCCTGCATCGCGCCGCCCCAACGGCGGGTTCCGGGACCAGACCCCGACCCACCGGTACTCGGGATTTAAGATCGTGCTCGCAAGCTGCGCGCGATCTTAAATCCCGAGTTTGCCGTCGAAGCCGACGGAAGGGTGCCTCCGTCTCGCCCAACCCAGGTGGAATGGCCTCCCACCCGTTTGTCGCCAAAGCACCCAATCCAAAGCTATGCGCGGCTTCTACGGCTAACTCGGAATCTAAAAGCGCGCGCAGCTTGCGAGCACGGTTTTAGAGTTCCGAGTACCGGTGGGTCGGGGCCTGGTCCCGGGACCCGCGTTGGGGCGGCGCGATGCAGGGTGTGACGGACGCCCCCGTAAAACTAGGGGAACTGGAACTCCGCGACGATCCGCTCGGTCCGGAACCCGATCCTCCGGTACAACGGCAGCCCCATGGCCGAAGAGGACAGCACCGCCCAGTGCTGTCCCATGTCCTGGCCCAGGGTCAGGCAGGCCTGGGTGACCGCCCGGCCCAGCCCCATCCGGCGATAGGCCGGCCGGGTGCCCACCGCGTAGATGCCGAGGCTCTTTTCGCCACAATAGGCCAGGGCCGTGGCGGCCGGCAGGCCGTCATGCAGGGCCAGGAACGGCACGGCGCCCGCGCGGACCATGGGCTGGAAGAAGTCCCGCGCCGCCGTGCCGTCCAGTTCCAGCGCCTCGCTGGCCGCGGCGAGCCAGAACGGGAGATCCTGGCTCGAGTCGGCCCGATTGATCCGGATGCGCCGGCTGTGCCCGGGGCTGCTGTAGCGGTCCAGGTCCAGCACCAGCTCCGGCGTGCTTTCCGGAGCCTTGAACCCCGCGGCGCGCAGGGCGGCGCCGTCCTGCCCCTCCTCCAGCGCCCAGGAGAACCGATGGCTGCCGAAAAAGCGCTTGCTCCGCTCGATGTTCCCGCGCTCGGCCGCCGCCCAGACGACATTGGCGAAGGCCTCCCGGACCGGGCTCTTCACCGCGGCGTAACCGTCGTCCTCCTCCACCGCCCACCCCGCGGCCCAGGCGCATTCCAGGAAATTCTGCCTATGTAGGTTGCCCATCATCGCTCCAGGCCCGGCCCGACCGGTCCTCAACCTGGAGTGCTTAAACTATTAATAAAGTTCCCGCCTCAGGCCCGCACGTCCACCAGGCTTCCCAGGGTCGACGGCGTGTCGGTGCCCAAGGTTCCCGCCCGCTGCACCCCGTCGGCCAGCGGGGTCGGCGCCTGGCTGACGGCGGCAGCCTTGGGCGCGGCTTCGGCGCTGCTGGAGACCTGCGTGGCCGCCGCCGGCATGATGCTCAGGCCGCCGAACGCGACCAGGGGCTTGCCGAACAGCTGATTATTGTCGATCCCGAAGCGATCATACCTGGCGTTCGGGTCGGGCATGACCCGGTACAAGGGAACCAGCGGAGTCATGCCAATGGCCATGGAACCTCCGGTCGTATTATCGTTTAAATCGGCTTTTGGGCAAGGGGATCGGCACCGGCAGCATTGAATCCCGCAAAATCCCCGGAATACGTAGTACAAAGGAGTCACTCCCCGGATGCCCATGCCCGCTGCCGCCGCCTTCCCATTTGATGTCCAGGCCTTCCTCCGGGGCGATTGCGGCGACCCGGGCGCCTGCTTCGGCATGCGCGCGTTGGCCGGCCAGGGGCTGGCGGCGCGCGCTTTCCTGCCCCGGGCCAGCGCGGTGGAGCTGGTGGACAGCCGCAGCGGCGAGGTCGTGGCCGCCATGGCCATGGTCCATCCCGAAGGGGTGTTCGAAGCGTGGCTTCCGGACCGGGACCGGCCCTTCCCGTACCGCTTCCGGGTGCACGGCTGGGGCGACGCGCAGGAAGTGGAGGACCCCTACCGGTTCGGCTCTGCCCTGGGCGAGCTGGACGTCTACCTCATGGCCGAAGGCACCCACCTGCGGCTCTACGAGAAGCTGGGCGCGCATCCGGCGCTGCGCGAGGGGGTGGCCGGGGTGGAGTTCGCCGTGTGGGCGCCCAACGCCCGCCGGGTCAGCGTGGTGGGCCAGTTCAACAACTGGGACGGCCGGCGCCACCTCATGCGCCGGTTCTCCTCCTCGGGGGTCTGGGAGCTGTTCGTGCCCGGCATGGTGCCGGGCGACCTCTACAAGTTCGAGCTCAAGAGCGGCGACGGGCGCCTGCTGCCGCTCAAGGCCGACCCGTTCGCGTTCCGCTGCGAGCACGCCCCCGGCACCGCCTCGGTGGTGACGCCGGAACCGGCCCACCCATGGGCCGACGCGGAGTGGATGGCCGGGCGCTGGCGCAGCAACCGGTTCGACGCCCCCATCAGCCTCTACGAGGTGCACCTGGGCTCCTGGCGCCGGCGTCCCGACGGCGGCTTCCTCAGCTACCTGGAGCTGGCCGACCAGCTGATCCCGTACGCCCAGTCCATGGGCTTCACCCACCTCCAGCTGATGCCGGTGAGCGAGCACCCCTTCTACCCCTCCTGGGGCTACCAGCCCCTGGGCATGTTCGCCCCCACCAACCGCTATGGCTCCCCGGACGAATTCATGGCGTTCGTCGACCGCTGCCACCAGGCCGGCCTGGGCGTGCTGCTGGACTGGGTGCCGGCGCACTTCCCGGCCGACGCCCACGGCCTGGGCGAATTCGACGGCACCCACCTCTACGAGCACGCCGACCCGCGCAAGGGCCGGCACATGGACTGGGGCACGCTGATCTACAACTACGGCCGCACCGAGGTGCAGAACTTCCTCATCGCCAACGCCCTGTACTGGCTGGACCGGTTCCACATCGACGGCCTGCGGGTGGACGCGGTGGCCTCCATGCTCTACCTGGACTACAGCCGCAAGGCCGGCCAGTGGCTGCCCAACCGCTACGGCGGCCGGGAGAACCTGGAGGCGGTGGCCTTCCTGCGCCGGCTGAACGAGGTGCTCTACGCCCACTTCCCCGACACCCTCACGGTGGCCGAGGAATCCACCGCCTGGCCCATGGTCTCGCGGCCCACCAGCGTCGGCGGCCTGGGCTTCGGCTTCAAGTGGAACATGGGCTGGATGCACGACACCCTGGTCTACATGGGCCGGAACATGCTGTACCGCAAGTACCACCAGGGCGAGATCACCTTCAGCATGCTCTACAACGACGCCGAGAACTTCGTCCTGCCGCTGTCCCACGACGAGGTGGTGCACGGCAAGAAGTCCCTGCTCTGGCGCATGCCCGGCACCCGCTGGGAGCAGTTCGCCAACCTGCGCCTGCTGTTCGCCTACCAGTTCGTCCACCCGGGCAAGAAGCTGCTGTTCATGGGCGGCGAGTTCGGCCAGGACCACGAGTGGGACCACAACCAGGCGCTGGAATGGGGGCTGCTGCAGTACCAGGAGCACGAGGGCCTGCGCACCCTGGTGGGCGACCTCAACGCGCTCTACCGCCAACTCCCTGCCCTGCACCAGCTGGACTGCGATCCCGGCGGCTTCCGCTGGATCGACAACGAGGACCGCAAGAACTGCATCCTGGCCCTGCTCCGGCAGGCCGCCGACGGTTCCTTCCTGGTGGCGGTGCTGAATTTCACCGCCAAGCCCCAGTCCGGCTACCGGATCGGCGTGCCCCTGCCGGGACGCTACGCCGAGGTGCTCAATTCCGATTCCGGCCGCTACGGCGGGCAAAATTTCGGCAACGACGGCGCGGCGGCCAGCACGCCGGTGGCGATGCACGGCTACCCCCAGTCCCTGGCCCTCACCCTGCCCCCCCTGGGCGCGGTTCTACTGGTGCATACTGCTGCAAGTGATACCCACCCCCTCCGCGAGGAATAGACCGATGGACACCCTGCAAGCCAAGCTCAAGAAACTGACGCGCAACCTGTGGTGGACCTGGCGGCCCGAAGTGCGGGCCATCTTCCGCGACCTGGACATGGAGATCTACCGCAAGGTCCACCGCAACCCGGTGCGGGTCATCAAGGAGATCAGCCTGGCCTACCTGGAGAAGCGCGCCGAGGAAGTGGACGTGCTGACCCGCACCGACCGGGCCCTGCGCCAGCTGCACGAGTACCTGAACCCGCTCACCACCTGGGGCATGGTCCACGCCGGCACCCTGCTGTCCCGGCCGGTGGCCTATTTCTGCGCCGAATTCGGCATCCACGAATCGATCCCCATCTACTCCGGCGGCCTGGGCATCCTGGCCGGCGACCACCTGAAGGGCGCCTCCAACCTGGGCGTGCCCCTGGTGGGGGTGGGCCTGCTCTACCACCAGGGCTACACCACCCAGGTGCTGGACGCCAGCTTCTGGCAGCACGACGTCAGCGAGCGGTTCGACTCCAACGACCTGCCGCTCGACCCGGCCCTGGGCCCGGACGGCATCCAGGTGCGGGTGTGCGTCGAGATGCCCGGCCGCAACGTATGGGCCAAGGTGGTGGAGGCCCAGGTGGGCCGGATCCGGCTGATCCTGCTGGATACCCGGGACGAGGCCAACTCCGACGAGGACAAGGCCCTGGCGGCCTCGCTCTACGGCGGCGACCAGCGCATGCGCATCCAGCAGGAGCTGCTGCTGGGCGTGGGCGGTTCCCGGGCCCTGCGGGCGCTCGGCATCACCCCCAGCGTCTACCACCTCAACGAGGGCCATTCGGCCTTCGCCATCCTGGAATGGGCGCGCCACCGGGTGGAGCAGGACGACCTGGACCCCTGGGCCGCGCTCCAGGAGGCCGCCGCCGGCACCGTGTTCACCACCCACACCCCGGTGGAGGCCGGCCATGACCGCTTCCCCGCCGATCTGGCCGAGGAGCACCTGGGCCCGCTGGCCAACGGGCTCAAGCTGCCCATCCAGGACGTGCTCGGCCTGGGCCGGGTCGATCCCAACGACCACGGCTCCCCCTTCATGCCCACCGTGCTGGCCCTGAAGCACTGCCGGCGCGCCAACGGGGTCTCGGCCCTGCACGGCACCGTGTCCCGCCGCATGTGGCAGTGCCTCTGGCCGGACCGCCCGGTGCACGACGTGCCCATCGGCCACATCACCAACGGCGTGCACGTGCCCTCCTGGCTGTCCTCGGAACTGAACGTGCTGTTCCAGACCCACCTGGGCGTGGGCTGGCAGGACGGCATCGTCCGGCCCGACCTCTGGATCAAGGTCGCCGGCATCGACCCCGCCGAGATCTGGGAGATCAAGAAGGTGCTCAAGGGCCGCATGCTGCGCCTGGTGCGCGAACGGGTCGCCGCCATGCGCGCCCGGGTCGGCCTGCCGGTGCAGGACCCGCCGCCCCTGGACCCCGACGCCCTCACCATCGGCTTCGCCCGGCGCTTCGTGCCCTACAAGCGGCCTGACCTGCTGTTCTCCGACCTGGACCGGCTGGACCGCCTGGTGAACAACCCCAAGTGTCCGGTGAACCTGATCTTCGCCGGCCGCTCCCACCCGGCCGACGGCCCCGGCAAGGCGCTCATCCAGAAGGTCGGCCAGCTCACCCAGGATCCCCGCTTCGCCAACCGCATCGTCTTCGTGGAGAACTACAACATCCATGTGGGGCGCAACCTGTACCAGGGCGTGGACGCCTGGCTGAACAACCCCAGGCGCCCGCTGGAAGCCTGCGGCACCAGCGGCATGAAGGTGGTCATGAACGGCGGCCTGCACATCTCCGCCCTGGACGGCTGGTGGGCGGAAGCCTACGACGGCGAGAACGGCTTCGCCATCGGCAACGGCGAGATCCACGTCTCCGACGAAGTGCAGGACCGGCGCGACGCCGACGCCCTGTTCCGGCTGCTGGAGGAGAAGGTCGTGCCGCTCTACTACGACCAGGATTCCAACGGCGTGCCCCGGCACTGGGTGCACGCCATCAAGCGTTCCATGCGCACCCTGGCCTGGCGCTTCAACGCCGACCGGATGGTCATGGACTATGTCCGCCACTGCTACCTGCCGGCGGCAGTGGCCTCCTCCTGCCAGATGCCGACGCCGTAGGCTGCTTTCTGCCAGATGCCGACGCCGCAGGTTGGGTCGGCCGTGACCAAAAAGCCTGCAAATTCGGAGTCAGACTCCGAATTTGCGTGGTAAATTGGCGCCATGCTGCCCCGACCCGCCTTTTTCGACCGCCTGACTCCAGGCGCTGCCGGAGCTATTTCCTGTTCTGCGCCTGCTCGCCGACCGCCCAGGCCAGGAGACTCGTTTCCTCATTCTCGGCAGCGCCTCGCCCCAGATCATCCGGCACGCCTCCGAGACCCTGGCCGGGCGGGTGGAGTTCATCGAATTGTCCGGTTTCGATCTCATGGAAACCGGCCCCAAGGCGCTGGACGCGCTCTGGCTCCGGGGCGGGTTCCCGAGGTCGTTCCTGGCCGCCTCCGACGAGGACAGCTTCGTTTGGCGAGAGGGCTTCGTGCGCACCTACCTGGAACGCCTCGGAGCTGGGACGCGCCATGGGCCTGTCCGACAAGACCGTGCGAAACGACCTAGACCTGCTTCTGGTCCACCCAGGGCGGCGCCGAGGTGGATCTCATGTTCCTGCACCGGGGACGGCGGCTGGGTTTCGAGGTGAAGTTCGCAGAGGCTCCCAAAGCGACCGCCTCCATGCGCAGCGCCGTCAAGGAACTGAACCTCGACCACCTCTGGGTCGTCCATCCCGGCGTGCATGAATTTCCCATGGACCAGGGCATCACCGCGCTGCCGATGCAGCGACTGGGTCAAGCCGCGCGCCAATCCATCGAAAGACCATGAAGCCGGCAAGTGAGCTATCACCCATCGCCAGTGATTAGGCCAGCCGCAACGCCACCGCCGCCGCCGGCTCCAGCACCCGGAAGGTGAACGACTCGGTGTAATACAGCTCCACGTCATGGGCGTCGTGCTGCTTGTAGCCGATGGCCAGGTCCTGGCCCACGGTCAGCTCGAAGTCCCCGCCCCGGCGCGACAGCACGACGCCGCCCTGGAGCACCGGGGTCCAGTGGATGCCGCCGGTGACCATGGCCAGGACGCGTTTGCGCAGCGGATAGATGCCCGGCTCGCCGGCCATCAGCCACTTGTACGGCTCGGTGCCCAGCACCAGCGCGTACGGGCCGCCGATCTCCGCCTGCTGGATGGCCAGCAGGGCCCGTTCCACCGACTCGGTGAGCTGGCCGCGATCGTGGTTCAGCGCCACCGGCTGGTGGGGGGAGACTTCCAGGATGCCCTTGATGCCCGCCGCGACGAAGCCCCGGTAGATGGCCGACTCCTCGAAGATCGCCACCTTGCGCGATGCGCGAACTCTGCAGTTCGATCTCCTTCCACGCCGCATCCGCGATGGGTGCCATTTCCCGCCTGAGTATATCGGCCATGTCCGTCTCCTGTTATTTCAAGTTGCCCAGTCCCAGGCCCCTGCCATTCGGTGCCGAAGGCGTGTCGGCGGCGGCCAGGGCCGGGATGGCGCCCGTGGTGAACAGCAGCTTGCGCAGCTGCACGTCCAGCTCCGGCACGCTGCGGCGCAGCCACTCCAGCAGCATGGCCGCGTGCTCCAGCTCGTCGTCCCGGTTGTGGATCAGCGTGGCCTTGAGCTCCGGGTCGGTGGTCACGTCGGCCCGCTGATGGTAGAAGTCGATGGCCTCCAGTTCCTCCTGCAGGCTGGCGAGCGCCTGGTGGATGTGGAGCGCGCCGCTGGAAAGTCCCGCTTCAATGGTCCCGCTGCTCATGGAATGTCCCTCCGGCCCCGGCGTGCAAGGTTCGCGCCAAGGGAAAACGGTCATGGTTTCCGGCATGTTCCATGGCCTCGAAGCACCCAGCCTGAGGTCCGGCCGATCAGGATGACGGGTTGGCCGCCGCAAATTGACGGGGAAGCGCCGAAGCCACAAGGCCACCCCATCATCGTGCGCCAAGGGCGCCGAAAGGTTCCGTCAGAGCAGGTGGCGGTACAGTTCCAGGTAGTCCTTGGCGGCGGCCGCCCAGCCGAAATCCTGGGCCATGGCGCGGCGCTGGACCTGGCCCCAGGCCTTGGGATCCTGCCGATAGAGCTGGCAGGCGCGGCCGATGGTTTCGCCCAGGATCCAGGAATTGGGTTCCTTGAACACGAAGCCGGTGGCGGTGCTGTCCATCATCGAATGGGCGTTGGCGTCCACCACGGTGTCGGCCAGGCCGCCGGTGCGCCGCACCAGCGGCAGGGCGCCGTAGCGCAGCGCGTAGAGCTGGGTCAGGCCGCAGGGTTCCTGGCGCGAAGGCACCAGCACCACGTCGGCGCCGGCCAGGATGCGGTGCGCCATGCCCTCGTCGAAGCCGAGCCAGGCGGCCACGTGCCCCGGGTGGGCGGCGGCGGCGGCCTTGAACCCGGCTTCCAGCTCCGGGTCGCCGGTGCCCAGCACCAGCAGTTGGGCGCTCAGTTGGATCAGATAGGCGACGTTCTCCAGCACCAGGTCGAGCCCCTTCTGCCCGGCCAGCCGGCTGACGACGGCGAACAGCGGGACGTCGGGCGCCTCATCCAGGCCCACGGCGCGCTGGAGGAGGTTCTTGTTGACCTTCCGGGCGGACAACCGCTTGGCATCGTAATGGACTTCCAGATGCGGGGTGGTGGCGGGATTCCACACCGTGTAGTCCACCCCGTTGAGGATGCCCGACAGGTCCTTGGCTCGGTGCGCCAGCAGGCCTTCCAGGCCCGCCCCGCCTTCGGGCCGCTGGATCTCCCCGGCGTAGGTCGGGCTCACGGTGGTGATCCGGTCCGCATAGGCGAGGCCGGCCTTCAGGAAGTTGATCTGGCCGTAGAATTCCGCCCCGCCGGGATGGAAGCAGGCGGCGGGCAGGCCCAGGGAAGCCAGCGCGGCGGCCGGATAGATCCCCTGGTAGGCGATGTTGTGGATGGTCATCACGGTCTTCGGGCCGCCGGCCAGCGCCAGATGCGCCGGCACCAGCCCGGCCTGCCAGTCGTGGGCCTGGACGACGTCCGGGCGCCAGTCCCCGCTCCGGGCCAGCCGGGCGGCGGCCCAGGCCAGGGCGCCGAACTTCAGGTGGCTGTCGCCCGATTCCTCGTAGGGCCCGCCGGGCCGGTCGAAGAGGGCCGGGCAGTCCAGCAGGTAGACCGGCACGCCGGTGGCGCTCCGGCCTAGCAGGAAGCGTGCCGGGCCGAGCCCCATCAGGTCCGGCAGATCGCCCGCCGGCGCCAGCTGGGCGATGCCCTGGAGCAGGGCGGGAAAGCCCGGCAGCAGTACCCGCGCGTCCGCGCCCAGGGTCCGCTGGGCCGCGGGCAGCGCCGCCAGCACGTCGGCCAGCCCCCCCACCTTCACGTAGGGGAAGATTTCAGTGGCAACATGCAGAATGCGCATTCATCAACCCCGCAGGCGGTCCAGCATCGGCCCGGATATCAGGGTTACACCACCGGGGGTGCGATGGAAGCGCAGGGCGTCCTGTTCCGGATTTTCGCCCGCCACCAGCCCCTCCGGCACGTGGCAGCCGCGGTCCACCACCACCTTGCGCAGCCGCGCGAAGCGGCCGATGTCCGCCCCGGGCAGCACCACCGCCTGGTCCAGGTGGGCGTGGGAGTGCACCCACACCTTGGAGGAGAGCAGCGAATCGCGCACCATGGCGCCGGAGACGATGCAGCCGCCGGAGACCAAGCTGCTCAGCGCCACGCCGTTGCGGTTGGGGTCGCTGTGCACGAACTTGGCCGGCGGCAGCTGCTCCTGGTAGGTGAACACCGGCCAGCTCTCGTCGTAGAGGTTGAGCTCCGGCTCCACCCGGGTGAGGTCCATGTTGGCCGACCAGAACGCGTCGATGGTGCCCACGTCGCGCCAGTAGGGCAGCTTGTCCAGGTTGCGGATGTGGCTTTTCTCGAACCGGTGGGCGAACACCCGGGCCCGGCCGATCAGCTGCGGGATCAGGTCCCGGCCGAAATCGTGGCTGGAGGCGGGATCGGCGGCGTCCCGGACCAGCTCGGCGAACAGGAACCCGGCCTTGAACAGGTAGATCCCCATGCTGGCAAGGCATTGGCCGGGCTGGTCCGGCAGGGTGGGCGGGTCTTCCGGCTTCTCCACGAAGCTGGTGATCCGGTCCGAGCGGTCGGTGCCGGCCACGCCCAGGCCCCGGGCGGCGTCCCGGGGCACTGAAAGGCAGGCGATGCTCATGTCGGCGTCGTGGTCCAGGTGGTCTTCCAGGAACACCCGGTAGTCCATCTTGTAGATCTGGTCCCCGGCCAGGATCAGCACGTGTTCCGGCGCCAGGCCCTGGAGGTTCTGGATGTTCTGGTAGACGGCGTCGGCGGTGCCGCTGTACCACTGGTCCCCTTCCAGGCTTTGCTGGGCCGGCAGCACGTGGACGAACTCGTTCAGGCGGCTGGCCAGGAAGGTCCAGCCCAGCTGCAAGTGCTCCAGCAGGCGGTGCGAGTTGTACTGGGTGGCCACCAGGATGCGCCGGATATTGGAATTCATGCAGTTGGAGAGGGTGAAATCGATGATCCGGTACTTGCCGCCGAAATCCACCCCGGGCTTGGAGGCGGAGCGGGTCAGGTCCCGCAGGCGCTTGCCCCGGCCGCCGGCCAGCACCATGGCGACGGTGCGTTGCGGAGCCCGGAAGATCTCCTGTTCAGACATCCTCCCTCCTGCCCGACCTGTTGGTTGAATTCGATTCTACCCCGTTCCCATCACGGCCAGTAGCTGCTTCCAGAGCACAGCTTCGTCCAGCGCGTTCATGCAGGGCACGCCGCCCACCCGGCAGAACGTCTCCATGCACTCCAGGCAATCCAGGTCGTCCCGGCGCACCACCCGCACCCGGGGGCCCCAGGGCGCGGAATGGCGCGGCCGGGTGGGGCCGAACACCGACAGGGTGGGCACGCCGCTGCCGGCGGCGATGTGGGCCAGGCCCGAATCCATGCCCACCAGGGCCCGGGCGCCGGCGATCCAGGCGGCGGCGACCGCCAACCCGCCCTGCCCGGTGCAATCGACGCAGGGCACCTGCTCGCGGATCAAGGCCGCCAGCGCCGCATCCGTCGGCCCCGCCCCCAGGATCACCGGGGTGAGCCCGGCGCGCCGCAGCCGGGCGGCCAGGGCCGCGAAGGAGGCCACGGACAGCCGCTTGTTCTCGCAGTTGGCGCCCGGGGCCAGCACCACGTAGTCGCCCAGGCCCCATTCGGCGCGGCGCCCGGCGACTTCCGCCATGGCCTCGGCCCGGGGCCGGAACGGCCGGAACGGCCCGGCGGTTAGCTGGGGGAAGGCCTGGGCCACCACCGACCGATAGCGGTCGACGAAGGCGTTGTCCTGCTTGTAGAAGCGGATGCTGTGGCTGTAGCCCAGCCAGGCCCCGCCGTCGCCGCAGCCCAGGCGCAGGGGCACCCGGGCCAGCAGGGCCGCCAGCATCGGCCGGTTGCTCTTGGGGAAATTGATCAGGGAGGCCGGGTGGTGCGCCCGGAGCAGGGCGGCGGCCTGGAAGGGGCTATACTTGCGCTCCGGATCGGGCACCGCCGCGCGGTAGTCGGCGCTGCCGGCGAACAGGTCGACGATCCAGCCGGGGCCCCAGGCCACCAGCGGCAGGCCGGCGTCGCGCAGCGGGGCGATGGCGGCATGGATCATCATGGCGTCCCCGAAGTAGCGGGGGAAGCGGATCCAGTGGGCATCCCGGGGCGGCGCGTCCATCAGCTGTGCACCCCCGGCGCCTCGCGCCCGGTCTTCTGCACATACTCCAGGTAGGAGCCCTGGTAGGCCATCGGCCCCGGGTGCTCCTCCCCGCCCAGCTCCAGCACCCGGCTGGCCAGGCCGCGCAGGAAGGTGCGGTCGTGGGAGACGAACAGCATGGTGCCTTCGAAATCCTTCAGGGCCTCGATCAGCATCTCCTTGGTGGCCAGGTCCAGGTGGTTGGTGGGCTCGTCCAGGATCAGGAAGTTGGGCGGGTCGAACAGCATCCGGGCCATGACCAGGCGCGACTTCTCGCCGCCGGACAGCGCGCGGATCCGCTTGTCCACGTCATCGCCCTGGAACTGGAAGGCGCCCAGCAGGTTGCGCAGCACGCCCAGGCCTTCCATGGGGAAATCCTGCTGGATCTGCTCGATCACCGTCAGCTCCGGGTCCAGCAGGTCCATGGACTGCTGGGCGAAGTAGCCCACCCGCAGGCTGGCCCCCAGGCGCACGCTGCCGGCATCCGGCTCGATGACCCCCGCCACCATCTTCAGCAGGGTGGACTTGCCGCTGCCGTTGCGGCCCATGACGCACCAGCGCTCGCCGCGCCGCACGTGGAAGTCGAAGCCGTCGTACAGCGTGCGCCGGCCGTAGGCCTTGCCGATCCCTTCGAGCATGGCCACGTCGTCGCCGGAGCGCATGGGCAGGCGGAAATCCCACTTCACCACCTTGCGCTTGCGCGGCAGCTCGATCCGCTCGATCTTGTCCAGCGCCTTGACCCGGCTCTGCACCTGGGCGGCCTTGGAGGCATGGGTGGAGAACCGCTCGATGAAGCGCTGCTCCTTGGCCAGCTTGGCCTGCTGCCGGGCGTAGGCGGCCTCCTGGTTGGCCTCCCGGGCCTGGCGCTCGCCCAGGTAGAAGTCGTAGTCGCCCGAGTAGGTGATGATCTCGCCGCCGTCGATCTCCACCACCTTGCTGACGATCCGGTTCATGAAGTCGCGGTCGTGGGAGGTCATCAGCAGGGTCGAGGGCACCGATTTCAGGAAGCTCTCCAGCCACAGGATCGATTCGATGTCCAGGTGGTTGGTGGGCTCGTCCAGCAGCAGCACGTCGAATTTGCCGAGCAGCACCTTGGCCATGGCCACGCGCATCTTCCAGCCGCCCGACAGCGCGCCCACGTCGCCGTCCACCTGGTCATCCTCGAAGCCCAGGCCCGCCAGGCACGCCTTGGCCCGCGCCTCCAGCTCGTAGCCGCCCAGGTGCTGGTACTCCTCCTGCACCTGGCCGAAGCGCTCCAGGATCGCCTCCAGCTCGTCCCCGCGGGCGGGGTCGGCCATGCCGTGCTCCAGGTCGATCAGTTCGTGGTGCAGGTCGCCCAGCCGGCCGCTGCCGGCGATGGCCTCGTCCAGCACCGAGCGGCCGGCCATCTCGTCCACTTCCTGGCGGAAGTAGCCGACGGTCAGCTTTTTCGGCAGGCTGACGGTGCCGTCGTCCGGGTGCTCCTCGCCCATGATCATGCGGAAGATGGTGGATTTCCCGGCGCCGTTCGGGCCCACCAGGCCGACCTTCTCGCCGGCGTTGAGCTGGAAGCCCGCGTCAATGAACAGGATCTGCTTGCCGTACTGCTTGCTCACATCGGAAAAGGCGATCATCGACCCGCCGGCCGGTGCGGGCTCGCAAACCTCGTGATGGGCGATGGGTTCATATCTGTCAAGCGTTCCCCCTGCTGGCCTCCAGGATAGCCTGGGGACCGGGCTCAGGCCAGCAGCCGCTCCAGCACCGAGTAGCTGCGCGGTTCGCCCAGCTCGCGCCGGAGCCGGTCGCGCAGCACCCGGGTCACCGCCCGGGCCGCGTCGCCGCCTTCGGGGTCGGGCGCCTCCTCGGCCGGCAGCGTGCGCAGCAGGCGCAGGTAGTCCCGGGCGCCGGGGGGGAGCGCCTCGCGCGGATCCACCGGGGTGCAGGCGGCGCAGCGCCAGCCCTCGTCGGTGAGCAGCACCAGCGGCGCTTCGCCGTTGCCGCACAGGCCGCACAGGCGCGGGTGCGGCAGCACGCCCAGGCAGTGCAGCACCCAGTGCTCGGCATAGGCCAGCACGGCCATGGCCCGGTCCGGCTGCGCCTTCAGCGCGCGGGCGCAGGCCGACAGGAGCCGGAACAGGCGCGGATCCTCCACCCCTTCCCGGGCCACCCGGTCGAAGATGTCCGCCAGGCAGGCCACCACCAGGTTGGATTCCAGGTGGCCCAGGACCAGGGGCGAGTGCACCAGTTCGCAGCGGGTGACCCGGCGCACCTCCACCTGCTCCTTGCCGAAGAAGCTGACGTTGACCAGGCCCAGCGGCTCGAAGTTGGAGACCCACTTGGCCGAGGGCTTCTTGGCGCCCCGGGCCAGCCCCACCAGCCGCTCGCCGTGTTCGGTGAGGAACGACACCACCAGGCCCCCCTCCTGGAAGGGCGAGGGGCGAAGCACGATGGCGGTATGGGTGCGGATCATCAACCAACAGTTTGCACGAATTCCCGGGCCAGCGCAGACGGGCGATGGGCCGGGCCCGATCCCGTTACAATGGCCGCCGGAGCCCGCCATGTCCTTTGCCTCCCGTTGCCTCGCCCTGCTGATCCTCCTGGCCCCCCTGCCGGGCCTGTGCCAGGAGACCCAGGTCTCGCGCATCTGGATCGCCGACCAGGAAGCGGGCAGCTCCATCGACAAGCAGTTCGCCGACGCCGCCGGCGTCCATCTGGAGACCCGGGAGACCAGCCACCTGGAGCGGATGGGCGTGGTGATCCAGCTGGACCTGCGCCAGGAGGCCGTGAAGCGGCCCGACGGCAGCATGCGCTTCACCTGGGCCCTGACCATGTCCCAGGAGCCCCAGGAGGGCGAAGGGGCCTGGTCGCCCCGGGCCCCCGGCCAGCTCAGGCTGACCTTCAAGGACGGCCCGCCCCGCACCCTGGACATCCCGGCCGGCGCCCTGGTCTGGCCCGGCGACCTGGAGGACCGCCTGCGCGCCGCGGCCCGGTCGGTCCAGCCGCTGCGGCTCAAGCATTTCTCCTTCCCCACCCAGCAGTGGGCCGAGGTGGACCTGAAGCCCGTGGGGCCGGAGCCGCTGCCGGGCTTTCCCGACACCGTGCACTTCCGGGGCCGCACCGCGGAGGGCAGCATGGTGGAGAACGTGGACCTGTGGATCTCGCCGAGCCAGGGGGAGGTGAAGCACCTGGGCTTCATGGCCGGGGTCCCGGTGCTGTCCCAGCGGGTGGAACTGCCGGCCCCGGCCGGGCTGGACGCCAAGCAGGGCCTGTTCGAGCGCACCATCAAGGCGCTGCCGCCCAACCCCTTCCTGCTCTGGCTGCCGGAGCTCACGGTGCGCTGGAGCGGCCGGAGCGTCCCCGAGCTGCCCGAGGATCCCCAGCAGCAGCGCCTGGCGCCCGGCCGCTACCGGCTGAGCCGGGCCCGGCCGCCCACCGCCCAGGAAGCGGCGCAGCCGCCGGTCTCCGGGCCGCCTTCGGCCCAGGACGCCCCGTTCCTCGCCGCCACCCCGCTGGTGCAGTACCACGACCCGGTGTTCGCCGGCCTGGAGCGGCGCCTCAACCCGCCGCCGGGCGCCACCCGCTGGGAGCTGGCCCAGTTGGTCAACAGCTTCGTGTTCGACTGGATCAAGGACAAGAACTACACCGTGGGCTTCGCCTCCGCGCAGGAGGTGGCCCGGAACCCGGTGGGGGCCTGCGCCCAGCACGGCGTGCTGGCCGTGGCCCTGCTGCGCCGCCTGGGCGTGCCGGCCCGGGGCGTCACCGGCTGGATCGCCCTGGGCGAGACCCTGGCCATGCACTTCTGGGTCGAAGTGGAGCTGGGCGGGCGCTGGGTTCCCCTGGACCCCACCTTCGACCAGGCCCCCGCCTCGGCCTACCGGCTGAAGCTGCTCACCACCGACCTGGCCGACATGGGCAACGTGGGCGCCGGCGGCCCCGGCACCGACTACCTGGGCGGCATCTGGCTGCCCGAAGGCCCGTGGGCCGGCGAGGTGCGGGTCCAGGGCGACAGCGTGTTCGTCCCGGGCGGCCTGAGCCTGCGCGTGCCCGGCGCCCGTTGGAACCTGGCCGGAGGCCGGCTGGCGCTGATCTGGGGCGAGCCGCACCGGGTCGAGGCGGCGCCCGCGCCGACCCCGGCCCAGCGGACCGACGCCCACCGCCTCCAGGGGGCCGCCAAGGGCCGCCAGGGCTGGTGGCAGCCCAGGACCCGCCAGTGCTGGATGGACCTGGGCGCCGGCCGCTGGCTGCAGGTGGACGCCCTCACCGAGCCCCAGGCCTTCCGGCTGCTGGATGCCCTGGAGACCGCGCTCCGGGCCCAGATGGCCAGCAAGGCGGCCTAATACTGGATCACCTTCATCGTGTTGGTGCTCCCGGTCTTCCACAGGGGCAGGCCGAGGGTGATCACCACCTTGTCGCCGGCCACCAGGCCATGCAGGTCCTGCAGCACGGTCTCCACCGAATCCACCATGGCGTCGGAGGTCTCCACCCTGGGCACGAGCAGCGACTGGACCCCGCGCATGAGCCCCATGCGCCGCGCGTTGGGCAGGTCGGTGGTGGCGCCGATCACCGGGATGTCGGCCGCCAGGCGCGAAACCATGCGCGCGCTGCCGCCGCCTTCGGTGAACACCACGATCAGCCGGGCGCCGATCTCCTGGGCGGTCCGGCAGGCGGCGAAGGCCACCGACACGTCGGTGCGGCTGGACAGCCTCAAGGCCAGTTCGTCCTCCAGCCGGCCCAGGCGGGGATGGTAGTGGGCATCGGCGTCCTCGGCGATGCGGCCGAGCCATTGGGTGGCCTCCACCGCGTACTTGCCCACGGCGCTCTCGGCGCTGAGCATCACCGCGTCGGTGCCGTCCCAGATGGCGTTGGCCACGTCCGAGGCCTCGGCCCGGGTGGGCTGGGGATTCTCGATCATGCTCTCCAGCATCTGGGTGGCGGTGATCACCGGCTTGAGGGCCTGGCGCGCCATCCGGATGATCCGCTTCTGCAGCGCCGGCACGTGCTCCACCCCCAGTTCCACGCCCAGGTCGCCCCGGGCCACCATCACGCCCCAGGACTCGTCCAGGATCTCCTCCAGGTTTTCCAGCGCCTGGGGGTGCTCGATCTTGGCGATGATGGGCTGCTGCCCGCCCAGGCCGCGGATCAGCCCGGCCAGGGTGCGCAGGTCCGTGGCCCGGCGCACGAAGCTCATGGCGAACAGGTCGACGTCGTGCTCCACGCCCCAGCGGATGTCCACCAGGTCCTTGGGGGTGAGCGGATCGAAGGCCACGTCCAGGCCGATCGGGTGCACCCCCTTGCGCGCCTTCAGCAGCCCGCCCACCACCACCCGGGCGCCGACCCTGGCCGGCCCGGCCTCGGTCACCACCACCTCCAGGTTGCCGTCATCCAGCACCCAGCGCTGGCCGGCCTTGGCGCCCAGGAACAGCTCGGGATGCGGCAGCGGCACCGCCCAGGCGAGCCCTGCCGGAGCCGTGCCGCCGGCCGGGTAGAAGGCCCCGATGGAACCCTCGGGCAGTTCCAGGGGCTCCGCCAGCGCGCCCACCCGCCATTTGGGCCCCTGCAGGTCGAGCAGCACCGGGATGCGCCGGCCCAGATCCTTGGCGATGCGCCGGATATCGTTCAGGGACTGGGCCCGGGATTCCAGGTCACCATGGCTGGCGTTGAGCCGTACCGCATCGGCAACCTGGAGCGCTTCGCGCAGGTGTTCGCCCTCCATGAGAGCGGGTCCCATGGTGATGAGAATCTTGGTTTTGCGCACGCATTCCTCCGATGTATCCACAGGTATTCCACAGGGTTTTCCGCAGGAAGGGAAGCATTATCGCTGTAAAATCGCCTTCGCACGGGCCCCCGCTGGTGTTAACTTCGTTGGCTACCCAGTGGAGTCGATGCGATGCGCAAGTTGATGGAGGCCCTCATCGCTGAATTGGTGCAGAACGAGATCCCCCTGGACCTGGCCAAGCGTGAGCTCGAGCGGATCTACCTGGAACAGGTGCTGGCCGCCAACAACGGCAACCAGAGCGCCGCGGCGCGCAAGCTGGGCATCCACCGCAACACGTTGTCCAAGAAGCTGGAACCGCTTCTGGACGCCATGCGGTATCCTGGTATCAACTGCTGAAGAAGAGCGTCTTCCAAAAGGGGCGTTCTCGTCTTTCTGGGAGATGACAAGATGACGAAGATCGGGATCAACGGTTTTGGACGCATTGGCCGGATGGTGTTCCGTGCCGCCGTGAAGCATTTCCCTGACCTGGAAATTGTCGGCATCAACGACCTGCTCGACCCTGCCTACCTGGCCTACATGCTGCAGTACGATTCCGTGCATGGCCGGTTCGACGGCACCATCGCGGTGGAGGGCAGCACGCTCATCGTCAATGGCCGCAAGATCCGGCTCACCGCCGAGCGCGATCCCGGCAACCTCAAGTGGAACGAGGTCGGCGCCGAGATCGTGGTGGAATCCACCGGGCTGTTCCTGGACAAGGCCACGGCCAGCGCGCACCTCAAGGCCGGCGCCCGGCGGGTGATCCTCAGCGCCCCCTCCAAGGACGACACCCCGATGTTCGTCTTCGGCGTCAACCACGAGAGCTATGCCGGCCAGGAGATCATCTCCAACGCCAGCTGCACCACCAACTGCCTGGCGCCGGTGGCGTCGGTGCTGCACAGCGCCTTCGGCATCAAGCGCGGCCTGATGACCACCGTGCACGCCGCCACCGCCACCCAGAAGACCGTGGACGGCCCTTCCCACAAGGACTGGCGCGGCGGCCGGGGCATCCTGGAGAACATCATCCCCAGCTCCACCGGCGCGGCCAAGGCGGTCGGCAAGGTGATCCCGTCCCTGAACAAGAAGCTCACCGGCATGGCGTTCCGGGTGCCCACCTCGGACGTCTCGGTGGTGGATCTCACCTGCGAGCTGGAAAAGCCGGCCACCTTCGAGGAGGTCTGCGCCGCCATGAAGCGCGCCGCCGACGGTCCGCTCAAGGGCGTGCTGGCCTACACCGGGGACAAGGTGGTCTCCACCGACTTCCGGGGCGAACGCTGCACCTCCGTGTTCGACGCCGACGCCAGCATCATGCTGGATCCCACCTTCCTGAAGGTGGTGGCCTGGTACGACAACGAGTGGGGCTACTCCAACAAGGTGCTGGACATGGTCCGGGTCCTGGCCAAGTAGCATGCAGGTTGCCATCAACGGGCTGGGTCGCATCGGGCGCCAGCTTCTGCGCCAGCTTCAGGCCACGCCCGGACTGGAGCTGGTCGCCGCCAACGACCTGGCCGAGCCCGCGTGCTGTGCCCACCTGGTGAAGCACGACAGCGTCCACGGCCGGGCCGGCTTCGACGTGAAGCACGGCGAAGGCTGCCTCCTGCTGGACGGGCGGCGGGTGCCCCTGTTCCGGGAACCGGATCCGGCGGTCCTGCCCTTCGGCCAACTGGGCGCGCAGGTGGTGCTGGAATGCACCGGGCGCTTCACCGCCCGGGAGCAGGCCGCCCGCCATCTGCGCGACGGCGTGGCCCAGGTGGTGATCAGCGCCCCGTCCGAGGACGCCGATCTGACGGTGATCATGGGGGTCAATGACGCGGCCCTGGCCGCGGGCGCGCCCCGGATCATCAGCGCCGGCTGCGCCACCAGCCACGCCCTGGCCATCCTGCTGCGGGTGCTGGACGAGCGGTTCGGCGTGCGCGAGGGCCTGGCGATGGCGGTGGAGAGCTACGGCAACGACCAGCGCATCCTCGACCTGCCGCACCCGGACCCGCGCATGGCGCGGGCCGCGGCCATGAGCATGATCCCGGCGCCAAGCGACGCCGCCGCCTGCGTCAGCCGGGTGCTGCCGGCCCTGGCCGGGCGCCTCGAACTCCAGGCCATCCGCGTGCCCACCCCGGACGTGAGCCTGCTCGACCTCAGCGCCACCCTGGACCAGGAAGCCACCCTGGAGACCGTGCTCGCGGCCTTTGGTGAAGCGGCGCAGCGCCTGCCGGGCATCCTGGAGCTGCTGACCGAGCCGCTGGTGAGCGTGGATCTGCGCGGCGAAAGCGCCAGCTGCCTGCTGGACCCGTTCCTCACCCGGATCATGGCGCCCCGGTTCATCAAGGTGTTCGGCTGGTACGACAACGAGCTCGCCTACGCCGCCCGGCTCAGGGACCTGTGCCTGGCACTGCAAGGAGGGAACCGGTGATCGCCATCAATGGACTGGGCCGCATCGGCCGGCTCGCGGTGCGGCGGATCGCCCTGACCCACCCGCATCGCCTGTGCGCCCTCAACGACCCGGCCGACCTCAAGACCGTGGTGCACCTGCTGCGCTTCGATTCGGTGCACGGCGACGACCATCCCCCGGTGGCCGGCGTCACCCGGAACGGCCAGGACTACCTGCGCATGGAAGGCCATGAGTTCCCCCTGTTCCACGAACCCGACCCGGCCCTCATCCCGTTTCCCCAGTGCGGCGCCCGGCTGGTGGTGGAAGCCTCCGGCCGCTTCACCACCCGCGCCGCGGCGGCCCGCCACCTGCGCGGCCAGGTGGAGCATGTGCTGATCTCCGCGCCCAGCCCCGACGCCGATATCACGGTGATCCACCCCTTCAACGGCCACCTGCTGGATCCGTCCCGGCACCAGGTGATCTCCAACGCCAGCTGCACCGCCCACGCCACCGCCCCCATGCTGGACGTCCTGCAGCGGGCCTTCGGCTTCCAGGCGGCGGGCATGAGCACGGTGCACGTGGTGACCAACGACCAGCGCATCCTCGATCTGCAGCACAAGGATCTGCGCCGGGCCCGGGCCGCCTTCATGAGCATCATCCCCACCACCAGCAGCGCCTTCGGCGCCCTGCACAAGGCCATGACGCTGCCCGCCGGGTTCGACGGCTGGGCCCTGCGCGTGCCGTGCATGAGCGTGAACCTGGTCGACCTCACCGTCGTGCTGGATGGCGACACCAGCGCCGAGGCCATCGCCCAGGCCTTCCGGGAAGCGGCCCAGGGCCGCCTGCGCGGCATCGTCGGGCTGGCCCAGGACGAACTGGTGAGCCACGATTTCATCGGCCGCGAGGAGAGCGTGGTGCTCGACCTGCGCCTCACCAAGGTGGTGGGCGGGCGGCTGGCCAAGGTGTTCGGCTGGCACGACAACGAAGTGGGCTACGCCGCCCGCCTGTGCGATCTGGTGGAGATCATGGACGGCGATCCGGAAGCCCAGGTGCCGGCGCTCTGAGCGCCTCGACCAGTTCGGCGCAGGGGGTGGGAACCAGGGGTTGGCGCGGCCCGCCGGGGGCCCAGCCGAACAGGAATTCCGCGGCCGGCCCGCAGGTGCGGCCCTGGCACCGGCCCATGCCGCAACGGGCCTGCAGGCGCGCGTCCCGGCCCCGGCTGAAACCCTGGAGCGCGCCCACGGCCAGGTCTTCGCAGCGGCACAGGATGGTATCGGGCTGCGCCAGCGCGCGCAGCTCGGGGCGCAGGGCATAGGCCGCCGCCAGGGCCCGGCCCCAGGCCCGGGTCCGTCCGGCAGCGGGCAGCTGGCGGCGCGCCGCGTCCAGCAGCCCCGCCGCCGCCAGGCCGGCGATCCGGCCTTCGGCCACGGCCTTGTCCGCCCCGCCGATGCCGGTGCTTTCCCCGGCGGCGAACACGCCGGGCAGCGAGGTGCGCTGCAGCGGGTCCACCGCGACCAGGCCCTCCCGGAGCGCGCAGCCCAGCATCTGGGCCAGGTCCAGGTTGGGCACCAGGCCGAAGCCGCAGGCCAGGAAATCCGTCTCCAGCGCCCGGGTTCCGGAAGGGCTGCGCAGCCATACGCGCTGCAGCCGGCCCTCGCCTTCCGCCCGGGTCACCCAGGCGCCGGCGCGCAGCGGCAGGGTGCTCCAGGGCAGCGCCTGGGCCAGCAGCCGGGGCCGCCGGAGCAGGCCCGGCGCCAGCGCCAGCAGCGCGCCCAGGCCGGCCTGCTCCGCCACCGCCAGCACCCGGGCGCCCCTGGCCCGCAGCAGCGCCGCCACCGCCAGCAGCAGGGGCCCGCTGCCGGCCACCACCACCCGCTTGCCGGCCACCTCCAGCCCGCCCTTCACCAGGGCCTGCAGGCCGCCGGCGCCCAGCACCCCGGGCAGGGTCCAGCCGGGGAACGGCAGGAAGCGCTCCCGGGCGCCGGTGGCCAGGATGAGGCGGTCGTACGGGAGGGTTTCCGCGCCCCCTGCGCCGAGCAGGCCCAGCCAGCCCGCGGCCGGGGCGGTGATCACCCGCCGGCCCAGGCGCAGCTCGACCGGGCTGGCGCGCAGGTCGCGGAACCAGGCGCCGGCCGCGCCGTGCGGCGGCCCATGCCATTGACCGCGCCAGATCTGCCCGCCGGGTTCCGGCAGGGCATCCACCAGGGTGACCGCGGCGCCCGCCCGGGCCGCCGTGACGGCCGCCGCCAGGCCCGCCGGGCCCGCCCCCGCCACCAGGATCCGCAGTCGTTCAGCCACGCTCCACCGCCATCCCCTCCACGGCCGGAGTGAGGCAGGCCAGCACCTCGCGCCCGGCCACCCGGACCTGGCACTCGAAGCACTGGCCCATGCCGCAGAGCGGCCCCCGGGGGGCGCCGGAGAGGCTGCGGCCGGCCACCGGCGGGCAGCCCAGGGCCGCGGTCAGCAGGGCGCCTTCGGCCACGTCCACCGGCGCGCCGTCCACGAAGACCCTAGGCATGGTTCAGCTCCGGGAAGCGGGCCGGCAGGAAGGGCGCGGGATCCAGCGGCGCCGGCCGGCCCTGGATGGCGCTGGCGATCAGTTCGGCGGTGGCCGGCGCGGTGGTGATGCCCAGGCCCTCGTGGCCGCAGGCCAGGAACAGCCCGGGCCGCCCGGGCACGGGCCCGATCAGCGGGCGGTGGTCCGGCGTGGTGGGCCGGAACCCGGTCCAGGCGCGCAGCACGGGCAGCCGCGCCAGCCCCGGCACGAAGCCCAGGGCCAGCTGGAGCATGCGCCGGAGCAGGGCCGGGCGCAGCTCCGGCTCCTCGTCGCCGAACTGGCGGGTGGAGCCCAGCAGCAGCTGGCCGTTGGGCCGGGGCTGCAGGTTGAACGCCACGGAGTCGGCGTCGCTGCCATGGACCGCCTGCAGGTAGCCCAGCTCCACCAGCTGGTGCCGGAGCAAGCCCGGATGCCGGCCGGTGATGGCGAGGTGGCCCTTGCGCCGCACCAGCGGCAGCGGCAGCAGGTCCCGGGAAGCGCTGCCGGCGGCCAGCACCACCTGGCCGCAGGGCAGCGCCGTGCCGTCCCGCAGCCGCACGCCCCGGGCTTCCAGCCCGGCCACCGGGGTCCCGGTGCGGACCAGCGCCCCGGCCCTTTGAGCCGCCTCCGCCAGCAGGCGGGCCGCGGCCGGGGGATAGACCACCGAATCGCCGGGCACCCGCATGCCGCCGGCGATGCCCGGGGCCAGGCAGGGCTCCGCCGCGTGGATCGCGCTGGCGTCCAGCAGCTCGGCCGGAACGCCGGCGGCCCGGTAGACCGCGCAGCGGGCCTCGGCCAGCGCCAGTTCCCGGTCGTCCACCGCCAGCCACAGGGTGCCGCAGGGGTCCAGCTCCAGTTTGGGCCCGAGCCCGGGGGCCAGGGCCCGCCAGCGCTCCTGGCCCAGGCGGCAAAGCGCCAGCTCGGCCGGGGAGCCGTCCAGGGCCACCAGATGCCCCATGGCGGCCGAGGTGGCGCCGCCGCCCAGGCCCTCGCCCTCCAGCAGCGTCACCCGGCAGCCCGCCTCGGCCAGGGCCAGGGCGCAGGCGGCGCCCACCACCCCGCCGCCGATGACGATCACGTCGGCGCTCATGCCGGAATCCCGTAGGCCAGGGGATCGCCGGGGCTGAGGATCAGGGTGGCCTCGGCGGTCACGTGGGCCCGGCCCTGGATGTGCGGCAGCAGCTGCCCGTCCTCCCGGGCCAGCCAGGCGCTGAACACCGAGCCGATCAGGCTCTCCTGGCGCCACACCTGGCCTTCCGCCAGCCGGCCGTCCTCGTGCAGGCAGGCCAGCCGGGCCGAGGTGCCGGTGCCGCAGGGGCTGCGGTCCCAGGCCAGCCCGGGGCAGAGCACGAAGCCGCGGCCGTGGTTGGCCGGGTCCAGGGGCGGCCCGGTGAGTTCCACATGGTCGATCGCGCTGCCGTCCGCGCCGGTGACCCCGTCCCGGACCAGGGCGTCCCGGACGGTCCCGGCGGCTTCCAGCAGGCGCCTCCGGTTGCCGGGCAGCAGTTCGAGCCCGTGGTCTTCCACCAGGAAGAACCAGTTGCCGCCCCAGGCCACGTCGCCGCGCACCCGGCCCAGGCCGGGCACCGTGAGCGCCACCTGCCTCCGGGTCCGGCGCGAGGCCACGTTGATCACCACGGCGCTGCCGTCCTCGCGCAGCTCCGCCGCCACCACGCCCACCGGCGTGTCGATGCGCAGGCGGCCCGGCGCCAGCCGGCCCAGATGGCGCAGCGTCTCCACCACCCCCAGCGTGCCGTGCCCGCACATGCCCAGGGTCCCCTCGGCGTTGAAAAAAATCAGTCCCAGCGCGCAGTCCGGCCGGAACGGCGGCACCACCAGCGCGCCCACCATGGCCTCCGAACCGCGCGGCTCGCAGACCACGGCCCGGCGCCAGGGATCGTGCAGCGCCACCAGCAGGGCCCTGCGCTCCGCCAGCGGGCCCGCGCCCAGATCCGGCCCGCCCTCCAGCACCACCCGGGTCGGCTCGCCGCCGGTGTGGCTGTCGATGACCTGGACCCGATGGAGTGCGGACATGGCGCTTCCTTGCAAAGAAGGTCCAGCATGATGGCCCGGCGGCCCCGGCGTCTTGTGCCCTTTCCGCGCCAGCGGCAAGATAAACGCACAAAACCCGGACCCAGGCCTAGTATATTCCAGTCATGCCTCCCCGCCCTGCCTCGGCCCTCGATGCGCTCCTGCCCGACCTGGGCAGCCTCGCCTTCGTGGAGGAGCTGTTCGACCGGGTGCGCGACGCCGTGTTCACGGTGAAGGATCCCGGCGGGCACTACCTGGCCATGAGCCGGAGCGGCGTGGAGCGCTGTGGCTTGCCTGGGCGTGCGGCCGCCATCGGCAGGACCGCCTTCGACCTGTGGCCCGAGGCGATGGCCCGGCGCTACAGCGAGCAGGACGCCAGCCTGTTGCGCACCGGCCGTCCGCTGGTGGATGCCCTGGATCTCACCCTCTACCCGGATCGCCGCCCGGGCTGGTGCCTCACCCAGAAGCTGCCCCTGAAGGACACCGGCGGGAAGGTGGTGGCCCTGGCCTGCCTCAGCACCGATCTGCCCGAGCCCAGCCGCACCGGTTTCATCGACGCGCCGTTCGCCGCGGCGGTGGAGCACATCCACCGGCACTACGCCGAGGGCCTGCGCCAGGAGGATCTGGCGGCCCTGGCCGGGCTGTCCCTGGGCCAGTTCGAGCGGCGCATGAAGAAGCTGTTCCAGCTCAGCCCGGGCCAGTATGTGATGAAGGTGCGCATCCAGGCCGCGGCCGACGCGCTGGCCGATTCCGGCCGGCCGATCGCCGCCATCGCCGACGAGGTGGGCTTCTGCGACCAGGCGGCGCTGAACCGCCACTTCAAGCAGGTGGTGGGCCTGAGCCCGGCGGCCTACCGGCGCTGGGCCAAGGGGCGATGACTCAGGCGTTCGGCAATCCAGGGGCGCGCGGATTCCCTGAAGCTCAGTCGCCAATCGAACGAATGACGCGGGCCGGATTTCCTCCGACCAGCGTATTCGGGGGAACGTCCCTGGTGACGACCGAACCTGCCGCGACGACCGAATTCTCACCCACGGTCACCCCGCCGATGATGGTCGCGCCGGCTGCGATCCATACGTTCCTCTCGATCACGATGGGCTTGGCGACGATGCAGGCGCGCCGCTGGGATGGTGCGACCGGGTGGCCCGCCGTCATGAGGCTCACGTTCGGCCCGATCATCACGTCATCGCCGATGCGCAGCTCGGCAAGGTCATATAGCGTGCAGTTCTGATTGATGAAGACGCGCTGGCCGACGCGGATTTCGAGACCATAGGCCGTGTAGAACGGCGGAATGAGTCGAAAGTGGTCATCGACCTTCCGGCCGGTCAGCTCGCTGAATAACGCTCGGATTTCATCCGCATCATCGAACGTCAATCGGTTGATGGCGGGGGTGATCGCCATCGCCCGTTTGGTATTCGCCAGGAAGGCATCCGCCTCCGGCGTTCCCCTGTGAATGATCCTGGTGCCGTCGTCATCCGACATTCGTTGGTTTCCTCGGGTTGTGGTTGAGCGTCCGTATCGGCGCACGAGGCGCGCCGATACCCATCGTTGCGCATTCGGGCCCCGAAGGCGATCAGTGGCGCCCTTTTTCCATGAGGAGGGTCAGGAAGCGAATTGCCAGATGCCGGCCAGCCTGCGGAAGGCCCGGAGGGCGGCCAGGGTCGGCGGTTTCGCCTCCGTCATCATACCCGCTCGAACACCGTGGCGATCCCCTGCCCCAGGCCGATGCACATGGTGGCCACGCCGGTCTGGCGGTCGCCGGCGCGCATCTGGTGCAGCAGGGTGGCGGTGATGCGGGCGCCTGAGCAGCCCAGGGGGTGGCCCAGGGCGATGGCGCCGCCGTTGCGGTTGACCTTGGCGTCCAGCTGCTCCAGCAGGCCCAGGTCCTTCAGCACCGGCAGGGACTGGGCGGCGAAGGCCTCGTTGAGTTCCCACTGCTCGATGTCCCCCAGCGCCATCCGGGCCCGGCCCAGGGCCTTGCGCACGGCCGGCACCGGGCCGTAGCCCATGAGCGCGGGGTCCACGCCGACCGTGGCCATGGCCCTGACCCGGGCCATGGGCTCGAGCCCCAGCGCCCGGGCCCGCTCACGGGACATCACCAGGAGGGCCGCGGCGCCGTCGGAGACGGCCGAGGAGTTGCCCGCGGTGATGGTGCCGCGCTTGGGATCGAAGGCGGGCGGGAGCGCCGCCAGGGCCTCAAGGGTGGTGTCGCCGCGGACCACCTCGTCCTGCTCGCACAGCACCGCGAAGCCGTTGCCGGCGTGGCCCTCCACCGGCACGATCTCGGCCTGGAAGCGGCCCTCGAGCATGGCGGCGTAGGCCCGCCGGTGCGAGCGCAGGGCGAACTGGTCCTGGGCGGCGCGGTCGATGTTGTGCAGCTTGGCCAGGACCTCGGCGGTGAGCCCCATCATGCCGGAAGCCTTGGCGACGTGCTTGCTCATGGCCGGGTTCGGGTCGAGCCCGTGGGTCATGGGCAGGTGGCCCATGTGCTCCACCCCGCCCACCACGAACACCTCGCCGTTGCCGGTCATGACCGCCATGGCCGCGGCGTGTAGCGCCTGCATGGAGGAGCCGCACAACCGGTTGATGGTCTGGGCGCCGGCGGTGTGCGGGATGGCGGTGAGCAGTGAAGCGAACCGGGCGATGTTGAAGCCCTGCTCCAGGGTCTGCTGCACGCAGCCCCAGATGACGTCCTCGATCTCGGCCGGGTCGACCTTGGGATTGCGCGCCAGCAGGGCGCTGATGGTGGCGGCCGAAAGGTTCTCGGCGCGGACGTGGCGGAACATGCCCCCCTTGGACCGGCCCATGGGGGTGCGGACGGCATCGATGATCACGGCCTCTTGCATCGGTCACTTCTCCTCGTAGAACGTCGAACCGGTTTGGGCGAGCTGGTGCATCTGGGCGGTGGGCTCGTAGAGCCGGCCCAGGGCCCGGTGCCGCTCCGCGGCCTGGCAGACGGCCGCGAGCCCCGCCGCGTCGGCATGGCGCAGGGCGCCGCCGCGGAAGGCCGGGAAGCCCAGGCCGTAGACCAGCCCGATATCCACTTCGACCGGGCTGCCGACGATCCGGTCCTCCAGGCAGCGGGAGGCCTCGATGATCATGGGCAGCATCATCCGGTCGATGATGTCCTGGTCGGTGATGCCGGCGCCGGCGTCCCGGGCGACCAGGCTCTGGAGCAGCGCCCCGGCTTCGGGGTCCGCCTCCTTCTTCGGCACGCCCTTCTTGTCCTGGACGTAGGCATAGAAGCCCTTGCCGTTCTTCTGGCCGAAGCGCTGGCGCTCGAACATGGCCTCGATGGCGGTCCGGCCGGCGTAGGCCATGCGGTCCGGATAGGCCGCGGCCATGACCGTCTCGGCGTGCCGGGCGGTATCGATGCCCACCACGTCCAGCAGGTAGGCCGGCCCCATGGGCCAGCCGAAGCGCTCCATCACCTGGTCGATCCGGCGGAAGTCCACGCCGTCGTTCACCAGCCGCTGGAACCCGGCGAAATAGGGGAACAGGATGCGGTTGACCAGGAACCCGGGGCAGTCGTTGACCACGATGGGGGTCTTGCCCATGGCCAGGGCGTAGGCCACGGTGGTGGCCACGGCGCGCTCGCTGGAGCGCCGGCCGCGGATGACCTCCACCAGCGGCATCCGGTGCACCGGATTGAAGAAGTGCATGCCGCAGAAGTTCTCCGGCCGCTGGAGGGCCTCGGCCAGCCGGGTGATGGAGATGGTGGAGGTATTGCTGGCGAGGATCGTGTCGGCCCGCACCTGCCCTTCCAGTTCGGCCAGCACGGCCCGTTTCGCCGGCTCGTGCTCCACCACCGCTTCCACCGCCAGATCGACCGCCTGGAAATCGCCGTAGCCTAGGGTCGGGCGGATGCGGTTGAGCACCGCCGCCATGCCGGCCGGGGCCAGCTTGCCGCGCTCGACCCGCTTCACCGGCAGCTTGTCCGCCTCGGCCAGGCCCAGCGCCAACGCCGCTTCATGGATGTCCTTCATGACGATGGGGGTGCCCTTGAGGGCGGACTGGAAGGCGATGCCGCCGCCCATGATGCCCGCGCCCAGCACCGCCGCGGCCCGCACCGGGCCGCCGGCCTTGGCCAGGCCCTTGGCGATCCGGGCGATCTGGTGGTCGCCCAGGAAGATGGTCACCAGGTTGTAGGCGGTGGCGGTCTTGGCCATGCGGGCGAAAGCGGCGGCCTCGATCGGCAGCGCCTCGTCCCGGCCGAGCCCGGCGCCCCGCTGCATGGCCTCGATGGCCGCCACCGGCGCCGGGTAGTTGGGGCCGGCCTTGGCGGCCACGAAGGCCTTGGCGGTTTCGAACGCCATCATCGCCTCGGCGGCATTGAGCTGAAGGGGCGAGACCTTCTCCAGCCGCCTGGCACGCCAGTCCCGGCGCCCGGCCATGGCCTGGCCCAGCAGGTCCAGGGCGGCCGCCCGCACCTGGTCCGGGGCGACCACCGCGTCCACGAGGCCCAGCTTGAGGGCCGCCTCGGCGCCGTGCTGCTCGCCGGCGGCGATCCATTCGATGGCGTTGTCGGCCCCGGCCAGGCGCGACAGCCGCACCGTGCCGCCCCAGCCGGGAAAGATGCCCAGCCTGGTCTCCGGCACGCCGATGCGGGTGTCGTCGGCCATGACCCGGTAGCTGGCGGCCAGGGCGAATTCCAGCCCGCCGCCCAGGGTGTAGCCGTTGAGGGCGGCCACGCTGGGGAAAGCGAAGTCCTCGAGGGTGGAGAACAGCCGGTCCACCTCCAACAGCCATTCGGTCAGCCGCTGCTCCGGGCTCGCGAAGTATCCGAGGAACTCGGTGACGTCGGCGCCCACCACGAAGCAGTCCTTGGCGCTGGTCACCAGCAGGCCGCGCACCCCGGACTCGGCCTTGATCAGGTCCAGCACCTGGGCCAGTTCGGCCAGGGTGGCCTGGTTGAACTTGTTGACGGTGTCGGCCACCAGGTCGAGCCGCAGCTCGGCGATGCCGTCTTCCAGCATGGAACAGTGCATGGACTTGCCTTCGAATCTCATCGGGCGGGCGCTCCTATGGGGGTCAGCGGGATACGGCGGACGCGTTGGCGAGACGGTAGCACAGATGGAAAAAAGGAGGAATTCGGATTTTCCTCCATACTTTTTACATACCGTGGTTCAGGCCAGATCCCACCGCTCCAGGCCGGTCAGCCGCTCCAGCACCGCCCGCACCACCCCGTCCCCCGGTTCCCCCTGGGTCCGCACCAGGGCCCGGCCGGGACCGGGCAGATGGACCACATGGATGGCGGCCCCGCCCGGAAAATCCGGATGAAGCGCCAGCGGCCGGGCCAGGCTGTCCAGGTCCAGGGTTTCCAGCCAGCGCCCGGGCAGCGGCGCCGGGCGCGCCCCAGGCACCAGCGCGCCCACCTCCCGCGGCTGGAGCAGCACCAGGTGCTGCCGGCCGCCCTCCCGGCCAAGCCAGGGCAGGAACGGCGGCAGGTCGCCGAAACCGATGCCGCCCTTGCGCCATTCCGGCCAGGCCCGCAGTTCCCGGATGCCCGCGGCGTCCGCGGCGGCCATCGCCAGGCGCGCCAGATCCGGCTGTTCCGGGGGCAGCCAGGGCGCGATCGGCGTGAATGAAGATGACTTCATGGGTCTATTATAGATAGGCTTGGATCATGACAACCTCTCCCTGTCCCCTGGTGGCAACCGGTCAGCAGATCGGAGCGGGTTGGACACCGGCGCTTTCCGTGGTGAAGGCCCTGGCGGCTGCGGCCGAGGCCCGGCGCCTGGGCGGCGAGGCGGTCTACTGGATGGCGGACGAGGACCACGACCGGCTGGAAGTGGCCAGCACCGTGGGGTTCCAGGGCGCGCGCCTGCTGCGCCACCGGTTCCGCTTCCAGGCCCCGGAGCACACCGCCGCCGGCTGGCTGCCCTGGGGCGTGGCCCAGCAGCGGGAGGCCGAAGCCCTGTGGGGCCCGCTGCCCGAGCCCGAAGCCCCGACCCTGCGCGGCCACGCCCTGGCCCTGGGCGCGCCGCTGTGGCGGCGCGGCCTGCGCCCCTTCTCCCCCACCGACCCGGCCCTGCGCGAGCCGATCCAGGGCGAGCTGGAGCGCTGGCGCGCCCTGGACCTGGAGGCCGGCCTGGTGCGCCAGGCCCAGCGCCTGGAACAGTCCGGCCTCACCCTCACCCTGGACCCCCGGGAACAGGCGGCCTGGTTCTCCCTGGACCCGCGCAGCGGGCTCCGGCTGCGGCTGGAACCGGGCCAGCCCTGCCCCCGGGGCTGCTGGCTCAGCCCGGGCGCCGCCCTGCGGCCGCTCATGCAGTCCCTGCTGCTGCCCGGGCTGGCCGCGGTGGTGCTGGGCCCGGGCGAAAGGGCCTATTGGCGCCTGACCGAACCCCTCTGGGAGCGGGTCGGGCTGCGCCCGCCGCGCATCGTCCACCGGCCCTCGGTCTATGTCCTGCCGCCCGGGCCGGCCCTGGCCGCGGGCCAGCTGGAGGATCTGCGCGCGGGCCGCTGGGAGGCCTTCGCCGGCGCCCCGCCGCCCCTGCCCAGCGCTGCCCTGGCCGGCCTGCACCCGGACCCCGCCTGGAACGCCGCCCTGGCCACCCGGTTCCAGCGGGAGCTGGCGCGCACCGGCCAGCACCTGGCCAAGCTGGACCGCCGGCTCACCCGCGACCTGGCCGCCCGGGCCCTGGGCCAGGACCCGGAGCGCCTGCGCCAGGCCCTGTTCCCCCTGGGCCGGCCCCAGGAACGGGTCCTGCCGGGCCTGTTCTGGCTGCGCGACGAGCCCCTGCTGGACCGGATGCGGGCCGGGCTGGCGGATGGCGCCATGCTGGTCCTGCTGGAGACCCCATGAACGAACCCCTCGACCTGCTGGTGATCGGCGCCCACCCGGACGACGCCGAAGTGCATGTGGGCGGCATCCTCGCCCTGGCGGCCCGCAACGGCCTGCGCGCCGGCATCCTCGACCTCACCACGGGCGAGATGGGCACCCGGGGCAGCGCCGCGACGCGCCAGGCCGAAGCCATGGCCTCGGCGGCCATCCTCGGCGTGGAGCGGATCATCCTGGACCTGCCCGACGCTCGCTTCGACGAAGGCGAAGCCAACCGGCTGAAGCTCATGGCGCAGTTCCGCGCCCTCCGGCCGGCGGTCGTCATCCTGCCCGCCCCGGAGGACCGCCACCCCGACCACCGGCGGGCCTTCCGCCTGGGCCAGGATGCCGCCTACTACGCCGGCCTGAAGAACTACCCCTGCCCCGGCGCGCCCTGGCGCCCCCAGGCGCTGGCCTGGGTGGGCGGCGAAACCCCCGGCGCGCCGGACCTGGTGGTGGACGTGAGCGCGGTCTGGGAGCAGCGCATGGCCGCCCTGGACGCCTTCGGCAGCCAGTTCAAGCCCGATCCTTCCCAGCCGCCCACACGCATCTCCGACCCGGCGTTCCGCCGCGGGGTGGAGGGCCGGGCCATGCACTGGGGCTCGCTGATCGTCGTCCCATGGGCCGAGGCGCTCTGGACCGTGCGGCCCGTCCCCCCGGCGCTGCTGGCGCTCCTGGGAAAGCTCCGGTGAACCGGTTCGAGGCCCGCTGGCTGGCGGCGGTGCGCCGCGGCGGCGACGGCATCCAGGGGTGCAAGGTCCTGGTCGCCTGCTCCGGCGGCGGCGACTCGGTCGCCCTGCTGGCGTTCCTCTGGGCGGTGCGCCGCAGCCTCGGCCTGGAGCTGGTGGTGGCCCACGCCCACCACGGCCTGCGTCCGGAAGCCGAACAGGAGGCCGAACTGGTGCGCCGGCTGTGCCGCCCGGTGGACCTGGACCTGGTGGAGGCCAGGCTCGAAGTGCGGGCCCACGCCATGACTTCGGGGCTGGGCCTGGAAACCGCGGCCCGGGAGCTGCGCTGGAGCTGGCTGCGCGCCCTGGCCGAAGCCGAAGGGGCCGCGGCGGTGGCCACCGGGCACACCCTGGACGACCACACCGAGACCGTGCTGGTGCGCCTGGCCCGGGGCGGCGGCACCGGCTGCCTCACCCCCCTGCCCCGGGTCCAGGGCCTGCGCTGGTCGCCCCTGGTGCGGGCCCGGAGGGCCGAGCTGAGGGCCTACCTGGAGCAGAAGCGCCTGCCCTGGCTGGAGGACGCCTCCAACCTGGATCCGTTCACCCCGCGCAACCGCTGGCGCCGGCTGCTGGAACCCATGCGCGCCGAGGCCGCCGCCCTGGACGAGCACCTCTGGGAGACCCACCTCCAGGTGGCCGAGCTGCTGGCCCTCCGGGACCGGCAGGTGGAAGCCTGGCGCGGCACCCGCTGGGAGCTGGTCCTGGCGCCGCGCCCGGCCCTGCTGCTGTCCCGCGCCTGGACCGAACCCGAGCTGCGCTGGTCGCTGGAAGCGGCCGCCAGGGCCTGCGGCTGGCCCCGGGAACCGGACCTGCTGCGCGACCTGACCGCCTGGGTATTGCCTCATTTGCAACGTAAGTCCCCAAAGAGCAAGGAATGGGGTGGCTGGAGGCTGGAACGCTCCTGCGAAAAAACCGGCGTCCCGGACCATGGCGCGCAGGCGGGCCAGGGGCTACTATTGCCTTGGGTCCTGTTGAGGCAGGTCAGCCCATGACCATCCAAAGTTAAGAATCCCCTCGCCCGGACCGGGTAGACTGGATTGGAAAGGGGACATCCCCCCTGGAGGCAACTTGAATTCGATGATGAAGAGCGCGCTGGTTTGGATCGGGATCATCGTGCTGGTCCTATTGGCGCTCAAACAGATACCCCAGAACTCCAAAGTCAACGAGATCCCCTTCTCGACGTTCTACACCGAAGGCACGGAGGGCAAGTACCGCAGCGTCACCCTGACCGGCCAGGACGTGGAGGGGACCTACAAATCCGCCATCAAGGGCCCCAAGGGCGAACAGATCGACCACTTCAAGACCGTGGCCCCGCCCATGCAGGACCTGGGCAAGTCGATCCTGAGCTGGAAGCAGGAGGGCCAGCTGGATGAATTCAAGGCGGCCAAGCCGAGCGAAAACAACTTCATGTATATGCTGGTCTTCTGGGGCCCGCTGCTGGTCTTCGTGGTGCTCTGGTTCGTGTTCATGCGCCAGGCCCAGATGGGCGGCAACAAGGCGCTCAGCTTCGGCAAGGCCCGGGCCCGCGGCCTGAACACCTCCGCCCGGCGGGTGACCTTCGCCGACGTCGCCGGCTGCGACGAGGCCAAGGAGGAACTGCAGGAGATCGTCGAATTCCTGAAGGACCCCGCCAAGTTCGTCAAGCTGGGCGGCAAGATCCCCAAGGGCGTCCTGCTCATGGGCCCTCCGGGCACCGGCAAGACCCTGCTGGCCCGCGCCATTTCCGGCGAGGCCAAGGTGCAGTTCTTCTCCATCTCCGGTTCCGATTTCGTCGAGATGTTCGTCGGCGTCGGCGCTTCGCGCGTGCGTGACCTGTTCGAGCAGGGCAAGAAGAACGCCCCCTGCATCATCTTCATCGACGAGATCGACGCGGTGGGCCGCCACCGGGGCGCCGGCCTGGGCGGCGGCCATGACGAGCGCGAGCAGACCCTCAACCAGCTGCTGGTGGAGATGGACGGCTTCGAAGGCAACGAGGGCGTCATCCTGATCGCCGCGACCAACCGGCCCGACGTGCTGGACCCGGCCCTGCTCCGCCCCGGCCGCTTCGACCGCCGGGTGGTGGTGGACCGCCCCGACCT
>Ga0181520_10000239_pt1 | contig 119426 bp, 86 predicted proteins | sample PEATcosm2014_Bin_29_FD_132451 | JGI IMG/M metagenome (GOLD analysis project Ga0181520, IMG submission 132451) | Peatland microbial communities from MTU Mesocosm Facility, Houghton, MI, USA - PEATcosm2014_Bin02_30_metaG | ecosystem: Environmental > Terrestrial > Soil > Wetlands > Peat | place... | reverse complement strand
TGCCATCCCTACCCTTCTTGCCGCGTGCGCGTTACTACCTGAGGCAAGAGCCGGATGAGGCAATTCTTCAAGTCCGGATCTGTGCGGGGGGTGCGGCGCAATCCGCATCCCTACCGCGACCAGCGCCGGCTTCCGGCCGGCTGTCGGTGCGGCCGTCCCGGCCGTACCAGTACATGCGCTGCAAAACCCTGTGGGCGAGACGCCCACAGGACAGCCGGCGAGACGCCGGCACTACATCACTGGCCGACGACCTTCTGGCTTATTACTTATTACTTGCTACTTATTACAGCCTCTTACGGTACAAACTTATATCCCAATCCCGGTACCGTCAGAATCAGCTCCGGGCGTTTGGGATCTTTTTCCAGTTTTTGGCGCAGACTGAAAACGTGGACATCGACCGTGCGAGTAAAGGTTTCGGTGCTATATCCCCAGACTTCTTTCAGTAATTCGTCGCGGGAGACGGTCATGGCGGGATGATCCACGAAGTAGTGCAGAAGTTGGAACTCGCGGGCGGATAGATTAATGATCTTTCCCTTGCGCGATACCTCGGTGCCGCGCAGATCGACGCGCAGCGTGCCGAATTGCTTTACATCGGAGACGGGCGGCCGGGTGGGGGCACGTCGCAACAAGGCTTCCACCCGGGCCATTAATTCGATCATCTCGAACGGTTTGGTCACATAGTCGTCGGCGCCCAGCTTCAATCCAACGACTTTGTCCACGGTCTGGCTGCGCGCGGTCAGCATCAGGATGGGAGTGATCAATCCCGCCTGGCGAATATCGCGACACACGTCAAAGCCGCTGCGTTTGGGCAGCATGAGATCCAGGAGAATCAGATCGAACGGCTCCTGTGTGGCCCGCCGCAGTCCCTCTTCGCCATCGGCGGCGCAATCGACCACATAGCCCTCGCTCTGCAGGCGATCGGTGAGCGTCATGCGCAGGGCTTCTTCGTCTTCAACGACTAGTATGTTCTGATTCATAATCTCCAGTAGGTACGCTGACGCCGGCGCGGAGCGTGGAATCCTCGGCACAAGGCAGGTGCAACACGAAGGTACTGCCGACGCCCAGCTTGCTCGTAACCGACAACCTTCCGCCCATAGCCTCGGCAATATTCTTCGCCAGCGCCAGTCCCAGGCCGGTGCCATGGATTTGAGCGCTCCTGACCGCCGGGCTGCGATAAAAGGGGTCGAAGATATGCCGCAAGTCGGCGGAGCCGATGCCGATGCCGCGATCCTCAATCTTGAACTGAATTTCCCGCCGGCCCTTGGTTGACGCCAGCAACACATGGACGCCAAGCCAGCGAGCCTCGCCCCCATACTTTATGGCATTGGCGATGAGATTTTGCAGACAATCGGTGATGGCGGGCAAATCGACTAGAACGGCCGGAAGATCCACCGTGGGTTCCCAGGCGACCGTGAAGCCGGCGCCGCGGATCATCTCGGCGGAACGGGCCAGCGCCGCCTCGGCAATCTGCGAGGGCGGTACACGAACCAGATCATATTGCTGACGGTGCTGGCGCGTGGCGGCGAACAACAGAATCTGTTCCACCAGGCGAGTGAGTTGCCGGGTCTGGTCGCCGATGACTTTGCCATAGCGCATCAATCGGGTTTTGTCTTCGACGATGCCATCCGCCAGATTCTCAGCCGCGGAACTGATGACTGCCAGCGGAGTGCGCAATTCGTGGGAAACTCCCGCCACAAAATCCATCTGCAAGGCGGCCAACCGCTGGGCGCGGCGGCTGGCATGCAGGATCATGGCCATGGTGAGGGCTAAGACCAGCAAAACCCCGAAGCTGATGGCGAGATGACGGCGGCGCATGGCGGCCAACGCGGCTTCCAGCGATCCTTTGTGATGGCGGACAACTAGTTCCCAATCCCGATCCTGCGCCGTATAACGAAAAGGCTGCAGATGAAAGGCGCCGAAACCCAGTGGTTGTGCTTCCTCCTCGCGCGGCCCATGCGGCTCGGACAGGCGCCGGTCTTCCGAGGTAAAACCACTCGGGGGAGGACCGGGGTTGACGCGCATGGCCAGAAGCGCCTGCGTCCCCAGCGGCGGACCAAAAAGATTCATGCGCGAATCGGGACTGGTCTTGCCGGACGCCAGCTGGGAATTCGAAGTGTACAAGACCTGATTCGCTTCGTCCGGGCCGAGCACCGCGACATCGTACGTGAGTTGGTCTTGCCCGGCAAAATACCGTTGCGTCAGTTCAGGCAAAATCTGCTCGCGGAGCACCTGCGTGCTGAGTTCCACGATGATCCATTGCGCGGCCGGCGAGGGTGGACGGCCATAACCCTGGTCGGGGTCAATTTGCAGGTGGATCAGCGCGGGAATCGATTCTTCGATCAGCCACGGAAAATGCGGGGGAGGTCCCAAGCGCTGCGCATCTTCCCGCTCCCAGCGGGGACGGCCGGAATTGAAATCGGGAGAGGCCGCCTGCAAGCGTTGGCGCAAGCGGGTAAACTCCGCAGGCCACTCGACTGGCTCGAACCGTCCACTGCCAGGATCGAGACGGAGTAACCGTGACGGCGCTCCGGCCACGTCCTGAGTGCCATATAAATTCGATACCAACTCCGGGTGGCTGGCGGTTCGTTTCCATGTCGTGAGTCGCTGCGCGTAGGCGAGAGCAGTCCCCGTTCCGGGCGGCGAATCCGCCCCGGATTGCAAGCTGAGGGAAAGTCCGGACAACTCACGCCCGAGGTCTTCGCGCATTCCCATCATGGAGAAATGCAGATTGGCCAACATGCGGTCCCCGGTCGCGGTACTCACCTCGCGGCTCCAACGATATTGCACGATCGCCAGCGCCGCCAGAATCGCGATCAGCACCAGCACCGCGAGCGAGGAGAGCAGTTGTTCCTTAGCCGGTAATTTCACAGGATAAGAACCCGTTTCACATCTTTTGTTTCACGGTTCACGTTCCGGGACACCTCAAGTTTGAATCACCAACCCCCGGCTTGCCAAGGTATAAAGTGAAGCTCGAATATTCCGTGGCTGCCGCGGATAGGGGCCTTGCCCGGCGAACCGCACAGGAGAGAGAGAGCACGGTTCGCCAAGCAAGGTAGGGAAGGACAGACGCCTGCCAGGAGCGCGTCTAGTCCATCGGCGGTCCGCCGGGACCGCCAAAGTGGCCGTGTCCTCGCGACGGCTCGAATTCCGTGAATTTGGTTTGCTGATCGGCCGTGAGGATCTGATAAAGAGCGGCTTGCGCAGTCGCTTCGCTGGTTACCAATTGCGTAGTCAGACCCCCAATGGTTGCGGCGGCGGCGGCAATATTCGTACTGTTGTTAGCGATAATGGCGGCTTGCAGGGTTTGATGCGCGGTCTTCATCTGCTCGTGCAACGCCGATGTGGCCGTGGCGGCGGCGGTGAAAATAGTGGTGGCCTGCTGCTGTTGCGCCGTGGTCAGCGTCAGTTGTCTGGTCAACATCTGAACGTGATGCTGCGCTTGGGTAGCTGGATCGGGGGGCGCCTGTGGATCAGAACTGCTCTGCGCATCCGGGGGCGGTCCTGGGGGTGGCCCCTGTGCCAACAACAGGACTGATGCGGTTAGAACCAGAAACAATAGAGCGGCGATACCGGCTTTGATCTTCATTGCGACTACCTCGTTTTTCGTTGTGCCCGAGTGCCCATAACCTCTAGCACTCTGGTGCCTATGTAAACACGAAGCCGCCGCAGCCGGGGTAAACCCTGGGCTAGGAACGTGTAAAAGGGAAGTTAAGAGGCAGGTTTCAAAAATCAAGGTTTCGGAGGTTTCAAAGGTTTCGGAGGTTTCGGAGGCACAGAACCCGTTCGCCGCGGATGAACGCAGATGAACACAGATCAAACCAAGGGCAAGCTTTCGGAGCAGGAATCTCGCGCAGAGGCGCGGAGACGCAGGGGAAAAGGCAGAGGGCCGGGTTAAAACAAATTCGGAAGCTTCGACATCCCACGCCGGTCGAAACCTCCGAAACCTTGCTCTTTCACTGTTCGCTAAACCGTTTGGGCATGGCCGCGACGGTGGGGATGTTGGCTGGGTCAAGGTCCACGGCGCCCATATGCCCGGTGGTGTCGTCCCGTACGACGTAGCGCAGGCGTTTGGCGCCCTTGGAAAGTTGCGTTTGCACATGGAGAACCACCGGTCGCAGCATCAACGCTTTAAAATCGGCGGCCGGGGTGGTAACGGCTCTTTCGATTCCCTCATAGTGGAGCATTTTGCCGTCCGCCGAGAAGCTGGCCATCCCAACTCGAATTTGGGCGTGGGCGTCTCCGTTGGGCAAGGTCTGCCAGGAGAGAGACTGGGAGTTGATGTACAAGGTGCAAGTAGCCGTTTCCGGATTGGCTTTGCCGGTCACCGTGATGGGCACCGCGGTGTAGGGGAAGCTGTTGAACGCCGCCTGTTGGATATCCAGGGTCACCATATCCTTGGTCAGAGGGGCATCGACGGGGTAATAGCCGTTGCGCGTGCGGGCGACCAGGCCAGGGCGCAGTTTGATGTGGATGGCGCGAAACTTTGTATCGTCGCTGCGGTTCGTCGGAATATACGCCATGGTGTAATATTTGGCCCCGTCGTCGGCGCTGGACTGGATCACTTCATCGATGTCGTTTCGCCAATGAAACGAACGGCCGCCGGTCGCCGGACCAAAATTCGCCAGATTCACATCGCTGTCGAAGGGATCGTCGGCCATCATGGAGACGCTGCCCACATCCGGATCGCCGGTATCCATGGCGGCGGTGACTTTCAGGCTGTCCATCATGGTCGGGTCGATCGGATACATGGTAACCCTGGCTTCGAGCAATCGATTGATGGTTAGATTGATGCCATTTTCGATGGTGGCTTTGATTTCGTCATTGAGGCCAATCAGGTTTCTGGAGGGAAATCCCACGCCTACCCAGATCAGCGTTTTCCGCCCCGGAATGCCTATGGTAGCGGCCGCAATCTGTTGCAAAGCCAGCAACGAGCGATCTAAACGCTCGGTTTGAAAGCCCTTTTGCATCTTCCAGGGAAGATTCGGGGAGTGCTTCTTTAGATCCTCCAAGAGCTGATCCCGATCCCGGGTGTAATTCCGCAAAACCTTGAACTCGTAATTGTTGAGCACGGCCAATGCCGAGGCTTGACGCAGTTGCGCCGGCTGCTTGCGCAGATAATGTACGAGTTGGCTCCGCGCATAGGCCATGTCGGCGAACTTCGTGTTGAGCTCATCTAAAACCAGAATATTTACCGGAGCCTGATCGCCGCTGATGGGGTTGCGGGGGTGCTCGGCCGGCGCTTCAAAAGAGGTAATCGATTGTGGTTTTCCGTCTTCCAGAACCGTGAAGTCGCTCCTTGTCAGGCCGCTGGCAAACTGGCCGTTCAGGTCGGTGACCACCACATCCAGCAGTACCAGACGGCTGGTAGCTTTGAAGGTTGTGGCTGCCGCGGGAGCCTTGTTGTCGGCGGGCGGCGACGCGGGCAAGGATTTGGGCTCCTGAGCCGCCGCCACAAAAATGGTTCCGAATATTAATAGAGCGAGAATCAATTTCCGCAAAGGAATTCCAGCCTCCGGGCATGTCGAGCGAGTACCTGGGGAAATGGTCGATTGCCCGGCAAAGTGTGTCAAGCGCGTTTACATAGAATTACATTAATCGTTGAGCGCTTTGGGCGTCTCCGCGTGGGACGGAATGTGCTTGGCATCCACGTCCAGGGTCCCCATCCGCCCGCTGGATTTATCGCGCACGATGATGCGCAGGCGTTCGGCATCCTGGGGAAGGCGAGCTTGAACATGGAATGCCGCAAACCGCTGGCGCAGTCCTTTAAAGTCCGCCGCCGGAAGGACGTTTTCCAGGTCCTTGGTTTGGTACGACAATCGCTTGTCGTGGGCGGAGAAGCTGGCGACGGCAACGCTAATTTGGCCGCGACCGTCTCCGTTGGCCAAACTTTGCCAGGAGAGTGCTTGTGCATTGACGTATAGCGTGAAGCTGATCTTGCCCTGCCTGGCCTTGCCTGTAAGGGTAATGGGCAGACCGGTATAGGGCAGAGTATTCTGCGCGGCCTGGGAAATATCGACTGCGACCACTTCTTTGCTCATCGGCACATCGGTCGAGAAATAGCCCTGGCGGGTGCGCGCGACTAACCCGCGGCGCACGGTGACGTGAATGGATCGATATTTGGGATTGTCGGCGCGATTGCTGGGTACATAGGCCAGGGTGTAATACTTGCCTCCGTCGTCTACGCTGCTTTGCACGATGGCATCGATATCGTTCCGCCAATAGAAGGCGCGACCGCCGGTGGCCGGGCCGAGCGCGGTGATATTGATATCCATATCGAAGCGGTCGGCAATCGACACTTGGGAGGGAACCTGCGACGGATAGAGTGCCGTGTCCGGATCCGCCGTGTCGACCGCTATTCCTTTTTGCAGGCTTTCCATCATGGTGGGATCGATGGGATAGACCGTGATCCTGGCTTCCAGCAGTTTATTGATCGTCCGGCTGACCATGTTTTCCATGGTCGTTTTCTGGTCCTGATGGATGCCGATCAGATTCATCGCCGGATATCCGGCGCCCACCCAGATCACGTTCTTGCGTACGGGAATGCCGACTGTGGAGGCCGCGATCTGTTGCAGCGCCACCAGGGAACTGGCTAACCGATCCGTGTTGACCCCACTTTTCATGCGCGCGGGATAACGGGGAATATGGCTTTTCAATGCCGCCAGAAAAGCGTCCCGGTCTTGAGAGTAGTTCAGCAACACCTTGAATTCGATGTTGTCGAGCGCAATGAGAGCGGAAGGCTGGTCCAGATGCTGGGGCCGGCTCTGGAAATAGTGGGTCAGTTGGTTGCGCGCGTATGCCATATCCTGAAAGCTGGTATTGAGCTCGTCCAAGACAAAGATGGTGACCGGAGCTTGATCGCCGCTGTATGGATTCTTAGGGTGTTCGCCTGGGGCCTCGAACGCGGTAATCTTTTGCGGTTTGCCATCCTCGGAGATATTGAAGTCGTCCTTGGTGAGGCCGCTGGCAAATTGGCCATTTAAATCGGTGACCACGACGTCCAATAACACTAGCCGGCTAGTGGTTTTGAAAGTGGCAACTCCGTCCGTGCTTGGGGTGTCAGCCGATCCTGCCGGTGGTCGAGCTGCCGCTGCAACGACTACCGCCAGCAAAAATAAGGGAAGAAAAAGCTTACGCACAGGAATCGAGCCTCCAGGTTCCAAAAAACATAGCCGCCAAATGTTTGATTGATTCAAGGCGTATGTCAAGGACAATCCCATGGGGCCTGTAGCGCCAGCCTGGATTATTCAGAACGAATGTGGAGCGGGCGCGATTCTATGAGCAAAAGACCTGGGTCGGGCTGAATCCACGTTCTTCCCAACACGTCTTACGATAAAATGATTGTTTGACTCACAAACTCATCAACGATCGCGCCCGGCTGTTGCATGACGCCCGGCGGGTGGTGGTAAAGCTCGGTACCAACGTGGTGGCGGAGTCGGACGGTAGCCTTTGTACGTCGCGGCTCGAACCGGTGGTCGCCGCCGTGGCGCAACTGAAGCAGGCAGGGGTCCAGGTCGTTCTCGTCTCTTCCGGCGCCGTCGGACTGGGCCGGGGATGGATCGGGCTGCATCGCTCGCGCACCGCGGACTTGGTGACCCGGCAGGCTTGTGCCGCCGTCGGCCAATCCCTGCTGATGCACGCCTACGAAAAGCTTTTCCGCGAGCACAACGTCAAGATTGCCCAAGTTCTTTTGACGGAAGACGATTTCATGGATCGGCGGCGCTCCTCCAATCTTCGCCATACCATGGAAAAGCTGCTCAAACTGGGCGTGGCGCCCATTGTCAACGAAAACGATACGGTTTCCACCGACGAATTGGAATCCGTCCGCGAGGGCGCGCACACGCGAATCTTCAGCGACAACGATCGGTTGGCCGCGCTGGTGGCGAGCCGCTTGGACGCCAATGCGCTGGTCTTGTTGACCAACGTGCCCGGCTTGCTGCGTTTTGCCAAAAAGAGTGCCGGCAGCGCGGATGAAGATCGTGGCCTGATTCCTTGGGTGGAAGAAATCACCCCGGAGATCAAAGCTTTGGCCTCCGGCCCTTCCGGTGGCGGGCGCGGTGGCATGTTGACCAAGCTGGAAGCCGCCGAAATTGCCACCCGCTCGGGGGCGATCACGGTGATTGCCGATGGTACCCGGCCCGACACGCTGGAGCGGATTTTTAACGGGGAAGCCGTGGGTACGGCGTTCAGTCCGGCGCCGCGGATGGCGGGAAAGCGCCGCTGGATTGCCTATGCCGCCGACGTGCGCGGCCGGATTGTGGTGAATGCCGGAGCCCGGGAGGCGATCACCCAGCGGAAGGCCAGCTTATTGTGGTCGGGAGTGGTGGAAGTGGAGCGCCGGTTTGATGCCCTGGAAGTGATCAGCATTGCCGATGCCGAAGGCCGGGAATTTGCGCGGGGCATAGCCAATCATGGCAGTGAAGAGGCTTTGGCTGCCGCCGCTGCCGGCAATGGCAAGACCGCTTCCGTGAAATCAATGGTGTTAGTAACGCGAAATAATATCGTGGTGTTTGAACAATGACAGGGAATCCTCAGCTTGCGCAATCTCCGGCCATTGAATTTGCCGGGCGTGCCCGCGCGGCGGCGTTGCACATGGCGACGCTCTCCGACGAGCTTCGACGAAACGCGTTGTTGGCGGCGGCGGATCTATTGGAACGGCGATCAGCCGATATTCTCGCCGCCAACGTCCTAGACTGTGCCGCGGCGGAGCTGCTGGTGGAGCGGGGCGAAATGTCGCGCGCCATGTTCAAGCGCTTGCAGACCAGCGAGCGGGGCGTCAAGGATATGGCGGCGCATGTGCGCGGAGTCGCGGCGCTGGACGATCCGCTGGGCCGGGAACTGGCGGTCACCTCCCTGGACGATGATTTAACGCTGTATAAGGTGAGTTGCCCTTTGGGCGTGGTCGCCGTCATTTTTGAGTCTCGTCCCGATGCGGTGCCCCAGGTCGCTTCGCTGGCTTTGCGCTCCGGGAACGCCCTGCTGCTCAAGGGCGGCTCCGAAGCGGAGCACACCAATACCATTTTGACCGCCATCTGGCGCGAAGCGCTGGCCGCGTTTCCGGAAATCCCGCAAGACGCGGTAAATGCGCTGCATACGCGCGAGGACATCAAGCAGTTATTGTCGCTGGATCACCAGATCGATTTGATCATTCCCCGCGGATCGCAGGCGTTTGTCGATTACATCTCCCGCAATAGCCGTATTCCCGTGCTGGGGCATGGCAGCGGTGTTTGCCATGTCTTTGTGGATCAGACGGCAGACCTGGGGAAGGCCGTGGCCGTGGCCTTCGATTCCAAAGTGCAATATCCCGCCGTATGTAATGCCGCCGAGACGTTGTTGATTCACTCCGCGATCGCGCCGGTGTTTCTGCCGGAAATCCTCGATGCTTTTGCCGAGGCCGGAGTCGAGGTGCGTGGCTGTGCGCGAACGCTGGCTTTGGGTGGCGCCTCCAAGGTGGTTCTCGCGACCGAAGCCGATTGGGAGACCGAATACTCCGACCTGATTATTTCCGTGAAGATCGTGGACAGCCTGCAGGAGGCCATCGACCACATCAACCGTTGGGGTTCCAAGCATACGGAATCGATTGTGACGGAAGACGCGAAAGCCGCGGGCGAGTTCATGGATCGCATTGACGCGGCCAATGTGTACCACAACGTCTCCACTCGCTTCTCCGATGGCTTCCGCTACGGCTTTGGCGCCGAACTCGGAATCAGTACCGGCAAACTCCATGCCCGCGGACCGGTGGGGATGGATGGGCTTACGACCTACAAATACAAGCTTCTGGGCAACGGCCACACTGTAGCCAGCTACAACCGAGGGGAACGCAGCTTCAAGCATAAGAAGATCAAATAAAGAACGCGAACAATTTCAAATTTGAAATTTCAAATTTGAAATTGTTCGCGCCCTGGTTGTAAGCAAACGCCCTTGAGCTTTGTCAACGGCAAAGCGCGAGGCGCAATTCCAAAAGTGGTAAATGGCGCGAGCAGAAAATCTCCCCCCGGGCGGCGTGGCGTAGGCTTATCATATTGAGTAGAGTGGCTTCATTTCTCTTAGAGTTGAAATCTCACATTTTTTCGCGCCGGCCATCTCATTGTGGAGTCCGCCGGTGATATAGGGAGGTACGGAATGCCGCAAGTTCCACCCGATGCAGGAAAGGCCAAGGGGCCACTGATGGATCTCAAGAAACTAATGGCAATGTATGACTTCACTGGCCAAACGGTGGCCATTACCGGCGGAGCCGGAGTTCTGGGCGGCGACATCGCCTTGGCGCTGGCTGGCTGTGGCGCCAATGTCGCTATCCTCGATATGAATATTGAACCCGGCAAGGCGCTGCTGGAGCGTTTGGGAAAGAACGCAGCCCAAGTCGAGTTGTTTGCCTGCAACGTTCTGCAGATGGACAGCATGACGAAGGTGGCGGCCGATGTCGTCGCCCGTTTCGGCAAAGTGGACTGCCTGATCAATGCGGCCGGCGGGAATAAGCCCCAGGCCACCACCAGCGCTGACGTGAAATTCTTCGATTTGCCGACCGATGCCATGCGCTGGGTTTTCGATCTGAATATTATTGGTACCATTTTGCCCTCGCAAGTGTTCGGCAAGATCATGGCCGAGCAAGGCTATGGCAACATTCTCAACGTTTCGTCGATGAACGCCTTTCGTCCTCTGACGCGGATTCCGGCGTACTCGGCGGCCAAGGCTGGGGTCAGCAATTTTACCCAGTGGCTGGCGGTCCATTTAGCGCAGGAATATTCCCCGCGTATCCGGGTCAACGCGATTGCCCCCGGGTTCTTCCTGACCAATCAGAACCGCTTCCTGCTGACCGATAAGGAATCCGGGGAACTGACGGCGCGTGGCAAGACGATTATTGCGCACACCCCGATGGCCCGCTTCGGCGAACCCGAAGATCTGTTGGGCGCCGTGTTGTGGCTCTTATCCCCCGCTTCCGGTTTTGTAACCGGCACGGTGGTGCCGATCGACGGCGGATTTTCCGCCTATAGCGGCGTATAGCTTCGAGTGGCGAGTGGCGAGTGGCGAGTCGGTTCTCGCAACTCGCAACTCACAACTCGCAACTGACACGATTCCTTCGTGGTACAAACGCATTTAAGGGGCGGAACTAATGAATAGCGGGGTGAGTCCGGCGCAAGTCCTGGCCGAATTGAAACCGCAATTCAATCTCTTTGTGGGGATTGACTCCGATGGCTGCGCGTTCGACAGCATGGAGCTCAAGTACAAAGAGTGTTTCTGTCCTAATATTATTAAGTACTGGAATCTCCAGGCGATCTCGAAGTACGCGCGCGAGTCGGTCGAGGTGGTCAATCTGTATTCGCGCTGGCGGGGCACGAATCGCTGGCCGGCGTTGATTCTGGCGCTCGACTGGTTGCGCGAGCGCCCGGAAGTCATGGCCCGGGGTTTCCATGTTCCGGAATTGCCCCGAGTGCGGGAATTCATTGCTTCGGGGATTCCCCTCAGCAATGATGGGTTGCAGGCCTATCGGGCGGAGCATCCCGACCCGGAGTTGGATCGGGCTTTGGCCTGGAGTCTGGCGGTGAACCAGTCGGTGGCGGAGATGGTGTGCAACCTGCCGCCGTTTCCTTATGTTCGCGAGAGCCTGGAGCTTCTGCGCCAGCATGCCGATACGGTTGTGATTTCGACAACCCCGGGAGAGACGCTGGCGCGCGAGTGGGCGAAGCATGGCATTGATCAGTACGTTCGCGTAATTTCCGGCCAGGAAATGGGCAATAAGCGCCTGCAGTTGCAGATGGCCACGGAAGGCAAATACGCAGCGAGCCATGTATTGATGATGGGTGACGCGCGCGGCGACATGGATGCCGCGCATGGCAACAACGCTTTGTTTTTCCCCATCAATCCCGGGCAGGAGGAAGCCTCCTGGGAACGTTTCTATAAAGAAGGCGTTCATAAGTTTCTGGCGGGCGAATTCGCCGGGGCGTACGAAGCCAAGTTGATTGCGGAGTACGAAGAGAGTTGCGAGTTGCGGGTTGTGAGTGGGCGTCGCAACAGAGTTGCGAGTCGCGAGTTGCGAGATGCGAGCGGCCCGCTAGCGGGTGACTCGCAGGTGGCGCCTTCCGATGTGGTAATTCGCGAGTTTCGAACGGAAGAGTTCGTAGGCGCTGGCGAGCGGTTTGAAAAGAGTTGAGAGGTGGGGACGTGAGTTGTGAGCGGGAGCGGCCCGCCGACTCGCAACTGACAACTCGCAACTCTCAACTTTTCGAGAGGTGAGAGCAATGGCAATTGGAAAAGGTTCCGCGGATACATATTTGAGCAACGATGAGCTGCGCCAGATAGTGGCCGAGGCGTTGGCGTCGGTTGCCTTTGACGGAAAGCGTGTATTGGTTCTGATTCCCGACGGGACCCGGACCATGCCCATGCCTCAGATGTTCAACGTGTTTCAGGAACAGTTGAAACCGCGGGTGAAAGCGCTGGATTACCTGGTCGCTTTGGGCACACATCCGCCCATGACCGACGCGCAATTGGGCAAACTGATTGGCCAGACCGTGGTGGATGGCAAGGTGGGCGACACCAACATCTTCAATCATCATTGGGAAGTTCCTTCCAATTTTGCCCAACTCGGTTCGATTCCCGCCGCGGAGATTTCCGAAATCACGGGCGGCCTGATGGCGCAGGATGTTCCGGTGAAGCTGAATAAGCTGATCCTGGACTATGACCACATTCTCATCTGCGGCCCCGTGTTTCCCCATGAAGTGGTGGGCTTCTCGGGCGGCAATAAATACTTTTTCCCCGGCATCGGCGGCTCCGAGATCATCAATTTCACCCACTGGCTGGGCGCCGTGATCACCAACTACAACGTGATTGGCGCGGGCTATACCCCGGTGCGCGCAGTGATCGATCGCGCCGCCTCGCTGATTCCGCGTGAGACGTCGTGCTTCGGTCTGGTGGTGTCGCATGAAGGCCTGGCGGGCATCTATTTCGGTTCTCCGCGGGACGCCTGGACCGCCGCTTCGGCGCTTTCAGCCAAGAAGCACATTGTCTATGTGGATAAGCCGTTCAAGCGGGTACTCTCCGTCATGCCGGAGATGTATGACGATCTATGGACCGGAGCCAAGGGTATGTACAAGATGGAGCCGGCGGTGGCTGATGGCGGCGAAGTCGTGATTTATAGCGAGCATATCGACGAGGTCAGTTACACCCACGGCAAGATCCTGGACGAGATCGGCTATCACTGCCGCGATTACTTCATGAAACAATGGGAGCGGTTCAAACACTACCCGGGCGGCGTGTTGGCGCATTCGACACACGTTAAGGGATTAGGGCAATATGATGCGGAGAAGAGCGTGGAGACTCCCCGCATTCAGGTAACGCTGGCCACCAGAATTCCGGAAGAGCGTTGCCGCCGCATCAACCTGGGATACATGGACCCCGCCAGCGTTAAGCTGGAAGAATGGCGTGGCCGTGAATCCGAGGGCGTTTTGGTGGTTCCGCGCGCCGGAGAAGTTTTGTACCGCTTAAAACAGAAAAGCACTGCGACCGCAAAGTAGGAGAAGAGATGGCTTACAAGATTGGTGTTGTCGGTTTGGGCGTAATGGGGTCGAACTTGGCCCTCAACATGGAACGCAACGGGTTTCCGGTAGCCGGATACGACCTGGATGCGAAAAAGACGAAGGCGTTTGTCGAGGGTCCCGGTAAAGGGAAAAACGTGATCGGCGTGGATTCGCCGACGGCATTGATGCAGGCGCTGGAAAAACCCCGGCGCATTCTCATCATGGTGCCGGCCGGACCGGCCGTCGATAGCGCCATCAATCACCTCAAGGCGCACATGGAACGCGGCGACATCCTGATGGATGGCGGCAATTCCTTGTTCACCGATACGGAGCGCCGCAGCAAAGAACTGGAAGCGGAAGGCTTCAATTATATTGGCACCGGCGTGTCCGGCGGCGAAGAGGGCGCCCTCTGGGGACCGGCGATCATGCCCGGCGGCCAGAAGGAAGCCTATGAGGCGGTGGCCCCCATACTGAAGGCGATTACGGCTAAGGCGGAAGACGGTGAACCCTGCGTGGAATATATGGGCCCGCGCGGCTCCGGCCACTACGTCAAGATGGTGCACAACGGCATCGAGTACGGCGATATGCAATTAATTGCCGAAGCTTTTGACCTGTTGCACCGCGGCCTGGGGATTTCCTGCGATGAACTGCACAGCATTTTCAGCGAGTGGAACCAGCGCGAGCTGAAGTCCTATCTCATCGAAATCACCGCCGAAATTTTGGCCAAGAAGGACGATCTTACCGGCCAGCCGCTGGTCGAGATGATCCTGGACGAAGCGCAGCAGAAGGGCACCGGTAAGTGGGCCAGCCAGAATTCCCTCGATATCGGCGCGCCCATTCCGACCATCAACGCCGCCGTGGAGAGCCGCATTCTGTCGGCCTTGAAGCCGCAGCGCGTGGCCGCCAGCAAGGTGTTGCATGGTCCCAAGCCGGTGTTCAGCGGCGACAAACAGAAGTTTGTGAAGGCCGTGGAGCAGGCGCTGTATGCCAGCAAGATCACGTCCTACGCGCAGGGCATGGCGCTGATGGCCATTGCCTCCAACGAATATAAGTACGATCTGAAGCCGGGCGACATCGCCAAGATCTGGCGCGCGGGTTGCATTATCCGGGCAACGTTGCTGAGCAAGATTCGGGATGCGTATGCCCGCAATCCGGGCTTGGTCAATCTGTTGCTGGACGATGCCTTCCGCGAGGCCGTGGAGAGCCGTCAGGACGCATGGCGCTGGGTGGTGCAGACCGGCGTCGGCATGGGCATCCCCGTGTTGGCCATGGGCGCTTCGTTGGCCTACTTCGATGCTTATCGCAGCGAACGGCTGCCGGCGAATATGACCCAGGCACAACGCGATTATTTCGGCGCTCACACCTATCGCCGCATCGATCGCGAAGGCAGCTTCCACACCGAGTGGACTTCGCACAAAGACGCCAAAGCCGGCAAGTAAGAAGCTCGCGCAGAGGCGCGGAGACGCGGAGAAATAGGAACCATTTCAGCGGCGCGGATTTTGTCCGCGCCGCTTTTTTGCGGGTGCGGCGTTGGGCTATGCCTAAGAGATGGCCTGAGAAATTTTATATATTTCCCGCAAGCAAAATTACGTGCCCTAACGCCCGGTCTACAACCGGTGGTAGCGTCGAGCCTTATCGACTGCAGCGAAAATAATGTCCGGTTGTTGGTGGAAGCACCGGGCTTTAGCCCGGTGAATGGGAGCGATTGAAAGATGCGGCTTTAGCCGCGGTGGCCGGGGCCAGGCTTCTGCGTGCACCGGGCCTAAAGGCCCGTCTGAAGTGAACGTCCGGTCACCGGGCTAAAGCCCGGTGCTTCCACCGGTGTGTTTGCCCAAACTGTGTGCATGCCCGACTTCAAAAGAGCGTGGCCTCTGCCCCGCGCTTTCTCGCGTGGCCGCTGATTGTCGATCGAACTTTCCTGCGGGACGGGCTTTCTTTTCGCCATTCCTGCGGGATGGATCGAGGTTGTCCCATGCAGCGCGCGCCGCGAGGGCACCGACGTTACCCCAACGCTTTGTTAAGCCTTCGTAAAGCAACGTAAAAAATTGTCTTCTTAGGTACCGGGGGCCTTCTGCGTCCTCGAAAACCTGTATTCTTATTGGTCGTGCCAAGACAAAGCTGCTGCGAGTGCGCAACTTAACTCGGCGCGCGGGGTTTTTACTCGTGGTATTTGCATTGCATAAATGCCACGCAACCAACCGTACGCGAAGCAGGCTCCGCGCCTGAACCGGGAAGGCTCCTGCCCGCGGAATGTTGTACTTTATGTAACCGAAGGAGAAACATAATTATGCGTTTCAGCCGATTGGCATTAGGTGTCTGTCTGGTTCTTTGTTCTCTGGCCGCTTTTTCGCAGGACTATTCCAAGGTCCAGGTTTTCGGCGGATATTCCTGGATGCATCTGGATAGCGCCGGAATGAATAATTCGAATCTGGATCAGGCCACCACAGGTGTGGCGGGGACTAACAGTCTAAAGAACGGCTTTTCGGGGTGGACCGGGGAAGTCCAATATAACGTCAACGACTGGGCGGGGATCGTCGTCGATGGCGGGGGCAATTACGGAACCAGAGTCTCGGTGAGTGGCGTTACGGGAATCCCGAACGGCAGTTCCTACACGTTCCTGGTGGGACCGGTAGTGCAACAAGCGGCGGGAAATTGGAAACCATTTGGCCACCTGCTATTTGGTTTCAATCGCCAGAATACCGATTTAGTCAATGCGGTACTCAATCCGGGAGTCGTTCCCACGAACACCTCGGATACCGCCTTTGCCGTGGCTTTCGGTGGCGGCCTCGACTATAAGGTCGGCAAGCATGTCTCCTTGCGTCTGGCCCAACTCGACTATATTCTCACCACACACGATTACAGCACGGTGTCGAATGCGATCATCAACGGATTGGCGACCAGCGCCATCATCACCAATATTCCGACGAGTGACACTCGCCAGAATAATTTCCGCTATTCGGGTGGCATAGTTTTCAATTTCGGCGGCAAGTAGCCTGAAGCCAGGTTTCGGAGGTTGAACGGCAAGGTTTCGGAGGTTTCGGAGGAGGAACCTCGCGCTGAGGCGCGGAGACGCGGAGGAACGGAAGAGGCCGATGTCAAAGAGATTTCGGAAGCTTCGAAGTGTACTCCCGTCGAAACCTCCGAGACCTCCGAAACTTCCGAAACCTTCGAAACCTTTATCTTTTCTTTGTACCGCAACCATTTTGAGCTTCTTGGGTTATAGAATCGAGGTCGTCGCGGTGAGAGGAGCTTCTATGTCGGCAACAACTCGTGCGGCTTTGATTGTGCTCTGTGGTTTGGCGATGGGTTTGGCCGGCTGCGGCGGTTCCAGTTCCGTCAACCTGGCGCCCACGCCCAGCGGTTCGTTCACCAATACGAATCTTAAAGGCGCTTACGCCTTCGAGGCGAGCGGCAGTTACAGCAGCGGGGTGTTATTTAGTGTTGCCGGCACATTGCAGGCCGACGGGAACGGCAACATCACCAGTGGTACGGAAGATATTATTAGCGCGAACTCGAGTGGCGTGGAAGAGCCCATCGCCAGCGTGGCGATCACCGCCAGTACCTATACGGTCGGAGCCGATGGCCGTGGCGTGGCCACGTTGAATTCCGGGGCTGGCTCCATCGGTCTTGATTTTGTTCTACTCTCCAGCGGGCAGCGGGGATTGGTGATCCGCTTCGACAATGGCGCCAGCGCCAGCGGTACCCTCGATCGCCAGGATTCTACCGCTTTCGCCCCCAGCGCTCTCACCGGGCAGTTCGCGTTCAATCTTTCCGGCGTGGATGCCAATGGTTTTCCTTTGAGCAGCGTGGGGACGTTTGCCACCGACGGGGGCAGCGCCTTGACCGGTGGGGTGCAGGACTTTAACGATATCGCAAGAGGCCCCGCGCTAAATTCGGCATTCACCGGCACCTATGCCGTGGCCTCCAATGGGCGGGGAACCGCTACGTTCAACACCCCCTCGACCGGCGCACAGCAGACTTTTGCGTTCTACGTGGTGAATGCCACGCACGTGAAAATGATTGAAATCGACAGTAGTTTGCAAGGGCTGGCCGGAGACGCATTTGCGCAACAGAGTTCGTTCTCCAATGCGACCGTTTCGGGGCCATTTGCGTTCTCGACCTCCGGGGCAACCAGTTCATCTTCCGTTTCGTCTTCGGGGCCGTATGCGGCTGCCGGCCTGTTTACCGCGGATGGCAACGGCAATATTACCAGCGGCGTGGAAGGCATCAATAGTTCGGGATCGGTCACCAAGAACGCCGCTGTCTCGGGTAGCTATACTCTGGCCTCCAACGGTCGCGGCACGTTAACCCTAAGTGGTACCGCCGGCGTTTCCAATTACGTCTTTTATCCGACTGCCTCGTTTGGACTCCAGATGATGGGGATCGAAACCTCTCCGGTGGCCAGTGGCACGGCGTTCGTGCAACAGGCGGGCCCTTATTCCAACTCCTCTTTGCAGGCAAACTATGGATTTAACGCCAGCGGCGATAATTCGACCGGCGAGGTGGATACCGTTGCCCTGATCACGGGCAATGGCAGCGGCAGATTTACCGGCTCAGCCGACGTCAATTTTGCGGAGGCCCTTTTCCGGCAGTTGGCGTTTAATGGCTCGTATTCGGTCGCGTCCAACGGCCGGGGAACAGCCTCGCTGACCAACTCCGCAAGCGGTACCCAGAATTTCACCTTCTATATGGTGAGTCCCTCGCAAGTGCTGTTGGTGGAAACCGACACAGGGTTCGTCTCCGCCGGAACCATGCTGCAGCAGTAGGCGAGGTTTCGGAGGTTCAAAAGGCAAGGTTTCGGAGGTTAACCCCACACTGTACTCTGAAACCTCGTATTCCGAAACCTTGTTGAATTCTCCGTGCCCTCTGTGTCTCAGTGCCTCCGTGGTAGGTGTTGTCCCCATCCTCCGAAACCTCCGAAACTTCCCCAACCTCCGCAACCTTGTCTCATGCTATTCTCCTGCCATGATCAAAGTTTTGGCGGTGTTGTTTTTATTCAGCGGGATAGCCCTGTCTGAGGAGCCCAAAGTGATTGCGCTCTGGCCCGGAGTGGCCCCGGGATCGGAAAACTGGAGGCAAAAAGAGGGCGAGATTACCGTGCCCCAAGACCCGGGCCATCGGATTGTCAATGTGACGCGTCCGACCTTGACGGTGTTCCTGCCTCCGGCGGCGATGGCCAACGGAACTGCCGTGATTGTCTGTCCGGGCGGAGCTTTTCGCCGGCTGGCTATCGAGCATGAGGGCTATGCGGTTGCCCGCTGGCTGAATTCGCAGGGGGTGACGGCCTTTGTCCTTAAATACCGGGTGATGCAAACCGGGGATGCCGGGGAGCAGAATCCCGCCATCATGGAGGCGCGGAAGCGGGAGGTAATTCCGCTGGGACTGGCCGACGCGCAACAGGCCATTCGTCTGGTGCGCAAGCGTGCCGCCGAATGGGGCATTGCACCCGAGCGCATTGGCATGATCGGCTTCTCCGCCGGGGGGTATTATGCCGATGCCGTGGCCTTACAACACGACGACGAGAGCCGTCCCAATTTTGTGGGCGCTATTTACGGTGTGGCGCAAGACAATATCACCGTGCCGAAGGATGCAGCTCCGTTGTTTCTGGTGCATGCCAACGATGATGAAGCTGTTGATCCCGCTACCAGTGGCATCCGTATGTATTTGGCCTGGAGAAAGGCCGGAATTCCGGTGGAACTGCATGTGTATGCTACCGGCGGCCATGGCTTTGGCATGTACAAGAAGGGCAAGCCGACCGATGACTGGAGCGAACGCTTTCGCGTTTGGCTCGATGGGCAAGGATTCCTGGCGCGAAAGTGAACTCACTGCGGAGACGGCGGGAACACCTACCACGGAGACACAGAGTCACGGAGGACACGGAGATTTAAGGGAAAATTTGCCTTTATTTCCTCCGTGTCCTCCGTGACTCAGTGTCTCCGTGGTAGGTGTTCCCGCCAGGGATTACCGAAGCGTTTTTCCGCTCAACTGGCTTACCTGCATCCACCGCCAGGCGCTGGCCACCATGTCGTGCAACGAGCGTGTTGGCCTCCAGCCGAGCAGTTGTTGGGCTTTGTCGGATTTCGCGATCAATTGAGGGGGATCGCCCGGGCGACGGGGACACATGGTTAGCGGCAACGGCTTTTCCGTTACTCGTTCAACTTCCGTCAGCACTTGACGGTTGGAATAGCCCTCTCCGGTCCCCAGATTTAGCGCCAAGGATTGTCCATGCGTGGCCAGATGCTCCAAGGCCAGTACGTGTGCTTCGGCGAGATCCTCGACGTGAATGTAATCGCGCACACAGGTGCCATCGGGCGTTGGATAGTCTTGGCCGAACAAGCTGAGCTGAGGGCGCAAGCCGGCCGCGGCCAACAACGCTGAGGGGATCAGATGGGTCTCCGGATCATGCAGTTCGCCGGTTTCCGCCGCGGCATCGGCGCCAGCCGCATTGAAGTATCGTAGCGCGGCGAATTGCAAGCCATAGGCGGCGCGATAGGCCTCCAGCGCATGTTCCAGCAGCAATTTCGTCGTGCCGTAAGGATTGGTGGGGCGCAGCGCCGCTTCTTCTGGAATCGGCGCCTCGGCGGGATCTCCGTAGACCGCGGCGGTAGAAGAAAAGATAAAGCGGCGAACGCCCGCATCCAGAGTTGTGTCCAACAGGCTCAACGCCCGGCCCACATTGTTTTCGAAATAGCGCCGTGGATTCTCGACCGATTCCCCCACGTTAATGAAGGCGGCAAAGTGCATTACCGCATCCACTCCGCGCAGCGCCGGCAGAAGCGTCTGACGGTCGCCGATGTTGCCCCGCACCACTTCGAATCCCTTGACCGCGAATTCGTGGCCCATGGAGAAATCGTCGTAGACCAGAACGTCATGCCCGCTACGCCGCAAGGCGCGAATGGCATGACTGCCGATATATCCAGCGCCACCAGCCACCAGTACTTTCATAAGGATTTTCCCGCCGGATCAACGTACAAGGTCAGGCCGTCTACGCGCCGGATTTGCACTTCTTCTCCGGCAGTGACGGGGGCAGAGCTGGTGGCATTCCATAGCTCGCCGTGAACGAACACCTTGCCTTCGGGAGCAAGCGGCGTGCGCGCGACGCCGATGACGCCCACCATGGCCTGAGGGCCGGTGGCGACTTTATTTTGACGCGCCCGGATAGCGATGCTGACCAGAAATACCGTAATCAGTCCAATGGGTACGCTGACCGCCAGGGCGGTGACGAGATGGATGCGCATCTCGGGAATGGGCGCATCCACCAATAGCAGAGCGCCCATGATCATGCTGGCCACACCGCCGATGGCCAGAGCGCCGTGGGCGGCAATTTTTGCTTCCAAGGCAAACAGCACGAAGGCCGCCAGAATCAGCATCAGCGCGGCATAGCGCGTAGGCATCAGATTGAATGCGAAGATGGCCAGAATGATAAAGATGAGTCCCACTACTCCGGGAATCACGGCGCCGGGATGGTTGAATTCGGCATAGACCGCCATGAGTCCGATGGCCAGCAGGATGAAGGCGACATTCGGGTCCATGATGTAGTCGAGCAGGTGTTGTTTCAAGGTCATGGGGAAATCGCGCACGGGCTGACCGGCCAGATGGAGTTCCACCTGCTTGCCGTCAAAGCGCCTAATCGTCCGTCCCTGGAGCTGATTCAGCAGATCCTGCCGGTCTTTGGCGATGATTTCGATGAGGCCATCCTTGAGCGCCTCACCTTCGGTGAACGACTTCGATTGGCGCACGGCGCTTTCGGCGATTTCCACGTTGCGGCCCCGCTTGGAGACCACGGAGCGCATGAAGGCTGCCGAGTCGTTCTCAATCTTTTCCTTCATTACCGGGTCCATCTGTCCCCCGCCCAGGGAGACCGGATGGGCGGCGCCGGTGTTGGTGCCCGGAGCCATGGCTGCCACGTCGGCCGTCTCCAGGATGAAGAAGCCGGCCGAGGCCGCGCGACTACCGCTCGGGGTTACATAGACAATCACCGGCACCGGGGAGTCCATGATTTTTTCCATAATCTTGCGGGTGGAGTCCAATAAGCCGCCGGGCGTGTTGAGTTCAATCAGTAGCGCCTGGGCGTGGGTGTGTTCGGCTTCGTCGATGGCCCGCTCGATATACTCGTCGGTGATGGGATTAATCGTGTCATCCAGCGTGATCTTGAGAATGTCGGCGTGCGCGGCAAGGGGAAGGAAAAACAATGCGAGGGTCAGAATGAGCACCCGTGCCGACCCTGGGTGCGCGGCCACCTGCCCCGGCTTGCCGTGGGTCCTGGCCGCTCCGGAATGCGGGCTGGAAGCCCGCGTACCCAGGAGCGCCGCCGCAATCGAGAAGAAACCAGAGATTCGCTTCATGGCTTTGGTTGTGCCCTTTCCGCCAACTTTGCCGTAATAGTCTGCTTCAACGCGGCCGCAGCCGTATTCGCCGGTTCCAAGGCCAAGGCTCGATCGACTCCGGCCGCCGCGGCTTCGTCATGATGATCGTGCAAATCCAGGCGAGCAAGCACCAAATAGGCCTCGGCGGAGGGCTGGAGTTTTAGCGCCGCGTTGGCCTCCTGGCGTGCCCCCTCGATGTCGTTCCGGGCTTCCAGCACCGCCGCTAATCCGGCATGCGCCGCCGCATTGGCCGGATCCAGGGTAACGGCCTCGCGAAATTGTTTTCCAGCGTCCCCAATGAATCGCCGCTCCAGCAGATCGTGGCCACGCTCGACGTGATAGGCGGCATGAGTGCGCGGGTCGCTTTTCGCCAAGCGGGCTTCGGTGGCGTTCTCGACCTCCAACGCCAATTGCCGGAACGAGGTTTCGTCGTAGTTGCGTTTGATCCGCTCCAGCGGGAGATGGTACCGCGTGCTGGGATCGAATTTTGCGAACGAATCCAGAAAGATTTTGGCTTCGCTATCGGACGCCCGGAGTCTCAGGGTTTCCCGCAACTGCTGCATGGCGTCCGCCGAGGCGCCCTTCTTGTAAAGGGCCAGCGCCAGGTTGAAATGATAATCCGGATCGTTCTCGTCGGCGTCCACGGCCTTTTGGAAATACTCTACGGCAGTGCGCTTTCCGCGCCGTGCCTGGACCACGCCAAGATTGTTATAAACCTCGGTCAAAGGAAACAATGAGGCCAGATAGCTAAAGGCGTTTTCCGCTTTTTCGAAATCCCCGGTATAGTAATTTGCCATGCCGGTGTAGAAGCTGGCTTCCCGTGCCGCCGGATCAGTGCGGGGCACGCGGGCAAAATAGCCGGCCGCCAAATCGAATTGCCGCGCCTCGAAATAGACGTGTCCCATTTGCATCATGGCCTGAACGTAGTTGGGGTTCAGCCGTAGCGCTTCGCGGAACTTACGGATTTTCTCGTCTCTACTGCCCGCGGAGATGCCGCGAATGTAATCCTCAAAGGCGTCCAGGCGAACCGGCGCGGCGTCTGCCAGAAAGTCATTGCGCGGCCCCACGGAGTTAGGGCCAATCGTCCGCAACAGGTCCCAGGCGAGCGCCGTCTGGATTTCGATCAGGGAAATCAAAGGTCCGGATTCGCTGATGGGCGGTAACAGGCGCAGATGCTTCACATCCAGCAATTGTGCCTCGGCCGAGAAGATCTTTCCGTCATAGCCATAACGGCCCAGCACCATGAAATCCACATCCATCTCTTCCCCGATGCGAAACATGGTGGCGTGCGAGGGGCGCAGATTCAAGGGAATGCCGGCACGATCGAAGGCATAGGTGCGGTCTTCCCGCGGAACCGCGTATAACGTGGCCGAGCCCATGCGTTCGCCCATCACTTCGGGAAAGGATTCGCCGATCCACTCCAGTCCGGGAGTCTTCGAAGAATTCTCAAAGGGAAGGATTAACAGGGTCTGGGAGGTGTTGGAGGCGCTTTGAGCCGTCGCCATCGCGACCGCCAGGAATCCGAGCACAATCGATGCGAGTAGCCGTTTCAAGACATCTTGATTATATAAGGAGTAGGCAGTAGCTCACAGAACCGGAAGCCTTAGCCGCAGATAAACGCAGAGGAACGCAGATAGAAAAGCCTGGAGTTAGGATGGCGAACTAGCCCGGATAATTCACGCAACCTGAGAGCTTCGGTTGCGTCAGGGTGGAAGCACCGGGCTTTAGCCCGGTGAATTCAAGCGCACACGCGATGGGCTTTAGCCCGGCTTTAGCCCCGGCACGGACGAACAAGAACCCGGGGCTAAAGCCCGCAATACCTTGTATCTCATTTCGCTGGGCTAAAGCCCAGCGCTTCCACCCTGCATCGCTTCCCGGCGTGATTCATCTGCGTTATCTGCGTTAATCCGCGGCGAATGTGGTGGGTGTTCCAGGCCCCTTTTCCCCTTCTCTATTAAATGAAGGCAATTCGTTCTCGTGCGTGCCCGGCATTTCCGAGGTGCCGGTAATCAGGCGGTTGGCGCGCTCATAACTGACGTAGGAGAACGCCCAGTCGAATAGCACGGCGATTCGATTGCGAAATCCGACCAGGAAGAGGATGTGGATGAATAACCATGCCATCCAGGCGATGAAACCGGACAAATGAAGGCGCCCAATCTGGCCGACCGCGGCATTGCGACCGATGGTGGCCAGCGTGCCCTTGTCCCAGTAGATAAAGTTTTTTCGTCGCTGGCCCTGGAGATCGCGGAGGATGTTTTCGGCCGCCGCGCGTCCCTCTTGGATGGCCGCGGGAGCCAAGCCGGGAACCAGATCGCCATTGGCTTGGCGGACCTCGGCCAGATCTCCCGTGACGAATACCTCGGGATGTCCCGGAACACTGAGATCGGGAGAAACCAATACTCGTCCCGCCTTATCCGTAGGCGCCTCAAGTAGTTTGCCGAGAGGCGAAGCCTCGACGCCCGCGGCCCAAAGGGTGACAGCGGTTGGCAGCAAGGCTTCTCCCAAGCGCACGCCCCCCGGTTCCACTCCGCTAACCAGCGTGTTGGTGTGCACTTCGACCCCAAGGTGGGCTAACTGACTTTCGGCACGGCGCGAGAGATCTTCGGGGTAGGCGGGCAACACCCGAGGGCCACCCTCGAACAGGAGGATGCGCGTTCGGGTGGGGTCGATATGGCGAAAATCACTGGGTAATGCCGCGTGCGCCACTTCCGCCAGCGTGCCCGCCAGCTCCACGCCGGTGGGCCCGCCGCCAATGATCGCGAACGTCAAGGGTGGAGAGACGCCACGCGTCCAAGCCTCACGTTCGGCCAACTCGTAAGCCAGTAAGACACGGCGGCGAATTTCCACGGCATCTTCCAGGGTCTTGAGTCCGGGCGCCAGTTTGCTCCACTCGGGATGTCCGAAGTACGAGTGGCGGGCTCCGGCTGCCACAATCAGGTAGTCGTACTCGGTGGTAAAGGTGTGCGCGAACACTCGCCGGACCGCGAGATCGAAGCCAGACACCTCTCCCAGTAAGACCTCGATATTTTGATCCTTGCGGAGGATTCGCCGGATGGGAGCGGCGATCTCGCCGGGAGACAATGCCGCCAGTGCCACTTGATAGAGAAGAGGCTGAAAGGTGTGGTGGTTTTTACGATCGATCACCGTCACCTGTACGCCTCGATTGCCTAACTTTCTGGCAGCTTCCAGCCCGCCGAATCCGGCGCCGACGATTACGACTCGTTTCATATTTACAGTTAGAAGGTTTGAACGTGGGGAGAGGTTTCAAAGTTTCGTAGGATGGGGACAACACCCACCACGGCACTGGACACAGAGGCTCACGGAGAATTCAGCCGGGTTTCGGTATACAGGGTTTCGGAGGTTTCAGCTCTGCCCCGGATCTGGCGGGAACCGAACCTTGAAACCTTGAAACTCTGAAACCTTGAAACCTTGCATCTCTGAAACCTTGCATCTGATTATTTCATGGCATCCGTAGCCAGCGCGGCGCTTATTCAGACAGAACATCGACGGACACAGTGGCTGGCCTTAGCCGAGGTCGCCGCCGGTTATGGACTGCTGGAGTGTGCACTCTGGAGCCACGGGTTGGGTCAGGTGGGATGGGGAATTGCTACGGGCATTGTGGTCATTGGGCTTACACTGAAATCCCACCGGACGGGGCGCGAGTTGGGCATCACGGGCTGGGGACTGCGGAAGTCGCTGTGGCTAATTCCGGTTGCCTTGTGGTTCGCAGGCCTGGCCCTGTTCGTCGCAGGTTTGGCCGATACGCTGCATGGAACGCACGATTCGCATCCGGTGGCTCGGGCGATGCTCTATGCGGTTTGGTCGCTGGTTCAGCAATTTCTGGTGCAATCCTTCATCTTTGTCAGATTGGAAGCGCTGGGCGGACGCCGCCGGGCGGTGGTTGGAACAGCCATTCTATTTTCGCTTGCGCATCTTCCCAGCCCGCTGCTGGTGCCCGCTACCTTCGTCGCGGGATTGGTATTTAGCCGGGCATTTGCCCGCTATCGCAACATCTATGCGCTAGGCGTTGCCCACGCGATCCTGGGCTTGGCGCTGGCCGTCAGTGTGCCGGAATCGATAACCCACCAGATGCGGGTAGGCGTGGGCTACGGGAGGACCGTTTCACATTTCAATAAGCAACAAGCAATAAGCGATAAGCAATAAGCCGACCCTTTGCGCGCGGTCCCGCATTCCGTGGGCGAGCCTGTCGCCGCGGGCGCCCCGGTTTGGCTTGTTGCCTATTGCCTATTGCCTGTTGCTTATTGCTGATCAAAAACCTTGCTCTTGATTCATTTGCCGGCGTAGAGTAAGTGTTTACTTACACCCCTATGGCGACCGCTGATCCCAGGCCAAATCGATGCAGTGCCGGAGACCGTTGCCGGCAGATTTTGGAGGCGGCTACCGAGCTGTTTGCCAGCCAAGGCTTTAAAGGCACAACGACCCGGCAGATTGCGGAACACGCCAAAGTTAACGAAGCCATTATCTTCCGCCACTTCTCGACCAAGGAGGACCTGTATTGGGCGGTGCTGGAACACAAATGCGAGCAAGGTGGCGAACGGCAAATCATCGCCGAGTGCTTGGCTGGGAATGCGTCTCCGGAAGAAACCTTTGCCGGTTTGGCGCGCGCTTATCTGCGTTTTCGCCAGAAAGATTCCAGCATGGGGCGCTTGTTGTTGTTCAGCGCGCTGGAACACCATAAGCTTTCCGAGCGTTTTTTCCGTACCCATATTGCCGAGTTTTACGAAGACACGGCGCAATACATTCGCAAACAGATCAAGGCTGGACGGTTTCGCTCGGTAGACCCGCTGATCGCGGCGCGCGGCTTCTGGGGCATGGTGGGATATCACTTCCTGATTCAGGAGCTATTTGGCGCAAAATACTATCAGGAGTTCGATCTCGATCAAGCCAGTGAAGCGATTGCGGATCTTTGGATGAACGGAATGCTGCCCAAACCCAAGCCCCGCGCCAACATCAGCCGCAAGAAACCTGTTGAGTAGAAAGGGCAATACGGAAACCGATATCTTCCATCGTCTCCAGGGAAACGCAAACGTAGCGCCAGCGCTACGTTTGCCGCGCCTTTCAGCTTCTGGAATCTTCAGCCGAAACCTCAAAACTAAGTAACATTAGGCTGCCAGCCCGCTTATGCACGAATATCGTGTACGATATTTCCGCATGAAAAAGATTACCCTGACTGCGGATGCGGGCCTGATCGAGCAAGCGCGCTTAGTGGCCCGAGCGCGGCACAAGACGCTCAATGAGGCGTTCCGCGAGTGGCTACGGCAGTTCACGGCTCAGTCGGCGAAGGGCGAGGAAATCGATTCCCTACTGAAACGCCTGCGGCATGTTAACGCCGGACGTCCCTTCAATTGCGATGAAATGAATGAAAGGTAGCTTTGAGCTGTGTGGGTAGCATCCCGGCTTGCCGGGACGCCACAAAACCTTAGCACTTGGTCTCTCCGTGCCTCCGTGGTGAAAAGCCGTCGTTGCGTAGAAAGGATTGAAGGTGTACCGGGGCTTCTGACTCCTAACTCCTAACTTCTAACTTCTAACCCCGCGCCGATCTGGGGTGGAATGGGAGTTGGAGTGGAACTGCCGGTCAGGGTTTCGCCAATGCGTTCCAGTTCGCGGAAAAGCTCAGCGCGTTGGATGGGCTTGGTCAGATAACCATCCAGTCCGGCGTTCAGACAGCGTTCCTTTTCGCCCACCATGGCGTGCGCGGTGAGGGCAAGAATCGGTATATGCTGGCCCGTATTGGCCTCCAGCTTCCGTATGGCGGCGGTAGCTTCCAACCCATCCATAACCGGCATCTGGATATCCATCAGGATAACGTCATAGCGTGCGGCACCGTATTTCTCGACAGCCAGGCTGCCGTTTTCCGCGAGGGTGACGTGATGGCCCACCTTTTCCAACAGGCGCACGGCCAAGGTCTGGTTGACGCGATTATCTTCCGCGACCAGGATGTGGAGCGGTCTTTGCGTCGTATTGGAAATCGTGGATTCCCGTCGCTGCGCCGGGCCGGAGGAGGGAATGCTCAAGGCCGACTCGAAAGAAGCGATCAGCTCGGGTTTGCGCACCGGTTTGGAGATGAACGTGGAAATGCCGAGCTGCCGGCATTTTTGCCGATCGCCGACCGGATCGTTGGCGGTCAACATCATGACCACGGGGCACGACACGCCCAGGGTGCGTACCCGCTCGGTGAATTCGAACCCATTGATCTCCGGAAGATCGGAGTCCACCAGGACCAGGCGGAAGCCCGCGTGGTCTGCCCGGCTCAGCAGGCCGAGTGCGGAGTCGGCGTCGGGCACGCAAGTGCATAGGACCCCGGAGGCACTGAGCAGCGCTTCGATCACACGGCGGCTGGTGGCGTTGTCGTCCACGATTAACGCGCTAATCCCGGCCAGTCCGGTCGCCGCCGCGGCGGGTGCCGGCAAAGCTTTTTCGGCCGGAACAGCGAGTTTGCCGGTGAAGTGGAAGATACTGCCTTGGCCCATCTCGCTCTCCACCCAGATTTCCCCTTGGAACATCTGGGCGAGACGAGAACAAATGGAAAGTCCCAGACCGGTTCCTTTATGTTGCCGGCGGCTGGTGCCATCCACCTGAATGAAGGGATCGAAGACCGATTTCAATTTGTCGGCGGGAATTCCCGAGCCGGTATCGGCGACCGAGAACTGGACCATGCCCTGATTTTCCTCGCCCGGCTTGGGACGCACGGAGAGTACGATCTCGCCATGATCGGTGAACTTGATGGCGTTGCCCACGATATTGGTGATCACCTGCCGCAACCGGTTGGGATCTCCCGTCAACATGGGGGGCAGATCGGGAGAGATGTCACAAACCAGTTCCAGGTGCTTGCGGTGGGCCAAAACCGCTAGAGCTTTTAACGTCTGGCCGACGGCATCTTCCACGTCGAATTCGCGGTGATCCAATTCCATTTTCCCGGCTTCGATTTTGGAGAAGTCCAGGATGTCATTAATGATGGAGAGCAAGGTTTCGGCCGACGAGCGGACGGTCAACATACATTCGCGTTGATCGGTCGAGAGTTCGGTATCCAAGGCCAGTTCCGTCATGCCGATGATGCCATTCATCGGGGTGCGAATCTCGTGGCTCATATTGGCCAGGAAGTCGCTCTTGGCTTTGCTGGCGGCCTCGGCAGCCTGACGCGCGGTTTCCAAGGCGCGGGCGGCCGCTTTCTGCTCCGTGATATCGGTGATGGATCCGACCATGCGCACGGGTTGCCCATCGTCGTCCCAGACTCCCAGTCCGCGCATCAATACCCACTTGTAGGTGGCGTTGCCGCAGAAGAGCCGATGTTCGGAGGTGAACTGGCGAGTGAGGTGGGCCAGGTGATTTTTCAGGTCGGCCCGGACCCGGGGAGCATCGGCGGGATGGATGCGCGCCGTCCATGCCTTTTCCGACTGCTTCACGTCCTGCTCGGGGAACCCCAGCATGGCCATGGTGCGTGCGGAACAGAAGACCCGGTTATCGGGAATATTCCAGTCCCAAACGCCGTCGTTGCTGCCTCGCAGGGCCAATTGCCAGCGCTGTTCGGCTTCCCGCAAAATCTGCTCAATGTTCTTTAAGTGCGAAATATCGGTGATCATCGCCAAGGTGCCGGTGAGCGCGCCGTCGGCATCTCGCAGTCGCACCGAGGAAATCATGGTCCACAGCTCGCTGCCGTCTTTACGGACGGTTTTAAGTTCGGTGCGGGCGGCGGAGTCGCCGATCACTTGTTGTTGCAACTCCTCGATCAGGGCGGCATTTTCCGGCCACAGAACAGCGTCCATGGTGTTGGCGTTGATCAATTCCTCGATGGTGGTGCGGAACATGCCCGCCGCCGCTTGATTGGCAAAACGAGGTTTGCCCTGGGTATCGAAGATGATAATTCCTTCGGCCGCGGCATCGACAATCTGGCGATACTTGCGTTCGCTCTCTTCGCGCGACGCCAGCGCGTGCCGCAGTTGGGCTTCGCTTTCGGCCAGCGCGCTTTCCGTTTCCTTACGGTCGGAAATGTCGCGAAATACGGCGAGGTTGCCGGCAAACGTCCCGCGATCATCGGTTTGCGGCGTCGAGGTTACCATTAAGTACGCCAAGCTGCCATCGGCGCGCCGAATCTGGCATTCAAAGCTGGAAGCCTGCTCGTGCCGCCACTTTCGGGTTTCCTCCAGGGACGCGTCCAGAGGTTCGGCGACCACAAATTCCCGCAAATTGCGCCCTATCAGAGAACCGGGATGCACGCCGAAGATACGATTGCCCGCGGGATTGGAAAACACGAACGTTTCACTGGGATCGACGATGGACACGCCCTCGCCCTGATGCTCGATCAGGGTGCGGTATTTCGCTTTGCTGGCGAGCAGCTGGCGTTGGATCTGCTCGCGTTTTTCGCGCTCCGCCAGACGGGCCAAAGCTAAACCAAGATCGGTGGACAGGCCGTCAAACAGGCAGAGATGTTCCACCGTGCACGGCTCTTGCACGCAATAGAAGGTCAAGACGCCCAGGGGATGGTCGTCGATACCCACCGGAATCGCAATGGCGAGGGGATATTCCGGGAATAGCTGCCGCTCATGCGTGCACGACCGCACCACGACGGTCCGGCGTTGTACAAGGGCGGCCTGCGCAGCCCATGGAGAATCGGCGGTGGCTGCGGATTCCTTCCATGCGGCCGTCAAACTCGCCTGATCGCCACCGGCTAGTGCCACGGGACTGATCTCATCGCGGAAGAGCGATCCATACCATGCGACATGGAAGGGCCCGCTCTCGACGACGGCATTACACACTTGCTGCATCAATTCCGATCGGGACTGGCAACGGGCAATCGCGCTATTGACCCGCTCGATGGCGGTGTGAACCACCAGGACGCCACGCAAAGACGCCTCCGTCGACTTCAGGAGCGAGGAGGAGCGATTTACCTCTGCCGCAATGGCGCGGGCGGTCAGCGTGGCCGAAATTCCGGCGCCGACGGCCACGAATAATATCGTCAGACAATGCGAACCCCAGAGGGAAATCCGCGGATGCAGCGTCTGCTTCAGAGTTTCAAACGCAGTGATGCAGGCCACCGCGACTCCAGTTAACAGCACTGGATGATGCAACGCGGACGCCAGAGAAAATCGCGAAGGTGCGGAGACCGGCGGCGTTTCCGTCGCCGTACTCGAACCATGGGGTGGACGCGTATCCATGGCACCGCCGCTTGCTGGCCTGTCCTCACCGTAAGTGGGCAATGATCGCTCCTTGTATTCCCTATCGGCGAAGCACGAATTTTCCTGAATTAATTTTCTTAACCAGAAAGGGTATGCCTCTAATGGGGGATAGCCTGCCTCCAACCGGGGATTTTCGGCGCAGCCGGAACAAGGTTAACTAGCCGTAGATCAGAAGCTGGATGGACCTGAGTTACGGAGGCCTATGACCGAGGAAATGGCTGAAAAGCAGGGAACAATTGCAACGCAGAGCGCCAGCGAACCCCTAAGCGCTCCGCCCAGAATTCTTGTGGTGGAAGATGACTGGATCAGCCGAAATCTACTGGTGGCTATGCTGACGAAACTCGGCTTCCACGTGGATTCCGTGGGCAACGGCGCGGAGGCGCTGCCGGCGCTTCAACGCTCGGATTATTGGGCGGTCCTGATGGATTGCGCGATGCCGAAAATGGATGGATACGAGGCTACCCAGCAAATTCGCAGCGCGCACTCAGCAGTTCGCAATCCACAAATCATAGTCATAGCGGTTACCGCCAACGGAAGCCCGGGCCACCGTGAGCAATGCCTGCGGGCGGGCATGAATGACTATTTGCTCAAGCCGGTGCTCAGAAAGGATTTAGCCGCCATCTTGGCGAAATGGGGAGTGGCCTGACGGGAAGCGTCGTTGGCCGTCGGCCAGCAGCCACGGAGTTCCGGCCAACGACCAATGACCAATGACCAACGATTGTCGTTTACTGGAACTCCAGCACCACGATTTCCGGCTTCGATCCCAGTCGCAGCGGCGGTCCCCAAGTGCCCACTCCGCTGGAGGTGAATACTTGCATCTGGCCGATTCGGCTTAGGCCATACACAAACTGGCGGTAAACCCGCCGGGCCATCCACGTCCAGGGGAGGAACTGCCCCAGATGGGTATGCCCGGAAAGCTGCAGAGAAACACCCGCAGCCTCCGCGATCGCCGGATGATCGGGCGCATGCGTCAGGAGAACGCTGGCGCAGTGGGCATCCAGGCATAGGCCTTGCAATACGGCGGCAAGGTGGCCCTCGCGGGTCGCATTCCGGTACGGCACACCTATAATCTGCAGACCGTCCACCTCCACTTTCTCATTGACGAGCACGCGTACCCCGGCCGCCGCAATGGCCCGCAGGTACTTGCTGTCGTCCCCAAATTCCTCGTGATTGCCCGCCACAAAGTACACGCCCTGGGGCGCCTTGAGTCGGCGCAATGGCTCCGCGGCCCGACCCGCGTCAATGGCTGTGCCGTCATACAAATCCCCGGCAATAAAAATCGCGTTCGGCGCTTCCCGCAGAACCTTGGATACTGTGCGCCGGAGAAATTTGCCATTTCGCACATGCCCCAGGTGCAGATCGCTGATGAGCGCCGCCTTTCGCCCTCGCCATGGCGCCGGCAAATTTGCCAGACGCACCGTAATTCGCGTGACTCGCGTCCAACTGGCGTTGAAGATTCCACAGATTCCAGCAATCACTGCGATCCCGAATAGCCATTTCACCATGCGATGGAAGTCCATCGGCAGCCCAGTCAGGCGGGCAACTCCGAAAACGAGCCAGGAGGCGACAGCGGCCAGGAACAGGAAACTCAACAGCCCTGTCCAAACCGCGGCCAGCCGGTAAAATGCGCGCACCGCCATATTGGTATAACGAAAGGCCAATAGGGAAGCGGCGACAAAACTTACCGACCCAAAGCCGAGAAGTAGTTTGATCTCCAGGGTTCCTCGGGGAGGGTCTCCCGCGGGCAGAAAGGCCCAGGTTTCATAGAGAAGAAAATGCGTGAGAAAAAGAACGGACTGAATAATGGCGATAAAGACGATTAAACGGCGCAGCCGCATGGTGACTTAGTTTGACACACCTTGCGCCCAAAGGGTTCCAAGAGGATCATCGGAACTTCCCAGGGGGATCATCCGCAAGTTTCGGTTTCAGGTTTCCAGAAGATGACGCTGGCCTGTGGTGACTTGAAACTGGAAACTTGAAATTGCCGCTGCTCGCTTGCCTTAAGCCGATCTTGTGCTGGGCTTGGCCGGCGCGCCGCCAGTTCCTGAAGCCGAATTCATCGAAAAATCACCCGGGGCAGCTTGAAATCCATTTATACTGCGGGCCTATCAATCCACTTTCCATGACTGCAAAGACTCGGAAGCGAAGCCACGTCCGCGACACCGCCAGTGGGTATACACCCAGGCCCCAGGAAACTGTTTCCCAGACGGCACGGGAAGATCAACCAAAGGTCCTGCGTTACGCCGTTCCCGCCTTGATTACGATTGCGGTGATCTATGCTTTCCTGGCGGGTTTTCGAACGGTACACGACTACGACCTGGGCTGGCAGTTGGCTACTGGCCGCTGGGTAGTCCAGCACCATCACATTCCCAGCATCGATGTTTTCTCCTATACGGCGCGGGGCAAGCCCTGGGTCTATCCCATCCTTTCCGGCGTGCTGTTCTATGGCCTGTTCTCGCTGGCCGGGTACACGGCGCTCACCTGGCTGACCGCAATGGCCTCCGCGGCAACCGCATTTCTGCTTACACGGCGGCAGGGCCTGGCAACGGCCACGCTGGCGATCATTGCTGTTCCCGTACTCGCAGTGCGTTTTACCGCGCGGGCCGATCTGTTTACCACCGTGCTGTTCGCGGCGGTGCTCAGCATTCTCTGGAGGTACCATCGTGGCGGCGGAGGGGCGTTATGGCTGCTTCCCGTGCTCTTGCTGTTGTGGACGAACCTCCACTGGGGCTTTGTGGCCGGCCTGGGGCTATGCGCGGCCTATGTAATGCTGGAGATGGGCGATCTTCTGGTTGCGGAGAGACGGGCGGCGGCGAAAAAGCATCTGCGAACGGCATGGCCCTGGCTGCTGGCCAGCGGTCTGGCCACCCTGGTAAATCCCTGGGGGCCACGGCTCTATGGGCAAGTCGTCCAGTGGGGCGGCGCCCTGGCGGGCAGCCAGTCCGCAGCCGTCACGGAGTTTGCTCCGCTGCGGATTACGTGGAGCAAGTTGGCAGGCGCACTCGCTTGGCGCGACCCGGACCTGAGCGCCATCTGGTGGTTGCTGCTCATAGCGGGTGTCGCGGTGCTGATTGCTCTTTTTCGAAGAAATTGGGGAAGTGCGATTCTGATTGCGGGGGCGGCAGCGGCCGCTCTGCAGCGGTATCGCTTTCAGGGAATGTTTGCCTGTGTCCTGGTAGTGGCTGGTGGCGGCGTCCTGAGCGAGGCCGTGGAAGCGTGGTCCGCCAGAAGGCGGAACCGGACGGCGGCAACGGGCACGGGCGTGCGCACCGCCGCCATGGCCCTGTGCGCCTGCTTCGCCCTCCTGGCAGGGGTTCGTGCTTACGATCTGGTTTCCAACCGTTATTACATGAACAACCTGCCTTTTGAGTTCGGCGCCGGATTGTCCTGGTGGTACCCGGAGCGCGCCCTTACCTTCATCGAGCGGGAGCGGCTGCCGGGGAATCTCTTCAATGGCTGGGTAACGGGCGGTTATTTGATCTGGCGTCTTCCGCAATACCCCGATTTCATTGACAGCCGGGGGCAGCCCTTCGATGGGGAAGTAAATGCCACCGATTCGGAGCTGGCGCAGCAGGGACCCGATTCCGCCGCTTGGCAAGAGGCGGCAAGCAAGTGGGGGATCAGCACCATTATCGTTCCTGTCGGCCGAATCGATGGGTATGAGTATTTTCCCAAGTTGCGGGAGTTTTGCGAAAGCCAGAGCTGGCGTCCGGTTTATATGGATGAGGTGTCGGCGGTTTTCTTACGACGCCGCCCGGAGACGCAAGCTCTTGTGGATCGCCTGCGGATCGATTGTAAGACGGTTCGGTTCTTGCCTCCCGCCGTGGATCGTTCGTCGCGGAATGGCCGCGCCGATCTCTTTAATTTCTGGACCAACTCCGCCTTCCTATTCGCGGTGCTTGGCCGCGCCCAGGAAGCGCTGGCAGCTCTTGACGTGGCTCAAGGTATCTTCCCGGATAGCGCGCACCTTCGCCTCCAGCGCGGCGATGCCTTGCTGCGCCTCGGGAGGTTAAGCGAAGGCGAGCGGGAACTGCGCAAATCCATTGACCTGGAACCGGACGAGAGTTCGTGGGAACGTCTAAGCAATCTGTTGATCTCCGAACAGCGCTATGAGGAGGCAGCGGCGGCGTTGCGCACGGCGGCGGAAATATCGTTGGAACCTGCGCAACTCTATTTCGAACTTGGAGAACTGGAATCGAAACTGCGGCACGGCGACGCAGCGCTCGCCGCTTTCGATAAAGCGCTGAAATTCGGCAACGGGATCGACAGCTCTACCCGCTCTGGCGCCGAGTTCTACGCCCGTGTCCACGAGGGCCGCGCCCGTGTCTGGTACGCGATGGGAGATTTGCAGCGGGCGGTGGAAGCCGAGGAGCAGGCGGTCCATTTCACGCCAAACGACGGACGCCGCTGGAAAGACCTGGCCAATCTCTATCAAATGCTAGGCCGCACCCAGGACGCCCAGCATGCGCGAGAGCAGATCAAATTATCCGGCGGCGACGGAACCTAGGTGTCTACCGCCCATAGAAGATGTGCCGGGCGTTTCGGAGCGCGGTCCACACCATCCTGTGGCGGTTTTGGGGATCTTCGTGATGCGACAGGCTCTCCTTGGTTTGGTCGTTTGGTCACCCATTGGGTGTGTTAGGGGTCTGATCGCGTTGACCGCCTGCCGCTGCTCTCTTGCCTCAGGATACGGGCGTGTATATACTTGGGTATCTATTCCGCGAAAGGGGCACCTAATGAGCGAAACACGGAAAGCAAAGCTCTTCAAAAATGGCGCCAGTCAAGCGGTTCGGTTGCCGGCGGAATTTCGCTTCGAAGGCTCCGAGGTGTACGCCACCCGCGATGAGTCAACTGGTGATTTGGTGCTTTCCACTAAGCCTGGAGCCAAGGCGTGGGCGGATTTTTTTGACTTTCTGCGTGACGTCGAAATCCCCGCCGACTTTATGACCGAACGGCCCATGAACCAACCGCCGCCTGAGAAGAACCTGTTTGGCGGGTCGGGGCAATAGCCGTGCTCCACATGCTGGATACCGATATTGCGAGCTACATTCTGAAGGAGCGGACCCCGGCTGTACAGGCCAGAATGGCCGCGATTCTTCCTTCGGATCTGTGTGTGTCAGCAGTGACCCGCGCGGAGTTGCTGTATGGATTGAAACGGCTTCCCGCCGATCATCGCCTACACCTGGTGGTACGGCAATTCTTCAAGATCATTCGTGTCCTGCCGTGGGACGCGGAGGCCGCTGGTTTTTATGCTGACATCCGGCATCAGTTGGTTACCACAGGGCAGCAAATTGGCGAGCTGGACATGATGATTGCCGCTCACGCCATCTCTGCTGGAGCCGTCCTTGTGACCAACAACACGCGTCACTATGGCCGCATCAGCGCTCCTCTCATTCTTGAAAACTGGAGTCAGTAGTTCTATGACAATTGCGATTGGGGCAAGCTTTGAGGGGGGCGCAGTGGTGTGCGCCGACACTAAGATCGTGGCAACCGATGGAGCCACGACCAATGGCAGTAAAGTGACTCTGGCCTTGACGCCGAAGAAAATGGCCTATGCAATAGCTAACGCCGCCGAGGATGGCAATGCCGCGAATATGCTCGCATCTGAGATGACAAGCGCGGCTTGCTCCGCCGCAAATTGGACTGATTTGGTAAAGAGGGTAAAGCAGACAATGACTGAGTGGTATTCAGGATTTGGTGCTGCAAGGCCCCCAGCACTTCATTTCCTTTTGTCCCACGGAGGCAATGAGCATTCCGGAATATATTTCTGTGAACCTCCGAACACCGTTCTGTCAGTCACCCATGTGATGGCAATTGGTCAGGGCGCCCGCCCGATTGAGCCATTGCTGGATAAATTGTTTTGGCCCATCCCAAAATTTGGAGTCAAATCGGCATTATTAAAACTCGCCTATTTGATGCATCGTGCCAAGAGCGAAGAAGGATCAGCATGTGGAGGCAGCACGACCACGGTGATTGTATCCAGCGACGGAGCATATACATTTGTGGAAGAAGGAGAAATGCAAAAGGCGGAAGAAGTGGCTGGCAGGATGGAGAAATTTCTTGGCGACATTCGCAAGGGGCTGTTGAGTCCAGAGAAGCTGGAGTCTCAGGACGCTGCGATCAAGAAATTTACTCAGAAATACCTGGAACTGACGAGTGAGGCTGAAGCTCTGCAATTTTCATCTTTGTCCTGGCTGGAAAGACCTTGGTGGAAGTCGAAGAAAGAACGTCAGAGAAAGACCAAGTAGAAATCCGGTTTGTCCAGTGGAGCCGCAGTTAGGCAAGAGCCGGGAGACGGACGCGTAGAATCGGCTTATAAGCAATCCGGGGCTCTGGCGTGGCAGTCCAAACCGCTTCGCACCGGGTTACCGGATCATTCACCTTGGACGTGTACGGCGATAAAACGGAATGGGGCAGGGGCCTTGAAGCTGCATGCAGCGCCGATGCGGGAATTGAGAAGGCAGTCGTAAAGCTCGAACAAGACAAAGCTGAGAATCCTGAGAATTTTGTTAGCTTAACTGCAATCCAAAAAGTAACGGCTCCCGAGTCGAATTCGGAAGCCGTTGAAACTAAATGAACTTGTTGGTTGCGGGGGTAGGATTTGAACCTACGACCTTTGGGTTATGAGCCCAACGAGCTACCAGACTGCTCCACCCCGCATTCAGATAATAACAACGTGTTAACACAGCGTCAACCAAAGCGCGGAACTATTCCTGTTTTGGCCGCTCGCCACTTGCCACTCGCAACTCGCAACTCGTTCCGCGTGCTATCCTCGAACGGAGAAATTGTGACGCATAGTGGACTACAGCCTCACTCAGCGGCTCTAGCGCGGGTCAAGTTTCGGCATCCCGAAGTGGCCGCGCGGAACTTGGCGTGTGTCCAGGAGCGTTTGCCGGAAGCCTTGCACCAAACCTTGCTGCAAGTGCTGGCGGAGTCGCCGGATCCCGATACGGCGCTCAATTTGTTCGAGCGTTTGACCACCACCGACTCTCCCGGTGTGCTGAAGCTGTTTTCCTGGCATCATTACCTCCTGCATTACGCCATCACCGTCTTCGGCTACAGTCAATATTTGGGCGAATCGTTGATTCGCAACCCCGATATTTTCCAACTGCTGCTGCGCGAAAAGAATCTCGGGCTTACCCATTCGCGCGAGGAATTCGCCGAGTCGTTTGCCCGGTTTCGTTCGCGGTCGCTGGAAACCGATACGGTGTTGCTGCTGGCGCGCTTCAAGCGGCGCGAGTATGTGCGCATTATGCTGCGCGATGTGCTGCGGATTGCCAACCTGGCAGAGACCACGGCGGAGATCTCCGCGCTTTCGGATGTACTGATCGAAGAGGCTCTGCGCGATGCCGACATGCGGCTGCGCAACCGGTATGGGCCGCCGCAGCGACTGGATGACGATGGCCGTCTGGCGGTGGTTCCGTTCACGGTCCTGGCGTTGGGAAAGCTGGGCGGCAACGAACTGAATTACAGCTCCGATATCGATGTGCTCTACCTGTTCGGCGATGGTGAAGCGCCGGCGGGCGCGCCGATTACCAATCGCGAATACTTTATTCGCCTGGCGCAGCAATTAACCGGCACGCTGGCGGCCATGAGCAACGAGGGCGTGCCCTTCCGCATCGACTTGCGGCTGCGTCCGCAGGGCGGGGAAGGCGAGCCGGCGATTGGACTGGCCGGAGCGCTGCATTATTACGAGCATGCGGCCGCCGATTGGGAGCGGCAAGCGCTCATTAAATTGCGTCATTCGGCCGGCGACCAGGCCTTGGCGCGACGTTTTATTCGCCGGGTGCAGCCCTTTGTCTATACCGCGGAGGTCAATTTCGCCGCCATCGAGACCGCCCTGCAGGCACGGGAAAAAATTGGAGTCCGGCGGCGGAAGTTTATGGCACGGCATGGCCAGGCGATCGACGTGAAGCTCGATCGCGGCGGCATTCGCGATATCGAGTTTCTGGTGCAGTGCCTGCAACGCGTGTACGGCGGCGAGGAAACCTGGCTGCGTTCCGGTGGTACTTTGTTCTCTTTGCAGAAGCTGCACGATAAGGGTCACATCGAGAGCAGTGAATTCCAGGAACTTACGGGCGCCTATGAGTTTCTGCGCACGGTGGAACACCGGATGCAATTGCGCCACGGGCAGCAAACGCATCGCCTCCCCGCGCAGGAGGACGAACTGCAGGTGTTGGCGCGCATGGTGATGACTCCCTCCGGGGAGGATCACATGGCGCCCGGTGGCGACACGGAGCCGGGGCATCCCGATGAATTGATTTTGCGCATCCAGCAGCGGATGAGCGCGGTGGCGGAAATCTATAGCCGTATCGTTGATCAGCAGCAGGTTCAGCAGCGGGGCGACGATGCGGAATTTCGCTTGCGCAGCACCAGTGAGAGTCGAGAACAACGGCGACGGCAACTTCCGGATCGCCTGGCGGTGGACGCACCTTCGCTTTATGAGCTTACCCAGCGGCCGGAGCTGGATATCCATACGCGGCGAAATATCGACCGCTTCCTGGCCTCCGCCTTCACTACTTCCGAACGCTATGCCTCCGTGCTGCAAGCTCCCGGCGGGGTCACCAACGCGGTGGAGGTCTTCGGGCTTAGCGATTATTTGACCGAAATGCTGATTCGGCATCCCGAGGAAATTGTGACATTGCAAACCCTGGCGGCGGAGACGGCGACTCCGCGGGAGCCTGCCGGTTCCATCGAGGGGGCGATGGAGAACCCTGAAGAAACAGCCGCGAGTTGCGAGTTGCGAGTTGCGAGGGTCGCATACTCGCCACTGCTATTCTCGCCGGCGCAGCCGTCGGAGGCGCCGGGCGAAAGCGCGTCCAGTAGCGTGGATCGCGCGATTGCCTATTTGGAGGAGATTGGCGCTTCCCATACGGAAAAAATGGCGTTGCTGCGGGAGCGCTATCGCGCGCGCATTTTTTCCTCGGGGGCGCGCGACGTCATGCGGCCGCGTTCGGTGTGGGAGGCCTTGGCTGAAACCACGGAGGCCGCGGATGAGGTGATTCGAGCGGCGCTTACGATTCTGCGGCCGCCTCCGGGATTCGCCGTCTTCGCCTTGGGGCGGTTGGGGACCTGGGAACACGACCTGCTCTCCGATGCCGATTTGCTGTTTGTGTGCGATAGAGATACCGATCCTGCCGAGGCGCGCCGGGTCGGCCAAGGCATGGTCGAGGCGCTTTCCGCTTACACCCGGGAGGGCGCCGTATTCCCCGTGGACGCGCGTTTGCGTCCGCATGGTGGGGAGGGCGAACTGGTGATCTCGCCGGAGCAGCTGGAACTCTACTTTGCGCGCGAGGCGCAAGTGTGGGAAGCCCTTACTTATACCAAGTTGCGGTATATCGCAGGCGATGCCGGATTGGAAGCGCCGATTCGGGCGGCGTTGGAAGGTCTTTTCCGCCGTTTCGCCAACGATAAGCAGTTTGTCCCCGGGGTGCGGGAGATGCGGACACGCTTGGAAAAGACGAGCAGTGGTCCTGGAAATCTGAAGTGCGGGCCAGGCGGCCTTTACGACATCGACTTTTTAACGTCCATGCGACTGGTGCGCCATGGCATGAGCGGTCCTCCGGCCAATCTGAGACATCGCTTGGCTAAGCTGTGCGAGCGGGGATTGCTGGACCACCAGGATATGAGCAGACTCCAACATTGGGCGAACCTTTTGCGTACCGCGGAGCATGCTATCCGTTTGGTGACCGGAAGCGCCCGCAAAACCCTGCCAGTTTCTGGACCGGCGCGGGCGGCCTGTGAACAAGTCTGCGGCAAAATGCTCGGCTGCACTTTCCCCCATGGCCTGGAACCCGAACTGCATCTCGCCCTGTCGGAGGTGCGGGAAATCTACGAACGAGTGGTTTAGCGCAAGGTTTCGGAAGGTTCAAAAAAACAGAGGTTTCGGACGTTTCGGAGGTTTCGACGGGTCCGGCAAATCTCCGAAACCTTGCCCTTCAACCTCCGAAACTTCCGAAACCTTGCCTCATAACCTCCGAAACCTTGCCTCTCGGTTGATGGATTCCGCAAGTCGTGGTCTGATAGTGACAGCTGGTGGGGTGACACCAGGACCAAAGGTTTCGGAAGTATCGGACGTTTCGGAGGTTTCGTAGAGCCAGGGGGTTCGGAAGTTCCGGAGGTTTCGGAGGTTTTGCGGAGGCATAGGTGCCGACAGGCCCGAAAACCTCCGAAACCTCCGAAACCTGCCTTTCAACCTCCGAAACCTGGCATCTCAACCTCCGAAACCTGCCTTTCAACCTCCGAAACCTACTTCCTAAGGAGATCTTCGATGGCGGTTCCGGTCTACAACGGCATTCCGGTGCCCCTGGATACAGGGGCGCGAATTGAATATAAGAACGGGAAATACACGGTTCCCGATAACCCAATCATTCCTTTTATCGAAGGCGACGGCACGGGGCGGGACATTTGGAAAGCCTCCGCGCGGGTATTTGACGCGGCTGTGGAAAAGGCCTATGCGGGCAAGCGCAAGGTGGTTTGGTACGAAGTCTTCGCCGGCGAGAAGCCGATGGCGAAGTTCAATCAGTGGCTGCCTCCGGAAACCATCGATGCCTTTAAAGATTTGCGGGTGGGAATTAAAGGTCCCTTGACCACGCCGGTGGGGGGCGGAATCCGTTCGCTCAACGTGGCTCTGCGCCAAATTCTGGATCTCTATGCCTGCATTCGCCCGGTCAAGGATTATGGCGCGCCCTCGCCGGTGAAGCATCCGGAACGTATGAACGTCATCATCTTTCGTGAGAACACGGAAGATGTTTACGCCGGCATTGAATGGCAGGAGGGAACCGAGAAGGTCAAGAAGTTGATCGACTTTCTGAATACGGAAATGCTGGCCGGAACCGGCAAACAGATTCGTGCCGATAGCGGTGTTGGCATCAAGCCGATGTCCATCTTCGGCACCAAGCGCCTGGTGCGCATGGCGATTAGGCACGCCCTGGAGAATGGCCGCAAGAAAGTTACGCTGGTCCACAAAGGCAACATTCAGAAGTTCACCGAAGGCGCTTTCCGGCAGTGGGGATACGACCTGGCGGTGGAAGAGTTCCGCGATCTGATTGTGACCGAGCGCGAAAGCTGGATTCTCGACAATAAGGACAAGAATCCCGATATTTCCATCGAAGCCAATGCCAGCCTGGTGGAACCCGGCTTGGAATTTGCTCCCCCGGCCTTCCAGCAGGCGGTGCAGAAAGAAGTCTCCAAGTGTCTGGACGCTATCTATAAGACCCACGGCAGCGGCCAATGGAAGAAGAAGTTGCTGATTAACGATCGCATCGCCGATTCCATCTTCCAGCAAGTGGTCACCCGCGCCGACGAGTATGAAGTGCTCGCCACTCCCAACCTGAATGGCGATTACATCAGCGACGCCTGTGCGGCGCAAATTGGCGGGTTGGGAATCGCTCCCGGCGCCAACGTCGGCGATGGCTATGCCATCTTCGAGGCTACCCACGGCACCGCTCCCAAATACGCCGATTTGGATGTGATCAATCCCAGTTCGTTGATGTTGTCCGGGGGGATGATGTTCGACTTCCTGGGCTGGCATGAGGCGGCGCGCCTGATCGAAGACGGCATCCGGAAGACCATCGAACAGAAAAAAGTTACCTACGACTTCTGTCGTCTGCTGGAAGGCGCCACCAAGGTGAAATGCAGCGAGTATGCAAGCTGTATCATCGAGAATATGCCGGGAACTTTGGCGGCGGCCAAGTAAAATAAATTTTCACCACAGAGGACACAGAGAGGGATTTCAAATTTGTTAATTTTAAATTTGTAATTTACCGCGGCGCACGCGGCTACGGGCGCAACCCGCTTTTCAAATTTGAAATTACAAATTGCCAAATTGCAAATATCTTTCCGTGTCTCAGTGCCTCTGTGGTGAAGATTATTATATTTGTGACGCAATCTTAACTTTTGAAAGGATGATTCATGCGGAAGAAAGTAACGGTAGTAGGCGCGGGAAATGTCGGCGCGACCGCGGCCCATTGGCTGGCGGCGGCCGAGTTTGCCGATGTAGTGCTGATTGACATTATTGAGGGTGTGCCCCAGGGCAAAGGGCTCGATCTGTTGGAGTCCATGCCGATTGCCAAGCGGGACGTGGATATTCTGGGCACCAACAATTACGAGGATACGGCCAACAGCGACGTCGTAATCATTACGGCCGGCGTACCCCGCAAGCCGGGCATGAGCCGCGACGATCTGCTGAACATCAATTACAAGATCATGAGCGATGTGGTGGGCAAGGTCGTAAAGTATTCGCCGAACTGCATTCTGATCATCGTATCGAACCCCTTGGACGCCATGGCGCAGGCCGCCTTCAAGCAGAGCGGATTCCCGCGCGAACGCGTCATCGGCATGGCCGGCGTACTGGATTCGGCCCGCTTCCGCGCCTTTATTGCCAAGGAACTGAATGTCAGCGTGGAGAACGTGACCGCGTTTGTGCTCGGCGGCCATGGCGATACCATGGTTCCCTTGCCGCGTTATTCGACCGTGGCCGGTATCCCGCTTCCGGAGTTGATGTCGCCGGAGACGCTGGCGGGCCTGGTGCAACGCACGCGCGATGGCGGAGCTGAGATCGTGAAGCTGCTGAAAACCGGAAGCGCGTTCTTTGCGCCTTCGGCGGCCGCGGTGGAAATGACCGAAGCCATCCTCAAAGACAAGAAGAAGATCCTGCCCTGCGCCGCCTATCTGGATGGAGAATATGGCGTGAAGGGACTGTATGTCGGCGTGCCCTGTAAGTTGGGCGCCAAAGGCATCGAGCAGATCATCGAGATCAAGCTGCAACCCGAAGAGCAGGCCGCTCTCGATCGCAGCGCCGCCGCCGTAAAAGAATTGGTAGCGGTAATTGGTGTGTAGGCAGTAGCTGGTAGCTAGGGGCTAGTAGTTAAGAGCCGCTACGAGCATTGCCCAGGACCTGCTGTTTCGTGCACGCGCACGAGATGGCAGGTCCTTTTAGTTGGTAGCGCCGCCGTCCCGGCGGCTGTCCTGTGGGCGTCCGCGCCCACAGCTTTGGCGGGCATGGTGCGGCCGAGACGCCCGCACCGACAGCCGGCGGGACGCCAGCGCTACCGTCCAACAGCCTTCCTGGCTTTGTCTGGCTTATTGCTTATCGCTTGCGGCTTATTGCAGTTTTGTCCAGCTTATTACTTGTTGCTTATTGCTTATTCCGGCGTTGCGGGTCCATGCCCAACCAGTTGAATGCGGGCTTCGTAGATTTCCTGCAGATGGTCGATGGCGCCGTGCAGAATCGTGTCGCGATCGTAGCGGCGTACGATGAGCAATTCGGTTCCGATCACCGAGTCCCAATGCTCTTCGGTCATCACCCGTTCCAACCCGCGCAGGGTGGCCACATGCATGGAATTCTGCCAGATTTGTCCGGAATCGGTGTCGCGCAGGTCGACGAATAGCTCATCATAGAAATCAGCGACATCGGGCGGACCGGTCTCGATGTCGGTTTGACTGAAATAATAACGGCTGACGGCAAGGCTGCCCTTTGTTGGCCCCAGCGGCTCCTTCGTCCCCGGTCCGGAGCGAATCCGATAATGGGGTGCCTGGTCCTCTTCCTCTTCCGTGGTCGTATGGGCGCGCACCCAGCGGGCCACCACATAGACCACGACGATCACGAAAACAGCGACCCAAAGCGTATTGGCGGGAATCATGATTTAACCCCAGTAGTTAGTGGTTAGTAGCTAGTAGTTAGGGGCCGGTTTGGCTTTACGCTTTGTTTCCAGGGGAAGAGAGTAATCAGAGTTCTTAAGTTTTGGGGGCCGGTTGGTTCCGCGAATGCGTGAGCTGACCAAAGCTTGCCACTCGCCACTCGCAATCGAACCGGCCCCTAGCTGCTAACTACTAGCCCCTAGCTACTACTCGCTAACTTCTATCTTCACCGAATTCAGCACTACCGGTTTCAATGGCTGGTCCTGGGCATTGCGGCGCACGTTGGCGATTTTGTCGACAATATCCTGGCCTTCCGCGACTTCACCAAAAATCGTGTGATTTCCCGTCAACCAAGGGGTGGGGGCAACGGTGACGAAAAACTGGGAGCCATTGGTATTCGGACCGGAGTTGGCCATTGCCAGCTTCCCCGTCTGATCGAACTTGTGGGGCGAGCCCTTGGTTTCGTCCGCGAACTTGTACCCCGGGCCGCCCATGCCGGTGCCGCTGGGGTCGCCACCCTGGATCATGAAATTGGGGATGACGCGGTGAAACACGGTTCCGTCATACAACGGGCCGGGACCTTTCTTGCCGCTGACCGAGTCTTTCCAGTCGCGCTTACCTTCGGCCAATTCCACAAAGTTCTGTACCGTCTTGGGCGCTTGTTCCGGGAAAAGCCGGCAAACGAATTGTCCCTCTGAAGTGTCAAAAATCGCGTAAGTTCCGGGTGTGCGTGCCATTCTCTTGCTCTCCTCGTTAAAAGAATATCATTCGATGCGGCTCGGAAGGGACGGGAAGGGAAAGCGGCATTGCCATGGGGAATACGAGGTGACATAATCTCGACTTATTCTGGAGAAACTAGACATGCCTTCCGCTATATTCTTGTGGCCGGTCCCCGCCGCTTACGATGTGTCTTGGTGGGTGAGTTTATTGGTGGTGGCCTTTTTTGCCCTTATGTTCTTCGTGCGTTCGCGAATGAAGTTTTAGGGGGTGGGCCTGCCGTGCGTGAACCGCAGTCGATCTTCTCCGCGCCCCTCCGGGGCGCGCCCTCTATAAAAACGTAACCGAGGGTTCCGTCCCGCCTTGCGGGACTTCCCCCCCGGCTATGATTCTCGGCGCCGCTTCGCGGCTCGCATTGCGATTGGCGCGTTGTTTTCACCGCGGAACAAAATCCAGAAGCTTACCCTTCTAACTCCTAACTTCTAACTCCTAGATTCTGCTGCTTGGGCGCCGCTTCGCGGCTCGCAAATTGGCGCTTTGTTTTCACCGCGGAACAGAATCCAGAAGCTTACTCTTCTAACTCCTAACTTCTAACTCCTAGATTCTGCCGCTTGAGTTAGGGTTTTGTGGCCGGCTTGGGTTTAACTGGGACCGCCGCCGCCATGCCCGCTTTTACGATGGTGATGTGGATGATTTTGGTCGGATCGATGGGGCGATCGTTGGGGCCCGTTTGCGCACTGACGATCTTCTGGGCCACATCCTGGTTCTCGCATTGGCCAAAGATCGTATAGTGTCCGTTGTTCAAAAAGGAATCATTGGCGACGGTGATAAAGAACTGGGAGCCGTTAGTGTTAGGGCCGGCATTAGCCATGGCCAGACGGCCCGGACGATCAAAGGTCAGATCGGAATATTCGTCCTTGAATTTATAGCCGGGATCTCCGGTACCGGTGCCCAGCGGATCGCCACCTTGGATCATGAAATCTTTGATCACGCGGTGGAAGATGGTGCCGTCGTAGAGCGGCTTACCATGCATGGGCGCGTGGGAAGCGGGATTGGTCCAATCCTTGGTGCCGGTCGCCAGACCGATAAAATTCTCGACGGTCAGGGGCGCCTTGTCGGGGAACAGCGTGCAAGTGATTTTACCCGCGGTGGTGTCGATAATCGCTTTCGGACTGGTCGCGGCCGTGGCCGTAACCGCAGGCTTGGCCGCGGGTTTGGCCGCGGGTGCGGGCGCCGTTTGCGCGAATACCGCGGTGGCGGAGATGGCCAACGTCAGGACAATAGCTAGTTTGCGCATGTTGGGGTATCGCTCCTTTGTGATCTAAATCGCCTTCGGCCCTCGGCTGTCGGCCCTCGGCCAGAAGTTGCTTGCCTTTTCTGGCCGACGGCCGACGACCGAAGGCCGAGGGCTTGGATCTGCTACGGAATCAGCTGCGGAATAAATCCACAATCGCCTGTTTCATCACATCTTTGCTGACGTTCGAGATCGAGTCGGTCAAAGGAATATCCTTGGGGCAGACTTCGACACAGTTCTGGGCATAGCCGCACTCTTGGATGCCGCCATCGCCCATCAGAGCCGTCAGGCGCTCGCGCTTGAGAGCTTTGCCGGTGGGATGGGTATTAAATAAACGTACCTGAGAGATGGTCGCGGCGCCCACGAATCCTGTGTCTTCATTGAATTGCGGGCAGGCTTCCATGCAACAGCAGCAGGAAATGCAGCGGGAAAGGGGATAGGAGACCTCCTGCTGCTCGGGCTCCAGTCGCGGGCCGGCGCCGAGGTCGTAGGTGCCATCCACCGGAACCCAGGCCTTGACGACCTTCAGGTTCTCAAACAGCACGCTACGATCGACCGACAGATCGCGGACCACCGGGAACTTGGTGAACGGCTCCAGACGGATCGGTTGCTCCAGCGGATCGATCAGGGTGGAGCAGGCCATGCGGGCGCGCCCGTTGATCAGCATGGCGCAAGAGCCGCAGACCTCTTCCAGACAATTGGAATCGTAGACGATCGGCGTGCTCATCTTGCCTTCGCGCGTCACCGGATTCAGGGCGATATCCATCAACGAAGAGATCACGTTCATGCCCGGCTTCCAGGGAATTTCAAACTCTTCCCAATACGCCTTCGACTGCGGATCATCCTGCCGCTTGATTCGGAAAGTAACAGTTTTATTGGCCAATTTAAACTCCGGTAGTTCGTAGCTGGTAGCTAGTAGCTAGGGGCCTAACTGCCAACCCCCAGCTACTAGCTACTGTTCCTCAATACTTGCGCGGCCGCGGTTTAACCAGCGATACATCCACGGCTTCGAACTCGAAGCGCGGTTCGTCGGCGTCGGCGGCGAAAAAGGCTTTGGTGGTCTTCATCCAGTTGACGTCGTCGCGTTCCGGGAAGTCCGGTTTGTAATGCGAGCCTCGCGATTCGTCGCGCATTAAAGCGCCCTGCGCAATGACCCGCGAAAGCTGCAGCATGTTATAGAGCTGGCGGGCAAAAGCGAAGGTGCTGTTGGTCCACATCGACTTGTCGCTCAAGTTGACGTGGTTCCAGCGCTCGATCAATTCGCAGAGTTTCGCATCGGTTTCCTGCAACGGCTTGTTGTAGCGAATGACGGTGCAATTCTTGGTCATCAATTCGCCCAGTTCGCGCCAGATCTTGAACGGATTCTCCGCGCCGTTGGAACGCAGCAGGCGTTGATTGAACTCCTCCTGGCGTTTCTTTTCGGCGCTGAAGGCGCTGTCGGGGGCGGCGGTGGTCAAAGCGCGCGCATATTTCACCGATTCGGGACCGGCGACGAATCCGCCGTAGATGCATGACATCAGCGAGTTCGCGCCCAGGCGGTTGGCGCCGTGAATCGAGTAATCGCATTCGCCGCAGGCATAAAGGCCGGGGACGTTGGTGCCTTGCTTGTCATCCACCCACATGCCGCCCATGGTGTAGTGCATGCCGGGGAAGATCTTCATGGGAACGTCGCGCGGATCGTCGCCCACGAATTTCTCGTAAATTTCCAGAATGCCTTCCAGCTTGCGGTCCAGCACCTTGCGGTCGATGTGGGTTAAATCCAGGTACACCATCGGTTGGCCGTCGACTCCGAGATTGTGCTCGTAGACGACCTTGAAGATGGCGCGGGTCGCCACATCGCGGGGAACCAGGTTGCCGTACTTCGGGTACCACTCTTCCAGGAAGTACCAGCGCTCATTTTCGGGGATACTGCGCGCGGTCCGCTTATCGCCGGGCTGCTTGGGGACCCATACGCGTCCACCTTCGCCACGGGCCGATTCCGACATCAAGCGCAGCTTGTCTTCTCCCGGAATGGCGGTGGGATGCACTTGAATCATCTCGCCGTTGGCGTAGCAAGCGCCTTGTTGATACAGCGCCGACTGGGCCGAACCGGTACAGACCACGGAGTTGGTGGACTTGCCGAAGATAGCGCCCACGCCGCCGGTGGCTATGATTACGGCGTCGGCGGGGAAGGTCACGACTTCCATCGAACGCAGGTCCATGGCACAGATGCCGCGGCACGTGCCTTGCGGATCGAGCACGGCGGAGAGGAACTCCCAGTACTCGTACTTCCGGACCTTGCCCTCGGCCTCATAGCGGCGCACTTGCTCGTCCAGCGCGTACAACAACTGTTGTCCGGTGGTGGCGCCGGCAAAGGCCGTACGGTTATACAGGGTTCCACCGAAACGACGAAAATCCAGCAGACCTTCGGGCGTACGGTTAAACGGCACCCCCATGCGGTCCAGCAGATCGATGATGCCGGGCGCCTGGTCGCACATGGCCTTGACGGGCGCCTGGTTGGCCAGGAAGTCGCCGCCATAAACCGTGTCGTCCAGATGTTGCCAGGTAGAGTCGCCTTCGCCCTTTAGGTTTTTCGCCGCATTGATGCCGCCCTGGGCGCAAACCGAATGGGACCGCTTAACCGAGACCATGGAGAACAGATCTACCTGCCCACCCATCTCGGCAATCTTGATTACGGCGGACAGGCCAGCCAGCCCGCCGCCCACTACGATGATTTTCGGATTTGCTGCCATGATCTCGCGTCTTGTGCCGGCCACATGAGCGGCCGGAAGAGAAAAGCCATTAACGGTTGAGCAACGCCTGTTCGGCCGGGTGATCCGCGGCCGGCAGGGGGAGCTGAGGAGTTTTACGGAACGAATACAGTGCGGCAAAGCCCATGAATATAAAGCCCAGGCAGATCAGCGCGCAGACATAGGCGAAGCGCTTGCGGCTCTTGGGACCGGTGGTCAGGCCCCATTTTGCGGCAAACAGCCAGATGCCGTATCCGAAGTGCACCGAGGCGCACACAATCCCGACAATATAAGCGGCCAGCGACCAGGGATGCGCCAGTTCCATCTGCACCTTGGGGAAAGCCACGCCCGGATTTCCCACGATGTGCGGGGCGATCCACCGCATGGTGATGGTGTGCCAGACGATGTAGAAGAACGCTATGCCCCCGGTCCAGCGTTGGACCATGTAGCCCCAGTTGCCGATGAAGGGATAATCTCCCACGTTCGACTCGCCGCGGTACCAGATATAGAAGCCGTAGAGGGCGTGGTACAGGATGGGGATATAGATGAATCCAACTTCCACGAAGACCAGGAAGGGGATACCGGTGAGAAACTTCACTTCGTCGGTATAAGCCCTGAGGCCATTGGTGGCGAACGTGTTGGAAATAAAGTGCTCGAGCAGAAACGCGCCCACCGGAAACAGGCCGGACAGCGAGTGCAAACGCCGCAGCAGAAATGAGCGGCCTTGCCCGGCACGAAGCGGAGCGACGCCGGCTGCAATGCGGGACGCACTTCCCCCGGCCGGACGACTTACGGATGTAGCCACAGAACAGCTCCTTAGGACCACGCAAATGGAATCAACCAAACAAAAAATTATCAGTGCCACACGCCAGCGAAGTCAAGCAATAAGCATCGATTTATGGTCGGCTGGCCGTTTTGGCGACGATGGGGACAGCGGTCACTTCTGCTGGAAGAGTCGAGTACCACGTTAAGAATTTGCGAAAGGCCTGGCCGCGATGGCTGCATTCGGATTTCAATTCCGGCGAGAGTTCCGCGAAGGTGGAACTCGTGCTGCGAACAAAGAACAGCGGATCGTAGCCGAAACCGCCTGTGCCTCGCGGTTCGAACAAGATGGTGCCCTGGATTTCGCCGCGGAAGCAAGCGACCAGGCGGCCTTCGCGCGCCACCGCCAGCACACAGACAAAGGACGCGCCGCGCTGCTCTTCGGGAATGTCACGTAATTCCGCCAGCAGTTTGGCATTATTGGCGGCATCGCTGCAGTTGGCATGGGGGATGGTCAGTCCCTCGATATCCTCGGTTACCGCCGCCGCATAGCGCGCGGAGAGCACCCCAGGAGCTCCGTCCAGCGCGTTCACTCTCAAGCCGGAGTCGTCGGCCAGCACGTAGCAGCCTTTGATCGAACTGCTGTAATGCTCCGCTTTTTTGCAGGCGTTGGCTTCGAAGGTAGGGGCATTCTCGGACGCGGGTGGCATCTTGTCGATTCCCGGAACGGCGGCAATTTTAACGCCCATAGGCGCTGCCGCGGCGGTGAAGTCGTACAGCTTCCCGGGGTTTGAGGTCGCTATGTAGATTTTCCGCATGGGCTTGGTGGACGAGCATGATTGTATCGCAATTGCGCCACGAGTTCGAGAAAGGAATAACGAAGAATGATTCAGCCCACTTCTCCTTGGGAGACGTGGGCTGGAGTGTTGGCCTGTATTTCCTGTAAGGAAATCAAGCGTTCGAAATCTGCCATAAAGCCCGGTGCTTCCACCTGTGTGTATGCCCGAGCCTCGACTGCAAATGCAGAAACTCGAGCCCACGTCTCCCTTTGGAGACGTGGGCTCGATGGTTGGCCTACCGCACGACAATATTAATTAACTTCCCGGGTACCAGGATGATTTTGACAACCTGTTTGCCGGCGATCATGGCCTGAATTTTTTCGTCGGCCAATGCCTGCTGCTTGACGTCCTCTTCGGCAGCGTCAATTGCGGTCAAGATGCGGCTGCGCAGCTTACCGTTGATCTGTAGCGGCAGTTCGATCGCCTCTTCTTTGGCCAGCGCCGGATCGTAAACCGGCCAGGACACGCGTAACAGGTTGTCGCCCTCGCCCAATTGCTCCCAGAGTTCATGGGCCAGATAAGGAGCGAACGGGTGCAACATCAGCACCAGGGTCCGCTGGGTTTCCGCAATAACCCCGGCGGGAATTTCGCCGGCATCGATCTCGGGTTCCAGCGTGTACAACTCGTTGGTCAACTCCATGATGGCGGCGATGCAGGTGTTGAAATGCCAGCGTCCGGCAAAGTCGTCACTGACCCGCTTAATCGTCTGGTGCAATTTGCGCAACAAGCGGCGCGCCTTAGGAGGCAACTCGCCTGTGGCTGCGGGCATGCCCACAGCCGCACCCGCATGGCGGCCGAGGAAGCGAAACACGCGGCTGAGGAAGCGATGGATGCCTTCCACCCCGGCGTCTTGCCAATCCAGATCCCGATCGGGAGGCGCCGCAAATAAAGTGTACATGCGGGTGGCATCGGCGCCGTAGCGGGCCACCATATCGTCGGGCGAAACCACGTTGCCCAGCGATTTCGACATTTTGGCGCCGTCTTTGATCACCATGCCTTGGGTGAACAGGCGTTCGGCCGGTTCATTGTTGGCGATGATGCCCAGGTCGTGCATGAACTTGGTCCAGAAGCGCGAATAAATCAGGTGCAGAATGGCGTGTTCCACTCCGCCGATGTACTGGTCGATGGGAAACCAGTAATTGACGATATCGCTGTCAAACGGCTTGTCCGGAGTGGGTTCGGTGTAGCGATAGAAGTACCAGGACGAATCGATGAAGGTGTCCATGGTATCGGTCTCGCGCCGCGCCGGGCCGCCGCAGTTCGGGCAGGTCGTATTCACCCAATCGCTGAGCCGCCCCAGCGGGGAAACTCCGGCCAGGGAAATCTCGACGTTTTCCGGCAGCAACACCGGCAGGTCTTTTTCCGGGACGGGGACGACGCCGCACTTATCGCAATAAAGCATGGGGATGGGCGTGCCCCAATAACGCTGGCGCGAAATGCCCCAATCTTTTAGTCGATAAGTAACCGTGGCTTTTCCAAAGCCGTGCTGTTCGGCGTACTGCGCCATTTTCTGTTGCGCCGCCTCGACCGTCAGGCCGCTGAATTCGCCGGTGTTGACGATCAGTCCGTCGTGGCTGACGAAGGGCAAAGGCGGTTCTTGGGTCGCGAGACGCGAGTCGCGAGTTGCGAGTTGTGAGTCGCCACAATCTTCCTGTTCCCCTCCAGCTGTATTCGATCCGTTCTGGCCGGGGACGGGGGACGGGGGACGGGAGACGGGTTGGGTGGGTACGACCACTACGCGAATATCGAGGCCGTACTTCTTGGCAAACTCGTAATCGCGCTCATCGTGGGCGGGCACGGACATGATGGCGCCGGTGCCGTAGTCCATCAGGATATAGTTGGCCACCCAGATGGGAACGCGCTCGTTGGTAAAGGGATTAATGGCAAAGCGGCCGGTGGCGATGCCGTGTTTTTCGATCTCGCCGATATCTCCGGTTTCCTTGGCCTTCCGTTGTTCGCGCAATAATTCGGCGACTTGGGCGCCCAGGGCGGGATTGGTCGCGGAGAAATCGGCCAGCAGCGGATGTTCCGGAGCCAGTTGCACCGAGGTGGCGCCGTAGATGGTATCCACACGGGTGGTGAAGACCGGAATCTTGTCTCCCGCCGCGCCCGCCGCTCCGTCCAGGCGGAACTCGACCAACGCGCCTTCACTGCGGCCGATCCAATTGCGCTGCATGATGCAGACTTTTTCCGGCCAGCCCTCCAATTTGTCCAGATCTTCCAGTAACGCCTGAGCGTAGTTGGTGATGCGCAGGAACCATTGCTCCAACTCACGCTGTTCGACTGGATTGTCCTCGTGCCGCCAGCAGCAGCCGTGGACCACCTGTTCATTGGCCAGCACGGTGGCGCATTTCGAGCACCAGTTGACTTTGCTCTTTTTGCGGTAGGCCATTCCGCGCTCCTGCAGCTTCAGGAAGAACCACTGATTCCAGCGGTAATACTCCGGCAGGCAGGTGGTGACCTCTTTCGACCAGTCATAGGTGAAGCCCAGGCGCTTCATCTGCTTCTTCATGAAGGCGATATTCTGCAGCGTCCACTGGCGGGGCGGAACGTTGTTCTTGATGGCGGCGTTCTCCGCCGGCAGGCCGAAAGAATCCCAGCCCATGGGGTGCAGGACGTTATAGCCGCGCATCCACATGTGGCGGGCCAGAGCGTCGCCAATGGAGTAGTTGCGCACGTGTCCCATGTGCAGCACGCCGCTGGGGTAGGGAAGCATCTCCAGCACGTAATACTTCTTGCGCTGGGAATCGCGCGGATCGGCACAAAAGAGTTCGGGGTGCTCGGCCCAGCGTTGCGCCCACTTTTCTTCAATGCGCTGCGGTTCGTAACGCTGTTCCCGGCTGCTGTCGGCGATAGACTCGGAAGAATTGATTTCAGGCATATAAGTGCATATCCAATTGGAAACTTTGATTTTACATCGAGTGCCGCCAGCAGAAGACAGAACTCAGGAGTTAGGAGTTAGAATCCGGCCCGCCTCTTCTAACTCCTAACTCCTAGATTCTGTGTTCTGCTTCTCCACCAACGCCTTCAGCGCTTCCACATTTCTCCGGTCGTCGCCGGGTTCCTCGATGGGCGTTTCGGCGATAAAGGTCGCTTGTTTCAGGCGAGGGTCATTGAGCAGGCGCCGGAAGGGTTCCAGCCCGATGGTGCCTTGGCCAATTTGCTGGTGACGGTCGAGATGCGAGCCGCATGGGGCCTTGGCGTCGTTGCAGTGCCACACGGGAACATGGCTGAGTCCGACGGTCGCGTCTAATTGGCGCAGGGTTGATTCCCAGCCCTCCGGGCTGACGATGTCATATCCGGCGACATGGGCGTGGCAAGTATCGATGCAGGCGGCCAGCGGCGCCACGCCCTGAAGGCGTGCGATGATCTCCGCGACTTGCTCGAATTGCCCGCCCAGCGAGAATTCCGAGCCGGCGGTATTTTCAATCAGAATCGTCAAGCCGCCGGCCGCCAGATTGAGATCATTTGTGGCCTGCTTGATGCCCTCGGCCACTCGCTGCAGACCGCCAGCGAGCGAATCGCCACGATACGAGCCGGGATGTACGACCAGGTATTCAGCGCCTAGCGCCAATGCCCGCTCCAACTCGCCGCGAAAGGCCACAATCGATTGCCGATAGAACTCGGGATTTATGCCGGCAAGATTAATCAGGTAGTTGGCGTGAATCACCAAAGGCCGCAGGTCGTACTTCTCCCGAAGCTGGCGCATAGCTTCGCATTGGGAGGGCGCCAGCGAATGCGGCTTCCATTGCCGCGGGCTCGACGAGAAAATCTGCAGGGCGTTACAGCCCAAGCGATAGGCCCGTTCCGTGGCCAACTCCACGCCACCAGCCGTCGAGGTATGGATACCAATGCGGAGAGAAGTCAACTTAGGCGGCTTCTTGGGCGGGGGCATCTTGAGAATGTCTTGTTCCTGAGCCATGGATCGGGGCATGGAAGTCATTAAAACAGAAACCCGTAACTTTTAGCGCGCTCCAGAGAAACGCAAACGTAGCGCTGGCGCTACGTTTGCAGTGCTTTTCAGCTTCCGCAATCTTTGAGCTTCTCCGGTACTACCTTGTGCCAAACAAACTTGCACAATCCCCCGGTAAAGACCGTTTCGATCAGTTGTGGGTAATTGCGAGGGCTAAGGCCCGGTGCTTCCAGTTGGGCGAGCCAATCGCTAATCGCCAATTGCCAATTGCGGGTTTTGTTGCTCCTTGCCGCTTGAAAACGTTACACTGAGGCTCATCCGAGAGGCTTGCCATGTTGGTTGTGATGAAGGCGCACGCTACCCCAGAGCAGGTGCGAGCGGTCTGTGAGAGGATCGAACAATTAGGGTACCGGGCTCACGAAATTCCCGGAGCCGAGCGCACCGCCATTGGCATAACCGGCAATCAAGGGCCGGTGCAGGCGGCCACGCTGGAGGAAATGTCCGGCGTCCAAGAAGTGATTCGCGTCAGCAAACCGTACAAACTGGTCAGCCGCGATGTGAAGCCGGATAATACGGTCGTACAATTTGACAACGCCAGTATTGGCGGGCAGGAATTGGCTATTATGGCCGGCCCGTGCGCGGTGGAGAACCGCGAACAGGCGTTTGCCGTGGCCGAACGGGTTTGGCGCGCCGGTGCGCAATTTTTTCGCGGAGGCGCCTATAAACCCCGCACTTCTCCTTACGCGTTTCAGGGGATGGGCCTGGATGGCCTGAAAATTCTCGCGGAAATCCGCGAGCGATTCGGGCTGAAGATCGTTACCGAAGCTATTGACCACGAATCGCTGGACCTGGTGGAAAAATATGCCGACATTGTCCAGATTGGCGCGCGCAATATGCAGAATTTTTCCTTGCTGAAACGCGCCGGACAACTGCCCAAGCCGGTGTTGCTCAAGCGCGGCATGGCGGCCACGTTGGAAGAATTTCTGATGGCGGCCGAATACGTCATGAGCGAAGGGAACTACAACGTCATTCTCTGCGAACGCGGGGTGCGTACCTTTGCCGACCATACGCGCAATACCCTGGACCTGAGTATCGTCCCAGCCGTACAGCGGTTAAGCCATCTGCCGGTGATCGTGGATCCCAGCCATGGTACGGGCAAGCGCGACAAAGTGATTCCGCTTTCGCGGGCGGCCGTGGCCGTGGGCGCCGATGGGTTGATCGTGGAAGTTCACACCGATCCCGACCATGCGCTTTCCGACGGCCAGCAATCGTTATTTCCAGAACAGTTTGAACAGCTTATGTCGGAGGTGCGCCAGATTGGCGCGGTGGTCGGCCGGAGTTTGGCCGTTCCCGCTGCCGCTGCCGCTTCTCCCATCTCGACCGACTAGAGGAACGCCATGGAACGCTGGGCGCTCCGCCCTTGTCTTTTCCTGCTGCTGACACTCGCTTTGACCGCCTGTAAGCACGGCGCGCAATTGCCGCCCGCTTACCGCGAATACGCCTATGTCACCAACGGCAAAAGCGATAACGTCACCGTCATTGACGTGCAGACACTCCGCGCGATTAAGACCATTCCCGTCGGGCATCAGCCGACCGGTGTGGCGGCGAATCCGCGCAAAAATGAGATCTACGTCGTCAATACCGAGTCGGACAACGTAAGTTTTATCGACGCCGAGCGCAATCTGGTGGTGGCCACCGTGGGGGTGCATCGCGCTCCCTACTTCATCAGCGTGGCAAACGACGGCAAGCGCGCCTATGTCGCCAATTCCGGTTCGGCCACTGTTTCCGTGCTCGACTTGGACGCGCGCAAAGTCATCCGCAATATTCACGTGGGCGTGGAGCCGGGATTGGCTCTGGTATCGCCCGACGGCGGTACGGTCGTGGTCTCCAATCGTGGGGATAATAGTGTCTCGCTGATCGATGCGGCGACTTCGACGGTGCGTTCGACCGTACCAGTGTGCCAGCAACCCGAGGACATCGCTATCCTGCCGGATTCCAGCAAGGCTTTTGTCTCCTGTGGAGGCGCGGCGCAGGTAGCGGCCGTGGACATCAAATCCGACCACCTGTTGGCGTTGCTGGATGTGGGCAAAGTGCCTGTTCATCTGGCGCTCAAACCGGATGGCGGCGAGCTGTTTGTCAGCAATTTCGGCGGACAAACCGTTTCCGTGATTGAGACGGGCAGCAATGAGGTGGGCGCCAGCTACTTGATGGGCGAAGGGCCGGCACGCGGATTGGTCAGCCCCGATAATGCGGTTCTCTATGAGAGTAACTTTGGCTCCGATTCTGTCTCTATTTTCAGCATTGAGGATGGCAAACGCTTGCTGACCATTCAGGTGGGCAGCAAGCCGGACGGGCTGGCGCTTTCGCAAGACGGCTCGCACTTGCTGGTGCTGGATAGTGGCTCCGGAGATGTGGCTGCGGTGCGCGTGGTCGAACGCCGCTTCAAGAAGGCATGGAACCCCGTAATCATCTCCCCCGCCGCGCTGGAGACTACCATTCCCACCGGTGCGCAACCCAATCAGATTGTGGTGAAGGCGTTTCTGCAGTAAGGCAGTCGTCGGCCTTCGGTCGTCGGCCGTCGGCCAGCACGGCCTTCTTGCTTTCGGAATGGCGCCCTTGGCGTCCTCTGCGTTCGTTTCCGGCCGACGGCCGACGACCGAAGGCCGACGACGGTCCCCAAAATCATGTAAACTGGAATGGACCTTTCCCGAGAGGAGAAGTACAAATGCCCTTAGTTTCAATGCGGCAAGTCCTTGATGAAGCCGCAAAAGGTGGTTATGGCGTAGGCGCCTTCAACGTAAATAACATGGAGCAGATCCAGGCGATCATGGAGGCGGCCCGTGACACCAAGTCTCCGGTCATCATCCAGGCCAGCCGCGGCGCTCGCAGTTATTCCCAAGACAAGTTTCTCTATCACTTAATGTTGGCAGCCTCCGAGCTGTATCCGGAGATCCCGCTGGTCATGCACTTGGACCACGGCAATAGCGTTGAGACTTGTAAGTCCGCTATCGACCTGGGCTTCACCAGCGTCATGATGGACGGTTCCTTGATGCCCGACGGCAAGACCCCCTCCAGCTTCGAGTATAACGTTAAGGTTACTCGCGAAGTTGTTGAAATGGCGCATGCTAAAGGCGTGACCGTAGAGGGTGAGATTGGCGTGCTCGGCGGCGTGGAAGACGGCCACGGGGCGGGCGGCAGCGGTTTGGATCACGTTACCGATCCCGACCAGGCTTATGAGTTTGTGAAGCAGACCGGTGTGGATGCCTTGGCCATCGCCATTGGCACCAGCCACGGGGCCTACAAGTTCAGCAAGAAACCCGATGGCAGCGTGCTCAAGATGGATCGGCTGATCGAAATCCATAAGAAGTTACCGAATTCGCACTTGGTGATGCATGGCTCCTCCAGCGTTCCGCAGGATCTGCAAGCAGTCATCAATAAGTACGGTGGCAGCTTGAAGCCGACTTGGGGCGTGCCGGTGGAAGAAATTCAGCTGGGCATCCGCAATGGCGTTCGCAAGATCAATGTGGATACCGACAACCGGTTGGCCATTACCGGCGCCATCCGCAAGGTGCTGGCCGAGTCGCCGGAGAAGTTCGATCCCCGCGATTATATGAAGCCGGCGCGTGACGCCATGAAGTTAGTAGTGGCTACGCGTATGACGCAGTTCGGCCAAGCCGGCCACGCGGGCGATTACAGTCCGATTTCGTTGGCGGAAACGGCCAAGAAGTACGCCGAATTGGGCGTGGGCAAGTAACTAGGTTCTGAACTGTTAGATTGACTCTTTTCGGGTTGTGGGCGCGCCAGTGCCTGCAACCCGAATGTTTTTTAGGAGCAGCTCTCGGCTCTCGGCCGTCGGCCTTCGGCCAGAAAACACCTGGCAGCCATCGGCTCTTGGCCGTCGGCCCTCGGCTAGAAACACCCGTTTCACGTTGTTCGTTTCACGTTTCACGTTCCGCCCAAACTGATTGGGCGCGGATAGGCCCTGCTAAACGCAAATCGCTGTAAGTTGATCTGCGTTTTTCTGCGTAAATCTGCGGCTATGAGTTTTGCGTGCAGGTCCTCCGCGTCCTTGGCGTCCTCGGCGTTCGTTTCTTGCCGAAGGCCAACGGCCGACAGCCGACGGCGCTTAAGCTATCGTGAGTCCCTTCAAAATCTCTTTTTGGCAGGCGATTAACTGGGCGCATCCGGCGCGAGCCAAAGCGAGCATGGCCTGAAGTTGGTCGTCGTCAAACGGATGCTGCTCGGCGGTGCATTGCACTTCCACCAGTTTTCCGCTGCCGGTGACGACGAAGTTGGTATCCACTTCCGCGCGCGAATCCTCTTCATAACTCAAGTCGAGCATGATGGCGCCATCGACGATGCCTACACTGGTGGCGGCAACGAAATCGCGCAGGGGCGCCTTCTTAAGGGTACCGGCGGAGACCAGGCGCTGCATGGCCAAGGCCATGGCGGTAAACGCGCCCGTCACGGACGCGGTGCGGGTGCCGCCGTCGGCCTGAATCACATCGCAATCCAGCCAAATCGTGCGTTCGCCGAGTTGCACCAGATCGACCACCGCGCGCAGGGAACGGCCAATCAGGCGCTGAATCTCGTGCGTCCGTCCGCCGATCCGGCCGCGGGCGGCTTCGCGTGGCGTACGGGTCAAGGTGGCACGGGGAATCATCGAGTATTCTCCGGTGATCCAGCCTTTACCGCTGTTGCGCATCCAGTTCGGCACGCCTTCGTCAATCGAGGCGGTGCATATGACGCGCGTATTGCCGATCTCCAGCAAAACCGAGCCTTCGGCGGTGCGGATGAAGTCGGGGGTGAATTTGACCGGACGCATTTGATCGAGAGTGCGATTATCGGAGCGATAGACCATAAGGCGGGATTGTAACAGTCTTGGCCCGGAACAAATTTCAAATTTGAAATTTCAAATTTGAAATTTATGACCATGGCCGCACCTCAACCCGGCCCTAAAGCCTCGGGTATTTCTTGCCGATGAAGCAGAAGAGGCGGGTTTCACGCCTGCCAATGTGAATTCAAGGAGTACGGCCGTGGCACTATTTGCGTGGGATCAATCTTACAGCGTAAACAATCCGGAGTTTGATAAGCACCACCAGCATCTGTACGCCCTGGTAAATCGCCTGCACGATGCGATGCTCAGCGGTCAGGCAAAAAACACCATGTCCGGCATCTTGGATGAGTTGATCAGCTACACCCAGGGGCACTTTGCGGCGGAAGAAGCCTTCATGATCGCGCGTGCGTATCCGGGACTGGCCGCCCACAAGGCCGAACACGCCAAACTAGCTGGGCAAGTAGTCGAGTTTCGCGAGCGCTTTCGCAGCGGGAACGCGCCGATCACGCTGGAACTCATGCACTTCCTGCGCGACTGGCTGCAGAATCATATTCAACGCGTCGATAAAAAGTACGCTCCGGTGGAGAGCGCGCGTCCCGGAGCCCCCGCTGGATCGGGCCTGCAGCGATAAATCATACCAGCAGACAGAATTCAGGAATTAGGAGTTAGAATACGGCCCGCGCATTCTAACTCCTAACTCCTGAATTCTGTCTCGGATGAAATTACTCAATTACCCGATTTCTCAATTACTCAATTGCCTTGATTGCCTGTTAGGAAGTCTCTTTGGCCGGTGATGGCCAAACCCGAAAAAATAAGGCGTGAAAACAAACGCTCAAAACGGAGCGCGGAGACCCGCTGCACTCAGCGAGAGCGGGTCACCCGCTCCGGAAGCTTCGCACGCGTAAATGCGTTTTCCGCGAAGCTTGAACTTGATTTTGACGAGGCCGCATTTTCTGTAGCACCCAACGCGACCTATTCTATACATCGGCAAGTGCAGCGAAGAACTTCAATCCCCCTGCAGCGGCTGCCGGTGACGAAGGTTCGCTGAGTTCGCGCGAATTCCTTTGACTTTGCCGGCAGCAACCCCGGAGATGCCGGAGGCATCCTTGGTACCGGGTATATGCGCTTGCTTCCCGGATTGCCCGATGAACGCCGATAATATCTTGGAGACGCAAAATCTCGCCAAGGATTTCAAGGGTTATGTTGCCGTTGACAGTGTCAGTTTGAAGGTTCGCCGCGGAACCATACACGCTTTGATCGGGCCCAATGGGGCCGGCAAGACCACGGTATTCAATCTCCTCACCAAGTTCCTGATTCCGACTACCGGAACCATTTCTTTCCAGGGCCGGGACATTACGCGGGAAAGGCCGGCGCAAGTTGCGCGGCGAGGCATGGTGCGTTCGTTTCAGATTTCCGCCGTCTTCGCCCACCTGACGGTGCTGGAAAATGTGCGGATCGGTTTGCAGCGCAAACAGGGTCGCTCCTTTGCGTTCTGGCGTAGCGAGTCCGGGTTGAACTCGCTGAACGATCGCGCCGCGGCCTTGCTGGCCGAGGTCGGACTGGACTCCTATGCCGGAGTCATTGCGGTGGAGTTGCCCTATGGGCGCAAGCGGGCCTTGGAAATCGCGACCACTCTGGCGTTGGAGCCGGAACTGCTGCTGCTGGATGAGCCCACCCAGGGCATCGGGCATGAGGAGTTGGATCGGGTGAAGGCACTCATCCGTAAGGTGGCTGCGAGCCGCACCGTGTTAATGGTGGAACACAATATGGGAGTGGTGGCCGATCTATGCGACACCATCACCGTGCTGCAACGCGGAGCGGTGCTGGCGGAAGGCACTTATGCCGAAGTGTCGGCCAATCCGCGGGTGATGGAAGCCTACATGGGAGTGGCCCATGGCTGATACCCCGCCGGTGGAGTACCTGCGTGTCCTCGATCTGCATGCCTTCTACGGCGAGTCCCACGTGCTGCATGGCCTCGATTTTACGGTGAATCGCGGAGAACTGGTGAGCTTGCTGGGCCGCAATGGCGCCGGACGCACCACCACGCTGAAAGCCATCCTGGGATTAGTGGACAAGCGCAGCGGTTCGATCATGATCAACGGCCGGCAGGTGATCCACTGGCCGGCGCATCGGATTGCCCGCTTGGGTGTGGGCTATTGTCCGGAAGAGCGCGGTATCTTTGCCAGCCTGACGACGGAAGAGAATCTGATGCTACCGCCGCGATTTTCCAGCGCAGGCTTGAGTGTGGACGAGATCTACGCCATGTTCCCCAATCTTCAAGAGCGGAAACGTACCCCGGGAACGCATCTTTCCGGAGGCGAGCAGCAGATGCTGGCCATGGCTCGCATCCTGCGTACCGGAGCGCGGCTGCTGCTGCTCGATGAGATTTCCGAAGGTTTGGCGCCGGTGATTGTGCAAAAGCTGACACAAGTGATTCTGGCGCTGAAACAACGAGGCTTCACCATTCTCATGGTGGAGCAAAACTTTCGTTTTGCCGCTCGCTTGGCGGACCGCATCTATGTGGTCGAGCGCGGGCGAGTAGCGGCGGAAATGCCGGCCAGGGAAGTTGAGCAGAAACAGGAGTTCATCGCCGGGTTGCTGAGCGTTTGAAGAGGAGTCGTTGGTCGTCGGCCGAAACGCCATTCGGGCGTGCAAAGGAAGGATGCCCTATGAAGAACACATTCAACCGTATGATCCTGGCCGGCATCTTGTTGCTGGCCGCGGGACAACTATTCTCTCAAACGGCCGCTCCGGGAAAAATCTCGGGGGATGTGGTCAAACTTGGCGTGCTCACCGATATGTCCGGGCTGTACTCCGATATTGGCGGCCAGGGATCGGTGGTGGCCGCGCAGATGGCCGTCGATGAGTTCGGGGGGAAGGTGCTGGGCAAGCCAATCAAGGTAATTTCCGCCGACCATCAGAACAAAGCGGATGTGGGCGCCAACGTGGCGCGGCAATGGTTCGATACGCAGGGCGTCGATGTCATTCTGGATGTGCTGAACTCCGGCGTGGCGCTCGCCGTCAGCAAGGTGGCCAACGAAAAGCATCGCATCTTCCTGGTCTCCGGCGCCGGCAGCACGCGGCTCACCAATGAAGACTGTAATCCCTACACCATCCACTACGTCTATGACACCTACGCCACCGGTACGGTGACCGGTAAGGCGGTGGTGGAGCATGGTGGGAATACCTGGTTCTTTATTACCGCCGATTATGCCTTTGGCCATTCCTTACAGGACGACACCAGCAAAGCGGTGACGGCGGCCGGAGGCAAAGTCGTGGGTTCGGTGCTCCATCCGTTGAACGCCCCGGACTTTTCGTCTTACTTACTGCAAGCCCAGGCGTCGGGCGCCAAAGTAATCGGCATGGCCAATGCCGGCGGCGACACCATCAATACCATTAAGACGGCCGCCCAATTCGGAGTCAGCAATAAACAAACCTTGGCTGGCCTGCTGATCTTCATTAGCGATATTCATGCGCTGGGGCTTCCGCTCACCCAGGGAATGTATGTGGCCAGCGCCTTCTATTGGGACCTGAACGACGACACCCGGAAGTTCAGCAAGGCCTACCAGGCCAAGACCGGAAAAATGCCGACCATGGTTCAGGCTGGGGTCTATTCCTCCGCCCTGGAATATTTGCGGGCGGTCAAGGCCGCAGGCACCGATGATCCCGACGCGGTCTTGAAGCAATTGAAAGGAATGACGCTGAACGATGCCTTTGTGAAGAACGGAAAAATTCGTCCAGATGGGCGGATGGTGCGCGATTTCTATCTTTTCCAGGTAAAGACGCCGGCCGAATCCAAAGGTCCGTGGGACGTTTACAAGCTGATCAGCACGGTGCCGGCGGATCAGGCTTTTCAGCCCTTATCGCTGTCGCGTTGTCCCTTGGTGAAGAAGTAAGGCCATCCCGATGCCGGAGATCTTTGGCGTTCCTCTGGTCGCGCTACTGGGCCAGCTCATGTTAGGGCTGGTGAACGGCTGTTTCTATGCGCTGCTCAGCCTGGGACTCTCGATCATCTTCGGCATGCTGAATATCATCAACTTCGCGCATGGCGCACTATACATGACGGGCGCGGTGTTTGCCTGGATTGCGCTGGACCAATTCGGTCTCGGCTATTGGTGGGCGCTGCTGCTGGCGCCGCTCACGGTGGCGCTGCTGGGGGTTTTGATCGAGCGGGGACTGCTGCGGTGGTTGTACGCGCTGGATCCGCTTTATGGTTTGCTGCTTACGTTTGGATTGGCCTTGGTGCTGGAAGGTCTGTTCCGCTATCGCTATGGCGTCTCGGGGTTGCCGTATGCGCAACCGGCGGCCTTTGACGGGGCCTTCAATTTGGGGTTTATGTTTCTTCCCAAGTATCGCGGCTGGGTCGTGGTTGCGTCCTTGCTGGTGTGCTTCGGAACCTGGGCCCTCATCGAGTGGACGCAACTGGGGGCGTATTTGCGTGCGGCTACCGAAAATCCACGCTTGGTGCAGGCGTTCGGTATTAACGTGCCGGCCATGGTCAGCATCACTTTCGCGGTAGGCGCCGGCTTGGCCGGTTTGGCCGGGGTGCTGGCCGCTCCGCAGACGCAAGTCAGTCCCCTGATGGGAACCAATTTGATCATCGTGGTTTTCGCGGTCGTGGTCATCGGCGGCATGGGTTCGATTCTGGGGTCGATCCTAACCGGACTGGGACTGGGCTTGATTGAAGGCCTTACCAAGGTCTTCTATTCGCAAGCATCGAATACGGTGGTCTTCGTGATCATGGCGCTGGTGCTGTTGATGAAGCCAGCGGGGCTGTTCGGCCGGGAGCGGTGACAAATGAAACTGCGCGTGCTCGGATACGGCGTTCTGCTGCTGCTGGGAGTGCTCGCGCCCTTCGCGGTCTACCCCGTATTGCTGATGAAGGCTCTGTGCGGAGCGCTTTTCGCTTGTGCCTTCAATCTGCTGCTGGGATATACCGGGCTCCTCTCGTTCGGCCATGCCGCCTTTTTCGGCGCCGGAGCCTACGCCACCGGGTATCTGGTGAAAGCCCATGGACTATCGCCGGGGTTGGGAATTCTGGCAGGCACGGCGGCGGCACTAGTACTGGGCCTCATCTTCGGAGGCATTTCCATCCGGCGACAGGGAATCTACTTTGCCATGATCACGCTGGCGCTGGCCCAATTGATGTATTTCGTATTTCTGGAAACCTCGTTCACCGGCGGGGAAGACGGGATCCAGGGGATTCCGCGTGGACGCTTGCTGTGGTGGATCAATCTGGAAAATGATCGGACGCTGTACTACGTGGTTTTCGCCATTTTCGTGTTCAGCTTCTGGCTGATCTATCGCATCATTCACTCTCCTTTTGGGCAGGTGCTCAAGGCCATCCGCGAGAATGAGATGCGGGCGATTTCGCTGGGTTATGACGTCAATCGATATAAGTTGCTGGCCTTCGTCTTATCAGCCGGCTTGTCCGGGCTGGCCGGCGCCACCAATTCGATCGTCTTCACTTTTGTCACCTTATCGGATGCCGAGTGGCATGCCTCCGGCGATGTGGTGTTGATGACCCTGCTGGGCGGACTGGGGACAATCTTTGGCCCGGTGGTAGGCGCCTTTACCATTATCGGCTTACAGAATCAGTTGGCCGAGCGGGGCGGTTCCCTGGTTACGGTGATCATGGGAACGATCTTTATCTTGTGCGTGCTGCTGTTTCGGCGGGGCATTGTCGGAGAGGTCGCCGCGCTCTATCGCCGGGTCGTGGGAATTCGGGCGGGGTAGAGAGCACCACGGAGAAATTTTAAATTTGGTAATTTCAAATTTGTAATTTGCGAGGCCCCACCCGAAGCAAGCGCGACCTGCCTTTCAATTTGAAATTACAAATTACCAAATTAAAAATTGTGGGAGGTTTTATGTCGCATAGCCGAGTTGCCGTCGTTACCGGTTCCACCAGTGGCATAGGCTTGGGCATTGCCCGGACACTGGCCGCCCATCACTATTCCGTGATGATGAGCGGCTTGGGAGATCCTGGCGAAATCGAAAAGCTGCGTGCGGACTTGGCCAAGAGCTCGGGAGTCAAGGTGCTGTATAACGGCGCCGATCTTTCGCAGGGGGAAGCTTGTACCGCACTGATTCGCGATGCGGAAAAGCGTCTGGGCCGGATCGACGTGTTGGTGAATAATGCCGGGATTCAGCACGTTGCCCCCATCGAAGACTTTCCAGAAAATCGCTGGGACGCTATCCTGGCAGTCAATCTCTCGTCATCCTTCCACACGATTCGCGCCGCGCTGCCGGGAATGAAGACGCGTGATTGGGGCCGGTTGATCAATATTGCCTCCGCGCACGGATTGGTCGCCTCGCCCAACAAAATCGCCTATGTGGCGGCCAAGCACGGCTTAGTGGGCTTGACCAAAGTGGTCGCCCTGGAGACGGCTAAGACAGGTATCACTTGCAATGCCATTTGTCCCGGGTGGGTGCTGACCCCTTTGGTGCAACAGCAGATCGAAGCCTGGTCCAAGACGCAGGCGATCAGCCTGACGGAGGCGGAGCACGAACTTCTCGCGGAAAAACAGCCCAGTGAGCGCTTTACCACCATCGAACAAATCGGCGAGTTGGTGGTGTTCCTGTGCAGCGAAGCCGCCGCCAACCTGACCGGAGCCGCCTTGCCCATCGATGGCGGGTGGACAGCGCAGTAGGAGCAATAAGCAATAAGCAGCAAGCAATTAGCCAAACATCAGCGCGACCAGTGCTGGCTTGTTGCTTATTGCTTGCTGCTTGTTGCTTGTTGCTTGTTATTTCCTCCCGTGCAACTTAATCGATGCCAGCGCCTCGGAAGCTTGGCGAATCACGGTATCGGGGTTCTTCAACGAGGTTATGGAAACGGTGGAGCCGCAGCAGGAACTTCCCGTGGGGCTACAGAATCCTTCCGGGGCCAATACCTGTATGAGGTCGGGGCCGTGGGCGATGCGTGGGATGCTGAGATCGCTCAGGCCAGCGGCGAGGGCGATGCTCAGGTATTCGGTCAATAGACTGGCGCCGGCAATACAACCGACATAGGCGGTAACGTCGCGGGCCACTTCCGGCGGGAGAGGCTTAAGTAAGACGATGTCGCTGACGGCAAATCGGCCGCCCGGCTTCAGCACGCGCGCGATTTCTCGAAAAACCGCCGGCTTGTCGGCGGAAAGATTGATGACGCAATTACTGATCACATAGTCCACCGTACCGCTTTCCACCGGCAGATTCTCGATGAAGCCCTTGCGGAACTCGACATTGCCGGCGCCGCGTTTCGTGGCGTTTTGCCGGCCCAGGGTGAGCATATCGTCGGTCATGTCCACGCCAATGACATGGCCGGTCGAGCCGACACGATTCCAGGCAAGGAAAGCATCGAAGCCCGCCCCCGAGCCCAGATCCAATACCGTCATACCCGGAGCCAGTTCCGTGAGCGCCAGTGGGTTGCCGCAGCCCAGTCCGAGGTTGGCGTCACCGGCCAGAGCCAGTTCCTCCTCGCTATAGCCGATAGACTTAGCGACCTGTTCCACGGGAGCGCCACACGCGGAAGCTTCGCCGCGAGCGACTGAGGCATAGTGTTCTTCCACGGCGGCGGTAATTGTCTCGTTTTTCATTCTGCTTTGTCCTTTCGGGGCAGGGTAGCGACCGGTGTATTCAGGCCGCAACACCCGGCGGATTGTATGGCGTCGTTGAGCAGGCAGAGAGCCGCCAGAACCTGGCTGCGCTGCTTTTCGGGAATCGAGTTCATGATCTGCCGCGTCCGCTGGCGCATGAGTTCGTCAAGCGCCTGGCGCATGCGGCGGCCTTCGGCGGTGATGCGAACCATGCCGGCCCGTCCATCGGATTGCGCCCCACGCACCCGGGCCACCAGTCCCCACGCTTCCAGCTTTTCCAGGACGCGAGTCATGGCGCTGGGACTGATGCCGGAGAGGGCTGCGAGATCGGAGAGCCGCGCGCCTTCCTGGGCGACCAGGGTACGAAGAATCGCGGTTTGGCGCTGGCTGAGCCCTTCGCAGCAGACTTCATCGGGGCCAACTTGGCCGAGAATGCGGGCCATGCGTTCCAGCTCGTCCCACCATCGCTGTACGGGTGCGGCCTGGCCGGAGGTCTTCACCAAAGGAGCATAGCAAAATATAGTTGCATGCGTCAAGCAAAGATAAGCGCTTTCCAAAGAGCGACGCAGCGCGGGCTGCCGGTCTTTCCGATCTCGCCGGTCGGGGCAATTTGCCGTCCGCCTCGGATCGACCGCGGCTGCACCGAACATCGCTGGTCGGCGGCAAAAACTCAGCGCTGCGTGATCGCCCCTTTTTCCGCTTGCATCGCCTGCAGGTGCATTTGCGCCAGTCGATACGAAGAGCTGGGAATCGTCAGGGCGTATTTGGGTTTTGCGACCCGGCTGTAGTCGGCCACAGCAATGGCGCGCTCGCCATACTGTTCGGCGATACGGCCAAAGGCATACCAATAGTTATCGTCGGGTTCATCAAGATCCAGGGCGTCCATCGCTTGCACCAAAACCTCGCGGCTCTCCTTGGTCTTTCCGACTTCGGCGTAAACGCAGCCCAACGTATGCAGAACGTTAGGGCTCTTGTCGCTCAATTGGGCCGCTCTGATGGCGGTCTCCAAGTCGGCGGCTCCGGTCTTTCCGGTAAACAGAGCGTTCCAGGCGGAGCCGTTCAAATCTTGCGGCTCGGCTTGTCCATTGTCGATGATCTTCAACCATGCAGCCCGGGCCTTCCCGTAATCTCCTTGTTGCTGCGCGTTCTGGGCCAATTCGCGCAGCGCCAACAGATCTGCGGAAATGGTCTTCAGCCTTTGCTCCGCGAGGGCATTGGCCTCGTCAAAGCGGCCGAGAGCCCGCAGGTCAAACGACTCTCCGGAAAACAACGTGTCCGATTCCGGGTATAGGGTGGCGAGATTGGTGAATGCGGGAAGGATCTTTGCGTAATCATCTGTCGAGAAATAGCACGCAATCAGGGCGATCTCGATATAGCCCTTCTGTATCTCGCTCGTCGCGGACTTGGCCGCCGACTCCAGAATGGGAGTGGCGACAGGAGCCGTTATTTTGTTTTGCGCAAGCAACGAGGCGGCAGCGATCCGGATTGTCGCGGCATCAGCCAGTTTCCCTTTTGTCCAAAGACGAGGGAATGCGGAACCGGCAAGGGGATCATCGCCGCTGGCAACATGCGTGTCCTCACGCAACCAGTCCAAGAGCACTCGCGCGCCGGCCAGATCGTTCGCCTCGACGCGATCAAGCACCTCCAGCGCAACGGCCGAACGATGTTGCGACGTGCCGAGAATCTTATAATGCCCCTCTTCCTTGACGATGTAACGCACACTCTTATAGCTGGCGCTAGGCCAGAGCGTGACCTTGTATCCCGTAGCATCGTTGCCTTGAACCTTGGGTTGCGCGCGGGCTAGGGAGAGATCAAGGCCAACCTCGGCGAATTTATCGTTGCGAGCCTTCTGGCTGATCGTACTTTTGGCATCCGCGATCAACTCCGCCAAGGCTTCCGTGGTCGCCAAAATCCTGGAGCCGTTGCGACTGGTGACGGAGTGCAATTGGTCGATCGTGAGGCCAGGGTCGGAAACCAGGACTTCAAAGCGCAACGCGATTCCCGCGGGATCGTCGGAAAACTTAATTTGCTCGAACGGCACAATCTTGCGGTACAAGGAAACGAAAGCGGCGGTGGTAGCGGCGCCGTCGCCCGACTCGCCGGCTTCATCGAGGTCCGCGCCTAGGGAATATCTACGCAGATTGATCAGTAGGTCTCCAGCATGTTTGGCGACCTGTTTGAACTCTTCGTCTTGCCCGGTGCGTTTCCGGGCCTCGGTAAGAGCCGCCGCGGACCCGTTAAGTGCGGCTTCGCAGGCGACGAGCAGAGAGACGGGCGGGGGATTGACTGCCTCGGCGCTTTTCTGTGCCTCGGCGAACTGCCCATCGTAGAAGAGAGCGAACGGAATGTTGTTTCGCATTTCGAACTCATTGATTTCCACGGTGGTAAGTTTACGGTACTCGACCAAAGCGTCTTTGAGGCGCGAGCCGGGGCCGTAGCGTAGCCCCCAACGGTTGTATTCAAGCAGAACCGCGAGGTTGGCAATATTGGCCTTGTCGCCGGGATCAAGGGCGATGGCGGCGCGGTAGGCGGCTTCGGCCCCCGCGTAGTCGCTGCCAGGTCGAAGTTTGCGGCCGACCGAATCGTACTCTAGAATCTCGGCGAGCGTCTTTTCCGCTAAGGCTGAATTAGACTCGAGTTTGACCGCGGTTCGGGCCTCGGCGCGAGCCGCCTCTCCCAGACCAGCGACCAGAAAAGCCTGCGCCAATTGGAGGTGATGAACCGCTTCCTGGGGGTGAAGGGCGATGAGATCGCGATAGGATTTCAAGGCTTCTCGAACCTGGCCCTGGGCCAGCAGTGCCTGGCCGATTGGTTCGAAGTAGATCAAAATCGGCGCGGCGTCTAGGAGCTGCACCAGCTTATCGCGGAGTTCCTTGCCCTCAGCCACACTCATCCTTCGCTTCACGGTGTCGAAGCGAATCGTGGCCTGAACCGTGCCGTCCTTTCCCGTAGCGAACTGCTCGGTAAGTTTCGCGGGGCCAAGAGAAAGGGCTACGTTTTGCGGGAGGGGTTTGGGACGGAAGCCCAAAGGCGGGGTGATCGCATAACGCCACTCGGTTACGAAGGCTTGAGGCAACTGGTAATCTGCGGTGCGGGCCTTCTTCGGAGTTTGGCCGGAGTCCTTATCGACTTTCTTGTCTTCCTCCTGGTCCCGCTGGCGCAATTCTGCGGGGAGACGGCTGAATATACTCTCCAGTCGAATGGCGGCGGCAGCGTTATCGAGGTCGGTACCGCCGCGTTTGGCACGGTCACTTTCCAACACCAATTCGAATGGCCGCGATAGGTCGTGCGGATCAGAGCGATCCATGCGATCCAATTTCTCGGCCAAATACTGTGTCTTCATATAATCGGTCAGCCCGTCTCTGACCTTTTTGCTTTCTTTATCGGTATAGAAGCGCCGGTACGACGATTCCGTGCTTCCCTGCGGCAGCGAGGTTTCAATGATGCGCGCCGGGCCGTTCTCGGCCAGAATAATCTCGCGTTTTTCCACGACGGTGTTCTCGCCGGAGGATGCTACTGGAGTCAAGGTCAAGGATGTGCTGTCGCGCCGCGCAATAAGGGCGAGGCGTCCCTGATCGCCATCGGGCAATTCACCAAGCCGGGCATAATCGTCGGTGGCATCAATCCATAGATCAGGCGAGCCCGGAACGAAAACGATAGCGTGATCGAAGGCTCCAAGGCCAGGAAGATCCACGTGGACGTCTGCCCGGCTTCCGACATTGAGAAGTGCGAGATAAGCAGGAATATTGGCGGTGCGCAGCATGGCGACCAATAATGACGCTTTGTCTTTGCAGTCGCCGTATTTTCGGTTCAGGGTTTCGTTCGGCGGACGGGGAATAACGGCGGCTTCGCCGAATTCAACCCCTGTAAAACGAACCTCGCGATCCAGATATTGCAGAATGGCGGAGATTTTCTGATCGCGGGATGCGTGGGCTGCAACGGTCTGACTGACCAGCGACTTCAGGTCGGAGGTGGCTAGCTGCTGATCGACGATTCGGGCGTAGCTCTCGGCCAAGTGTTGCCAGGAGACTCCAGTCGAGTAGGCCACACTGGCATAGGCAGGAAAATCGCTGGGTAAGTCGGGGTCCAGATCCTCAACGGCGTCGGTGTGGCCATTCTCGAAAACGATACGTAGACGACCATCAGCCTCAGTGCGCAGGGGGTTAAGATTGGGCAGTAAACGGAGGTCGTAGCGAAGGGGGAGTGCGGAAGGGGCATCCAGAATCAGGCGCGTGTGCTCGATGGGCACGGACCAGGTGAAGAAGAACCTATCGACCGTGCCGCCGCCCAAGAATGGGGCGCTTTCCTTGGAGACTAGTTCTTCTTCCACGAGCGCGCCGGGAGCGATCGCCGGCAGCGGTGCGCGGAGAACGCGGCGATCGTCGAACATGTTATCTTCTTCCACTTTGCCAGGCGCGTCGGTAATCGTGTTGGTATCCAGCGTATGGACCACCAGATCCGGCGTAATCACGCGGGCGCGCAACACTGGCCGCTCTTCGTGCCAGGGTTCCCACCCGGCGGTGATGCTTGACCAGTCGGCGACGCCCTTCTGCGTGAGCACCTTGTACAAGTAATATCGGGTTCGAACGGTCTTCCCCTCAAGGTCAAAAGACACGCGCTCCTGATCCTCCAGGAAGATCACGTCCGCGCCGGACGGCGCCGCAATTTGTGACGCCGTCAGGTACAAGGCTGCGGCATCCATCGAAGAATAGTTACCATCCGCCGACGAGCCGCCTGCCGCAAAACCTAAAACCGGCAAGACGCATACCAGCAAAAGCTCAACTGCGAGGCGCAAGACAGATCGCTTTCCGAAAGGGAACAAAGTGGCTCTCCATGAGCAGCAAAAGATGAGTGACCCAAGATAACCCGGAAAACGCGGAGCTGCAAGAACGGAACTGCCGACGGCCGCTTGTCCGACGGCCGACCAGTAATAAACAACAAGGAATAAGTAGCAAGAACTGGCTGTGACCGAGGCTATCCTAGCTGACTGTGCCCATTCCGAAGCAAGGGCCTCAAACCTAGACCACCGGTCGTAACGAATAAACGACAGTTCTACATCGACTCCGGTTGCGGGATCGCCGGCAAAGCATCGGGGGCGAAGGGGGATAGGGAGGGGGCATGGCGGCGGATGACTTCGCACAATTTTTTGCGGCTAACGGGTTTAGACACGTAATCGTCCATCCCCGCTTCCAGACAGCGTTCCCGGTCGCCCTTCATCGCATGCGCCGTCATGGCGATAATCGGGATGTGGGAACTGGACTTCGACTCGTGCAACCGAATGCGGCGAGTGGCTTCCAGCCCGTCCATTTCCGGCATCTGCACATCCATGAAGATCAAATCGAATTTGTCCTGCCATTTGGCTAACGCCTCAACTCCATCCATGGCAATGCTTACGTGATGGCCGAGCTTTTCCAGAATGGCCAGCGCCAGTTTCTGGTTGATCAAGTTATCTTCCACGACCAGAATGCGCAACGCCGGCTCGCTGCCCTCTTCTGCCAGCGGATGGCCCGCGTTGGATGGCGGTGGGGACAATAGCTCGTTGGCCGGAGGCACCTTTGCCCTCGGCTTTCTCTGCAGTTCGGCCGGCGGCAGTTCCACGGTGAAATAGAAAGTCGAGCCGACTCCGACCTCGCTATGGACCCCGATGGTTCCGCCCATCAAACGGACAATCCGCGAGGAGATCGCCAACCCCAGTCCCGTGCCGCCATATTGGCGGGTGGTGGAGCTGTCGGCTTGTTCAAAGGCGTGGAAGATATGTTCTTGTTGCTCGAGGGGAATGCCGATGCCCGTATCGCGTATGGAGAAGCGGACGCGCCGGAGTTTGGCGTCATCGTTCTCCGAGGCCAGGCAAACGACAATTTCTCCTTCGCTGGTAAATTTGATGGCGTTGCCGATCAGATTCAGAATGACCTGGCGCAGGCGCAACGGATCGCTCATGACCGTCGCGGGAAGATCGGGAGCAAATTCCAGTTTCAGGGTCACACCCTTTTGCTGGGCGGGGACCACCATGCTGCGGACGGCGTCGCTGACCAGTTCCTCCAAGTGGAAGGCGATGGGATTGAGCGCGAACTTACCGGCTTCGATTTTGGAATAGTCGAGGATGTCGTTCAAGATTCCCAGCAAACTTTGCGCCGAGGATTCCACCATGCCCAGGTAGTCGCGTTGCTCGGAATTCAATCCGCTGGAGAGCGCCAGTTCGGTCATGCCAATGATGCCATTCATGGGAGTGCGAATTTCATGGCTCATGTTGGCCAGAAATTCGCTCTTGGCGCGGTTGGCTTGTTCCGCCATGCGTTGGGCGGCCTCGGCCGCGTGCTTGGCGGTCAACAGAGCCTCTTCGGCCTGACGATGGCCGGCCACCTCATGTTGTAACTCGGCGGTCCGGGTGTTGACCAAGGCCACCAAGGCGCGATCCTGGGCTCGCCGCCGCATCAGATATACGAAGTAAGCGCCAAAGATCAAAGTAAGAAAGAGAGCGGAGCAGCCGGCCTGAAACCAGCCGGCTTGATAGAGTTCCGGGCGCAAATCGAGCCAGACGGCGGAACTGTCGTCCTGCGAAGGCTCCCCTCCCTGCACCTCGACGCGGAAGCGGTATCGACCCGGCGGGATATTCGTATAGTAAGCCACCCGCCGCGAACCGGCTTGCACCCAGTCCTTATCGAAGCCTTCCAGCTTATAGCGGAACCTGAGTCTTTCCGGGGAGGTCAGGGCAATGGCGGTATAGTGAAACTCCAATTCTCCATGGCCCGGAGGCACCACGACACCAGAGGCGGAAAGGGGCAGCAAACGGCGGTCGCCCAAGACTTGTTCGACAATCGCCTGCTTGCTGCCCAGATTTTCCGGTACGTGCCGGGGATCCAGAATCGCCATACCGCCGGCCGTGGGAAAGTACAGCTTGCCATCCCGGGTACGCCAGATGGCCGGTTGCACTTGGCCGCTGACAATCTCGCTCGGCAACCCATCGGCGACGCCATATGCGATGGAATCGAGGCTGTGGATACGGCCTTGGGCGTAGGCGTTCAATTGTGCCTTGCTGACGCGGAATACTCCCGTTTGCGAACTGAGCCACAGGTTGTGAGCGTCATCTTCTGCAATTGCGCTGACACAGTCGCGGTAGAGGCCGTTTTCCTGCGTATAGACGGTAATTCTTCCGTCCTGCAGCCGGTCCAATCCGGCATCGCGGGTGCCGATCCATAGGACTCTATCGCTGTCCTCGTAGAGGTAACGGATGAAGTTGCTCGATAGTCCTTCTTTGCGGGTGATGCTGGTGAACTTCCCGTCCTTGTAGTGGGAGACGCCGCCATTGGTCGCGATCCATAGCGCGCCGTCGTGGGCCTCAATGATTTGCCACACCGAGGAACCGGCCAATCCATCGCGAACACTGAAGTTGGTGAATTTGCCATCGCGGAATCGGCTCAATCCATCATCCGTGCTGATCCACAGCGTGCCGTCCCGCGTCCGCATAATTGCCTTGGAGTTGTCGTTGGGCAATCCATCCTTGGTGGTATAAACCTTCACCTTGCCATTTTTGAGTAGATGGTTAACCCCTTTGGCGTTGGTCCCGATCCAAAGGGTATTGTCCCAGTCGACAAAGAGTCCGCGGATCGCGTTACTGGATAATCCATCGCGGGTGGTATAGATCTTAAGCTGACCGGCATGCAAACGCGCCAGCCCGCTGGTCTGATGGCCGAACCAGAGGTCGCCGTTGTGATCTTGCATGACTGCCCGGAAGAAGCCGGGCAGCGGCTGGTTCACCGAATCCAGGGCGCGAAAGGGAATATCGCGAAGCTGGTTGATGCCATTGTTTAACGTACTGATCCAGAAAGTTCCCTCTCGATCTTCGAGCAGGGAGGCAATTTCATCGGAGGAAAGTCCGTCTTTTCTCGTGAAACTGTCAACTTGTCCGTCCGGGCTGATTCGGCGGACTCCCGCCTGAACGGTTCCGGCCCAGAGGTATCCTTCGCGGTCTTTATATAAAGTCTTAATCGGCTCGGTCGCTAAGCCGCCATTGAGGGTGTAAGGCGCGAAGCGGCCGTCGCGATAGGTCAGCAGTCCATCTTGGCTGCCAATTAACAACTGGTCGCCGTCCGCCAGGAGCGAGTTAATGGAATCGCTGGCGCCGGGGCCGCCAACAGCGATGGCGTGGCCGTCCCGCAACAAGAAAAGGCCTCGGCCATAGGTGGCGATCCAAAGCCGGTGCCGCGAATCTTCGGCGACGGCCTCGACCCGATTGGAAGTGAGTCCATCCTGGGCCGTGACTTGCGAGACTTGGCCCTCGCGATACCGGAACAGGCCGGCTTCGCTGGCGATCCACACGGTTCCTTCATGATCCTGATAAATGGCGCGCACGAGAGAGGCTTCGGCCGACTTGGGCAGCAGCGAGATCGCTTGCACCTTGCCGCCATGGGCGTAAATGACTCGAGTATCGTTGGTGCCCAGCCAGATTCCGCCGTCGCGATCCTCCAGCAAGGCCCGCACGGCGCTCAGTCGCAGCCCCGGGGTGTGCGTAATCTCCACGGGCGTAAACTGTGCGCCATCAAAACGGGTCACGCCATCTTCGGTTCCGATCCACAAATAGCCGTCCCGCGTCTCCATCATGCACTTGACGGAGTTCTGCGGCAACCCCGACTGGGTGACCCAGGTGCGCAGGCCATATTCGGAGAGCGGCCGGCCTGGCTCCAAGGCGAAGGTTCGCCCCGCGCTGAATAAAAAAACGCAGCAGGCACAAACGATCGCCATCCAGGGAAAATGTTTCATCGCGGCATTCTAACTACCGAGCGGGCATCTCCATCTAAATATCATCGACAGAATAACCCCCTGCATTAAGGATTAAGATTTTGTAATGATCCAGGGGATTTTCCTGCGGCGGTGGGGAGACATGCGCTGGGGAGGCGGTCCTGATTGACCTTGTAATCGGTGTAGCGGATGGTGAGGGTTGCCACTCCTCCCAGCCGGACATCCGTCGTGGACTGGTTTTCCGCCGGCAACCAGAAATCGCCGACTTTCGCATACTCGTGGTGGATTTGGGTCTTGCTAATCCAGAAGGAGGGACGCTTCGCCGGCTCCGCTTCGATTTTGACAACGGCGAAATCATGGGCGTCGATCCAAGCTTTTCCCCGATAGAGAAACTTATTGTCCGCCTTCGGAATCGTTCGCAAAATATATGTGGGGCGATTCCGCACGACCTCTTGTCCGGCCCATTCGAAGTCGTAGTTCTGTTGGTTCAGCGCGGTGCGGGCCCGCTGTTCTTCCGTGCTGGCCTCCTGTTCGCTTTCCAAAAGGCGGCGGAGCACGCGCTTGATGATGAAGGCGGAGCCGGATTGGGAGACGACGGTAAACTCTTTTCGGTTGGGAGCTTCGAAGCAAGCGTTTACGACGATTTCGGCTTGGCGGTTACTGGGAAAACCCGCATAGATGAGGCGATAATCGCGGGTGCCTGTATATCCCTTAAGCGCCTCCGCGCGCAACTGGTTATGCAGAGTCATCTGGGCAACGATCTGGTTTACTGAGGGCGGCGCAGCCGCGGGCCTGTACTCCTGGGCGGCGGCGGAAGCGAACGGGCAGCTCAGAAACAAAATACAACTGAGGATACGGCTGAGATTGGTCGACGTCATGGGGATTCTTGTGGGTGGCGCCTGAGTTCGTGCTGGTCTCAATGCGGCAAACTTCTTTTATATTTTAACCTTTTTTGCGAGTTATGGCGCCATCCGCCCTATTCGATTTCTGTCCCGGCCAGCCATTCCCGCGTCGAGCGCCACGCCCAGGTCGGAGGTTCGAGCAGGAAACTCATGGCGAGTGGGGGAAGGGTTTTCAGGTCAGACCAGAAGCCGCTGCCCTCGCCTCCCACCAGGAGTGTGCCGCGACGCATGGCGTACCAATCGAAAATCGCTCCGAAGCTCGAAACCAGCAACGATACGATCATGCCAACCACCAGATTGGGCGTATGCATGGCCACATGCAAAATGCCGTCGAGCACCAGGGTGATCAAGGGAAAACCGGTCAACATCAGCAGCAGTGCCAGCCATGTGGGCTGCGCCTTGCAAAGTGCTTGGGTAATGGCGGCAAAGAAGCCGGTACTGCCGGCGCGAAACGCCGCTTCCACCAGCATGGCCAGCGAAGCCCGGCGCCAGCCGTGGCCGAGGGTAATCAGCAGAAAGATCGGCGCCCGGGTAGCCGCGCTCAACACCGCCGCTTTCCAGTTCCAGCGCAGAATAAACGTATCGTACGGGCGGGCGAGCAGCTTCCATAGCACGCTCCCGACGGAGCGGCCGGCGGCGTTACCGGAGATGGATTCAGGAACCAAGTTCACGTTGCCTCAACTCTGCGCTCAAAAATAGCGCGAAACACTGGAAATCAAAAAAACCGCGGCCACCAGAACCGTAAGGCCACCGGTCATGGTCATCATGGTGCGGAGCGAGGCGGCGTGCCATTCCCCCGCTACCATGCCGATTCCGGCTGTCCCCAGCACAATCAGGGACATATAAACCGGCCAGCCCAGCACCGTTCCCCAAGGACCCATTTGCCGGACCGCCGTGCCGTAGAGCAGCGCGCTTCCCAGCCAGAGTGCCGCCATCAGCATGCCGCCCAGCCAGTACGCAGTGGCGCCGCGCTGAACAAAATGACCGAAGGTTCGTCGGCGAACCAGGCGGAAAACGCAATACCCAACATTGGCCATGGCGCCCGCTGCCAAAAAAGGCGTCCATGCGGCAAGTTGCGCAAACGCCGGTGGGCATCCCGCCGCCACGGCCCTCTCTATTAATACTCGGCCAAAAGTCATCAAGAGATTAAACAATCCGGCGCCAAATCCGGCGGCGACCGCACAACCGATGCCTTGCCCGGTGGCCTGCTTGCCGAATTCGCGATTCTGGCCGGCTCGTGCGCACAAGATTACTCCAGACACGGCCAAGGCAATGCCCGTGGTCAGGGCCACAACGGGCATCGTTGTAAGCCGTTGCCCGTTGACCCAGACCAGTGGAAGCAGCGTGCCCACAGCGAGGGAAATACCCAGCATGATTGCCGTCGCCAACGAAATCCCTATGGCTTCCAAGGCGATTCCAAACAATACCTGGCCCACTCCCCAAAGAGTGCCAATCAAAACCAGTTGAAAAACCGGAACCCTGGTTGAGACATAAAGAGCAACCAGACCGGAAATGGCGGAACCGCTAAGAACAATCGGAAAGGCCAGCAGGGCAAATAGGGACCAAACCAGCCACACGTTCTCCCAAGCCCACTTGCGCATGAACTTCATGGGCAGCGCAAAGCTGGCGTTGATAGCGCCGGCGGCGATCAACGCTGGAAATGGAGAAACGGGCAGCATCGGCAAGTTCAAATTTGCACCAGCCCGGGCGCGCAGCGCATCACGCTTTGGGGTTCGTCCAGCATTTGGTTGTAACTCCGGTAGACTTGCCCGAAAACCGCGTCCCAGGATGATGCTGACGCGTGTTGACGCGCGGCGAATCTCATTTCGGCGAGACGGTCGGGATTGGAAAGCAAGCTGGAAACCGAGTCCACAAACTCGGAATCGTTTGCGGCGATCAAGCCATCCTGGCCATGGCGGACGATAAACTTCGGGCCCCCCGCGTTGGTTACCACCGCGGGTACGCCGGAGGCCATGGCCTCCAGTACGACATTGCCGAAGGTGTCGGTGCGCGAGGGAAAGGCGAATACATCCATGTTGGCGTACGCCCGAGCCAGAGCCTCCCCTTGCAGCACACCGGCGAATTCTGCCCGGCGCAGGTTGGTCTTTAGCCATGATTCTTCGGCGCCTTGGCCCACCAGCAGCATACGGAAGTTCTGGTGCCCACGGGCCAGCAGAGACTGTTCCAGTTCCGCCAGGAAGCGGATGTTCTTCTCGGTGGTAAAGCGGCCGACGTACCCGATGGTGAGCGCCGCCGTATGGACGTCACGACGCTCCGGGCGGAACAGATTCGTATCCACACCCCGTGACATGAGATGGCAGGGTTTGTTGGTGGCCTTGGCGAGTTGTTCCACCAATTCAGGATTCGGCGCAAATAGCAGGCGCGCAATCTGATAGAAACGCGCGGTCAGGCGGAAGGTCAGAGTCCGAATGCGGTTCCCGAACGCTTTTCTTGCGGGTCCGGGAAGCGGCGCGGTCCAGCTTAGAAACCTTTGCTCCGCGTACTCGTCGACATTGGTATGCCAGGAAGCCACCAGAGGAATCCGCAAGCGATGAGCGACCAGAGCGCCGGTTTGGCCTAGTTCGCTGGGTCCGGTGATATGCAGCACGTCCGGCTTAAAGGCGCGGACGGCAGCCTCGATGGTCCGATAATAGCGCCAGAAAAGAAGATCAAATTCATGTTTCTCGTCGAGTGCGAATTTTGGCCAGCGGCGCTGAAACTCGTACCGGCAAGTGGGCCCGTCGGTCTGGATATAGTGACCGAAGCCGCCATGCACATTGAGGAACGGCAGATCGCGCCGTTGGGCGAATTCCTCAAACCGGTGGCAGGTATTGGCGACGCCATCAATTTCGTTGTACGAGCAAGCAAAAAGCGCAACCCTGGGAAGCCGTGTCATCATAAGGTCTCGCGGCTCCACTTCAGACGGAGTTGCTGCTGTGGGCGTTTGAAGGCTTGGGCGACGCGCTGCATGGCCACGCTTTCGAATAATCGAAAAACCGATAAAACGGCGTTGATATAGGCGGGGGATTTTGCCCAGAAGGCGGAAAGCGGTCGTTCGATGCCCTCGCTGTCGGGATGATAGACCCGGTCCTCCCAATGAGCTCCGAGAGGGCTCCCCGGATAGGTGCGCACCGCATCGTTAATCACTTGAATAAACCGAAGCGCTAACGGCTCCGCATATTGCGGCATAAACAGCACGTGGCTCCGGCCATGGCGCACTTCGTCGACGAACTCATCAAAGGTCGCGGCGTTGGTAAGGTTTACACAACCGTTGGGCTCGTATCCGTGACGATCGCCGCCCGAGATGACCGGTTGATTCCATCCGGCGGCCAAGTCTACGGTTCTCTGGTTTTCCTCCCAGCCGCGCAGCCCGCCTACTTCAAACGCATGAATATATTGGCCGAAAACCGCCAGAAAGCTGGACACGGCGCGCTTGTGGTGCCGTTCTCCGACGCGGCAAAGATCCCACATGGGATGATTCAGCACGATCAGCACCTCGCAGCTGCGATGCAGTTCCAATAACAGCTCGCGTAAGGTCGTGTCGTCGGGCTGGGCGGTATAGGCGTTAAGCCTCTTGACCATGGCCGCCGCGGATTTCGGCGGAAGATTGTGTATTCCCAGATGCAGCTCGGTGCCGTGGTGCGGCACGCTCCACTCCAGCGAGATGGGAATTTGCGCGGATTCCGGGAGCATTCTCAGCAACAGGGGAGCCTCGATGCTGTCGTGATCGGTGAGGGAAACCAGGCTTGCCAGGTGTAGTTTCTCCTCGATCTGTTGGGACTCGAGTTCGAACGCGGTACGGGCTGAGAGGGGAGGAACCCAGTAGCTGCTGAGAAAGTCCACGCGGATGCCGCCCTTTTGTTGAGCTCGTCGTTCTTCCCGCGCCAGCGCCCAGCGCAAAGGCCCAATGTCCTTGGCGTAGTCGCTGATAAAGTACAAGCTTTCCTTGGACTGGTTGGTATGCCCGTGCAAGGAAACGGCGGTCTTATACTTCATGGGGGCCCCCGGCTCCTTCCATAAGTAGGAAACGCTTCTCTCCACGCGCCCTCCTGAATTGGGTAACTGTTTTGTAATATGCAGGAGGAATGATGAAACAGAGATGAATTGGAGGTTGCGCTACGGTTAATCTTGTGGTCCTCAAGAAAGTTACTACGATATCTGGCACTCCTTGAGCGGATCAGTCGCCTGCCAGGAGCCCGGAGTCGGGCTTTCGCGGGTTGGAGTAGCCCGTATCCGCGGCATGACCCTCTAGAGCCTTCTGCCGAGAGGGCGATTCGTGCGACCCCAGGCTGTCCTCTGGGGGAACGTAATGGAGTTCGCTGGCAGACGGTAATCCCGCGATGGTCAGTACGGAATGTTTAGGCCGACGTGGCCAGACTCGTGATCCGGCGGTGAACATACGGGCCCGGTGATCCCAGCTGAAATGGCGCAGGTAGCGGCTTACGATCTCCGGCATCATATTTCGCGCCGCCGCCGAATAGTTCTGCTGAGCCATTTGGCGCTGGCGCCCGGGATCTTGCAGCAGCGCGATGATTGTCGAAGCCAGTTCCGCGCCGTCACCCACCCGGTAGAAGGCCATCGCGATTCCTTCTTCAGTGGCCATCTCGCGAAAATCGGGTATATCGGCGCACACGATGGGCAATCCGAATTGGCATGCCTGGTGGGCCACTCCGCTGGATCCGGTGGCCGAAATATAGGGCATTACCATCATGCTGGCGCTCGCCAGCAATTCCGGTATCTGATCCTCCGCGACGTAATTCCTGAAATCAATACTCTTCCAGTCATAACGCTCGCGTAGCGACGCCAGATAACCCGGAGCCGCGGGATGATCCTCGCCCGCAATAATCAACCGGCAACCCGGCACCGCCCGGACAATGTCCGGAAATATCTTTAGGAGCACGTCCAGCTTCTTATAAGTTCCCCATTTCCCGAATGCCAAAAGCCTGGGCGCAACGGTGTTCCGGGAAACTTCCTGGGGCAAAGAGGTTTGCCCGAAAGTGCCATGAGGACGAAGGAAAACATTCCGGCTGCGATACTGCTGTCTCAGGATGTGGAGGTACTTCGGCAGTAAGACATTTACCGAGTTGGCCTGCAACAGGCACTGGGTCGCCAGGCGGCCGAACATCCGATAGAGATCCGGAAAACGCACTCCGGCATCCCGGAGATTGACTCCTTCCATAAGCTGATGAAGCGTGACATGGGTGGAGTAGCCGACTGCTCGAGTCATGGCCGGCGCACAAAGACCGGCAAAGGCTGCGGCAGGGTTCGTCCCAAAGCTGGAAAAGACCAGGTTATACCAAACCACGTCGGGCTTTAGCTGGCGGACGGTCCGCAGCAGGCGAATGGGGTTATGAAAACTATTCGGCCGCCAACAGCGGATAACCTCAAAACCCGGCAACTCCGCCGCCCGGCCATCGATCTCGTCGGCCAGCACGGTCACGCTGAGGTAGGGATATCGTTGTAGCTCTCTCGCCACATGGTAACCATATTCGTTCAATCGTTCATGGCTGGGAGGAAAGGCGGTCACCAGATTGATTTTCACGAATCCTCCCGCGCACATGTGCCCCCCCGGCCGGGAACACGGAGGTCCCGTCGCAGAGGCTCACGCTCGTTTTGCTGTAGAGATTGCTTTACTTGCAGATGGCGCCGGTAGAGCGCGGGTTGGCAGAAAGATTACTTCCCGTTTTCTGTGCACAGAGGCTAGTCTGTCCAGTCACATACCGGGCTATGTGGTGAGATACTCGCCAGAAACATAGGTGAGCTATTTGCGTCAGAGATAAGAGCGGGCGGGGTTGTGTCAGGGCACGACTTCAGTTTTTGGCCTTTGGAAGTTGGAAAAACGAACCCAAAGAAAAGAATTGATCGACCGAGGGACTCTAACCACTAACTACCAGAATGCTAGCTACTGTTTAAGGCTCCTAACTACTAACTACCAGCTACTAACTACTATTTGGGATTAGTGAGCACCCGTCCATGCCTGATAAATAACTACGGCAATCATAAAGAGCAGGTAGACGCGCAAACCCCAGAGAGCGACAAGTTCCGGACCTTTCAGTTGGCGTCGCGGAACCCGGTTTTTCTTGGCGGCGGCGAGCTGGTTGGGTTCCAGGGTAGACAGAACCAGATTCTGCTCCGCCAAGTCCGGGGAATCGTGCGCTGTTGGTTTCATCATGGTCATCCTATTTCCCGCCCAGGGACGCAAAGAAATTGGGCGCCAGCACGCTAATCCCGAAAAGAATGCCGGCTCCGGTGAGTGCGATCACCACCGTCGAGGCGAGTACATTTGCCCAACGGGGGCTGATACTGCTGCCCATCAGTTCCTTGTCATTGACCAATATGAAAAGAAAAATGAGGGCGGGTGGCATAGCCAATACCGCGATCACATTGACGATCAGAACCACATAAACCAAGGGCAGTCCGGGGATCAGTACAATTGCCGCCGCCAGGGCGGCGCACGCGAACAAGACGGTATAAAACGCTTTGCCTTCGCTCAGCGGCAAGTTCAGGCTGTGAGGCCGGCTGGCTACTTCGCCAAACGCGTAGGCCGAGGAAGTGGAAATCGTGACACAGGCCACCATGCCGGCTTCCACCATCCCTAATGCGAACAAGGAGGCTCCCAGTCTTCCGATCAATGGTTGTAAAGCCTGGGCAAACTCTCCGGCCTGAAAGTTGTCCGCACTCATGCCATGCTTGAACAGCAGAGTGGTTACCAGCACGGTGGCCACGGCGGTCGCAGCGGCCAGCGTGGCGCCCAAAACTGTGTCGAAGTGCCCGAAACCCACGTCGCGCTTGGTAAGGCCTTTGTCCACGGTGGCGCTCTGTTGGAAGAAGAGCATCCAGGGGGTCACGGTGGCCCCGATATCGGCTAACACAATCAGCAGAACGTCTTTGTTAAGGCCGCCGGGAAGAGGCTTCCAAGCGATGAAGGCATGCCCCACAGAATGCCAGGCGGGATGCGCCATCAGGGCAATCGGTATAAATATCAGATTGCCGGCGGCGATGGCCAACGTGATCCGCTCCCAGGTCCAGTACCGGTGGGTCATCAGCGCGGTGTACAGCAGTGCCAGAGAGGCCAGAACCGCGGCCCATGGGGGTACCCCAAAGAAGCCCAACCCGGCGCGGATGGCGATGAACTCGGTAATGAGCGTCAGGAAGTTCCCGATGCTCAGGTCGATCATGGCGAACCATCCCCAGAAGGGCCCGAAACGCTCGAAGATCAACTCGGCGTGACCGCGCTGGGTGGCCGCCGCCAGTCGTACGGTCATCTCCTGAACGACGATGGCCATGACGAACGTAAGCACGATAAAGGGCAGAAAAAAACCGATGCCGAATTTGGCGCCGGTGGCGGCGTAGGACAGCATACTGGGGCCATCGTTCTCTCCCAGCATCACTAAAACGCCGGGCCCCGCCAGCAGCCAGAGCAAACGCAGTCGCGAGGACATGCCGCCGCGGGAACGGGCGGCTTGCACGCGGGCACGGTCATGCGCGCGATCAACATCTTCATGCGTGATGACGACTGGCTCTTGCGCGAAGGGTGCCGCCAACGAATTGGTCTCAATACCCAAAGCCACTCCCCAAACGCTTAGGATACCAGCCTCGGGCCCGGTGGGAGGAGACGGTTTGCAGTTTACCGCTAGCCTGGGTGCGCGGGCTTCCTGCCGCATTCCGGTGCCGGCTGCAAGATTTCCTGCAAAGGAAACCACGTGTTCGTAATCTGTCCCGGTGCTTCCACCGGTGCGTATGCCCGAATCCCGACTTCAACCCAATAATCTGTCTCCCATCTCCCTCGACTTGTTGGGCACTTCAGGGTCGGCTATTAAAGATCACAGGAAGACGAGCGAATGAAAACGAAACCCGTCAGGTTGGGCCAATCGCCAAAAGCCAATTGCTAATAGCGCTTTTATGCGTTCGTATGCGAGGGATAAATCAAGGACGATTCGATTTCCAGGATAGTGGCGCCAATTTCCACCCGATTGCGCCCGCCGTTTTTGGCCCGATATAGCGCGACGTCGGCATGATGCAATACATCGGCGATTTCCTGTCCGGAATGCCATTCGCTGATGCCGAAGCTGGCGCTGATCTCGATGGGCCGCGGTGCGGTTACGATGGGCTCCCGGCAGATCGCCTGACGGACCCTTTCTACCACGACCCCGGCCTGTTCTTCGTTGCAACCCGGCAAAACAATCAGGAACTCTTCGCCGCCGTAACGGCCGACCATATCATAACCCCGCAAGGTCTCAGTCATGCGTGCCGCCACGCGACGGAGGACCTCATCGCCCACCAAGTGACCATAGGTATCGTTCACGCGCTTGAAAAAGTCGATATCGGCGATACACACGCAGAGGGGCTCGTGAGAGCGTTCGGAACGGACCAATTCCTTGGTTAATAACTCAATGACGGCGCCGCGATTCCACAGTCGCAGCATCGCATCGTGCGTGGCTTCGAAATGCAAGGCTTCCCGGGCTTCAATCAGTTCTTGCTGCGCGCGGATGATGCGATCGCCCACTTTGAGCCGCGCTTGCAATTCCAGTTCTTCGAACGGTTTGCGGAGGTAGTCGTCCGCCCCCTGTTCAAAGCCTTTCATTACGTCACTTTGTTCGCCATTGGAGCTCAGCAGGACGATATAGATGTAATTCTGTTTGCGTTGCCGGATGGCTTGGCATACTTCCGGACCGCTGAGGCCGGGCATAACGCAGTCGAGAATGGCCAAGCGAGGCGCATCTTCCGCCTGCAGGATTTTGAGGGCCTCCTCTCCATCCTGGGCCAGCAGGACTTCGTAGTCCCATTGCTCCAACAGCATGCGTAGCATCTGCCGATACACCTTGGAATCATCGGCAACAAGCAGTTTCATGCTGGACTCCATTCGTTCAAAGCCAAACCTCGCCTTTCGGTTTTATGCAAAAACAGACGTCCCTGAACCTATCGGCAAAAAACGTCCGTGGCTTTAGGGCAAACTCCTTAAATGACGGTGTACTCAAGTCTTAATAGATCGGCAATCCAGGACAGTATCTTGAGTCCCCTAAAAGGGTTAGCTCGGGCGGCGCAGGCTCGGCGAGCGCCGTTTGCAATTGAATTCCAGCTCGAAGATGATGCTTGCGGGTGGCTCTATGGCACTTTCCTCCGCCTTAAGCGCCGGCAACCGTTCGGTAACCCTACGGGAGGTGACGCTCTTTTTTCTGCGCCTGGGAACGACGGCTTTTGGCGGGCCAGCCGCGCATATTGCCATGATGGAGGAGAACGTTGTTCGCCGCTATCAATGGATGACCCGCGAAGAATTTCTGGATCTGTTAGGCATCGTCAATCTGATTCCTGGACCGAACTCGACGGAACTGGCGATTCAGATCGGATATCGCGTTGCCGGTTGGCCGGGGCTGGTGCTGGGTGGGATTTGTTTCATCCTTCCTGCGGCCCTGCTCACGGGCATGCTCGCCTGGGCCTACGTTCACTACGGGCGATTACCGCAAGCCGCGGGCGCCTTCCAGGGCATCAAGGCGGTGGTGATTGCGGTGGTGGGCCAGGCGATCTGGAATCTGTCTCGGACGGCCGTCAAGAACTGGACTCAAGCCGCGGTCGGCCTGGGCGCTATACTTGCCGCTGCCCTCGGGGTTAACGTGCTCCTCGTACTATTCGGCGCGGGAATCGTTCTCGTCGTCACGGACCGCATGTCGCCGGCTAATCGCGCTTCTGGCCTGGCCGTTGCGACGGGACTCACCGCCACAGGCGCCGGTGCCGGCGCCAGCGCTCTCGGGCTATGGCCTCTGTTTTTATTTTTTTTGAAGGTCGGGGCCGTACTGTTCGGCAGCGGCTATGTTCTGTTGGCTTTCCTGCGCGCCGACTTGGTGGTGCACTGGCATTGGCTTACCGACGCGCAATTGCTGGATGCCATCGCTGTGGGGCAGATGACCCCGGGACCGGTATTTACCACGGCGACGTTTCTCGGCTATATACTCGGTCGCGTGCCCGGCGCCGCTGTGGCCACCTTCGGCATCTTCCTGCCTTCCTTTCTTTTCATTGCCGTAATCGGTCCGGTGGTCCCCTGGCTGCGCCGCTCCCGGGCGACCCGGCCGTTTCTGGATGGAGTCAATGCCGGGGCGCTGGCTTTGATGCTGGTTGTAACCTGGCAACTCGGGCGCGCGGCCCTGGTCAATGCGACTACCCTCGGGTTGGCTGTGGCCAGCCTGTTTCTGCTCCTCCGCTTTCGCGTGAACTCCGCCTGGTTGATCCTCGCGGGTGCTGTAGTGGGGGCTATAGCCAGATGATTTCACCGCAGAGGACGCAGCGGTCGCTGAGGAAAACCGAAGAAAAGGTTTCGGATGTTTCGGAGGTTTCAGATGTTTCGGCCAGCTGCATCGATTTTCGAAACCTCCGAAACCTCCCCAACTTCCGAAACCTGCTTCTGGTTTCCTCTGCGACCTCTGCGTCCTCTGCGGTGAAAAGGGTTAAGATCATTTCGTGATCAGACATTCCCCGCGAACCGAACCGGTCAATTCTCCTCCGGTGCTTTCCGTTGCCGGCCTATGTAAAACCTATGGCGGCACGGTTGCGGTGGACGGCATTTCTTTCGAGGTGGCGCGGAACGAGATTCTGGGGCTCCTGGGACCAAACGGAGCGGGGAAGACTACCACCATCAGCATGATTCTGGGTGTTCTGGAACCCACCTCGGGGACGATTCAGGTGGAGGGTCGGGACATTGCCAAGCAACGCTCCGCCGCCCTGGAGTGTACGAACTTCGCCGCTGTTTATGCTCCATTGCCCGGGAATCTCACCGTCTATCAAAATCTTCGCGTTTTTGGAATGATTTATGGAGTTAAAGAGTTGCGGTCGAGAATTCAAGCATTGCTTGAACAGTTTGAGTTGGACAAGTTTCGCGACGTCAAGTGTGGGTTGCTGTCTTCCGGAGAACAAACCCGCGTTTCGTTGGCCAAGGCCATGCTCAACCGTCCGCACCTGCTTTTGCTGGATGAACCAACGGCCTCGCTGGATCCGGCTACTGCCGGCGACATTCGCAAGAAGATCCGGGAACTAGCGGCGGAAAAAAACTGTGGCGTGCTCTGGACTTCCCACAACATGTACGAGGTGGCCGAAGTTTGCGATCGCGTGCTCTTCCTCTCCCATGGCAAGATTCTGTTGGCGGGCGATCCCAAGGCTTTGCCGGGGGAACATGGCAAGGCCACGCTGGAAGAATTATTCATAACCGTGGCGCGGGAACCCCTGACGCTGGAGATGGGATAGCCGCATGCGATTGTCTCGGACGATGGCCATCGTGCTTCGCCAGTACTACCTGATTCGGGGCAGCCTGTCGCGGGTCCTGCCGCTGTTGACCTGGGTCGGCATTGACATGGTGCTCTGGGGGTTCATCACCAAATACCTCAATTCTGTCAGTGGCTCCGGCATCAATTTTGTCCCCCGCTTACTGGGCGCGGTGCTGTTGTGGGATTTCTTTATCCGCGTCATGCAGGGCGTTACCATGGCCTTCTTCGAAGACGTCTGGTCGCGGAACTTCCTGAACTTTTTCGCCACGCCGCTTTCGATCACGGAATATGTCACTGGCTTGGTGCTTTCCAGCACCGCCACCAGTTCCGTGGGGCTGGTGGTGATGCTGCTGCTGGCGACCACAATTTTTGGTTTGTCGTTCTTTGTTTACGGGTTGCTGCTGATCCCGTTCCTGCTGGTGCTGTTTCTGTTCGGCATTTCCTTGGGCATTGTGGGGAGCGCAATGGTCTTGCGGCTGGGACCGGCCGCGGAGTGGTTTGTCTGGCCGATTCCCGCCGTGCTCTCGCCCTTTGCCGGTGTCTTTTATCCCCTGGCGACCCTACCCGGCTGGATGCGGTTTTGCGCGCACCTCCTGCCGCCCTCTTACGTATTCGAGGGGATGCGAAGAATTCTCAATGGCGGCGCCATGCCGGCCATGGCCCTGCTCTGGGGCGGAGGCTTGGCGGTGCTTTATGTGGTCTGTGCCGGGTGGTTTTTCGCCCGCATGTACCGCCAAGCCGTTCGCACCGGTCTGATTGCCCGCTATAGCGCGGAATCGGTGAGCTAGATCAGGAGTCAAGAGCGTGTTCCCGTGCTCTGCCGGTTCCCCGCTGCAGATAGCGCGGAATCGGTGAGCTAGATCAGGAGTCAAGAGTAGGAGCTGGCCTGGGTTGTTCACGAAATCTGAGAGCTTGGGGTGCCTAAGGGTGGAAGCACCGGGCTTTAGCCCGGTGAATTCAAGCGCAGACGCGATGGGCTTTAGCCCCGGTAAGGCCGGCAAAGACGAACCCGGGGCTAAAGCCCGCAACACTTGTAGCTCATTTCGCTGGGCTAAAGCCCAGCGCTTCCACCCTGCATGGCTTTCCGGTCTGCCGCGAGAATCTTCATGAATAATCCAGGCTAGAAGTTGGGCCAGCCACACCTTGCAACCTTGCAACCTTGAAACCTTTCTTTAAAGCCCTTGCCCTGCGCTGCCGATCAAACATGTAGCCATACTCTGGTTTCTGCCGGGCGTGTAATCGGTAAGCCGCGGAGTCCTCCGGCCGCTAGGATCGTGGAAATCAAGTAGGGCCTATTTGGGCGCGTGGGGTCATGGTTGTCCCGGGCATGAACATAGTGTTTTTTATCTGCGGCTTTGCTTTGATGCTGGGAACGTTGGCGATCTCCGCCCAAACGCTGCCTGGGCGCCTGCGTCAGTTTCAGACCCGGATGGATTGGCGCCATCTGGCGTTGATTTCCGGGATTCTGGCCATCTTGCTGGTGGCGGGCTGGAATGTCGCCAGTTGGCGGGAGCGCATGGCGGATAACGCCTTTCGGACGCGATTACTGACGCAAGCCCGAGCCGTAGCCCGTACGATTAGTCCGCAAGAAGTGAAGGCGCTTTCGTTTACCGCCGAAGATCGCGCTAAGCCCGAATACCAACGGCTGCATGCCCAGATGATGGTTTTCGCCAATACCGCGGGCATGGCGAGCCTCTATAGCATGGCCTTGCGCAATGGACAAATTGTCTTCGGGCCGGAGCATGCGGCGGAGGACAGTCCGCTGGCGTCAGCTCCGGGCGACATATACAAGCATCCGCCTCCCGGTAACTGGGAAGCCTTTCGTAGCGCCAAGCCGGCCACCGAGGGCCCTTACTCGGATGAATATGGAACTTTTATCAGCGCCTATGCCCCTGTTACCGATGCGGCGACCGGAGAAGTGCTGCTGTTGGTGGGGACCGATGTTGAGGCGAAACAATGGCGGGCGGCCATTTCCGGTGAACGGCTTTATGTTCTGCTTTTGACCTTGCTGGTAGCCGGAATCCTGGTTGGGGGAAGCGGCGTCCTGCGTTGGCGGCAAGGACTGGCACTGCAGGAACAGAAGTGGCTGTGCCACGCGGAAGTGGTGCTGATCGCTATCGTTGGCTTAGTGCTCAGCGTGGGCGCAGCCTATCTGGTGCATGCGGAAGAAGTCCGGGCCAATCAGATGCTGTTTGCCCAATTATCCGTAGCCCGCGCCGAAGCGGTGGTCAGTGCCGTTCAGTCCGTCGGCAATGAGCAATTGGCGTCTCTGGCGCGTTTTGTGGAGGGCTGTCCGAAGCTGACCCGGCAACAGTTCCAGAACTATGCCTTGCCCTTGGCCAATACCTTTGGGGTCCAAGCTTGGGAGTGGATTCCGCTGGTGCTGGGCGAGGAGAAGGCAGGTTTCGAAGCGGATGTTCGCCGTCAGGATCTGCCGGATTTCGCCATTTTTCAAAAAGATGCCAACGGCCGCCGGATCGCTTCCGCCGAACGGCCAAAGTATTATCCGGTGCTCTACGCGGAACCGTTAATGGGAAACCAGAGTGCCCTGGGTTTTGATCTGGGGTCGGAACCCATCCGCCGCGCCGCGTTAGAGGAAGCGTTGCGGACCGGTTTGCCGGCCATCACGGCGCCCATTACGCTGGTGCAGGAGACGAAGCAGCAGAAGGGGGCTTTGATTTTTTATCCGGCGTTGGGCCGGGAAGCGCGATCCTTCTCCGGTTCCGGGGGCAGCCGCAATAAGGCTAGCGCCGATGCCCCGAATTTTGGATTCACTCTGGTTGTCTTGCGTATGGAATCCATGCTCAAGCAATCCCTGACACACTCCGGCTACGGGGATTCCACCATTCGCGTAAACCTCTATCAGTTGGAACCGGGCCAAGCGCCGATCGAGTTAGCGGCCTCCGTTGCCGAGTCCAGCCCCGAGCCTTTCGTCGGCGGCAAGGTGGGCGGAAACGCGCAATTCTTATCTTCGCCGGCAAATTCCGGGAATCCTCTGCGGATGGGCGACTCGGGACTGTTTGCACTGTACCCGTTATTTATCTTCGATCGCACTTACGCGATTGCCGTCTCGCCCGGAGCGGCCTATCCCCACGCGAATCCCCTGATGGCCAGCCGGGTTACGGGGCTCGCCGGAGTTTTACTGTCGGGATTGCTGGCCTTGTTTGTCGGCTTTTTGAACAATCGCCGCGCGGCCTTGGAGGTGGAAGTGGAGCTGCGGACCACCGAGCTGCGGGCCAGCGAGAGCTTTCAGCGCACCCTGATGGACAACCTGCCGGCCGGGGTCATGATCGTCGATGCCGATAGTCATATCATTGAATCCATCAATCCCGCCGCTGCCGCCATGTTCGGGACTCCCGGGGATCAAATCGTAGGCCGCCTGTGTCACCAATTTCTCTGTCCGGCGGAGTTAGGCGCCTGTCCGGTTACCGACAAGAAACAAAAGGTCGATAATTCCGAGCGCGTCCTGCTGCGGAAAGACGGTTCGCAATTACCGATTCTGAAGTCGGTGAGAATCGTCTCGATGGGCGGGGAAAAAAAGCTGCTGGAATGCTTCGTGGATATCACCGACAGCAAGAAAGCGGAAGCGGCACTGTCCCTGGAACGGGATTATTTCTGGCAAATCATGAATGCCACGGCCAATGGCATTGCCGTGACCGATTACGAGGGGCGTTTCCGTTATGTCAATCCGGCATTTGCCCGCATGGTGGGCTGCGCCGCGGAAGAAGTGATTGGCAAAACCCCCGGCGATGTGGCCCCCATCGATTTTCATCTCCCGCCCGAGAGTGCGCCCACTCGCTCCGGCGCCGCCCGGGGGCGGACTTACGCCACCGAGCTGTTGAGTTTCGGCGGTCGGCTCACGCCGGTGCTCATTCGCGCTGTGCCGCACGTGCAGGAAGGAAAAGACGTCGGCACGATTGCCGCGGTCGTGGACCTGACCGACTTGAAGGAAGCGGAGCGAGAACTGCAGGAAATCAATCGCCAACTGGAGGAGTCCAGTCATCAGGCCAAGCTGCTGGCTGAACAGGCCGAGAGCGCCAATCAGGCCAAGAGTCAGTTTCTGGCCAATATGAGTCACGAAATTCGTACGCCTATGAACGGCGTGATCGGCATGACCGAATTGCTTCTGCGCACCGAGTTGGGCCGGGAGCAACGGCGCTATGCCGAGATTGTGCGCAGCAGCAGCCAGAGTCTGCTGTCGCTGTTGAATGACATCCTCGATTTCTCCAAAATCGAGGCGCGCAAAGTAGTGCTGGAAACGCTGGACTTCGATCTCTCGTCGATGCTGCAGAGCACGTTGGAAGTGCTGGCCGGCAGGGCCCAGGAAAAAGGGCTGGAACTGACGTGCCGGCTCGGCCAGGACGTTCCCCGGTTGCTGCGCGGCGATCCCGGACGTCTGCGTCAGATTCTTTCCAACTTACTGGGCAACGCCATCAAGTTCACCCACGAGGGCGAGATCAAGGTCCGGGTCTTGCGAGAGAAAGACCAACCGCAAGGTGACGAGGAAAGCACTGCCACTTTGCGCTTCAGCGTTACCGATACAGGGATTGGAATTCGTCCCGAGCAGGCGAAGTTGCTCTTCTCGCCGTTCGTACAGGCGGACGGAACCACTACACGCAAGTATGGCGGCACCGGACTGGGCCTGGCGATCAGCAAGCAGTTGGTCGAGTTGATGGGCGGGAAGATTGAATTGGCGAGCGAGGAAGGCCAGGGCTCCACTTTCTCCTTTACCGCCGTTTTGGAAAAGCAAGCAGCTAACGCCCCGGCTGTGGATCTCGCTACGCGGTTTGCCGGGATCAAAGCGTTGGTGGTGGATGATAACCGCACCAATCGGTCCTTGCTGGGAGGAATGCTGGTGGCCTGGGGCTGCCGCTGCGATGTTGCCGAAAATGCGGAAACGGCTTTGGCGGTTCTTCGGCAAGCGGCTCAGGCCGGCGACCCGTTTGGAGTGGCCTTGCTGGATATGGGACTGCCTGGGATGAGCGGCGAAGAACTGGGGCAGCGCATTGCCGGAGATCCGCAATTGAGCGGAACCGTGCTCCTGCTGATGGCCGGGATGAGTCAGGGCCACGATGCCGCCAACCTGCATGCCCATGGTTTTGCGGGAGCCATTTCCAAACCGGTTTGGGAATCCCGTTTAGGGGAAGCCTTGACCCTGGCCCTCAACAAACAAGCGGGCGGCCCGTGGCCCGCATTTGACGAGCGCCCCGTGCCCGGGCTCACATTACCGCAAATGAAGAGGCAACCGCGAATTCTTGTGGCCGAGGACAACCAAACCAATCAGGAAGTCGCGCTGGCCATGTTGACGCAATTGGGTTGCGTCGTGGAATTGGTGGGCAATGGCGCGGAAGCGGTCAAAGCCCTGCAGCGTGCCGATTATGATGTCGTCCTCATGGATTGTGAAATGCCCGAAATGGATGGGTATGAGGCGACACGACAGATACGCGCTCCCGAGAGCGGAGTTCGGAACCCGAAAATTCCTATCATCGCGGTTACCGCCGATGCCATGGTGGGAGACCGCAATAAATGCATTGCCGCCGGCATGAGCGACTATCTGACCAAGCCGATTGAACCGGCGGAGCTGACGGCGGCGCTGACCAAGTGGACCGCCAACCTGGCGGAAGAGACGCCCGCTCCCGCGGCCAGTCCCTCCGAACCGGAAGTCCCGATCTTCGATGAAGCTCAACTCATGCGCCGGCTGATGGGCAATCGCGCCCTGGCCGGGAAATTGATCGCCGGCTTTGTCCAGGATGCGCGTACCAAATTGACGAATCTGCGGGGAATGGTGGATGCCGCCGATGCCGCCGGTGTGCGAGCCCAGGCCCATGCGCTGCAAGGCGCGGCGGCTACGCTGGCCGCGGACGCTCTGCGCGATACCGCCACAAAAATGCAAGAAGCCGGCACGGCCGGAGATTGGGCGGGCAGCGCCGCTCTCCTGCCGGTGTTAGAGACTCGGTTTGAGCAGCTTAAAACCACATGGAAACAAACCGGGTGGGTCGAGTTCTAGATCTTAAGGAAGCAAAGCAATGAAAACGCTCGTGGTGGAAGACGATTTTACCAGCCGCCTGTTCTTGCAGGAATTGCTTTCCGAATACGGCGAGTGTCATATCGCTCTCAACGGGAAAGAGGCGGTGGAGGCCTTTCGCGCCGCCCGGGCCGCCAAGCATGGCTACAATCTGATCTGCATGGATGTCATGATGCCGGAAATGGACGGCCACGCCGCGCTCCAGGAAATTCGTGCGATCGAGAAAGACGATGGCGTGTTGCCCAACTATGCGGTCACCATCGTCATGACCACCGCGCTCGATGACCCTAAGAACGTCATGCAGGCCTATGAGTCCGCCTGCGATGCTTATGTGTTGAAGCCGATCGATACCAGCAAACTGCTCGACTATCTGAAGTCGCTTCGGCTGATCTGGTAGGCGGGCAGTGGCTAGTCGTTAGTAGTTAGTCGTTAGTAGTTAGGAGCTAGCCTGGATTGTTCACGAAAGCTGAGGGCTTCGGTTGCCTCAGGGTGGAAGCACCGGGCTTTAGCCCGGTGAATTCCCGGTATCAATCTGCGGGCCTTTAGAGCGTGCGTGAAAACTCATCCTTCACTCCCACAAGGGGTGTCATGCTGAGCGGAGCGCCGGAGGCGCGGAGTCGAAGCACCTATGCACTCCCGTGCGCGAGAACAATACATGGGGTCACGCAAAGAATACAGAGGTCCTTCGACTCTCCCGGCAAGCCGGGATCGCTCAGGATGACACCCGTGAAGGGAACGGAAGGTGAGTTCTCACGCACGCTCTTTAGGCCCGGCCGCACCGGCCTAAAGGCCTTTCAAATACCCACAAATATCACTTCGGGCTGGAAAGACCTGTTCTATCGATTGAGGTTTGTGTCAGGGCACGACTTTAGTCGTGCCGTTCGGCGCAACATAATTGCCGGCTTTAGCCGCTGTTTATACGAACGCAAGGAAAAAGCGAAGCGCAGCGGCTAAAGCCGTCCTTCATAATGAACCGTTTACGGCACGACTAAAGTCGTGCCCTGACACGTTTCGCTACTGGAAAGATTAAATCGCAAACCAAACTAAGTAGCATCAGGCTGCCAGCCCGCCCGTCTGCGATGACTCCAAGGGATTAGCTCCACTTGTGGGTAATTGTTAGGCTTAAAGGCCGGTGCTTCCACCCATCCAGTCGCATTGTGCTTCTTCGTGAATCATGCAGGCTACCGGAGTTGTTCCTTCTCCAAGCGCAGCCCTTAATCGAGATTAACTGTCTGGGGCAAGTTGAGAGTCGTGGGTAATTGGAAGGCCTGGAGACCGGCGCTCCAAACTGCGATTTTTTTGTTCATGCGGGAGAGCATGCACCATTCGTTTTCGCGCGTGTCTCTAATGTGCGAAACGGCGGCGAGCTAGGTCGCTCATCGCGGGCGGAATGCCTGGCTCCCAACTACAACGCAGGTTCTAACGATGCGTTCGCCGGCGTCCTCTAGTCATCCTTAATCCCATTCTCATTAGCGCCGCATGAAACTATTCTCATCCGATAAAGTCCGCACTCCGTGCCTCCGATTGACAGCATAGTGCTCCTGAAATGTTAGGGAGCGGGGACGCCCAAACTATGCCCGTTGCAAACAATACCCCTGACGGTTTCCTTAAGCTCGAAGGCGCTCTGCATATCAGCACGGCTGACGAATTGCGGAAAGCCTTGGCCAATGGCCTCGCGGAAGCACCCGAACTGGTTCTCGATTTATCGGGAGTCGAAGCGTGCGATACCGCGTCCTTTCAGCTGTTGTGTGCGGCCCGTCGCAGCGCGGCACTCATGAATAAGACTGTGCGCCTGACCGCGATCTCGAACGTTATGGTCGAGGCTGGCGTTGCGCTCGGCCTTCCTATCGAGGAAATCACTGCCGGATCTACCCCCGAGGGCACAGACGGCACAGAACCCAAGAAGCGAGGCGAGCACGGTGCAGAATAAATGGGCCGATGCATTCCTGCAAGAGTCTGAGGATCTGCTGGCGGAGATCGAGGAATCCGCGTTGGCGCTGGGCGGAGACGAAGCTTCCAGCGAGCTGATCAACCGGCTCTTCCGAGCCTTCCATACGATTAAGGGTTCCGGGGCGATGTGCGGATTTAATCAGGTGGCCGCATTTACCCACCATGTCGAGACCATGCTCGACAAAGTACGCTCCGGCGTTGTCCCGGTATCGCCCGGGCTGGCGGAAGCGGTTCTTGCCGCCAAGGACCAAATCAAGGTGCTGCTCGTGGCCGAGCAGGGCGGCGACCCCGTCCCTTCCGGATCGAGTGAGAAATTGATTGCCCGGCTGGGAAAGCTTTCCCTGGCCGGTAGCGAGGAGACCGCCGCCCCTGTAATCGCCTCGCCAGCGCCTTCCCCGAACGCCGCCATGCCAACGATACCTGTGGCCGAAGAACAGAGCTGGAATATTCGTTTCCGCCCCAGCCCCGACATCCTGGCTTCGGGCGGCAATCCCGCGTTACTGTTCCGCGACCTTAAGAAGCTGGGGCCTTGTGTGATCTTGGCGCACACCGACCAGGTGCCCGCGCTGGAAGAGATCAAGCCGAATCTCTGTTATTTCTGGTGGACGATCACCCTTCACAGCCCTGCCGATGAGAATGGCATTCGCGACGTATTTATGTTTGTCGAGGATGGCAGCGAACTGGAAATCAATATGGCGACCCCGGACAAGCCCATCACGGCCGAGGCCGTCACAACCCGGCTCGCCGCCATGCCGCCAGAATCTGTCGCAGCGGCTTTGCCCCCGCGACCAGCGTCCGCCGCAACGGCTTCGCCCACGCAGCCGGCGGCGGTGCACAAGGCTTTAGTGAAGGAATCGACCGTCCGCGTGCCCGCGGATCGGCTGGACCGGCTGGTGAATCTGGTCGGCGAGCTAGTCATGAATCAGTCGCGCTTGGCCCAGGTGGCGAACCTGGTGGGAGCTCCCGAACTCGCGGCGCCGGTGGAAGAAATCGAACGCCTGGTGAATGAACTGCGGGATGATGTGCTCGGAATCCGTATGTTGCCCATCGGTAGCATATTTGGCCGTTTTCGCCGGCTGGTACACGATCTCTCTTCCGAACTCGGCAAGGAAGTCGATTTAGTGACGGAGGGAGCCGAGACCGAACTCGATAAAAGCATTTTGGACCAACTGGGTGAGCCGCTGGTGCATTTGTTGCGCAACTGTATCGATCACGGGATTGAACCGGCGGAAGAACGAATCGCACGCGGCAAGCGGCGGCGAGGCACCATTCGCCTGACGGCGGAGCATACCGGATCCAACGTGGTGATTGCCATTGCCGATGACGGTCGGGGCATCAGCCAGGAGGCGGTGCGAGCCAAGGCCATCGAGCGCCGGCTTATCTCCGCGGATGCCAATCTCAGCGAGAAAGAGCTGTTCAACCTGATTCTGCTTCCCGGTTTCTCGACCGCGGCACGGGTGACCAGTGTCTCTGGGCGCGGCGTGGGCATGGACGTGGTCAAGAAGCAAATTGATGCCCTGCGTGGATCGCTCAGTATCGGCAGCACGGAAGGCCGAGGCACCAGAATCGCCTTGAGCCTGCCGTTGACCCTGGCCATTATCGATGGTCTGCGGGTGCAAGTGGGCGCGGATCAGTACATCCTGCCCATGGCGGCGGTGATGGAAAACGTGGACCTGGAGCGCGCCGAACGCGCGCGTAACAACGGCCGCAACGTGATCGCCGTGCGCGGCGAGCAAATTCCCTACATCGATCTGCGCGAGGCTTTTCATATGGAGGGCGAGGCGCCTGCCATCGAGAAGGTTGTGATCGTGCATTACGAAGAGGAACGGGTCGGGCTGGTCGTGGACCGCGTGCTGGGGTCCCATCAAACCGTGATCCAGTCCCTCGGGAAGTTTTACCGCAATATCGACGTGGTTTCCGGCGCCACCATCATGGGCGATGGGCGTGTGGCTTTGATTATGGATGTTCCCGCGATCGTGCGGTATGTCGATGGCCAGTGCCATCCCACTTAGCTCGGGCCGATACGTGGTGGGGGCTGGAGAAAATCGAACTAGTCTGAGGAAATTATGAACGACGTAAGAATTGGTACTCGGATCAAGGGCGGCTTTGCGGCGGTGATTGTGATCGCCATGGCGCTTGGCGTTTTCGCCTGCACGCGGATCGGGATCATCGAGAGCAGCTCGACCCGCATCGTTAGCGGCGCCCTACCGGGCGTTTACGCTTTAGGGCAGATCCAGAGCAATTCGGAGACTAACGCGAGCCTGCTGTTTCAACATGTCATCACCAACGATAAAGCCGAGAAGGAGCGACTGGAAACGGAAATCCAGGACGTACGCTCGCGCAACGCGGCGTTTGTCGCCGATTACGAGAAGTCGATTTCCAGTGACCGGGAGCACGAGGCCTACGAAAACCTCAAATCCGCCCGCACCACCTACATTGCCTGTTACAACGACGTTCTAAAACTTAGCCGGGCAATGAAACGAAAAGAAGCCATCGACCTCATCGATAAGCAGATGAAGCCGTTGCACCGGCCCTATGCCCAGGCCATGCAAGCCTTGGTCGCGCTCAACAAATCGACTGCGGATAATGAGGGGCGGACGATCCAGAGCTCGGTGGGGGGCGCCCGGAATGGCATCGTTATCGGCCTGGTGGCTGCTCTTTTCGTGGCGGTGGGAATCTCCTTTTTCATCGTGAGTGGTATCACGCGTCCGCTGGCTGTGGCCGTTGGCTTGGTGGATTGCGTGGCGCAGGGCGACCTCAGCCGGCAAGCCGAGGTTAGCTCGCAAGACGAACTGGGCCGCATGCTACGTGCTCTCAACGGCATGGTCGATAACCTGAAAGATGCTACCCAGGTCGCGGTCCGAATTTCCGAGGGCGATCTTAGCGTTCAACCCAAGGTTCTTTCCGACAAGGATGTCCTGGGTCACGCGTCTGTCGCCATGGTGGCGAACCTCAAGCGGGCAGCCGGGGTAGCGGAAAAAATTGCGGAAGGCGATTTGAGTGTCGAAGTGAAAGCGCTTTCGGAGAGCGATGTTCTTGGCCGGGCTCTGGTTCGAATGGTGGAGAACCTGAAAGTCGCGGCGCATGTCGCCGTAAGCATCTCCGAAGGCGATCTGACCGTTCAGGCCGTGGCCCTGTCCGAAAAGGACGCGCTAGGCCAGGCGTTGGTGGGGATGCTCAAAAACCTCAAAGCCGCGGCGCACGTCGCAGTAAAGATTGCGGAAGGCGATTTGCGAGTCCAGGCCACAGCGCTGTCCGAGAAGGATGTTCTTGGCCAAGCGCTGGTTCGGATGGTGGAGAACTTGAATGCCGCGGCCAATGTTGCTGTGCGCATCTCCGAGGGCGACCTTACGGTCCAGGCCTACGCGCTCTCCGAGAAGGATGTCCTTGGGGAAGCCCTGGTGCGGATGCTTAATAAGTTGCGAGCCACTGTCTCCCAGGTGGCTGCCGTCGCCGGAAATATCGCCACTGGAAGCGAAGAGATGAGTTCCACGGCCCAGCAACTATCGCAGGGCGCTACCGAGCAGGCATCGGCAGCCGAAGAAACCAGTTCGGCCATGGAAGAGATGGCTGCCAGCATCCAGCAGAACGCCGATAATGCCAAGCAGACGAATACCATTGCCTCCAAAGCGGCCGATGATGCCAGTTCCAGCGGCGCCGCCGTTAGTCTGACGGTTCAGGCGATCAAGCAGATTGCCGAGAAGATCAACATCATTGAAGAAATTGCTCGCAAGACCGACCTGCTGGCCCTCAATGCCGCGGTGGAAGCGGCGCGCGCCGGCGAGCATGGCAAAGGATTTGCCGTGGTTGCCTCCGAGGTGCGCAAACTGGCCGAGCGTAGCCAGACGGCGGCCGCCGAAATCGGCCGCCTCACCAGCAGCGGGGTGCAGACCGCCGAAGGCGCCGGCCAACTCCTCGCCAAGCTCGTTCCCGATATTCGAAAAACGGCGGAGTTGGTGCGCGAGATCGCCATGTCCAGCGGCGAGCAGAACACCGGAGCCATGCAGGTGAACAAGGCCATTCAGCAGCTCGATCAAGTGATCCAGCAGAATTCTTCGGCTTCCGAGGAAATGGCGGCGGGTGCGGAAGAACTATCGAATCAGGCCGAAGTCTTGCAATTGGCCATCGCCTTTTTTAAGGTGGGTGACCTTGGCGCGGAACGACCCGAGTCCAGACGGGAGGCCTCCGCCGGCGAGGTGCGCCCCAGAAGGAACCCGGCTCGCACCGACTTGGTTCAGGCCGCGGAGGGTATCGCACGCCGCCGCCGCGTCCGCCAGACGAATGGCGCCAGTATTGAATTGGGTGGCAAAAACAGCGCTGCGGATTTCCGCGATAACGACTTTGCCCCCTACCAACAATCAGTAGACCAGGGAGATGTTAGATGAACCACTTGAACATCGGAACGCGAATTGCCGCCGGATTTGCCGCGGTGATTGTCATAGCTGTCATACTTGGCGTCTTTGCCCAAAGCAGGGTTGGAATTATTCACGAAAGCTCGATGGAAATCTCGGGTAGCACTCTGCCTGGCGTTTATTCCATCGGACGAATTCACTCCAATGTCCTGAATGCTTATAGCCTGATGGTTCAACATGCGATCTCCGCCGACAAGGAGGAGAAAGAGCAGATTGAAGAGGCTATCCGCGGCCTTCGCGCGAATAATGGCGAAATCTGCGCCAAGTACGAAAAGATGTTCAAAAGCGATAAGGACAAGGAACTCTATCTCAGTATGAAAGAGGCCCGCTCCGCCTTCTGGGCTGAAGTGGACGTCATCCTGAAACTGGACCAGGCTGAGACGGCGGAGACCAAGAAGCAGGTTCTGGCCAGCATAAGCAAAGACCTCAAGCCGCTTTATAAGAAATATCTGGAGGGGACGGATGCGCTCGTGACCTATAACCAGGAGGTCGCCGCCACGGATGCGGCGGGTATCGAAGCGGCGGTCGGCAGCGCCCGCAGCGGCATCGAAATTGGCTTGGCCGCCGCGATCTTTGTGGCCATAGGAATCTCCCTGTTTGTGGTGCGCAGCATTACGCGCCCGCTGGCGAGTGCCGTTGCCTTGGTCGATCACGTCGCCCAGGGGGATCTTGGACACAGCGTCCAGGTGACTTCCCGCGACGAATTGGGGCGCATGCTCACGGCCCTCAACGGCATGGTTGAAAATCTCAAGGGTGCGGCTCAGGTGGCGGTCAAGATCTCCGATGGAGATTTAACCGTCGAAGCCAAGGCGCTCTCCGAGAAAGACGTTCTTGGCCAAGCGTTGGTACATATGCTGGAAAAGCTGCGCGCCACAGTTTCCCAGGTGGCCGTGGCCGCCGGCAACGTGGCAAACGGCAGCGAGGAGATGAGCTCGACTGCGCAACAACTTTCCGAGGGCGCAACCGAGCAGGCGGCTGCCGCCGAAGAGAGCACTTCGGCCATGGAAGAGATGGCGGCCAGTATCCAACAAAACGCCGACAACGCCAAACAGACCGATTCCATCGCCTCCAAGGCTGCCGAGGACGCCCGTTCCAGTGGCGCGGCCGTGGACCTGACTGTGCAAGCGATGAAGGAAGTTGCCGAAAAAATCAATATTATCGAAGAAATCGCCCGCAAGACCGACCTGCTGGCCCTCAACGCCGCCGTGGAAGCGGCGCGCGCCGGCGAGCACGGCAAAGGCTTTGCCGTCGTGGCCTCGGAAGTGCGCAAACTGGCCGAACGCAGCCAGACCGCGGCCGCCGAGATCAGCCGCCTGACCAGCGGTGGCGTGAAGACCGCCGAGGGAGCCGGCCAACTGCTGGCCCGGTTGGTCCCCGACATTCAGAAGACCGCCGAATTGGTGCGGGAGATTGCCGTGGCCAGCGTCGAGCAAAACACCGGCGCCACGCAAGTGAATAAGGCGATTCAGCAACTCGATCAGGTAATCCAGCAGACTTCCGCGGCGGCCGAAGAGATGTCGGCGTCCTCGGGGGAACTATCGGACCAAGCCGGGGTCCTGCAGTCCGCGATTGCTTTCTTCAAAATCAGCGGGATGGACGTTTCCCAGGCGCAGCCCCGGCGAACGGCCGCTGCCCCGTCACGGAACCGGCCCGCCCGAGCCGATTTGGCGCAGGCTGCCGAAGGCATTGCGCGCCGCCGTCGCTCCGGTAAGCCGAATGGCACCAGTATTGAATTGGACACGAACAGCGGCGTCCCCGATGCGCGGGATCACGATTTTTCCCCGTACCGGGCCTGAATAACGACCTTCAGCACTGAGGATTTTAAGCACCATGCGCAACTGGAAGATTAGCACGCGAATTGCCTCAGGATTCGGTCTGGTGATTGCCATCGCCATGAGCCTGGGAAGTTTTGCCTATATTCGCATCGGCGACATCGACAACAACTCCACCCGTATCACCGACCACACCTTGCCCGGGCTCTATTTGGCGGGACAGGTACAAAGCGGTGTGCAAAAGAATTACGCCACGCTACTTGAGCTCCTCAGCTCCGCCGATAAGCAAGAGATTGTGAGCCTGGAAAATGAGATCCAGCGTGCCCGCGCGGTTAATACCGACACTTTTGCCGAATATGAGAAGACCATTCTGAGCGAGAAGGGAAGGGAACTCTTCGAAAATCTAAAGACCGCGCGGGCGGCATACACGGTTGTTTTCGAAGGCGTATTGAGCCTCAAGAAAGCAGGCAAGGACAAGGAAGCGGCAGCCCTGCTGCGCGACCAGCTTAAGCCCGCACACGCCCGATACATGGAGGCTGCGGCGAACGTGGCTGCTTACAGAAAATCCTCCGCGGATGAAGATGGTCGTGCCATTTCGGCGACGGTGAATCTGTCGCGGGGCGGGATTTTGATTGGCCTTACGCTGGCGGTGATCTGCGCCAGTGTCGTAGCTGTCTTGATGGTTCGCAGCGTCGCCCGGCCTCTAGCGGTCGCCGTCGGTATGCTGGAGCAAGTTGCGCAGGGCGATTTGACGCGTGTGGCGGAGGTCCATTCCACCGACGAACTTGGCCGTATGTTGGCCGCACTGAATGGCATGGTGGGAAACCTGCGTCGCACGGTCTCTCAGGTGACCAAGTCGGCCGATAGTGTTGCCAGCGGAAGCGAAGAGATGAGTTCGACGGCGCAGCAACTCTCCCAGGGTACGACCGAACAGGCTGCCGCCGCCGAAGAGAGCACTTCGGCGATGGAGGAGATGGCGGCCAGCATCCAGCAGAATGCCGATGGCGCCAAGCAGACCGATAAACTCGCCTCCAAAGCCGCGGAAGACGCGCTGGCCAGCGGCAACGCCGTCAATCAGACGGTGACAGCCATGAAGGAGATTGCCGGCAAGATCAATATCATTGAAGAAATTGCCCGTAAAACGGATCTGCTGGCACTGAATGCCGCGGTCGAGGCGGCCCGCGCGGGGGACCATGGCAAAGGATTTGCGGTCGTCGCTTCCGAAGTACGCAAACTGGCGGAACGTAGCCAGATTGCGGCCGCCGAAATCAGCCAGCTCAGTGCCAGCGGGGTGCAGATGGCGGAGGGAGCGGGCAAACTTCTCGAAAAATTAGTCCCGGATATCCGCAAGACCGCGGAACTGGTTCGCGAGATCGCGGTTTCCAGCGCCGAACAGAATACGGGCGCAACCCAAGTAAACAAAGCCATCCAGCAGCTTGACCAAGTGATTCAGGAAAACTCCTCCGCTTCCGAGGAAATGGCGTCTTCGGCCGAAGAGTTATCGGAGCAGGCGCAACGGTTGCAGTCGGCGATTGCGTTCTTCAAGGTTAGCGAAGAGGATAGCCAAGCCGCGAACAGCCAGCGCACGAGCGCCGCCCCTGCCGCACCTCAACGAAAAACCGCGGTCCGAAGAGACTTGGCGCAGGCGGCGGATGGCATCGCCCAGCGGCGAGCCCGTTCCGGCAAGTCCAATGGAGCCACGATTGAACTGGGCGCGCAAAGCGGCGGCAACGACTCGCGCGACAACGAGTTTTCCCCTTACCAGGCATGAGAATTGGAGACCTTATGAGCACTGAAATTACCGAAGCCAGCCAGTACATGACCTTCAAGTTGGGCGACGAATTATTTGCCCTGAACGTTTCGCAAGTTCGCGAGGTCCTCGAGATTTCGCAAATCACCAAGGTGCCAACCGCACCGGATTATATGCGCGGCGTGGTCAACGTCCGCGGCCAGGGAATTCCCGTGGTTGATCTTCGCCTGCGGTTCGGCTTACCGCGCACGCCGGATACCGTGAACACCCGGATCATTGTGATGGAACTCGATCTGGGTGGAGAAATCACGGTTCTGGGCGGGATGGCCGACAGCGTGCATGAAGTGATCGAACTGGAGCCCGGCAGCATCAATCCCCCGCCGCGCATTGCCATGCGGTGGCGTACGGAATTCATTCAAGGCATGGGCCGGCGCGGGGACGAGTTCATCATCATCCTCGATGTCAACGCCGTGTTTTCCTCGGAAGAATTAGTGGTAGTGAACGACGTATCAAGCCAAACGGCGCAGACGGCGGTAGCGGCGGCACTTTGAGTGCGGTAGAGAAAAATTAAAGGAAAAGGTTATGAAAAACTGGAAAGTCGGAACACGGATTGTCGTTGGATTTGGGGCCGTAATCCTGATCGCAATTGTGCTCGGTATTTTCGCGCAGAGCCGGGTAGGGGTGATCAACGCCAGCTCTTCTCGGATCACTGCCACCTCTATGCCCGGTCTTTATTTGATTGGGCAGATCCAGGGCAATTTTGAGGGGGAATACAGTCATCTGCTGCAATATGCCATGGCTACCGATCGTAACGAAATGGCGCGTCTCGAGGCCGAACTCCAGAGCAGCCATGAGCGTAACGCGCAAGTCCGCAAGGATTATGAAAAGACGATTGCGGACGACAAACAGTTGGCATTGTATGACGGCATGAAAGACTCGGCGACTGCGTTCCGCGCCGCCTCGGCCAAGGTCATCAAGCTCAGCGGCGAATTGAATAAGAAAGAAGCGGCCGATGCCGTGCACAACGAGCTGACGCCCGCGCATGACAAGTACAAGGAAGCCATGTGGACACTCGCGGCGTACAACAAAACCGCCGCCGACCGGGATGCGCAGGGAATCGATGCCACCGTAAGCAGCGCCCGGACGGGAATTTTGTCCTGCCTTGGGATCGCGGTGCTGGTGGCGGTCGTGATTTCGATGTTTGTGGTGCGTAGTATCACTCGCCCACTGGCAGCCGCGGCCGGTCTCATCGATTACGTCGCGCAGGGAGACCTGAGCCATCAAGTGGAGGCCGGTTCCACGGACGAACTGGGCCGCATGCTGGCGGCCTTGAATCGCATGACCGAGAACCTGAAGGCGGCGGCCAGTGTTGCCGTCAGCATCTCGGAGGGAGATCTTAGCGTACAACCGAAGACGCTTTCCGATCGGGATGTCCTCGGCCAGGCGTTAGTCCGCATGGTGAAGACGCTGCAGGGCGCGGCGGACATTTCGGCCAAGATCTCGGAAGGCGATCTTAGCGTGCAGCCGCAAATGCTGTCGGCCAAGGATTCCCTGGGCCAGGCGCAGATTCAGATGGTACAGAACCTGAAGGCGGCGGCGCATGTGGCGGGGCGTATCGCGGAAGGCGACCTCACGGTGCAGGCCCGGGCGCACTCGGAAAAAGACGTACTGGGTCAGGCCCTGGTTCGTATGTTGGAAAATCTCCGCTCGACGGTGGGGCAGGTGTCTGGGGCCGCCGCCAATGTCGCCAGTGGAAGCGAAGAGATGAGTTCTACGGCTCAACAACTCTCGCAAGGCGCAACGGAACAGGCGTCGGCGGCGGAAGAGAGCACCTCCGCCATGGAACAGATGGCGGCCAGTATTCAACAAAACGCCGATAACGCCCGGCAAACGGAGAAGATTGCCTCCAAGGCGGCTGACGACGCGCAGTCCAGTGGCAGTGCCGTGGCTTTGACGGTTACCGCCATGAAAGAAGTGGCGAAGAAGATCAGCATTATCGAGGAAATTGCCCGCAAGACCGACTTGCTGGCCCTGAATGCCGCGGTCGAGGCGGCGCGTGCCGGCGAGCATGGAAAGGGATTCGCGGTGGTTGCCTCCGAAGTGCGCAAACTGGCGGAGCGCAGTCAGACCGCCGCTGCCGAAATCAGCGGACTCACCAGCAATGGGGTGGCTACCGCCAATGGCGCCGGCGAGTTGTTGGCTAAACTGGTGCCCGACATCCGCCGCACCGCGGAACTGGTGCGGGAGATTGCCGCCGCCAGCATGGAGCAGAATACCGGCGCCATTCAGGTCAATAAGGCCATCCAGCAACTCGATCAGGTGATCCAGCAAAACGCTTCGGCCTCCGAGGAAATGACCGGTGCCTCCGAAGAACTCTCCGATCAGGCCCAGGCGTTGCAAACGGCCATCGCATTCTTTAGGGTCGACGAGCAACCCGTGACCCAGGTGCGAGCGCGGCAGTCCACAGCCAAGGCGGCGCGGACAGCTCCCCTGCGGAAGTCCCCGGGCCCCTCTTTCGATCCAGCCATTCTCGCGCGGGCGCCGCGCGTGGGGGCTCATGTGGAGACTAAGGATAAGTCCGACGGCGCCAGCATCGAACTTAGCGCTAATCCCGGCGCACCGGATTCCCGAGACCGGGACTTCGGTGCTTATTGAAACTTGGAGTGGATCAGCCGGGCCCCAAGCGGGGACCGACGATCGGCGACTGGAAAACTGAGTATGGATCCCTTTGACGGCGCGGCGGCCACCGGACTATCGCGGAAAAGCTTCGACCGCTTTGCTCGCTACATTACGCAGGAACTCGGCATTAAGATGCCGGATACCAAGCTGACCATGGTGCAAAGCCGGTTGCTGCGTCGCGTCCGCGAACTGCGGTTGGATTCCGTGGAGCAGTATGGCGAATACTTTTTTTCCGATGGCAATAGCGAAGAGCGCATTCATTTCATCGATGCCATCACCACCAATAAGACCGATTTTTTCCGCGAACCCGAGCATTTCGACTATCTGGTGAAAACCGCGCTCCCCGCTCTGGCCGGACCCCTGGAGGGGTGCTTCTACCGTTTGAACGTATGGTCTGCCGGCTGTTCCTCCGGAGAAGAGCCTTATACGCTAGCTATGATTCTCAGTGAGTATGCCAACCAGCGCCGCGGTTTTGATTTTTCCATTTTAGCCACCGATATCTCCAATCGCGTATTGGAACACGCTCGCGCCGGTATTTACGACGAATCATTGATTGGTCCTGTGCCTCTGGAGTTCCGCAAGAAATATCTGTTACACAGTCATGACCGCTCGCAGCCACAGGTGCGCATGGTTCCCAAGCTGAGACAGAAAACCAGCTTTCATCGGCTCAATTTTATGGCCGACGATTACGGCATTCAGGATATGTTCGAGGTGATCTTCTTTCGCAATGTCATGATCTATTTCGATAAGAGTACGCAGGAGCGGGTGGTCAACCGGATGTGCCGGAATTTACAGCCCGGGGGATATTTATTCGTCGGCCATTCCGAATCGCTGGCCGGACTGGATATCCCCTTAACGCCCGTGCATACTTCGGTCTTCCGCAAGCCGGCGATGGTGGAAGGCAGGCGGCCACGAGCATGACCTCCTCGGGAAAAATTCGCGTGCTTATCGTTGACGATTCCGCCGTGGTGCGCCAGGCGTTGAAAGAGATTCTGGAAGCCGATCCGGAGATTGAGGTCATGGCGGTCGCCCCCGACCCGTATCTTGCGGTCGAGCGCATTAAACATGAAGTCCCGGACGTGATTACCCTGGATATCGAAATGCCGCGCATGGACGGCCTGACGTTTCTGGAAAAGATTATGAGCCAGCACCCCATCCCGGTGGTGATTTGCTCGACCTTGACGGCAAACGGATCGAATAGCGCGTTAGCCGCACTGGAAAAGGGCGCGGTGGAAATTATCACCAAGCCGAAGCTGGGGGCTAAGGAATTTTTAGAGGAATCGCGGATAAGAATCTGTGACGTGGTGAAGTCGGCGGCGCATGCCCGCATGGCGAATCGCCGCACCCTTCCCATCCGGTCGGTGCCGCCTAAATTGACGGCGGATGCCGTTTTGCCCCTGCCGGCATCCCATGCCCTGATCCAGAGCACGGAGAAAGTCGTTGTTGTCGGAGCCTCGACAGGGGGGACCGAGGCGCTGCGTGAGTTTCTGGAGGCTATGCCGCCGGATGCTCCCGGCATCGTGATTGTGCAACATATGCCGGAGCACTTTACCACGCGTTTCGCCGAGCGTTTGGACGGACTCTGCCGCATCAGCGTCAAGGAGGCGGCGGACAACGATTCCATCATCCGCGGACAAGCCCTGATTGCTCCCGGCAATCGCCATCTTTTGTTGAAACGTAGCGGCGCCCGGTACTACGTCGAATTGCGGGACGGGCCGATGGTCAGCCGGCATCGGCCTTCCGTGGATGTGTTGTTTCGTTCCGCCGCCCGCTATGGTGGAAGCAATGTGGTGGGAGTCATCATGACGGGTATGGGCGATGATGGCGCCAAAGGCATGCTGGAGATGAAACAAGCCGGCGCCTTTACCATTGCGCAAGACGAGGCCAGTTGCATCGTTTTCGGAATGCCCGCCGAAGCCATTAAGCTCCAGGCCGTCGATCGCGTCGTTCCTCTGGGACATATTGCCGGCGACGTTTTGCGAGTCTGCCGCGAGCGGGCGGTTTAGCCGGTTACGGCTCAGTGATCAAGGAATTGTGGAATAGGAGATAGTGCAATGGCCAAGAAAGTTATGGTGGTGGACGATTCGAACGTCATGCGGCAAATGGTTTCCTTCACCTTGCGCGAGGCCGGGTTCGAGGTGATCGAGGCGGAAAATGGGCGCGACGCGTTGAATAAACTCAACGGCCAGAAGCTCGACTTGATCTTGACCGACTTGAACATGCCCCTGATGGACGGGCTTACGTTTATCCGGGAAGCGCGAACTTTGCCAGCTACTTCCTATACTCCTATTCTGATGCTCACCACCGAAAGCCAGGTGGCAAAGAAGATGGAAGGCAAGGCCGCCGGCGCCACCGGTTGGATTGTGAAACCCTTTGATCCGCCTAAGCTGCTGGCCACGATTGCGAGAGTGTTGCCTTAGAGGCAGCCGTCGGCTCTCGGCCGTCGGCCCTTGGCCAGACCACGGACGTGCGGCCAGGCTTGAATGAAAACCCAAATCCCAGGAATCTCGCGCTGAGGCGCGGAGGCGCAGAGGGAAAACCCACGACGCGCTGCTAACTACCGCATCTTCACCACTGCCGTATGCTTTCCCCGCGGCAGCATAACAACCATTTCCCCCGCCAAACGCAACTCCGCTGCTTTGCCATCCACGAGCAATTGCGTGGGCGGGTGATCCAGTTTCATTAGCGCGCGGGATTGGCTGGTATAGGTGACTTCGATTCCGTCCGGGAGGACCCGGGCGTCTTGCAACGTTCCATTGAAATCCAGTATGCGTAGATCGGGCTCGCGGGAAGCGGACTGCAAGGTGTGCTTGCCCGCCGGCACCCACACGTGCTCGGCGTCGCTCACCGGCCACAGGTGACCATCGAGGGTGGCGGGACCAGACCAGCGAACGCCCACCCCGAAGGGCGAGTCGATCATCAAGCCATTGCCGTCCGGAGATTGCTGGCTATGCTTGACCAACGCCGCGGCCGCCGGCAACAGTGGAATATCCACCGGGGCAACCGATGCCGCGGAATAGTAAATCACGGTGGGAAACGATTGCGATGCAACATGAATCAATTGCGCCAGTTCCGTGCCGGTCTGTCGTTGGGTGGGGTACACGACCTGGTCGCGTTCGATCACATTGATATCCACCCCTAGACGATCTTGGTGCGGAGTCAGGGAGCGATACTGATCGGCAATGGTCTTGTACCGCTTTGGGCCTTGGTTCCATACCGTTCCTGGATCTTCAATCACAAACGTCATATCGTGGTGATCCAGTAGATGAAGCTGCCGAGCCGCATCGGCGCCGATGGCGTCGCGCATGGATTTGTCGAAGCGATCGTCCACTTGGGTAAGAACCAGGTCGAGATGCGGCTTCTCCAGTCGCATGTGCTCTAATTCCACGATCCATTGTTTTTGCAGGCGGGCCGCCAGATCGGCGCGATAGTCGAGAAATGCGCGCAAGTGTTGCGGACTGCTCGGTTGCTTGGTGAATAGCTCGGCGGGATCGAAGCCGAACTTCCGTCGTACCTCGTGGCGCACGTCGGAATTCAAAGGCGTGAATTCGTCGAGATTCTTGATGCCCATAGCGCCGTCAAAGTACATCTCGGCAAAATCAACTCCATCCCAGTCGAAGCGCATCAGGGTACTATGAATGCCCTCGACGACGGCCCGGCGGCAATCGGGATTCATCAGATTCATCAGCAGCCGCCAGTCGACGTCGGCATCTTTGAAGCGCGCAGTCTGTTCCCGCCACTCGGGGTGTTGCTCCCAGAAGCTCTTGCTGACGTGTGGCAATTCCAGCCAGGCGTATACCAGAATGCCTTCGCGATGACAGGCTGCGATCAAACTCTCCAAATAGGCGTCGGCTTGCGGGTTGGGTTCAAAGTTGTACCAGGCGGCGACATGGACCGCGGCCAAGCCCGACTGTCGCCAGGAACGGGCCAGCTGATCCACCGCGATGTTCCGTAAATAGGCCGGATCATGGAAGGCCCAAAGGCGGCGCGATTCGAAGAGCGGATGCAGGCCGAGATCGAAGAGCGCCTGTAATAAAAACGGATAGCGGGCATAAGCGGGGGAACCGAGGGGAAGCGCCAGCCACAACACCGCGCCTTGACCACGTCGCAGGCCGGCGGCCAGCGGAGCATCGTGTTCCGTTTGCCGGGTAAATACCTGTGCGTCTTGGGGAACTTGGAAGAGGGGCACATCGGTAGCGTCCTCCCAGGTGATGGGCAGGTCGGGTTGATGCATATCGCTCACGTTCTTCACCGACACATGATGTTCGGTGGGACGAAATCCCAGGCTGCGACCGGCTTCCGTATTGCCCTCAATAATCAGGATTGCTCCGTGATCCACCCGATCCAGCCAAGCCGTAGCGTCCTCCCGGCTGCCTTGGGTCATAACCAGAACCCGGGCCTCCCGGGTGGGTTGTTCCTGCAAGCCAATGCTGCCCAATGCCTCTGGCCACGCGCCGGGCTTGCCGGCAATGTGATAGCCCGGTATTGGGGGAATCTCCGTGGCGCGAGCGGCGAAGGGAAGAAAGCAGAGCAGCAGTGCGGAGAATAAAAAACGCAATTGGCAATTGGTTTTAGAGTTGCGAGTTGCGAGTTGGCGAGTTGCGAGCGGGTCCCCGTTTTCCCAGGCAGAGCCCGCCGGCGAGGGCGCCAGCGCTACGTCTGTGATGCTTTTTAGCTTCCGGAATCTTCGAGTCTCCGCCAAACTGCGCCCGCGAATACACAATTTGCCTGTCGTCCGCCTGTTGCGTATGATTTCTCCGCCATTCATACGGGAACCCATAGCTTCCATCGCCCTCCAGGGAAACGCAAACGTAGCGCCGGCGCCCTCGCCGGCGGGCCCTGTGTGCGAGATCCGTGAAGCATGAATCGTCGAGGAATTTCTCTGGCCAACGGCCGGCGAATCGCTTGATTCGAGAGGGCCATAGAGCGAGAGTGCCAGCGCTATATGTGCGGAGTTTCTGTTCATTATGGACCCGCCGTCAGGCGGGTGCGTCACTCAGCATGAGCATTCTTTTTCGGTTCGTTATGACAAGTCAACACCTTGAAATCTCCAACCCGCACCGGAATGCGGGCTGGAAGCCCGCGCACCCAGGGCCGGCTTATTTAGCGCTCGCCGCCGCCATCTCCCCCTTCAGATACGCCAGACAATGGCTCACGATCTGTTGCGAGGCGGTGCCGTCGCCGAAGGGATTGCGGGCGGTGGCCATGGCGCGATAGGCGATGGGATCGTCCAGCAGGCGTAGCGTTTCCCGTACAATGACCTCCCGATCGGTACCGACCAGGCGAGCGGTGCCGGCTTCCACCGCTTCCTGCCGCTCGGTGGTTTCGCGCATCACCAGTACTGGCTTACCCAAGCCTGGTGCTTCCTCCTGAATGCCGCCGGAATCGGTCAGAATCAGGTAGGCGCGCTTCATCAGAGCCACAAACTCGCAATAGGAGCGCGGCTCGATGATCATCAGGTTATCGACGCGCTGGGCGAGGGGGCGCAAAATCTCTCCCACGGGGCCTTGCACGTGCGGGTTCAGATGGGCGGGATACACGAATAATTCCTGGGGCCGGCTGATCACCAATTCGGCGATCGCCTGACAAAGTTCTTCGAAGGCCTCACCGAAGCTCTCGCGGCGATGCGCGGTGATCAGCACCAAACGGCGCGCATCCGACGCTCGGCCATTCAAGCCGTTGGGGGCGTCCGGGCCGAGCCGGCGGGCCGTCATCAATAGCGCATCGATGCCGGTGTTGCCGGTGATAAAAATGCGATTCCGGGGATGTCCCTCGCGAATCAGGTTGTCGGCCGCCCGCTGCGTAGGCGGGAAGTGCAGGGCGGAAAGTTGCGTGGTCAGCACGCGATTGGCTTCTTCCGGAAAAGGGGAAAACATATTGCCCGTGCGCAGACCCGCTTCCACGTGGGCCACCGGGATTTGCCGGTAATAGGCGGCCAGCGCCGCATATAAAGTGGTGGAGGTATCGCCTTGCACGATGCACATGTCGGGTACGATATCCGACATCGCCTTCTCCAGTTGCGGAATGGCGCGGCCGGCAAATTCGCCCAGGCTTTGGTCGGGGCGCATCAAGTCGAAATCGATGTCGGGCTGGATGGAGAAAATCTCCAGCACCTGGTCGAGCATTTCCCGTTGTTGGGCCGTAACGCACACCACGACTTCGCAATCGGGCCGGGCCCGCAGCTCTAATACTACTGGGGCCAATTTAATGGCTTCCGGACGCGTACCGAAAACTACAACAAATTTCGCCACTCTAACTTCACTCCTTGGAGCTGGGATCCTTGCCTGCGGCGGGTACAGAGGTAATTAACTCCGCTTCCCGGGTTTCATTTTCCGTTTCGGGACGGTCCAGGGGAGGTCCGGACGAGCCCTGTCCGCCTCTGCCACGGCGGAAGAAGAGCCGGCGAATGCGAATGCCGGCAAATAGCACAATCAACATCACGATGGAGGTAGTTCCAAACACCACGATCATGGAGGAGGAGATGAGGCTGATGGTATCCACAAACAACGTGAAACCACGAGCTCCAGCAACTTCCACGTGGTGATGGCCGGCGGGGAGCGTCAGAATCGCTGTCAGCTCACGAGCCCCCGATACCACCGACCATGGCCCGTCTACCGTAACATCGGCAGGCCGGCGATTCAGCGCCACCAGCACCGGACTGGGCGAGTCGTACTCAAACTCGAGATTGCCGCGATTACTGCCGGCGTAGAGAAAAGGTGTGCTCGTCTGTAACACCTGCGGGCGCAACCCGCTGGTATCCAGCAGATGGGTCCAAGCACTGGTTGCGCTCACCGTCTGTCGTCCCGGCGGCAATAAAACAAATCCGGAACGCCAGTAAGACCAGTCTTCCCCATCGCGGTAGAAATTATGCAGTTGCGAGGGGACGACCATTTCGATGTTGGTGGGGGCATCCACCGACCAGGTAAGTACGTGTTTGGTGAGCAGCGTTCTTTCCGCCATCGCATAGGCCAACAATTCGAGATCGTTGGTGCGCACGGTAGCGTCGCCGTACAGCGCCACGCGATCCGAAGTGTCCCGCGCCGAGTCAACGGTGGCGGCCAGTTCCGTACCCACGGCCAGGGGCAGCGGTAAATGCGTGCCTTCGATCTTACGGTTGGCGATCACGTTGATATCGAACATGAAGTGGCCGCCGGCCGGCACCAGTGCCCGGTAACGATCTCCCAGACGGGTGTAACGGGATGGCGGGTCCGTCCAGGCCACCATGGGATCTTCCACCTGCAGCAGGAAGGGGAACTCGCGCATCAAGGCGACAATGGCTTTCGAGTCGACGCCAGTGTCGTCGGTGACCTCGGGGTGGGCCAAACTGTCGAGTTCGGTGACGATGATCTCATGGCCGGACTGGGCGAAGGGCCGGAGTGCGGTCAGCACCTCGCGGTGCAGTTGGGTGATGATATTGACGCGATAATCCAAAAACGCCTGCCACCCAGCCGCATCGTTCTGCCAATAGTGGGCGGATTGATGGTCGAAAAGTTGTGCTGGATCGAAGCCGTGCTGGGCGCGGAAGCCGCGGCGCACGTCGTCGTTGAGGGGCGCCATCGAACCCGGCTGGTCGCCGTTGGCTTTGCCGTCGAAGTTCAACTCGGCCATGGTGACGCCGTCCCAGGCCCAGTGATTGATGATGCGCATCACTTCCGCAATGGCGGCGGCCTTGCATTCCGGATTCTCCAGATTCATGGCCAATCGCCACGAGGGATAGATCTTGCCGGCCGCCGGCATCTCGCGCCATTCCGGATGGTCGGCATAGAATGCGTAGGTCACCTGCGGCAGTTCGAACCAGGCGTAGACCAAAATGCCGTTGGCATGACACACGCGTAACAGGCGGTCGTAATCGTAGGTGTATTTTTTATCGAACAGCCAGGCCGCGGCGTAAATCACGCGTACCCCCATGCGGCGCCACTGGACGGCCAGATCCTCAATACTGATGTTCTGCCGCAAGCCCGGATCGAAATAGAGTTCCAGAGTGCGCTGCCGCGCCGGCATAATGCGGTTAAACGCCGTTAACGCGTGCTCGAACAAGAAGGGATAGCGACTGGTTCCGTAAGGCGTGACCGGATCCAGCAGCGCGCCCAGATACAGGACTTTGCCCGCGCCATACGAAAACGTGGCTGCCACACTGGATTGGCCGGCCATATCCTGTGCCAGAACCGCGCCTCCTTCGGGGACATGGAATCGGTTCATCATGGCCGCCGGATGCCACTGCAACGGCAAATCAACCTGGGAGCGGTCAATCACGTTATCGATAGTGACCGTGTCTCCGGGGAATCTAACTCCCAGGGCCTCGGCGAGCGCGGAATGTCCGTCCAGGATTAAGTCGCCGCCCTGGCGTACGAATTGGGTAAGCCGGGCCACATCTGTGCTGCTCAGGGTGGCGGCCGCGCCTTGGGGCACGGCCAGAACTTCGTCTTGATCCAGCGTGGTGGAACGCAAGGCGGAAACGCCAATTTGGCGGAAGGGAACTCCGTAAGCGCGGAAGACCGTGGCGAAGCTGGCCTGATCGTTCGCCTGCTCGTGTACGGCGCTGGCCTGCCATAGCTCCGCCGCTTTCATCGCCGGCGGTAAAGTCGCCCGTAAAGGATTCTGCGGACGCAGCGACTTCAAAACGGTGGCAATCTGCCGGGTCAACTGGGTCATCCGGGTGGGCGGCGCGACCGGACGATCGTCTGTTCCGAGGGCAACCAGAATCTCTCCCGGTCCGGGTTTCAGAGAAACCGCAATATTTCCGGTCTGCCGAACGTTGGACCAGGACTCCTGTTGATGGGTGCCGTCGCGGCCAACAATGAACTGACGCAAATAAGCGTCGCGCAACTTGATATTGCGCCCGCCACCGGCGGTGGCGATCAACCGGTCCCCACCCCCCACCTTGCAATCGAAGTCGCGCAAGGAAACAAAGTGATATCCCAGCCCTTTAATCCCGCGAACCACATCGTCGAGCAGCTTGGGATCCAGAAAATCATGTACGAAGGCCGAAGCAATGCCATCCCGTACTACCAACATGGCGCGGGCATTCTCGATCAGTTCCTTGGGGTCGGGGTTGGCTTCGGGAAGATAGCCGATGTTTTCAGGAACAATATAGTTGCCGCGAATGTCCACCGTGGGATAAGGGAACGCCTGCTGTGTCCCTTCCTTGTCGATCATGGTTTCTTCGTTCAGGGTGGAGAAGATGCGGCCAAACTCGGCGTAATCCAACTGAGAGGCGGCGTAGTGCGGGGTTTCCCAGGCAATGGGATACAGATCGTCGTGGATTAATTCTTCCAGCCCGTTGGTCAGTTTTTCATGGACCAGTTCGGTGGAATCGTCGGCGCGGGGACCGTTCTGGAAGCCGTCCCAAAACTCAAAATCGTCGCCCGAAACGCCGCGATATTGGTGGGTGAATCCGTGCATCACGATGGTTCCACCCTGGGCGATCGCTCTTTGTAGAACCTTAACCAGCCCCGGATTTTCGCTTAGCCGAACTTCCCGGCGGGCATTGGGATCGACAAATACTGGAATCAGGGCAATCTGGAAGGGAATATGTTCCCGTAGAAATACGTCGATGGCGGCTTGCACCGTATCCGGATCGTCATCGGCGTTCACGTCTTCCAGTCGGATCATGGCGCGCGGCGCGATCCCCGGGTGGTCGACGCCGAGAATGTCATGCAGCAGATCGCAGAAGGCGAGATAGCGGTCGCGTTCGCCGATGTACGCAAACGGACTGTCGGCCACGATCCAGAAATTTCCCGTCTTTAATATGTAGGGCGCCTCATTGCCATCGCCGTCCAGCGCCATCGCCGGAACCGTCACGCGGTTGGGATTGGTCACCGTCATATAGGTGAACTGCCGGCTGTCCTTGCCTAACAGGTAGCCCTTATAGCGCACCTGGTGGAAACGGTTGCTTTGCAGCACGCCATTCAGGTGGAGGCCCAGTCGCCGGTCCTCGCCGTGGCTGAGGAACTTATCGGCGCCGTAACCGAGCCACACGAGAAGGGAAGTACGCTCCTGGGCATCGCTCACCAGTTCGGCCGGCCATTTGCTTTTTTCCGATCCGCCGACAATAAAAACCGCGTCATAGCGGGCCATGCCGCCCGGCCTATATTCCTCGATGGGCTGCATGGTGGCGTGATAGCCGAAGTGGCCCATCAAGTTGGCCACCTGCAGGCCGTCGGCATTGCCCTCGTGCTGTTTGAGGGTTGTGCCATCGAAGAGAACCAGCGCCCGGTGTCCGCGCTCATTGTTGCCGGCGGCGAACGCAGTGGTGGTTGCTACTAGAAGTACCAAAAGGAAAGCGCGTTTGATCATGGTTGCTGCACCTCCGCGAAGCGCTCGGTTTTCGCCCAGACGCGCTTGCGGCGAAGCACCACATCGTCTACGAATGCGCAGAAAACCACTACAAGCCAGAGCTGGCAGTAAGTGAAGTAGCCGATCGAAACCAACAGCAGATTCCCGAACGAGTCTTCGCCTTCTTCGCGCGAGAGCGCGATGCCGACCTCCAGCATGAACAACAGGAAGGCCAGCACCCAGACTTTGGAATAGGGGCCGATGGCGTGCAGCGACACCCACCCCAGTCCGGCGAGAACGAACAATACATCGGAAATGGCGATGGCGACACAGACTACGTAGTACAGGACCAGGGTGTAGAGCAATTCCAGAGCCAGTACGCGGGGGCGAACCTGCAGCAGACGGGGAGCGTGCTTGAGCATGACATAGTTATGTCCGCGCGCCCAGCGCTTGCGCTGCTTGAACCAAATGCGTATTTTCTCGGGTTCCTGTTCCCAGGTGACCGCGCGCGGCACAAAGCGAATGCGACGCCCGGTCTCGTAAATGCGGATCGTCAGTTCCGCGTCTTCCGTCAGGGCTTGATCGTCCCAGCCGCCGACTTGTTGCAGCACATCCCGCCGGATGACGAAATTCGTCCCCGGCAAGCTGGTAACGCCGAGTAACGCCCAGCGTCCGGCCTGCACGATCCACTGAAAGGCCAGACCTTCGATATTGATGAAACGGGTCAGTAAATTGTGGCGCCGGTTCAAGGTGCGGAACTTTCCCACCGCCGCGGCCAGCGTGGGATCGGCCACCATGGCGGCCACCAAGGCGCGCAGGGAGCCTGGCTCCGGCCGGTTATCGGCATCGTAGATGGCGATCAACTCGTGCTTGGACTGTTCGATGGCCAGCGTCAAGGCGGCGGACTTGCCTCGGCCCGACAGAGCGGCCGGCACCGTCAAGCAGCGGACACGTGGATCATGGACTCCATATTGCGTGACCACGTCGCCGGTGCCGTCGGTGCTGCCATCATTCACAATGATGATCTCCAGCAGCTCTCGCGGGTAATCCAGGCCGCACAGGCACTCGAGGGTACGAGTAATCACCTTGGCCTCGTTGCGGGCGGGCACCAGGATCGACACTGGCGGCCAGATGGCGCCGGCAGGCAAACTATTGTCGGTCCAAGCACTACGCCGGCTGTAATTGAAGCCGGCGATAAATAAGGCGAGCTGGTAGGCGATCATGAACCAAATAATCGCCGCGGACGCGACGAAAAGGGCGTCCAGCCACAAGTATGAATACATATCCTCTGCCGTGATTCAACGCGCGGGAGAAAGTAGCCCCTCGACGACCGCACGCCGGTTGAACCGCCCCCTGTAACCCCTTGCTGTTCAACATACAATCTGAAAATTGGGTTCTGTTTAAGAGTAGCACGATTGGGGGAGCGTTTCACGTTTACAAGAACCCCAACTATGCGGCAAAGTCGCGTCGTGGTAAGGGGTTTTACCTAGCGGGGGTGCGCGCTGATTCCGCTTTGTTGCCCGCCCGCTTTCGCTTCTTGTCTATCCACAGTCCGCGGCCACCCGCGGCTTGCCTCCGGCATCTCACGACTGCGCTGCTGGTTCGTTTGGCCAAGCGTTAGAAGATGTGCGGAAAGGCTTCTCCGGGTCTCATGATTAAGTTGTTCAGCATTGCCCTGAGCGGAATCACATTGCTGCTCATGACCGTCACCGCTTCGGCTCAATGTGTGTTAAGTCCGACCTCGCCCTCGGTAACCGTTTGCGCGCCAACGAAGGGGTCCACCGTTACCTCGCCGGTGACGGTAGTGGCCGGCACTACCGATCACGCTCATCCGGTCGTGGCCATGAAAGTCTACCTCGACTATGTAGCCGACTACACGGTTGACGCCAGCCAGTTGAGCGCCCCCCTGACCATGGCGGCAGGCAGCCATAACATTACCGTAAATGCGTGGGATTCCAGTGGAGCCGTATTCAAAACGGCGCTCACGATCAACGTGGCTGCCAGCGCGCCGGTTTCTGTCGCGATAAATCCTACGTCGGCAACTCTGGTTACCGGCCAAACTCAGCCATTTACCGCTACCGTGCTGAACACGTCGAACACCGCTGTCACCTGGTCGGTGGACGGAGTAGTCAACGGCAATGCCACGGTGGGCATGGTGTCCACGTCTGGTTCGTACACTGCCGGGACCGCAACGGGGAATCATAATGTAGTGGCCACCAGCGTGGCGGATTCCACCAAGAGCGCCACCGCGGTGGTAACGGTCACGGCACCAGCCGCGGTGTCGGTTACGATTGCT
>Ga0181520_10000238_pt1 | contig 119570 bp, 71 predicted proteins | sample PEATcosm2014_Bin_29_FD_132451 | JGI IMG/M metagenome (GOLD analysis project Ga0181520, IMG submission 132451) | Peatland microbial communities from MTU Mesocosm Facility, Houghton, MI, USA - PEATcosm2014_Bin02_30_metaG | ecosystem: Environmental > Terrestrial > Soil > Wetlands > Peat | place... | reverse complement strand
CGCGACCGCTGGCCTTGCCAGCCGAGGTCTGGATCAACAAACCCAAGCCCAAGGAAGGTGATTCACTGAATAAAAGTCAGTAAACTCGAGTGTCCCGTGTCTCAAAATCATTGACGCGCGCCGCCCGCACATTCACAAATACAGCCCGGAATACGACAAGGAAGAAGCCGAACTCCTGCGATATTGGGATTGGAAGCACTCCCCGCTTCAGGAGAGCGACGACTGAAGACTCCAGGTTGATGCTGGTGAGCGAAAATCCCTCGACCGGCGACCCAGAATAGCCGCTGATTTAGCGGCATTTGCGAGGTGAAATCTGGTGGGCGGATAACAGATGTTATTCGCTCAGGAATTGCCATGGGGGATAGGAGGTCATCAAGGCAATCAGTGCTCAGTTCGAGCTACGAGACTGTTTTCGAGGAAGGCAAGTAAAAGCCGTTCTTCGCCACGCCCGAGGAGCCGCCCGAATTTCGGCAGCAAAAATCCGAATGCCACCATTGCGGGAGGCACTATGACACCGACCCAGGCATCGCCAATTACGTTGCGGCTCACCGTCGTGACATCGAGGAGCGACCGGATGAAGATTGGCGAACCGAACAGCACGACGGCACCTATCCAGAATCGCATAAAGAGCTTCACCCATCGAGCAGAATCAAAGTAGCCTTCGATTCTTGTACCGCCGGTTTCCTGATAAAGCCGACCGTAGAAGTGGGGCGCGAAGTCGTTCCGCCAATATCTCCGTTTCTGTACTCGAAAATTGTCTACACCGATTTCTCCGAGAACGGGGCGACTGCCCTTGTATCCAGAAAAGGAGAACAGTGTCCTGTGTTCTTCATCGACCGACAGATGCAGCGCAGCGATGACTGCTTCTGGAACAAGTGCGGAATGCAAAATGACCATGGACTTGTTTGACATTCTTTGCATTCACCGCAAACCCCCACCAGTGTCCACAGTTTTTAAATGTGGTGTGCTTACGGCTGCAACCGCTTCGCACGTTCGAGCAGTTGCTCCGGAAGACAATCGAAGTTTCTCGCGATCTCGGGACTGGTGACCGTGTCGTGCAACGCCTCGCCCATGATCGCCAGAAGGTCGTGGAAGTCATCTGGAAGGTTCTGTTCAGACCAGTCGCGCTCCCACAGGTCTTCGGGTGAACCGAAAAACAGGTCGGTCGCCCAGCAGTTTGCGTTCGTTCGACCTGCTTCGCCGAGGTATCGAAGCAGTTCCATGAGGCTCCGCCTTAGGTCTGGGAGGTTCACAGGAGCGGTCAACACGTCCTCGTAGACCTGGCGCAATAGCGGTTTCAACTCTGGGGACGCTGCCTCCCCATCACGCGCTGTTGCGACGGATGCCCACAGTTGTTCGAAGCCCTTCATGTCACTTACTTGTCATCCCGCTCCTGTTTACAGGTTTGGCTTTCTGCATCGCCGATATCAGCAAGTCTCTCGTAGCCTGAAAGTGCTTCCGAACTTCGGAGTCAGGATTCGTAGTTTGTGCCACATCCAAAGGCGTCATACCAGCGGAGTTGCGAATGCCGGGGTCGGCTCCGTGGTCGAGAAGTATCTTCACCCTATCCGCCATCGCGTTCATAGCGGCGTAATGGAGGGCAGTACCACCGCTCCTCTGTTGGGCGTTGGGGTTGGCTCCCTTCCGTAACATCGCCTCCATCACTTCGTTGGAGCTTTCGGTGGTGGCGATAAGTAGCGCCGAGTCGCCCCCTGTGTCCTGAATCGTGACATCAGCTCCCGCCTTCAGCAGCTCCAGGGCAATTTCCGGGTCGCCAAACGCCATGTCCACCGATAACATCAGCGGCGTTACGTTCCCGCTCACTTTCGCGTTTACGTCCGCACCGCGTTCAATGAGTAAGCGCACCAGCTTGACGTTCTTGGATTGAACCGCGTAGTGCAGTGGGGTCTTACCTCCATTGTCGCGTTCATCGACCTTAATGCCTTGCTGAAGCAATCGTTCGACTTGCGGCAAATCACCCACACTCGCGGCAGACCAAATTGTCCCATCCGTGGCTGGCTTGGGATGGGGCTGTCCTTGGCACGACACGAACATCAGCACAAAGCTTGCGAGACATAAAACCGCTGACCGGATTGAAGGTCGAGTGGACAAGTTCCAAGTCCTCGCTTTGCATTTCATCGCAAACCGCCGCCCGTGTCCACAACTTCTTGGCTTGGAAAGGTGTACCGGCATCACGCATAATGCAAGCGTATGACGAACGACACCGAACAGAAGCAGCCAGATTGGACGAACCTCCCCGAGGGCATGGCCACAGAGAGCCTCTGGAATTGTCTGCATGACGGCTCTCTCCTGGACGTTAATTCCGACGCATTAGAACGCACCTTGAAGCTGACGTTCGATGTGGATTACGTCCGCGACTTTAACAAGCTTCCGGATGCCGTTACGTTCGACCTCTTCTTTTCGGGCGTTCAGTCCGTCCGTTCCTTGCAATATCGGGTGTGGCCCGGAGCCGCTCCCGACATTCAAGTGGGAACGCCTCCTGAGGAACAGTCACGGCTCGTTGCTCAGTATCAGTCGAAGTGGCGCGAGGAGTCTGAAGACTGGCAAACGTTCGAGAACATCGTAAAACTGAACACAAACGACAGTCCCGAGGTAGCGGACGCCAATCTAGCGATGGGAACCTCGGGTATTGCCCTGCGATTGGGGCTGCTGATGCCAGACGAGAGCTACCGTGATGTGTTTGTACGCGCAGAATCGCTCGAAATCTCGCTCAGTAATGGACAACACCTTACGCTGCAAGCTTTTCTTGCCCTCGGCGAAGGGTACTGGAAGGCGTTCGCGGCCCGGCGTCCGGAGAACGAGAGCGATTGATATGCTGAGTGATAGCTGAGCTCGAAAACGGCCTCCTGCGGTGCCGATGCCCCCGCCAATATGCAGTGGCAGACCACGGCTGACGCGAAGGCGAAGGACAAGTGGGAGCGAAAGCAGTAGGCATGCGACTTAGAATAAAAAGAACGGCAATATCGATAGCGGCTCTGGTCTTAGTGGTAACGGGGACATTAGCCTACGCTCTCGACCCACCCTCCGACTCCTGCTCCCAACCAGATGTTGTCAGGGCGGCGGCAAAGGTCGATGCGGCCCGTGCGAACCTACTGCGCTTATCCGAACAGTAACAGCGCGGTTCTGTTCTCGGCAACTTTCAACGCCAATACATACTGCGACCGGGCGCGGTTCGTCGCCTTCCTCACCTGCGGAAATATACTGGCTTCACCAGACGAGAACTCTACCCACCCGGTGTCGTTCCTCAATACGAACTCCTTCTGCCCCGGCACTCGGATGCGGATGCGGCGAAAGTCGCCAGGATCGCCGACCTGCGATGGGTTGTCGAGGGCGACCTGCACGCCCTTATGCCCGTCCCAGTCAAACGTGAAGGAAGACACTCGCATCCATGATGCCTGGCCGAACGCCGACCCGGCCATCATGAACAGCAACGCGAGGATGAGTGCGACCCGATATCTGGCCATGTGATTGGAATTATGCGCCTCTGAGGGCAGAGTTGAAAGGTAATTGGGGACAGCCTGAACTGCGCGATTTTATCTGTGGGGCGGAGTAGAATGCTTCCGATATGCCGAGACGAAGCCGATGCGTACTGCCGTGTATATTCGGGGACGGTCCGCTCAATCTCTAATATTTTGGTAAGCCGTGGCACGTAATCGCACTCAGTGAAGAGTTAAAGGACAGGGATATTTCCGTCCGTCCCCGATTTTCTTGGACCTGAGCCCGCTCTCGAAGGCTCTGCGGCGGTTGACGGAGGGGCTGGCTCGCTATCAGGGCGATACCGCCGACACACAGATTCGAGATGGTCTGGTGCAGCGCTTCGAGTTTACCTACGAGATCAGCCACAAGATGCTCAAGCGCTATCTTGAGGCGGCATCCGCTACCCCGGCCTCCTTCGATGCCATGCCCTTTGCCGACCTCATTCGGACCGCCAATGAGCAGAGCTTGCTGCTGGGAAACTGGACCGATTGGAAGCGCTATCGCGAGATGCGCAGCCTCACCAGCCATACCTGCGATGAAGCCGTGGCCGTAGAAGTGGTCGCGGGTATTCCCGCGTTCCTGGCCGAGGTTCAATATCTGCTGGCTCAACTGGAACGGCGTACGGCTCTATGAACCCACCCGGCATTGCACTCAGCCCCGGCGAGTGGGAAATCGTGCGCGGCATTCTTCAGCGTCAGGTGCCCGAGCGCGAGGTCTGGGCCTTCGGTTCTCGTGCCAAGGGAACCGCCAAACCGTTCTCCGATCTCGATTTGGCTATTCTAGGCAGCCAACCACTATCGCTCTCCACTTCGGCCGATTTGGCCGACGATTTCTCGGAATCCGACCTGCCCTTCAAGGTGGATGTGGTGGACTGGGCGACCACCGCCGAGAGATTCCGCAAGGTGATCGAGGCTGAGCGCGTCGTCCTTCAGCGGCCTTAAGCCGATTAGGCAGCGGAAAGATATCTCTCAACGGCCTGTTTTGGCAACCCAAGGTCCGGATTGTGCCTGTTCTGATCAGCGTTTTTCTGCGTTAATCTGCGGCTACGGGTTTCGTTCTCCCCGCCTTGTTGGCGAAAGGGATGTGTGTGCTGAAACGTGAAACGGAAAACGTGAAACGCCCTGAAACGGTCTCCTATTTCTTCCGCCGGTCCAGTTCTTCCAGTGTGTGCTTGAGCTGTTCCAATTTCTGTCCAGCCTCGCCGAGTTTGCCTTCGGCGGTCAGGCGTTGATAGTCGCCCAGATCTCGGGCAGCCTCCCCGATCAGTCCGTTAAGATCCGCCGCGGGCGCGGGTGTGGCGCCCGGCGCCGGGGCGGCATGTGCCGGCTCCGCCGGAGCGATGGCCGCGGGACTCAACGACGAGGTGGCGCCGCCAAACAACGCCGCCATCGCCGACTCGAAGGTTGGTCCATAGGCCAGCCGATCCTGCAACGCCAGCACCACCAGACGCAATTCCGGCATCGGACTGCGCTCGGCTTGCAGATAGATGGGCTCGGCATACAACAGCGCGCGTCCCGTCGGGATCACCAGCAGCGTCCCGCGCCGCACATGGGAGCCTTGCTGGTTCCATAACGTCAATTGTCCCGAAAGCTGCGCATTCTGATCGATGCGCGCTTCAATTTGCAGCGGTCCATCCACCAGCTTGGTCTTGGGGAAGTCATAGACCACCGACTTGCCATAGTTCGCGCCGTCGCTGCGTCCCGCAACCCAGCCAATCAAATTGTTCCGGTTAGCCGGCGTGAACGGCAGGATCTCGGCGAACTCCGTCCCGTTCTCGCCCGGCAGTTTCATCAGTACAAAATTCGGCTGCATCATCTGGGTGGTTTGTTCCCCACCCTCACTCAGACCGACTTCGGTAGCCACCGTCCATAGATCCTCACGGTTATAGAACACTTCTGGATTGGTCATGTGGTATAGGCCGTAGACTTCCGCCTGGAGTTTGAGCAACTGCTCGGGATAACGTACGTGCTTGCGCAGGTCGGGCGGCATGGCCGACGCATCTTTGAAGAGACTCGGGAAAATTCCGCGATAGGCCGCAATGATCGGATCGTCGTTATCGAATACGTAGAACGTCGTGGTTCCGTCGTAGGCGTCGATGACTACCTTGACGCTATTCCGCATGTAGTTAATAAGATCGTTGCCCAGATGGTAGTGGGTCGAGTAAGGATAGGTGTCGGATACCGTGAACGCATCCATCATCCACGAGAGCCGGCCATCGTCGCCCAGCACGATATAGGGATCGGAATCGTAGGTGAGGAAGGGCGCCAAGGTCGCGACCCGCTCGCGCACATTGCGCCGCATCAGCAGTCGGCTCTGCGGAGTCACATCGTCGCTGAACGGTAGTTTGCCCAGATCGCCGCGGTCGGTCGCCAGAATAATGCGGCGCAGGAATCCGCCCAGCACGATGCCGCCATTCCCCTCGTACGAGGTGAGGTTATTGCTCTGGCCTTGCGGATAGTTGAATTCCTGCTGCCGGGTCTTTACGTATACGTCGGAGTTGGTTAACTCGCCAAAATAGATTTCCGGACGGGTTACATTGAGACCGGGCACCGTGCTTTGCACGGGCATATTGCTCAGCATCAGCGTGGGCAGTCCTTCGCTGGTGAACCCATTCACCGGATTCATGGTGATGCCATAGCCGTGGGTGTAGACCAGTTTTTCGTTGATCCAATTCCGGCTGCTCTCCGGCAGCTTCTCGATGTTTAATTCGCGGGGAGCCAGCATCACCTGGCGCATGGTACCGCCGATTTCATAGCGATCGATATCGATGTCGGGAAAATCGTAATAGGTCCGGATTTCCTGGATCTGCCGCAACGTGTCCTGGAGCGCCCGCCAATCCCACAACCGTATGTTTTGCAACGTCGCCTGATTGTTGGCCGGGTCGGCCGCCTCGATGGTGGTCTCGGCGGGGAACTCGCGTTGGGCAAAGCGGTCCAATCCGTAGGCTTGCCGCGTCAGTTCGATGTTGTGAGTGATAAAAGGCTGTTCGCGAACCAGTTCATTCGGCTTCACGATGAAGCTGCCAACATACCAACCCACAATTTGCAAGACCAGATAACAGGCCACGGCGGGAAGCACCGCGGCGCCCAATCGCCAGCCGCGCGGCTTGGCTACGGCATTGACGGCCGCAATCCCCGCGCCCAGCAACAGCGCCACGCAGACCACCAGCAAGCCAGCCATGTTGATGTGCGCGTCTACATAGGTGACGCCCCCGAAAATCGTATGGTCCTCGAACAATTGCTCGAAACGTCCGATATAGACGCGCAACGCCAGCATCACCAAAAAGAAGGCGAATGTGATCGATAATCCGCGCCAGGGCAATGCCACCTTACCGCCCTTGCCGCCAGCCAGCGCGCGGGCGCTGCCCGTAATCAGTATGAAGATAATGGCCAGCACACAGGTAATTACCGCCAGCGTCAGCAGCCAGCCGGTGATAAATTGCCAGGCGGGCAGTGTGAATAAATAAAAGTTCAACGATTTTCCGAGAATGGGATCGACTATGCCTCCCGTAACGCGCGGGGCATACCAATAGAGCGCCAGCGTCGGCCACTCCACCATCATGGCGGCGCCGGTGATGGCGGCAATCGCCAACGAAGCTCCGATCCCAATGAAACGTAGGACTGTCTCGACCGGCAGATTCACCGGCTGTCCCCCGATCAGAATCGTGTGACTGCTAGGCAGATCGGCGAGGCTGGCCCGTTTGAGCGCCAAAAACGATCCATACAAGATCACGAACGTGGCCGCGGCAAAGGCCGCAAAGGCCGCCCACTGCAAGCCCAGAGTCTTACGAAACACCTCGCCATAGCCGAGCGAGCCGAACCAGAGCGCGTCGACGTAATACGACAACGCCGTCCGGCCACCAAAAACGATGACCGCCAAAATGGCGAAAAGAAAGATCAAGCGGCGACGGCCGCGTGGCCGCCGCGGCGGACGGGCTTGCGGAAAGTCCAGAGTCATGGGCATGGTGTTACCCCGCGTTCACTAACGTTATAGGTCCCCACAGACCGTATCATAACGCGGCCTGTGGTGCAGGAGAGGGTAGTCCCGCTAAGCGGGACTATTCGCGAAACCTGAGAGCTTCGGTTGCCTTTAGGGTGGAAGCACCGGGCTTTAGCCCGGTGAATTCAGGCGCACACGCTATGGGCTTTAGCCCCGGCAAGGACGAGCCCGGGGCTAAAGCCCGCAAAACCTTGTAGCTCGTTTCGCTGGGCTAAAGCCCAGCGCTTCCACCTTGACATCGCTTTGCAGTCCACCACGAAAATCTTCATGAATAATCCAGGCTAAGCGGCGCCGGCGCTACCACGGGAAGCTGATAACCTGTATGCATGACCCAAAAGAACGAAGACGACGAATATCGCAGCGGTCTTGCCATTCGCAATGGCTGGCGATGCCGGTTTTGCGGCCGTGCTCCCGCGCCGGGCCAATCCTTCGGCCAAGACGCGGTCTGCCCGGCGTGTCGTGAGCGCGTGCCCGGCTCAAGCTCCTGAACGAATAACCACGAAACACACAAAAAGCACGAAAACAGAAGAAGCCCTGGGCTGACGAGCAGATAAATCTCGCAGGTGGTTTTCCGTGTCTTCTGTGATTTCCGTGGTTATACTCACCGCATGGACCGCCGAAATTTCATGAAACTCAGCGCCGTAGGCGCCGGTGCGGCGTTGACCGGCGTGCAATCCCTGTGGAGCGAAAACACAGCGAAACCGCCGAAATCCTCCGCCACCTTGGTGGCCATGCCCATCAGCATAGCGCCCCTGGCGCAGCGCGATCTGGACGTGATGTTTGAAGACATGCGGCAGCGCGCCGGGGTGAACGCTTTGTTCCCCTTCATTTACAACCACGAGCCGCATCGCGCCGGCCTGCCCAAGGAAGGATTCCACGGGGGTAATTACGGCACGCCGCACATGCAGTATTACAAGGACACGCCGCTCACCTACGAGGACATGCACGCGCCTGAGTTTGGCGGAGCCGACATACTGGCCCGCGTGATTCCGGCCGCGCACCGGCACGGCATCCGGACTTTCTGCTTCTTGCTGGAGGACAATGCGCTTCCCGCCGGGGCGCCTCACTGGGAGGCGATGTACGAGGTTGACCACCATGGCCGGCGCGCCGATCACCACCCGGGCGGACGCTGCTATAACAACCCCTTCTATCAGAATTTCATGCGGGGACTGGTCGAGGACTATGCCCGTTCCTACGACATTGGCGGGATCATGTGGGGCTCGGAGCGGCAGAGCGGGCTGCTCAATGCGCTCAGCCTTTGCCAGAGTCCGGAATTGGATCCCGGCCGCGTCACCTGTTTTTGCGAGTTCTGTCTGAAAAAGGCCCATGGGCAGGGAATCGATGCGGAACGCGCGCGTCGTGGCTTCGGCGAGGTGGAAATATTTGTGCGTAACGGCCGCGCCGGCCAGCGTCCACGGGATGGTTATTTCACCGCCTTCTGGCGCTTGCTGCTGAATTATCCCGAGTTGCTGGCCTGGGAAAATCTATGGGTCACCAGCCGTCACGAGTTCCAGGCCTCGCTTTACCACAAAGTTAAGTCCATCAATCCCGAACTGCAGGTGGGGTGGCATGTCTGGCACAACATGTCGTTCAGTCCCTTCCAGCGGGCCGAAGAAGACTTTGCTCCCATGGCGGCGTATTCCGACTTCATCCGCCCGGCGCTCTATAACAATGCCGCCGGCCAGCGCTTTGTGAACTTCATCGAAGGCGCGAATACCTCCGTGTTCGGCGATGTTCCTCCCGGGGAAACGCTGGAGTCTTTTTACCGGATGCTGAACTATCAGGAAGCCCCTTACGATCAACTCGCCGCCACGGGACTCTCCGCGCAATATGTCGAGCGCGAAACGCGCCGTGCCGTGGAAGGCGTTGCCGGACATCCCACCCAAATTTGGCCGGGAGTCGATATCGATGTGCCCGTCGATGCGGGGGCCGGCCATTGCACGCCGGACAGCGTCGGGCAGGCGGTGACGGCGGCCTTCAAAGGCGGCGCAAAGGGCATTATTCTTTCTCGCAATTACATCGAGATGAAGCCGGAAAATCTGTCGGGCGCCGGGGCCGCACTGCGGCAACTCGGCGTGATTTAATGTAGTGCGCGATACAGATGGGCATTTATGAACATGCAATCTTTGAAAGGGTGCGGCTTCAGCCGCGCCGCGAAGTTTCTGCATTTTGAATTCAGGGTTCGGGTGTACACACAGGTGGAAGCACCGGGCTTTAGCCCGGTGGCCGATGTTCGTTGGCAGAGGGGCCTTTAGAGCGTGCGTGAGAACTGCCTTTCCGCCCCCTTCACGGGTGTCATCCTGAGCGAGGCCCGCAGGGCCGAGTCGAAGGACCTCTGCACCTTTCGTGCGCCCTCGACACTATGTGGGTGCACAAGAGTGCAGAGGTGCTTCGACTCCGCGCCTCCGGCGCTCCGCTCAGCATGACACCCCTCGTGGGGTTGAAGGATGAGTTCTCACGCACGCTCTTTAGCCCTGGGCCCCCGCGGCTAAAGCCGCCTATTCTTTTCGTCCTACATTCAACCGGCCTAAAGGCCTGTGCTTACACCCGTCTTCAGTCGCATTGAAGTGCTTGCGCCGGAAACTTGGATTATCATCTTTGTCTCATAATCATTCGCCGGTCAAGACATTTCACTTCCGGGTAGGCCGCGCAAAAGGGTACATCCGCGTTCCTGCCTTGATCCGCAGCCGCCAGGTTTGCCTCCTCTGTGCCCCTCTGTGTCCTCTGTGGTTAAAAATAGGGGATAAAAGGGATCGCTAAATTTTGCGTAACCGGGCGGGAATGTGCCAAAATGACACGGAAGCCCCATGTCCAACCCAAATATTCCAGACGCCCCCTCCACCACCGAATCCAACGAGTCGTTTCATGACCTGCTTTCCGAGTTTGAGAGCAGCCATAAGCGCAAAGCCGACGAAAGCGCCGCTAAAGGACTTCAGGGTACGGTCGTTGCCGTCACCGCCGATTCCGTGCTTCTCGATATCGGCTATAAGACCGAAGGCATTCTGCCGTTAGCTGAATTCCAGGCCGCCGGCGAAACCGTAAAGCCCGGCGACAAACTGATGGTTTCCATTAAAGGTCGCGATCCGGAGGGCTATTACGAATTGGCCCGCGGCAAAGTCGCACGTCCGGTTGACTGGCCGGCGCTGGAAAGAGCCTTTACCGAAAAGTCGACGCTGGTCGGCATGGTGACCGGAGCGGTGAAAGGCGGCCTTAGTATCGACGTGGGCGTGCGGGCGTTTATGCCGGCCTCGCGCACCGGAACCCGCGACGCCGTCGAGATGGAAAAACTGGTGGGTCAGGAGATCCGCTGCCGCATTACCAAGATCGACGTCACCGAGGAAGACCTGGTGGTCGACCACCGCGTGATTGCCGAAGAAGAAGATCGCGTCACCAAGGAGCGCCGTTACTCCGAGATCAAGGAAGGCGAGACGGTGACCGGCGAGGTTCGCAGCCTTACCGATTACGGAGCGTTTATCGATCTTGGCGGGGTGGATGGCTTACTGCACGTCAGCGACATTTCCTGGAGCCGTATCAGCAAACCGGAAGACGTGCTCACGCTAGGGCAGAAGGTCGAAGCCCGGGTTCTCAAGGTCGATCTCGACAAGCGCCGTATTTCTCTGGGCTTGAAGCAACTTCTCCCCCATCCCTGGGACGCCGTGCCGGAAAAGTACAAGGCCGGTGAACGCGTGCGCGGTACCGTCACTCGTACCGCCGAATTTGGTGCTTTTGTCGAACTCGAGGCGGGTATCGAAGGATTGATTCACATTTCCGAATTGTCCTGGGGCCGCAAGGTGAAGCGAACCGAGGACGTGGTCAAACCGGGCGATACCGTGGAAGCGGTGATTCTAGGCGTCACTCCGGAAACCCGCCGCATCTCCCTCGGCCTGAAGCAGGCGCTGGGCGATCCTTGGGCCGACGTGGCCCAGAAGTTCCCCGTGCACTCGGTGATCGAAGGACCCATCGTGAGCTTGCAGAAGTTTGGCGCTTTTGTGCAGTTGGTCGAAGGCGTCGAGGGCATGGTTCATATCGGCGATATCACTGCGGAAAAACGCATTAACCATCCGCAAGACCTGCTGCGCGTCGGGCAGGTGGTAAAAGCCCTGGTGCTCGAGGTCGATCTGGAGAAGCGGCGCGTCCGCTTGGGCATGAAGCAATTATTGCCCACCAGCCTGGAGGAATATATCGGCGAACACAAGGAAGGCGATTCGGTCACGGGCCGCATTCTGGAGGTTTCCGACGGACGGGCGCGAGTCGAGTTGGGCGAGGGCATCTATGGCTCTTGCGCCATGGCCGCCGACGGACCGATCGAGGAAGAAAAGCCCGCCGAAAGCAAAGCGGATCTCTCGTCGCTGACTTCCATGTTGCAGGCGCGTTGGAAGGGCGGCGCTGAAGGTGGTCCGGCTAAGAAAGAAGCCGCTCACGCCGGACAGATTCGCAGCTTCCGGCTGGCCAAACTGGATCTGGCAGCCAAGAAAATTGAGTTGGAACTAGCGTAGAGGCAGTTGCGAGTGGCGAGTTGTGAGTTGCGAGTTCGGACCCGTGCACTCACAACTCGCAACTAGTGTAGTGCGTTAGGCAGATGAGCATTTATGTTCAAACTAACGTTGTCAGATTTGAAAGGGCGCGGCTTCAGCCGTGCCGCGAGACACGGCCATACAGGCGGCTTTATCCGCTGAGGCAGATCGACCCTCAGCCGCTAAAGCGGCTTGCCGAACAATCGGTTCGGCGCGGCTGAAGCCGCGCCCTTTCAAACCCGCCAGCCTTAATGGCTTTGATTTTCGGCCTCGCAACTCGCAACTAACAACTCGCAACTCTATTCACAACTCGCGACTCGCAACTTTTTCGATATGCGTATCGGGTACGGCACGGCTGCGGGCTACGGCAAAATCCTCGACCTGCTGGAGCGAAAACGTCGGCACCCCCGCGGTTCGAGGCGTCTGCACGTGAAAAAAATCGGCCCCCCGCACATCGTTGAGCACAAATGCGGGACGAAGGTCTTCCTGCTGCGGCACTATCTCGATATTCCGCATTTCTAACCCATCCACGTGCCGAATAAAGAACCCATGGGCCGGCATAGAGCCGAACATCTCCGGATCGGGATACATGGCCGGGTTCTCGGGCGGCTGTAGTGCCGCCATTTCCCGGGTTCCGCCTCCCTGGTGCTGGATGGTTACGTCGTAGATCTTGATATCTTCGACCGCATGGCCGGGAACGCCACTGATAATACTGCTGACGGCCGAGGTGGCATCCGAACAAACAATATTGCTGATCCGCACCCGGCGAATCACTCCCACCGGCACGCCCGCCGGGCCGCGCATGCGAGCGCCCAAGCGGACAAAGATAGGTGCCCCAAAGATATGCCGCATCGTGATGTTGCTGATCGTTACGTCCTCGAGGATGGCGCCATCCTCCGACTCCAGCGCTAAGCCGTGACAACCCTCGAAGACACAGTTGGTAATCGTAATGTTCTTGAAGCCGCCATTCGATTCCGTTCCCAACTTGATTCGTCCCGTCCGGTAGCGCTTGGTGGTAGGCGGAATCGGCCTGCATGTGCCATCCAGGAACGTGCCTTCCTCGAAATTTCCCGTCACCAGGCAATCGCTGATGGTGAGCATCTCGGTAGGACGAATATAGCCCAGGGCATAAGAACTTTTGGGAACAATGGCATCGTCCCAGGGGGAATTTACGCTGCATTTTGTGACGTGAACGTTGCGGCAACAATCGATGTCGATGCCGTCGCGATTCGTGTCGATGGTGAGATTGTCGATGGTGAAGTTATCGACCCCGGTCGCCAGAATGCCGAAGTGACCGCCATGCAGAACCGCGAAATCGCGTAATAGCACGTTGCGGCAATTCTTCAGACTGATGGCCTTATTGCCCACGCCCGGCAATTCCGCCTTAGGCAGTTCTCCCTTCCTGCCCGAACTCAGGCCCTTCCCCCAGATCAGCCCCGGGCCCACGATGGAGATATTCTCCAGTCCCTCGCCCCAGATCAGGCTGTTGTGCCAGTGGTTATGACCATAATCCTGATAATCTTCCCACAGTTGTTTCGGTTCGGCGGCATCGTAAGCGCCGCCCGCGGATTCATCGGCGGCTACTATGGTGGCTCCGGGAGAAAAGAGCAGGGCCACTTTGCTCTTAAGGCGAATCGAATAGCACAGGTAGGTGCCGGCGGGAAAGAAGACCGTGCCTCCGCCCGCACCCGCCGCCGCGTCAATGGCTCGATTGATAGCCGGGGTATCAACCCCTTTACCGTCTGCCTTCGCTCCAAACTCTATGACACTAAAGGAATTTTTCTCGGAGAACGCTTTGATTTCGGCGTGTCCCGTGGTGGCGGTGGCAAATAGACCAGCCGTTGCCATACCGGCAGTCGCAGTCTTTAGAAATCCTCTACGGGAATGGTCGTCCGAAGCCATAAGTATTAGCCCCTAGTGGTGCTACTTGTCCGAGATTTTTCATTGTGCATCAAGGGCGGTGCATCTGGCGAGTAAAAAACCGCAGGATTTCACCACAGAGGACACAGAGGGCACAGAGGAAAGCTTGATGCCAGAAAGAAGGCAGCACTCATTTTGAAGTGCCTTTTCCACCCTCGCCTTAAGCTTTCGTAAATGTTTACCGGTGAATCCTCGAAAAGCCAAATCCACGACCGCAATCTGTGCAGTTCAGGATCGTTTTTCCGTTCTATGTTTCCCTCTGTGTCCTCTGTGTCCTCTGTGGTGAAATCCTGGTGCGGTGAATTCCTGATTGACGTAAGCGGCAGCATACCGCATGATGAGCACGAAAACCTGCGCTGGCTCAGGTATCCGGACTAGCTCGTAAACGGAGATATCCCCCTATGCACGTGCTTGTGGTGGAAGACGAAAAATCCATGGCCGACCTCCTCCGCAGAGGTTTAGAGGAGGAGAACCACCGTGTCTTTGTCGCCCATGATGGCTCGGTGGCGCTGGAAGCCGCCATGGCGCATGAGTTCGATGTCATCCTGCTCGACTTAATGCTGCCGGGAATCGACGGATACGAGGTGGCTCGCCGCCTGCGGGCACAAAAGAGCGTGGTTCCCATCCTCATGCTTACCGCCCGCGATTCCGTACCCGACATTGCCCAGGGCCTGGATCTGGGGGCCGACGATTACCTGACCAAGCCCTTCTCGTTTGTCGAGTTGTTGGCGCGCATTCGCGCCATCACCCGCCGCCCCGTGGTGGCCTGCAATAACGTCTTGCAACTGGCGGACTTGAGTTTGGATCCGGCCGCTTGCCAGGTGTGGCGCTCCGGTAAAGAAATTCATCTGACCGCCACCGAATTCCGGCTTTTGGAATTCATGCTTCGCCGGACCGGCCGGGTGATTCCGCGAACCGCCATTCTGAATGCGGTTTGGGGTTTCGACGAAGACGTGGAAGATAATACCGTGGAAGCCTTTGTTTCCCTGCTGCGCAATAAGGTCGATAAGGGATTCGAGCCGAAATTGTTACATACCATTCGCGGTGTCGGGTATTGCCTGCGGGAGGCGGCGCAATGATTGGTGGGCTTCCCATTCGGGTTCGGCTCACGTTGTGGTACTTCATGGTGCTGGCCCTCAGCCTGCTCTTCATCAGTTATGCCGCCTTCTCGGTGATGCGCGGCAATATTGAAGATGCGGTCGATGACCAGATGCGCGGACGCATTCAGGTTGTGCGCGATCTCATGGAGCAGCAGGGCACGCCCCTGTTTGGCGAAGAATTGGCCAATGGCATCAAAGACTATTCCGCCACGCGCCAAATGGACCTGTTCTTGCAAATTGCCGATGCCCAGGGCAATTGGATTTATCGCTCCCGGCAAATGATTGCCTATGGCATTGCCTTGCCGCAAGATTCCCATAAGGACCTGATCAGCCTGACGGCCACTTTCAACCATGTGCCGTTCCGGCTGCGCACGGAACTGGTGCCCATTCGCGGCCAGTGGTACACCATCCAAATGGCCGCGCCCGTGCAGGAATTTGACGAGGCCTTGGATAAATACCGCGGGTTCCTGTTTGTGGCGCTTCCGTTCGTTCTTCTGTTCTCCACTTTAAGCGGGTACTTCATGAGCCGCCGCGCCCTGGCGCCAGTGGATAAGATCATCGAAGATGCGCGGGCCTTCCAGGTTCATAGCCTCTCCAGTCGCTTGGCCGTGCCCTCCACGGGGGACGAATTGCAGCGGCTTTCGGAAACCTTGAACAGCATGCTCATGCGCATTGAAGGCTCCTTCCGTAAAGTCACACAATTTACCGCCGATGCTTCCCACGAGTTGCGCACGCCGCTGGCCATCATGCGCACTCGGGCGGAATTGACCCTGCGCCGGCCCCGGCCGGAAGCCGAATACCGCGATGCGTTGGAGCAGGTGCTGACGGAGTTGGAACGAACTTCGGAGCTGGTCGAACGGCTTATGTTACTGGCGCGTGCCGATTCCGGCCAGCCGGTATTAAATCTGGTCTTGGTGGATTTAGGGGAAATCCTGCGCGATACCAGTATGCAGGCCCACTTGCTGGCCACCGAGAAGCAGATTGAATTCAGCGGACAGATTCCGCCCAAGCCGATATGGATCGATGCGGATACCGCGTCCTTGCGCCGTTTATTTCTGATCCTGGTGGACAATGCGGTGAAATACACCTCCCACGGAGGCGCCGTCGCCTTGGGCTGCGAGGCGGTCGGAGGTAGCGCCATCATCACCGTCCGTGACAACGGAATTGGTATTTCCCCGGACGATCTTCCGAATATTTTTGAGCGTTTCTACCGTGCCGATAAAGCGCGCTCCCGCGAGTCCGGAGGATCGGGCTTGGGTTTGGCGATTGGACTTTGGATCGCTCAAGCGCATGGGGGCACCATCGAAGCCGAAAGCGCTGCCGGGCAAGGTTCAATTTTCCGTGTCCGCTTGCCCCTGGCCGCCAAGGAAGGCAGAAAGCCTGAGCCGTCCGCATTGCATCGCGGCGTAGCGGCGGCGCAATGAATTCCACTAGCAATCTTTGTCAGTTCCGTCGGCTAGGCTTGGTCGCCGCCCTTTTGCTATCCCTGCTGGGGTCGCGGGCGCGGGCACTGGATCCGAACAGAACCATGGCCGAATACGGCCACCGGGTATGGCTTTCGTCGCAGTCTGGTTTGCCCCAGGATAACGTCAATTGCATTCTCCAATCCCGCGACGGATACCTGTGGTTCGGCACCAATGAAGGTGCGGTACGTTTTGACGGGGCGCACTTTACCACCTTCGACCACTACAACACTCCAGAACTAAAAATGAGCGCCGCCCGCACCATGTTGGAGGATCGGGAAGGCCGCCTCTGGGTGGGCAGCAACAGCGGCCAGATCAGTTATTACAAAGATGGCCGCTTTACTTCCTTTCCCTGGAACATTGAACCGGCGAATGTTCTCGCGATTTTTGAAGATCATGAAGGCGGTATTTGGTTCGGCACCGATGATGGTCTGTTCGTTTACCGGGACGGACAAGTCCGGGAAATTACCGCCAAAGATGGCCTGACCTCCAGACAGATTTGGACCTTCGCCGAGGACTCCCGCCAGCGATTATGGATCGGTACCGGCGGCGGCGGCCTGCTGTTGTGGAAGGATGGTCGGCTGAATCCCGTTCCGCGCAAAGAAACCGGCGATTTCGTGACTTCCCTGGTCGTCGATGGGGAGAATCTTTGGGTAGGCGCACTGCCCGGACTGCGCCTTCTCCGCGATGGTGTGGTGCAAAACTTCCCCGCCGAAAAGGCTTTGTCGCGGGAATCCATTGCGTATTTGTATCGAGATCGCGAAGGGTATCTGTGGGTAGGAACCCGGCACGCCGGGATGCGACGGGTAAGCCCACAAGGTGAAGTTTCCGCCTACCGCAGCACCGATCGTCTCTCTTCCGATGAAGTTACTTCGATTTTGGAAGACACGGGTGGGAGCCTGTGGATTGGCACCCGCGGCGCTGGACTCAATCAACTGCGGGATGTTTCCTTTCAAAGCATTGGCCCCCGGGATAACCTGGCTGGGTTTGACCGGGCGCTGATTCAAGATGGCCATGGCGATATGTGGATTGCCACCAATACGGATGGCTTGCGCCGCATACACAACGGGAAGGTGGAAGCTTTTGGACATCCTTCGTCCGCTTTTGTCCGGGCTCTCTTCGTGGACTGGGACAATACGTTGTGGGTGGGGACCGATCAGGGCCAGTTGAATCATCTGCTGGCCAACGGCCGAACTCAGCTTTTCACCGCCGCCGACGGGCTGATCGATGGCAGCATGAAGAGCATTATCCGGGCTCGCGATGGCAGTCTTTGGATTACCAGTAGTCGCGGCGCCAGCCGTTATTTCCAAGGGAAATTTACCAACTATACGACTTCCGATGGTCTGGCCGGCAAAGAAGTTGTGCAAGTCCTGGAGGCCCACGACGGCACTCTTTGGTTTGCCACCAGCGGCGGTCTCTCCGGATTCCGCGATGGCCGGTTCTTCGCCAGCATTACGGAAAAAGATGGCTTCTCCAGTAAAATGCTGCGCTGCGTCTATGAGGACAAGGAAGGTGTGCTGTGGATCGGAACTCGCGATGGCGGACTGAATCGCCTCAAGGGTGGCAAGATCACCGTCTATAATCGCGCCACCGGCTTGGCCGGGGATGTAGTGTTTTCCATCCTCGAGGATGACAATCAGAATCTATGGATGAGCTCGACCCGGGGCGTATTTCGCGCCTCCAAACGCGAGTTGAACGATTATGCCGAAGGGCGCATTCACTCCATTACTTCGGTGGCTTACGGCGTAGATGACGGCATGCTGGCGGCCGAGTGCAGTGGGAACGTTCAGCCCGCCGCCTGGAAAGCCCAGGACGGCCGTCTTTGGTATCCCACGCTGAACGGTGTGGCCATCCTGGATCCGCGCCGGGCGCGCGCCGACTCCCCGCGCAAAGCGACGATCCTAGAACAGGTTTTCATCGACAAACAGTCAATTCCGATCTCTTCCTCCGAGCTGATGATCCCGCCCGGTCAAGGAGAATTGGAATTTCACTACTCGGCCATCGATTTCACCGCTCCGCAAGAGATTCGTTTTAAGTACAAACTGGAAGGGTTCGATCGCGACTGGGTCGAAGCCCGCTCGCGACGCGTGGCTTATTACACCAATATTCCGCCGGGCAGTTATCGCTTTCAGGTGGCCGTGGTAGGCAGTGAACAAATGGAGACGGACACCGCGGAGATCCGCTTGCGCCTTCAGCCTCACTACTACCAGTCACACTGGGTTTGGGCGGCCTGCTTTCTCTTGGGGTTGGCCACTGTGGTTGGGATCTATAGCTGGGGTTCCTGGCGGGCCCGACCGAGAAAAAGTGGACTGGAAAAAATAGAAATAGCGCAGGAAGCAGTAATAAGTAATAGGTAATAAGTGATAAGCCAGAACGGCAATAAGCCACAAGCAATAAGCAATAAGTCAGAGGGGAGGCCACTCTGGTCCTCAAGCTGTCACAAAAATGACAAATTTTGTTAAGGGCGCCAAGGCCGCCATGTACGCCATGTCTGAGAAGTTGGCGGCCTTGCTGTTTGTTGCCGTGCGCCACGGGCAATTGCGCTCTGTTGAATTTGTCAAAGATCCCTGGACTGCGTACCCCTGGGGGCGGGGACGAATACCGTTCCACGTTTCACGTTCAGGCGGAAGCAGCAAGCTACAAGCACCGAGCCAGAAAAGCGCTCCGTCTCCCGTCGGCAATCGCTCCAGTGCGGGCCTTGCTCAGGTGGCGGATCAGCAGGATGGTGCAATGGTGCAGCTGCGCCAGTTCGGCGAGGGCATCCATAACCGGACGAGTCTCCTGTGCGCGATTCAGTTCGGCGTCGAGATAGGACTGTAGCGGATCGACAATTGCCAGCTCCGCGTCGGTTTGCTGGATGGCCTCGACCAACAGGTCGAAGTCGGTGAGTTTCACGCGCGACCGGTTGTAGCCGTCCCAGCTGGCGGTAACCTTTCCACGCAATATGTGGAAGCGGTCGGGATTGCCATACATGAGGTTAAAGCGCGGGTGAACGATGCTTTCCGGGCAATTCTCCGGGCTCATGTAGAGCACATTGTGACCGGGCCCTTCCTCAATTTCCTGGCTTCTTGCAACGGAAGCCCAAAAGATTTCGACCGACTATCAGCGCGGCAAACGTAGCGCAGGCGCCCCCGCCTGCGGGCCCTGTGTGGTGTAGATCAACGTTGTTATTGAGTCAGGTTTGGACACAGCGCTATGCCATGCGCTATGATTCTCCCGCTCGTACGATGAGCCTTTCCATGGCGCTTACCAAGAGACCTCGCGGGTATCTTCCGCACTGGGAAGCGGAGGGCGGAACTTATTCCGTCACGTTCCATTTAGGTGACTCTTTACCCGCCAATGTGCTTGCAAAATTGACCCGGGAACGGGAGACGATTAAGGTGTTATTGCGCTCTGGCCGGCAACTCACCCCGATGGAGTCCGTTCGGGCTCATCAGCTCCACCGCAAGCAGATTCAGGAATACCTGGACGCGAATCATGGCGAGTGCATCTTGCGCCAAGCGGAGTATGCCACGATTGTGGCGGAACGCCTGGCTTTCCGCGAAGGTAATGACTACGAACTGTTCGCCTGGGTGGTGATGCAATCCTACGATCACTTGATTCGCGATGAGGCGGAGTTCACTCACGCAGTCGAGTACATTCTGGACAATGCACGGTACGCCGGTTTACGCGGATGGCCTTGGGTATATGTGAAAGGGCGATAGGGCCCGCAGGCGGGGGCGCCTGCGCCACGCTCGCCGCGTCGAATGTGGCTCCCCGCGGCCCAGAGCCCAAGTCGGCTTCGGGGAGATTACTCCCGCTATACGCCCATCCGGCCGCGAGTCGGGAGCTACCGAGGGCAGGTGGAAACCTTGATGCTGGCCGACAACCCGGGAATAATGGTCACCTGAAGGACGACAAGCCGATCGGGGTAGACTTGTAGTGAAGCTGAGGTGAATCGGGAGAATGAACAAATCTTCAATTGCGTCCGAGGAGACGAGGGTGTATCGCCTCAACTTGTTCTATCGCGTATATCACCTTGTCGTTGGAATCGCTGCTCTTGTTGGAGCCGTTTGGTGCTACCGGTTTCTGATTATGTCGGCAGGGCTGGCCCTGTTCGCTGTGTTCATGATCGCTCGCCCGCTTGTCTTGAAAGTGACTGTCAATCAGTATTCCGTTACGGTCAGCTTATTACTTATTACCTATTACTTATTACCGTTCCGGCTTATTGCTTATTGCCTGTTGCTTGTCGCTTCTTGTGCGCTGCCGCGGGTTGAATCTTTGCTGTAGTCGAAGTTGCCGCCGGTTTGCTATGACTGTGCGCGGTGGAGGTGTGGTGGTGGCTGGCGGCGTGTGATCTCGCCTTCCCGTGACTTCTTGCCGAGACACGGCTGACATGCGGGGACGAATTCTTTCCCGGGTCTTCCGCCGGAGAACTGGCGGGATGGTGGATGGAGAGCACGCGACCCACAGCCAGGTGATTCCCTTGTAAATGGTTCCACTTTCGTAGACTGTCGGCCGGCACGCCAAAGTGGTCGGCTACCGAGAGCACGGTGTCCCCTTTGTGCGCTTTATAGCGGCTCACCTTGGGTGAAAACGCGACATTCTCGGTATCGTGGTGGCCGGGACTTACTGGAATAATTAGCTTGGTATCCATGCGAAGTCCGCCATCGGAGATGTTGTTGACCTCCTGAATGGCGCTTGCGGTGGTGTGGTACTTGTGGGCGATGCCGGCCAGCGTATCGCCGGGCGCCACCCGGTGATAGTGCCACCAGACCCGCATTTCCGGTGGAATGGCGGCGATGGCTGCTTGGAATTTATCTTTGGTTCCCCGGGGTATCCGCAGTTCGAAGGCCTGATCTTTGGGGGTCGTAAGGCGCAGCAGACTGGGATTCAACTCCTGCAGCGTAGCCACCGAGGCATCCACGCACTCGGCCGCCAACCGCAGATCGATGGGGTCATGCAGCGAGACACTATCGCTGACAATGGGCGCCTCTTGCTGCAGACGATCTAGTCCGTATTGGGCCGGGTTTTTCGACATGATGGTGATGGCCAGAATGATAGGCACGTAATTTCGGGTTTCTTGCGGCAACACCCCGCGATGGTAGAGTTCCCAGTAATCCACATACCCGGTTCGCTCGACCGCGTGTTGCACCGTACCCGGACCGGAATTGTAGGCCGCCATGGCTAAGTACCAATCACCGAACTCGCTGTAAAGGTCTTTCAGGTGATGCGCGGCCGCCCGGGTCGCCATCTCCGGATCCTGGCGCTCGTCGAGCCACCAATTTCGCTTCAAGCCATATTGCTCGCCACGGCTCGCCATGAATTGCCACATCCCGCGGGCGCCGGCTCGCGATAGCGCCAGCGAGTGAAAGCCCGATTCGGCCTGTGCCAGATAAATCAGATCCTGGGGCACACCCTCTGTCCGCAGGGTCTTCTGAATCATGTCGCGATAACGTCCCGAGCGTATGTAGCCGTGTTCCAGGAACCCGCGTCCGCCCTTGCTGGAGAAATAATTGATATAGGCGGCCACCGCGTCGTTCAGAACCAACGGCAAGTCGGAGCGCGTGGTCTTCAACTCCTGTTCGGCTGTGGCCTTGATATTGGGATCGACGGGGAAGGTAACTTCGTTGGCTGTGTCAATGGGGGCCGGTTCCGATTGCTGTTCCGTGAAGCCGTCGCCCTGCTTTAGGGCTTCCAGTTCAAGCTGGTGGACGCCTTCCACGATTTTGTCGAACTCCTGTTGCAACCGGTCATCGGACTTCACGTCAACCTTGCCCGTCAGCAGCAGATCGAACGCGTGATCGAAATAACCCTTGGCCGCTTCCAAGTGACCGGCGTTGTAATTGTCGCGGCCAACCTGATAGGCCGTTTCCGCCGCCGCTACCATCTCGTCGGCCGGATCGATCTTAGGCGCGGGCGTGGGCTCTGGGGGCGCCGGGGGGCCGTATGGCCGGACAACCGTGGGGGCCTGGGCCAGCGCCGGCGGGGTCGTATTGGCCGGTTTCTGCTCGCTGGTCTGGCACGAGGAGAGCCCTAAGCAGCCGGCTATCAGCAGGCAGCCAAAGGCCAAAACACTCCCCCAGACCGGCCGCGCCGGGCTCAGCTCGCCGAAGGCCTCTAGTTTGGGCTGGCTGCGGGTTGTTTGCTGCTTGCGTTTGAACAACAGACGTCTCATATTATCGAGGCGCGGACCATCCTCTGGCCAACGGGTGAGCACCTGAATCGTACTATCCTATTGATTAACCGGTCAATGCGGGGAAGGCCCTAGAAAGGCAGCCGTCGGCTCTCGGCCCTCGGTCGTCGGCCAGACAGAGGCATCCGTAGAAAGGCGCGTTTCCCGTTTCCCGTTTCTCGTTCCACGTTCCAAACACCCACAACGGAGGCACAGAGACACGGAGGCCACGGAGGAATCCCGGGATTAGGCGGCGGGGGACGGGGGACCGGGGAACGCATGGTTCGGTCAACGTGAAACGAGAAACGTGAAACGGTCGCTTCAACGGGAAACGGTTTCTTCAACGTGAAACGTGCTCCAGTGCTTGCTGCAAATCCGCAATCAGGTCGGATGAGTTCTCAATGCCGGCAGACAGCCGGACCGTTGCCGGCGAGACTCCCAGCAGACGCAAGCGCTCTTCACTCAGGCCCACGTGGGACGAAAGTACTGGGTAGGAGACGGTACTTTCCACTCCGCCCAAGCTGGTTGCCAGGTACCAGAGCTCCAAGCTGTCGATGAATTTCTCCGCCGCCTCACCGCCGCCCTTAATCTCGAAGGAGACCATCATGCCGAAATCGCGCATCTGCGCGGCGGCCAGGGCATGACCATCGTGGCTGGGCAGTCCGGGATAAAACACCCGTTCCACCCGCGGATGCGCGCTCAAAAACTCGGCGATCCGTTGCGCGTTGAGGCAGGCGCGTTCCACGCGGAGTTCCAGCGTCTTCAATCCCCGGATCAGCAAATAGGAACACGACGGGTCCAGGCAGCCGCCGCTCAGCTTCATCATTTCCCGTACCCGCGCCATCGCCGTGCGTGAACCGGCCACCGCTCCGGCCGTGATATCGCTGTGCCCGCCAAGGTACTTGGTCGCCGAATGCATCACCATGTCCGCTCCCAATGCCAGCGGCTTCTGCAGAATCGGGGTAGCAAAGGTGTTATCGACGACCACCACCACGTTATGCCGATGCGCGGCCTCGCTCAAACGCGCCAAGTCCACGCAGCGCAAGGTGGGATTGGTGGGAGATTCCAGAAACAACATGCGCGTGCGTTCCCCGAAGTACTGCTCGATTTGGTTCAGCTCCGGATAGGGAACAAAGCGGGTCTTCACCCCGTAGCGCGATAGCACGTCCTCAAACAGATGCAGGGTGCCTCCGTAGACATCCAGCATGGAGACGACCTCATCCCCCGCGTTAAGCAAGGCCAGCGCCGCGCAGAAAGTGGCGGCCATGCCGCTGGCGGTGACCACACAGTCCTCGGCGCCTTCCAGTGCGGCAATCTTCTTTTCGGCGGCTTCGCAGGTGGGATTGGCGTAACGGGAGTAAATAAAGGCGTCCGATTCCCCCTTGGTGAAGCGCCTCAATTCCTCCACATTCGGCAGGACAAAAACCGCAGTCTGGGCAATGTCGGTGGTGATGGAAGCTTTTTGCCCATGACGTTCTTCCCCCGCATGTACGCAACGGGTAGCGTCTTTTAAATCGGCGGAATGCATGATCCGAGAATTATCAACGATCCGCGGCTTTCTGTCATAGCCACGTTCCCCCAAAAACACCCACCACGGAGGCACAGAGACACGGAGGCCACGGAGGAATCCAGGGATTAGGCCCGAAACAGTTGCGAGTGGCGAGTGGCGAGTGGCGAGTTGCCGAGCGGGGAACGGGGACCGGGGGGTTCCGGGGCCAACGTGAAACGTGAAACGATGCGGCGCGCCGGGCGGGAGACGGGAGACGGGGGACGGGGGACGGGAGACGCACCCGGGGCCACTCGCCACTCGAAGTACATGTCCTTTTGGCCGTACCGGGAGGCGTCACCGGGCTATGATACTGTGAGAAGATTCTTTAGCTCGTCAATCAGCCGGCGTGGGACGGCCTTTTGTCTCCGCCAGCCTAGTTTTGCGCCGTCGGTGGGGCTGTGTTTGGCCTCGCAACCGTACGTGCCGGGAGTGTTTATTGCATGCTCGGCTTCGGGTTCAATAAGACAAAGGTCCTCGCGTCGGCGGAGAAGAATGCCAAGCAGGGCCGGCTGCAAAATGCCATTACCGACTACGAGAGGGTTCTCAAAGAGGAGCCCAACGACCTCAACGTCCTGAATACCATCGGCGACTTGTACGCCCATGTGGGCAACATCGAGCAGGCCTCCGCCTATTTTCAACGGGTGGGGGACGCCTATGCCAGCGAAGGCTTCACCGTAAAAGCCATCGCGATGTACAAGAAACTCACCAAGCAAAACCCCAACGCCGTTGCCGTGGTGCTGAAACTGGCCGAACTCTATGCGCAACAAGGACTGAACAACGACGCGCGTGTGCAATACACCGCGGTGGCGGAGCAGAACCTGCGCAATGGCGACGCCCAGGCGGCCGCCGGCGTGTTTCAGAAGATTCTGGATCTGGACCCGGATAACCCGCAGATGCAGGGGCGTTTGGCCGAAATCTACGGGCGTTTGGGCAAGAAGGTCGAAGCCCGGGACGTATACTTCCGCTCCGCGCAAACCCTGCGCGCGCGCGGCGCCCTGGAGGCCTGTGATGACGCTCTAGGCCGCGTATTGAAGTTGGACCCCACGTTTTCCCAGGCGGTGTTGTTTCGCGCGCAAGTGCGCATGGAAGCCAATGATGCCAAAGGCGCGGTGCAATGTCTGGAAGCGCTCCCCGACCTGGACTCGCGTCCGGAGGCTTTGCGGGTGCTGCTCCGGGCACATCTAAAGCTGGGCCATCAAGCCGAGGCCGAACCCGCCGCCCGTAAGCTGCTTACGATTTTCAACGAAACCAGCGGAATTGTTGCCTATTGCGACTGGCTGATGGCCGCCAGCGACTTTCAAGCCGCGCTCCAATGCTATGAGGAATATGCCACCCAGTTGCTGACCGCCAACGCCGCTGGCATGTTGGACGCGCTGCACCGGATGATCGGTCCGCTCAAGAACAACTCCCATGCCCTGGAGACCTTGAGCGCCTTGTTCCACAAGGCCGGCAATACCACCCATCTGGCGGAAGTAACCGAATTGCTGGCTCATGCCAGCGTGCAAGATGGCGCGTTGGCCAAGGCTCGCGATCTCTACAAAAAGCTCTCCGAGATGGAGCCGGAGAATCCTCTCCACCTGCAGAATTACAACCAGATTCTGTCTCGCTTGGAAGCGGATTCCGGGACCCCGATTGCCGCACCGGAAGAGGGTGAGCAGGCGCTGATGGCCGAGGAGTTGGAAGATGCCGGCTCCGCCATCGAGCAGAATTATTCCGAGGAACTTGCTGCCGCATTGCAAAATGCCTTCACCGACGCGGAGCTCTTCGAGTCCTACAATCTGCCGGTGCGCGCCCTTCCCCCGCTGGAGGCGATGTTGGCCCGAGCGCCACGCGATCTGCAGTTGAACCGGCGACTGGCCTCCCTCTATGTCCGTACGGGCCGCTTTGCCGATGCGGCACAGCGTTGCCTGGCCCTCCAGTCGGTATATGGCGAAAGCGGATGCCAGAAAGAGGCTGCCCAGTACGGAGAACTGGCGGCCAAGTACGCTGCCCAGACGACGACGGGGGCCCCGGCTCCCCCTCCCATGCCGGAGATGGTGGAAGCCGGCGTGGCGCTGCCGGATTGGACGCTGCCCGCGGGCTTGGACGCCACGGACTCGGTTTCCGCGCTGCCCGAAGTACCGGTTACTCCACTGGCCTTGTCGGGCGTCCCTGCCGATGCCGTGGCTCATGAAATCGATCTTTCCGATGAGTGGGAGCGCGTACTAGCCGAGCAAAGTGGTCCCGCGCCGGCTGAGGAAATGGAAGCGGCGGTCCCGGCGGCCGAACCGCCACCGCCGGCGGCCGCGGCTCCCAGTTTGAGCTCGGTGATGGATGCCGCCTTGAGCGATCTGGTCGAAGAGGCGCGCTTCTACCTTTCGCAATCGATGGTGGAGGAAGCCCGTGTGGCTTTGGCGCGCGCGGAAGCGCTCTCGCCCAAGGCGGCCGCGGTTCGCGAATTGCGAGTGGAAGTGGATGGGCTGTCCAGTGCCGGCCTGAAACTCGATTTGCCTGAGATCGAAGTCATGCAACCCGCTGAGACGGGTGCGCCACCCTCAGTGCTACCGCTGGAACCGGGTCTTCTCGAGGTGTTTGGAGAAGAGACGCCAGCGAGCAGCACTCCGTTCCCATCTCTGCTTGATCGTGATCTTCGTGATCCTATCGAGATGGCTGCGCCGGAGTTGCCTGCCGTATCCTCGGAAGAACCGTCGGTTCATGAAGTGCTATGGGATACCGCGCCTTCCGCAGTGGAGGAGCCTATCACGGAGGAGACGCCTGTTTCTTCGCCGCCAGACGCACTGGAAAGTCGCGTTCCAGCTCCGGCACCGCCCGAAGAGCCGGTAGAGGAGCTGATCCAAGAAGAACCTTACCAGGAGCAGATAGAGATAGAAGCGGCTTCGATGACCTCGCCGCCAACCGCGGGCGAACCGGCTGAGGATCTGTTGACCGATTTGGTGGCGGCGCTTTCGCTTCCTCCGGAGATGGCGCTGCCCCCAGGCGAGCGGGAACCGCTACTAAGAACGAATTCGCAGGCGGATGCACCTACAGCCTCCACAGAAGCCGAAATTGATGCCCGCGATTCTTCCGGTCCAGATGCGGCCGACGTCATCGCTACCCCCGCACCTGTCGAAGCGCCGGCAATTGCCGGGCAGAGTAAGCCCTCCGATGTGCTAAGTGATTTTGTGCTCGATTTGGAGGAGTCACTGGGCGACGATTTTGCCCTGGCGCCGCCAGCGACTCACGCCCCGAAATCCGCGCCCATTCCCCCGCCTGCGGCGGACCCTGAGATCCCCGCCCTAGCGTCGGCGGACGACGCCCATCCGTCCGCGGATAATCCGCCAGCACCGCCGGTCCCCTTGGAGACGGTTCCCGAAGCCGGCAGCGAGGCCAACAGCGGGTTGGCTGATTTGTTTGCCGAATTCAAGCAGGACGTCGAATCCAGTGCCCAGGAGGACGACGATCCGGAAACCCATTACAATCTGGGAGTCGCCTTCAAGGAAATGGGATTGCTGGATGAGGCGATTGGCGAGTTGCAGAAGGTTTGCAAGGCGATTGAACACGGTCATTCGTTCCCCCAAGTGATCGAGGCTTATACTTGGTTGGCCGACTGTTTCGTGCAAAATGGCATGCCGGAAGCCGGTGTGCACTGGTACGAAAAAGCCTTGCACATGCCGGGATTGGATCATGAGGGCATTTTGGCCATCCACTACGAGTTGGCATGCGCGCAAGAAGCTGCTGGGGACCTGGCCGCCGCTCGTAGCCATTTCATGCGCGTACTCAGCAATAATATTGACTACCGCGACGTGGCCGAACGCATCAAGAATCTCAAGTCCTAGACTAGAGCGTCAGGCAGATGGGCATTTGGGTAAGCATTTGAGCGGTGATCTTAATCCCGTCCTGGTTCCCGCGGCGTTTGTGCCGCCCGCCAAGCCTCCGCGCCCAGCGCTCGTTCCCCTATGGCTGCGGCGCGTCTGGCTGGTGCTCTACGTTCTGTTCTGCACCGAACTGGGCATGCTTCTCATGGCTCTGCCGTGGCGAGCGATATGGCGGGCCAATCGCTTCCTGGCGGATTTTCCCACCTTGCAGGGCATCTTTGAAAGTTATTTTTTTCGTGGGGTGGTTACCGGCATCGGGGTGATCGACCTCTATCTAGGCGCCACCGCGATTTTGTATTACGGGGTGCAATCTCGCCAGAGCAGATCTGCCCCTCCCTCGGCCTCCGATTCCCGTCCACCGGAATAAGTGTAGAGTTTCCAGAGTGCCGGAAAGTCCAAAGAAAAATGGAACGCAGAGGACGCTAAGGACGCTGAGGAACATTGGAAGGGGAACCGAGGAGCATAGTAGCTCAAATTTGAAATTGTTCGCGCTGACTCATAGCCTACCGCGTGTGTAGAATCGGGCTAGTAAAAGAACGCAGAGCTATCGGAGCGAACACCGCAAGATTTGATGGTCGTCAGCGGCGGCGGAGAACCTTGGTTTGGTGTCTGTTTTGGTCCTTGGCGTCCTTTGCGTTCAAGACTTTTAACACGGGAGATTGCATGAGCGACGAGGTCAAGCCAGCGCCGGGCGGAGCCAAACCGGCGCCGTTAGCTTACGAGAATAAGAAATTCCTGAGCGGTCCGGAAGGACGCGCCTTGCGTATCCTGTCCGAATATCAGGAGCCCTTGGCGCGTTTTCGACGCGAACAGATCCAGGATACGGTGGTCTTTTTTGGCTCCGCGCGCTTCCATAGCCGGTCGGATGCCGAGAACGCGCTCGAGCTGCTGGAAAAGCCCAGTTCGCTGCAGTTGGCCTCTCCCGAGGGGCAGCGCAAGATTCACCGCGCGCACGCGGACCTGAAGATGGCTCGCTATTTCGAAGATGCGCGGCGGCTCTCCTACCTGTTGACTCAGTGGGCGATGAAGATCCAGTCCAAACGGCGCCGTTTCGTCGTTACTACCGGTGGCGGACCCGGCATTATGGAGGCCGCTAACCAGGGCGCCATCGAAGCTGGCGGTCCCACTGTGGGACTCAATATCCATCTGCCTTACGAACAGATGCCCAATCCCTATATCACTCCGGACTTGAACTTCGAGTTTCACTACTTCTTCATGCGTAAACTGTGGTTTGCCTATCTGGCCAAGGGCTTGATCGTATTCCCCGGCGGATTTGGCACCTTCGACGAGCTCTTTGAAATTCTGACCTTGGCGCAGACCGAGAAGCTGGCCAAACGCATGGTGGTCATCATGTACGGGCGGGACTATTGGACGAAAGTCGTGAATTTCGAGGCCATGGCGGATATGGGGGTCATCTCTCCGGAAGACCTCAATCTATTTCAGATCGTCGATTCGCCCGAGGAAGCCTTCGAATATATGACGGAGTATCTGGTGAAGCATCATTTACATCCCCAAGGCGGCCCGGAGCGCGCCCCGGAGATTGCCAAGACGAGACCGTGAGAGTTGCGAGACGCCAGACGCGAGCGAGGGACGAACACCCACCACGGAGACACAGAGGCACAGAGGGCACGGAGTAATCCAGGGACAGGAAGCGCAAAACTCGCAACCGCGGGTCCTCGCGAGCTCCAAAGCCCGACTGGTGTCAAACTCGCAACTCGTGACTCGCGTCTCGCAACTCAGTACGGTGACCACGTAATCGTCTTATCGCCCCGTTCCACCCACAGCCGCAATCGTTCCACGCGCTGATTGACCGTGACCTGCACGATCACTCCCGTTCCGCCGGTCTTGGGCGAGGCGGCACCGTCGATCTTGTGTTCCTTGATAATCCCCCAGTCGCCACTCGGTCCCCAGTCGTTATAGAAGTCCGGGAAGGGATATTTCTTGTATCGCTCGGGATGCTGCTCCCACTGCGGATCGTTTTGCCATATGCCGTAGGCGCGCTTATAGTCGCGGACCTCGACGGCCGTGAGGAACTGGTCTACCCGGTGCTCGTAGGGCCAGAAACGAAAGATGTGATATAAGCCACCCAGAATGATCAAAATGGAAACGGCAACCACCAGCTTTTGCCAGCGGCGGCGGTGTTTTTCCGGGTTGAATTCCGGGGCGGTAAAAATCGTTGTCGACATAAGCACTCGCTGCACATTCTAAAACAGAGTGGCACTATAAGGCAGTTATTCACCTGGGAACGCGGGCTGCCAGCCCGCGTTCCCAGGGTCTGGCCGACGGATGTCTCCGATGCTGTTGCATATAGGCGCAATGATCCCTCCAGATTCGCCGCGCTAGTCTGGATTATTCCTGAAGATGCTCCTTGCGCGCCCAGAAGGCAATGCCAGGGTGGAAGCGCTGGGCTTTAGCCCAGCGAAATGAGCGATGCAGTGCTGCGCGCTTTAGCGCTGGTTTCGTCCTTTCCGGGGCTAAAGCCCATCGTGTGTGCGACTGAATTCACCGGACTAAAGCCCGGTGCTTCCACCCCTGAAAACAAACAATCCCACGAGTTTTGTGAGGCTAAGCATTGCCTCATTCTGGCCAACGGCCAAAGGCTGCCTCTGGTCCGGCCAACGGCCAAAGGCCGACAGCCGACGGCCTTCCTACAGTGTTCTCTTAAACAATGCCGTGGCAATGGTCAGGGTAACCATGGCGAAGCCGACCAGGATGGCAACGTCGGGCCACACGGCGGCAAAGCTCGCGTCCTTCAACAGCAGCGCTTTAAACCCGTCTACCGCGAAGGTGAAGGGATCGATCCGAGCGATCGCCCGCAACCAGAACGGAAAAGCCTTGATGGGATAGATCGAACCGCTGGGGAAGAATAGCAAGGTATTCAAAATTCCGAAGATCGCGCGCGGCACCAAGGGATCCTCCACGCGCACCATGAGTAAGAACATCAATCCATTGAAGGCGGCCGAGGTGGCCGCAATCATCAGCAGCAGTCCCGCCAGCTTCTCAGGCTGGAAGATGGCATGCACCCCGGCCAGCAGGGAGCCGAGTACAGTGATGGCCACTCCCGCGACCACCGCCTTAATGGCGCCCGCCAGATTCAGCCCCAACACCAATTCGGTGCGGGTGATGGGGGTGACGAGATAGCCCTCGTGTACGCCGCGGGCCTTATCGTCGATATACAACATGCCCCCGCCGATCATCACCGAGACGAACATGGCCAGCGCGATCGAGCCGGGCAGCAGGTACTTCATGTATTCGATATAGGGATATAGCTCGACGATCTCCAGTGAGATCTGCCCGACCAGCCGCGGTTGAATCACCGGTTGGTTCAACGCCTGGACCAGTTCATTCAGCTTATCCTCCAGCGTGGTGCTCATGAAGGTGTCGCTGTTATCGACGATCAGCGCGATCCGCGGCCGATTCTGTTCATACACGCGCGAAGAGAACTGGGGCGGAATAATCAGCGCGCCATCCAGTCGGCCATCCCGCACGTCCGTCGCGGCTAGCCGCTCGTCGTCGTAGTAAACCGGAGTGATGGTTTTGGCGGTGGCGCGAATGGCATTGAATGCCTCCCGGATCTTCAGCGCCTGCGTGCCGTGGTCCTGATCGACAATGGCCACCCGGGCATTCTCGATCTTGCCGCCAAAGGCGTTTCCCAGCACGATCAACTGCACCAAGGGGAAAATGGTGGATACCATCATCAACGTGGGGGAGCGCCAGAATTTTCGCAGTTCCCGTTCGACAATTGCCAGCATTCGATTCATAACAACACGTCTCCCGTCCCCCGTCCCCCGTCCCCCGCTTTGCGTTTTCGATTGCCAGGAAGAGCGTCTCCCGTCCCCCGTCTCCCGTCACCCGCTTCGTGTTCCCGACTCCAACCGTCTCCCGTCACCCGTCCCCCGTCTCCCGCTTTGCGTTTTCGACTCGCTCCCCAGTGCCATCCCCGTCGGGCGAAGGGCGAAGGGCGAAAGGCAGCAAGGGGAACGCTCCTTTTTTCCTTTTCGCCCTGGCGCTACGTCTCCAGTCCCCATGCTGCGTGTCGGGGAACGGGGGACGGGTGACGGGGAACGACTGCTAAGGTCTCATGCCCGGCCGGTCGGGCATTACGAAGCCAAAGGCCTTTACCTGCTCGTCGCGCAACTGCCGTCCGGTAAAGTGCACGAAGACGTCGTCCAACGTCGTGTTCTGCACCGACAGGGACTTGATCTTGACCCCGGTCCGCACCGTCAATTCCACTAAATCGGTGGTGGTGCGTGAGCCGTTATCCGACATAATGCGAAACATCCCCGCGCTTTCCGATTGCACGGTTTGGGCGGCGGCCAGCTTTTCCAGTTGCTGTTGCCAATCGGCGGGCATGTCCGTGAATTGCGCTTCGATCACGTTAGTGCCCGGTACGCTGGCTTTCAGTTTCATCGGCGCATCCAGCGCCACCAGTTTGCCGTGATCGACAATGGCAATGCGGTCGCACAGGCGGTCGGCTTCGTCCATGTAGTGGGTGGTGATCAACACCGTTAGCTTGTGTTGCCGCTTGATGTTTGTCAGCATCTCCCAAACCGCGACCCGCGACACCGGGTCCAGTCCGGTAGTGGGTTCGTCCAGAAAGAATATGCGCGGGCTATGGACCAGGCCGCGAGCAATCTCCAACCGGCGGCGCATGCCTCCCGAGAGCGTCTTGGTCTGCGCATGGCGCCACTTGCTCAGGTCGACGGCTTCCAGCAGTTCGTCGATGTTGCGTTTGCGATCCTTGGCCGGCACGTCGTACAGCTTGGCGTAGATGGTCAGGTTCTCTTCCACCGTCAGGTCAATGTCGCTGGTCAGAGCCTGTGGCACGACGCCGATCGATCGCCGCACATCGTCCGGATCCTTGGCCACGTCGTAACCCAGGATGTGCCCGCGGCCCGCGGTGATGGGGATCAGCGTGGTCATCATACGAATCAGGGTGGACTTGCCGGCGCCGTTCGGTCCCAGCAAGCCGAAGATTTCGCCATCCTCGACGTTAAATGACACGTCGTCGACGGCCGTGAAATCGCCATAGCGCTTGACGATGTGGTCCACCTCGATGGCGTGCGCGGGCGTGCTGGTGTCGTGGACTTTGGATTTGAATAACGCCATCGTCACTTACTCCCGTTAGCGGCCGTGGTGGGCTGCGTCGTGTTGCCGACGGTGCTGGGTGCGAAATTCTTGCCTTCCATTACCGACTTCGGTACCAATACTTCCGCCGTCATCCCCGGCACCAGATTGTGCTGGCTGTTATCCAAGCGCACCTTCAAGGAGACGGTCTTTATGTCGCGCTTGCGCCGGCTAACGTCTCGCTGGGTGGCGTAATCGGCTTCCACGGCCTTGAAGAATACTTCTCCGGTCATGATATTGCCGCTGGGCAGGCGAACGTTCAGGCGGTCGCCCAGGCGTATACGGTCGGCATAGGTCTCGGGCAAGGGAGCGTAGGCCCACGTGTCGCTGAAATCCACGATGGTGACAATCGGGGTGGCCGGATTCACCACTTCGCCTTCCCGGGCGGCGCGTACCGAGACGAAGCCGGAAACCGGAGCGTAGATGTTGGTGTAGCCCAAGCGCGTCTCCGCTTCGGCTTTCTGGGCCTCGGTGGCCAGCATTTGCTGGCGTGTAGCCGCCACCGTGCTGACCGCGGCATTGGTCTGGTGCAGGCGAGCCACCGCCGAATTTAGATCCGCGTCGGCCGAATGCACTTGGTCCTGCAGCGCTTGCACGTGTGCTTTCTGCGCCTTTAGCGTGGCTTCGGCGCGATCCCGGTCCTGCTGCGAGGCTACCCCTTGTTCCGCCAGTTGGATGGTGCGTGCCGAATCCAGCTTGGTCTGCTCCAGGTTGGCCTTGGCTTCCGTCAGGGAGGCGCGGGCCGAGCGCAGACGCGCTTCCGCGTTGGTGACATCGCTGGTATTGGAGCCGCGGGTCACGCTGGCGGTATAGCTGCTGGCCGATACTTGCGATTGCAGGCTGGACGCGGTGGCCTCGGCGGCATGCTTCTCCGCCTCCAATTCGGCGCGATCCAGTACGGCGATCAGGTCTCCCTGATGCACCTGCGTGCCTTCTTCCACCAGCAGTTTCTCGATCCGGCCCTCGATTTTACTGCTGACGATCACCTGGTTGGCGTCCACGATGCCGATCAGAACCAGGTCGCTGGAACGGTCCACGCTGAACCAATAGTAAACGGCGGCGGCAAGTACCACCACGCTCAGAAATACGATGAATTTTTTGCGGCCAGTCACGCTCGAACTCCTTTATCGGGGCGCCGTTCCTGGAACAGGGCGGCGGAAACAAAATCCAGCACCGCGGCGCGACGGGCGCTCACCCGCGCCGGCGTCAGCGGGTCCTTACCCGACATCAACCGCATCACGGGGGTGCTGCTGAAATAGAAAACGATCAATGCGACCATCGAAGGAATAAACTGCATGGGGTCCACCCGGCGGAACTCTCCGCTGGCGATGCCCTGATGGATGACCTGCGCTACCCGCGTAAAGATAGGGCGAAAGTACTCTTCCACCAGGCGCTCCAGGTGCGGCGTACCGTCACGGCCGGCGCGCATCATTTCTCCCATCACCAGCCGCGGATACAACGGGGAACCGGCGATGTAATCGAAATGCGCGCCCACATAAGCGAGAATCTTTTCGCCGGCCGGCAAATCGCGGTCCAGTTGGGTTTCGACGGCCACGCGCAGGCCGGTAAACACCTGATCGAGCACCGCGCCGTGCAAGGTTTCCTTGTCCTTGAAGTAGTAGTAGAGCAGGGCCTTATTGACCCCGGCGGCGCGCGCAATGGCTTCGGTGCGAGCCCCGGATACGCCCTCGGCGGCAAACTCGGCCACCGCCGCATCCATAATGGCCTGCCGCGTCTGCTCCGGTCGATGACGGGAGCCGGCCGGGGATTTGCGGCGGACTGGAAAAGCGGTAGGCATTTTCTTAATTAACCAGTTAGTTAAATGTAGGGGAGGCGGGAAAAAAGATCAAGGAGAAAAGGGAGACCCCGCTTTCAAAGCCGCAAGCGTCGGCGGGGGGAAGATTGATTACAGGAGAGTCCGAGTGATCTCGGCGGTGATATCTTGCACGACACTGTAGTCATTGGGAGCACGTGGGTATAAGTCGACCTCGATACTTGTCTTACCGAAATAAGTGGGGACGTAGTGATCGATAGTTGCCGCAACAATGTATTGCAATGGATTGCCGTCGGTTACATGGGGGTTTGGTCGGTGAGGGGGAACCGCAAACCCGGCAGCACGAAGAACGGCCTCCGCTTGGTCAAACGAGGTTCCAACGGGTATATATTTTTTTACGACGTCGGTAATGAGGTTTCTCCCCCGGCCGTTGTTCTTAATCGCGTTCGCCGCGGACAGCTTTTTATAGACGTCATCAATCTCAGCCCGTAACTGTCTTCCGCGCGCGGCCTCATCAGTCGTTGGCGTTACCACGTTGTCCGTAGCGCTGCCTTCCTGGATGAATCCTTCTATGGCTACAGGTGGATGCCCAGGGAGGAGGCTATGCGTGTAGGCATGGAGACCGACATGGTGATCGTTTATCTCCGCGCTAATTGTGCAGCTGTCCTCGATCTGCGAAAGAAAAATCTTGTAACCGTCCTTAACTAATAGGTGGTCGGAGCCATTCTGGCTCCTGCCTTCAGTGGTGAGGGCATAGGCGAGACCGCCGCCCACGGCGTATCGTTTGGAACCGCCGTCAGCACCTGCCACGTTGACCCACAGATTTGCCTTCTTGGCGAAATAGACGTTCAGGCCATCCGCTTCTCGCTGAATATGGTCAATCCAGCAAATGTGTCCCGCAGTTGCGAGCTTCGGCATTGCCATGAGGGCGACCGCGATAATCGCGGCGGAAAGCCACTTGCCCAATCGTGTGCCCCTCTTTTTCATGGCGCTATCGTAATCAAGCAGGTGGTGGTTGTAAAGGCGAAGCGGTGGCTCAGTGGGGGATCGAGCCGGGGCTAAAGCCCAAAGACAGGGTTTGCTCTGGCCGCCGGCCTAAAGGCCGGCTCTTCCACCGTATACATGCGACATTCTCTCGATGTCCGAGAGGATGTGATGAATCAGCCAGGCATCAGGGACGGCAGGTTGGTTTTCCGCAGGGAGTCAAAACTGGGGCTGGCCAAGTCCCGAAGCATCCGAAACTTCCGAAACCTCCGAAACTTCCCAACCTCGAGCCTTGAAACCTTGTCCTCTACTTCTTGTCCGAAGATGATGAAGACGAACTCGAGCTTTCGGAGGAGGTGGAACTGGCCTTCTTGGTCTCGGTTTTCTTCTTTTCCGACTTCCCCGTACCTTCGCTCCTCGATTTTTCCGTGGAAGAAGAATCCGTGGAAGACGAAGAGGAATCCGACCCTGACTTATCTTTGGCCGCCGACGAGTTGGAGGCGGGGGCGGAACTCTTTTTGGCGTAGTCGGTTACATACCAGCCCGAGCCCTTGAATTGGATCGCCGGCGCCGACATCTGCTGGGGGGCCGCTCCGCCGCACTCCGGGCACTTAGGCGTCTCTTCCGTAAAGCGCTGCAATAAACGTTCGAATCGATGGTGGCACTGACTGCATTCGTACTCGTAAAGGGGCAACGTAAACTCCCGCGGAAAATCCCGAAGAATTCGGCTAGATATCGATGTTCTCTTTTTATTGTAAGTTGCGTGTGTTGCAGGGGTCAATCCTGCACGCGGCGGCTTGAAAATAGTGTAAACTCCGCCCCATGAGCCGCGAAAGTACCAACGAGAACGAACCAGAAGTCAAGGCGCCGGGGCCTGCCCTCTACGTGGTGGGGACTCCCATCGGCAACCTGGAAGACATCACCTTACGCGCCCTGCGGGTGTTGAAGAGCGTGGATCGAATCGCCTGCGAGGACACGCGCCAGACGATGAAGTTGCTGAATCACTATGAAATTCGCCGGCCCACGATCAGCTATCACGCGCACAACGAGATGACTCGGGCGGCGGAGTTGATTCTGGATTTGGAAAAGGGATCGACTCTGGCGCTGGTGACCGATGCCGGTATGCCGTCGATCAGCGATCCGGGATGCCGCCTGATTTCTTTGGCCATTCGCCACCACATTCCCGTAGTGCCCATTCCCGGAGCCTCGGCCTTCCTGGCGGCCTTGGTGGCCAGTGGCCTGCCCGCGGATTCCTTCCGGTTTAGCGGGTTTCTGCCGCCAAAAACTGGGCAACGGCGCGAAGCCCTGGAGTTGGTGCGAGAGTCGCCGCGCACACAGATCTTCTATGAGGCGCCCCATCGCATTCTGCCGGCGCTGGAAGATATCGTGGAAGTGCTTGGTCCGCAGCGGCATATTGTGATTGCCCGGGAGGTCACGAAACTTCACGAAGAGTTCCTGCGCGGATGCGCGGGCGATCTGCTGGAACAGGTCAAGGCACGGGGCGAACTGAAGGGCGAGATCACCCTGTTGGTCGGAAAAGCCGAAGAGCACCCGGCCATGGCCACTGCTTCGCCCAAGAAAATTCGCCAGCGCGTGGAAGAAGTGATGACCCAGGACAGCCTCGACCAGAAAGCCGCCTTAAAGGTCATCGCCAAAGAGTTCGGCATCTCCAAAAGCGAAGCCTATCGCGAGTTGCAAAGAGCGAAATAGAGTTGCGAGTGGCGAGTGGCGAGTTGCGAGTTGCGAGTTGCGAGCGGGGTGTTTGGCTTATTGCTTATTGCTTATTGCTTATTGCTTTCCCTCATATGCGACAATCTTTCAGGGGACCCGGAAACGCAGCTATGAAGATTTCGATTGGCGCCGATCATGCAGGTTTTGGACTGAAACAAAAGATCAAGCAGATGCTCGAACAAGCGGGCATGTCTGTGGATGACCGGGGCACGGATTCGACCGAGTCGGTGGATTATCCTGATTTCGCCCTTAAGGTGGGAGAGGAAGTGTCGCACGGGCGGGCCGATTGCGGCATTTTGGTTTGCGGCACGGGCATTGGCATGGCCATAGCTGCCAATAAAGTTCCCGGCATACGAGCGGCCAACGTTACCACCGAGCATGAGGCTCAACTGAGCCGCGAGCACAATGACGCCAATATACTGGCCCTGGGCGCCCGCGTGCTCGACGAACCCACCGCCTTGAAGATCGTGAACCTCTGGCTGCATACCCAATTTGTTGGCGGACGCCATCTGGGCCGCGTCCAGAAAATCGCGGCGATCGAACGGCAAGAGCAGCAAACCACAAAATTTTAAATCTCAAATTTCAAATTTGAAATTGCTACTGCATAAGCAGGCTTAAAGTGAGGATTCTTAATGGCGAATCGGTACGGTGAAGCGGCGATCATGGCGGTTCGGCAGGTGGCGTCCGTCGGCCTCACCCCGGCTGATCGGTGGGAACGGGCAATGGAAAAGGTCTATCCCACCAGCCCGGGGGCGCGAAAAAAAGCCGGGCCGCGCTCGGCGTTTTTGAGTTTGTGCGAAGCGGGATTGGTGAAAGATATTCCCGCAGGCCGCTATACCAAGACACAAGACAACAAGCCGTATGCCGTTCAGGCCGTGGCCTTGCTGATCGAAGGAGCACAGCGCTGGTCCGTGAGCACCTTGTGGCAGAAGGTCACAGACGGCGCCGATACCGTTCATAACGGTCAAATGGACATTGTCCTGGCCCTGTGGAATAACCACCTGATCATTGGCCGGTCGTAAAGAACAGTTTCGAGTTTCCAGTTTCAAGTTTCGAGAACAGATTCAAGCAGTTTAGAGTTTCGAGTTTCGAGTTTCGAGAACGGATGCAGACAGTTTCAAGTTTCGAGTTTCCAGAATGGATGCGCGGCCCGGTCGCCACTTGAAACTTGAAACTCGAAACTTGAAACTAGCTGTTTATAATGGCTGCCATGGCCGATAGCGAGTTCAAACACATCCGGTTCGATACTTCCAGCCATGTGGCGCGCATTACGCTGAACCAGCCCCCCTATAATGTGCTGACCATTCCGCTGATGAAGGAACTGGTGGAAGCCATCGGCAGCCTGAACGGCTCCGCCATCATCAAGTGCATCGTGTTGGATTCGTCTTCTCCCAAGGCGTTTTCCGCCGGAATCTCCCTGGAAGATTCCAAGCCCGATCGTGTCTTTCAAACGTTGGACGCGTTCAATAGCGTCTTCGAGGCGATAGCGGAAATCTCCAAGCCGCTGATTGTGGTGGTGAATGGCCCTGCGATCGGCGCCGGCTCCGAACTGGTGGCCTTCGGGGATTTGGTGATTGCCACGCCCAATGCGCGCTTCGCCCAGCCGGAAGTGAAGATGGGAGTCTTTCCGCCCTTTGCCGCGGTGATGCTGCCGGCCTTGATTGGTCCGAAGAAGGCTTACGAACTCATCCTCACCGGCCAGGCGCTGAGCGCCGAAGAGGCGTATCAGTTGGGGTTTGTGAATAAAGTTGTGCCGGAAACCGGCCTGCAACAGGCGGTAGACGAGCTGGTCTCCCGCATTGGCGAATTCAGCGCACCCGTGCTGGAAATGACCAAGGCGGTCATTGGGGGCACCGTCGGCATGCCGCTGCATGAGGCGCTGAAGAAATCCCACGACATCTACCTGAATCAGCTGATGGCCTTGGAAGATGTACGCGAAGGGTTGCGCGCCCGCCTCGAGCAGCGCAAAGCCGTCTGGAAGAATAAGTAGCAAGCAGGGAAGGCGTCGTTGGCAAAGCGATAAGCGATAGGCAATAAGCAATAAGCCAGACGGCGGGTTTACGATTCGAACCGATATTTTGCGCCAATCGCAAGGATTGGTGGGTTTGGCTTATCGCTTATTGCTTGTTGCTTATTGCGCGCTGGGTAAACCCCTCAACAAAAAAGCATACGGGCAGCAACTCGCGTCATCCAACAGGGGTACGGGAAATCGCTGTCCCGGCCTATCGTTGTGGCCAGGCAGCCTCTACCGGGAGTGAATAGGCCCTTGCGGACATTTGACCAGCGGCGCCCGATTCTTGATTTGGCTCTTGCTTTGCTCACTGCGGGGATTGCCGCGGCGGCAACTCTAGTGTTTCCGCCAACGGAACGCCCTTATTATTTCTTATTGGGGGCCATTGTGCTCAGCGGGGTATATGGAGGCGAACTGCCTGGCCTCGCCTGCACGGTAGTCAGTGCGGCGCTGGGTTGGTTTCTGGTCTTTCGCCCCGAAGTCGCCACTGGCGTGACCAAGACAGACATTGCCCGTTTCGGCGGGTTCGTAGTCGTATGCTTGCTGGTATATGGCCTCACTGTTGCCTTATCCCGGACATTGCGACGGTTGCACACTTCTGAATTGCGGTTTGGCGGAGTGGTGCAGATTTCCGAAGATGCCATTCTGGCCATCGATGAACAACAGCGCATCACGCTGTTTAACCAGGGGGCGGAAAAGATCTTTGGTCTTAGTGCCGAGGAGGCACTGGGGCAGTCCATCCACATCCTCTTGCCGGAGCGCTATCGCGACCTGCACAAGCAGCATGTGCAGGCGTTTGGCGGTAGCCATGATTCCTTACGGGCGATGAATGAACGCGGTACCATCTTTGGCCGGCGTGCCGATGGTTCGGAATTTCCCGCGGAAGCTTCCATTTCGAAGTTCGAAGCAGCGGGCGAAAAGATCATGACGGTGCGCCTGCGCGATGTGAGTGAGCGTTACGCCACCGACCAACGCTTGCGGCAGATGGCCGCCATTGTGCAATCCTCCCAGGACGCCATCATCAGTGAAGATTTTAGCGGACGGATCGTGAGTTGGAATCCCGGGGCCGAGCGCATGTATGGGTACACGGCGGCGGAGGTTCTTGGCCTTGATGCCCGCATGTTGCTGCCTTCCGGCGCCAAGGATGAGGTTGCCGAGAATATTGCCAAGGCGCGCGCCGGCCTGAGCGCCACGGCCGAAACCCTGCGTCAGCCGAAAGACGGCAAGCCGCTGGAGGTGGCGCTCACCATCTCGCCGATTCGAGATTCGCACGGCAAGATTACCGGCTTAGTCACCATCGCCCGGGACATTACCGAGCGCAAACGCCTGGAAGGACAACTGCTGCACTCCCAGAAGATGGAGGCTGTGGGCCGTCTGGCGGGGGGCGTAGCCCATGACTTTAATAATCTGTTGAGCATCATCGTGGGCCACGGATTTCTCATCCAGTCCAGTACGCCGGACGGAAATCCTATCCGTAACGCGGCCGACGAAATTATGCAGGCAGCGGAAAGGGCGTCCACGCTTACCCGGCAATTGCTGGCCTTCAGCCGCAAACAAGTGCTGCGTCCCGAGGTTCTGGACCTGAACGAGGTGCTGGCCGGCTTGGGCAAGATGGTTCCCCGTCTCATTGGGGAGGATATCGACGTGCTCGTTGTTCCCTGTCCCGAGCTGCAACGCGTCAAGGCCGACCCTGGCCAGTTGGAACAGGTGATCATGAACCTGGTGGTGAATGCGCGCGATGCCATGCCCGACGGAGGGAAGCTCACCATCGAAACCGCCAATGTTCATTTCGAGGAAGAGGCGTCGCTTCGCCACCTTGTGCCCGGTGGCGACTATGTCATGCTGGCGGTCAGCGATACCGGGCACGGCATGGATGCCGCCACCCGTTCCCGCATCTTCGAACCTTTCTTCACCACCAAGGAAGCGGGCAAGGGCACCGGCTTGGGACTGGCCACCGTGCATGGGATCGTCAACCAGAGCAATGGCCACATTTGGGTCTACAGCGAACCGGGGCAGGGCACCACGTTTAAAATTTATTTTCCGGCTACCGCGGACAAGCCCATACAACGGCAGCCCGTCAAACCGGTACCCACCCTATGTGGCCGGGAGACGCTGTTATTGGCGGAGGACGAAGCCGGCCTGCGCGAGTTGCTGACCCATATCCTGCGGGATCGCGGCTACGATGTGTTGGCCGCCTGTGACGGCGTTGAGGCCCTGCAATTGGCCCGAGAGCACCGCGGGCCGATCGATCTGCTGCTCACCGATGTGGTGATGCCGCGGATGCGCGGCCAAGTCTTGGCGGAGGAACTCTCGCGACTCTATCCGGCCATGGCCATCATCTACATGTCTGGCTATACCGATAACGCGCTGACTCACCAAGACTCCATGCCCAAGGGCTCGGCTTTTCTGCCAAAGCCGTTTACCCCCGATGTCCTGCTGCGCCGCATCCAGGAAGTGCTAAGCGAGTCCAGAGAACAGCAAGCTAAAATGCGCCGCACGGGAACCTAACGTTCAACAAAAAAGCCGGGCAGTTTCGCCCAGCTCCTTTGCGCTACCGCGTCCTGGTTCGGACGCTAATTCCTGGGGCACGTCACCGCAACGCACCCGAAAAGAACTCTTACATCACCAAGGCGATCTTTTCCAGCTCTCGTTGCAGAGATTCAATACTGCAACCCGAGCCGCCAAACACGGTGGCTGCGTCGCGGGCCGCTTGGGGAGATACCCCATAGCCCCGCCCCATCAAGAACATCTGGAATAACTCGGCGGCTTGCCGCGCATCCAGCGTGCTCCCCAAGACTTCGCTTCGCAGAGCAGTAAGTTCCGATCCTGAAAATTTTTCCACCACCATGTGTCACCCCCAGACCCTGAGACAAGTTACTTAATCTTTAGACTCTGCTACCCCGCATTAAGTTGCGAGCAATTTGAATGCCGCTTCCGAACAGCTCCTGAACGACTGCCGGTTGGCTTCCATTCAAGTGCTAACCCGCTGTTCAACAAAAAGTTGCGGCCGAACACCCACCACGGAGACACAGAGTCACGGAGGACATGGAGAATTGAGGGAGAATTGGCCCTTATTCCTCCGTGTCCTCCGTGACTCTGTGTCTCCGTGGTAGGTGTTGTGGGCTGCCTGCGGAACTTACCCGGCAAAAATGTCCCTGCAGATGATCGCTTATTGCCTACCCCTGGCGATTGACTACCCGCCTGAGTGCCAAGTCCAACCCAGCCTTGGCCTGCTGATATGCGGCTTCACTGACTTGTCCTTGCTGGCGCTCGATCTCCAACTGGAACAGCTCTTCCTTCAACGCGTTCAGCAGTGCTGTTGACGGCGCCGCCTGAACTGGAGCTTCGGTGACCGTTGTTGCGCGCGCGGTGGGAACCTTGGTGGGTACTGACGAACGGTTATTCGCCACGTAGAAGCCACCGCCCACCAGCACCGCCGCCAAGCCGCCCAGCAGCGGCCAGCGATAGTTCGAGAGGGGATCGGGAGAATTTATGGGCTTGCCCAGCCCACCTCCTGGCCCTTGGCCCATGTTGTTGCTGCTGGAGGCCGCTGGTTGGTCGCTCTCCGGAGCGCCCTCGTCGGCGAGAACCCCCGTGCCCGAGATAGTCATCGCCAGGCGGTCGCCGGCTCGAGTATTACTGGCCACCTGCACGTTGGCGTCGTTCTGCCCGGCCATAGGAGCAAAACCAGCTCCGCTTGCGGTGAACTGCATCGTGGCGGGCAGTACGGCAACAAAGTGCTGCAAGGGATGAAGCAGCGTGGTGCTGACCACAGTGCGCGCTCCGCTGTAAGGCAAATGGTACGAGATTTCGAACTGCGTCTCTCCGGGACGAAGCGGGAAGCTGTAGGCGTAGTGGTATTGCCGTCCAGCGACGGCCTCCGGCATGGTGGTGATCGGTTGGCCCCCGGGGGAGCGCGCTCCCGCCTCATCGATCACCGCGCCTTCGGGCAGCGCAATCTCATAACTGCGCTCGCCGGCCAGCGTGCGGGGCGGCTGTGAGGCATTCTGTACGGCGATAAGCTCGATCGCCTGCAGGCTGTTTCCACTGCTTTGGAAACGCACTACCTCGGCGGTGGTGGAAATGCCGTCCACACTCTTGGCCACGTCATAGGTCTGCACTTCTACCGAAGTGGTTCCAGGCGGCGCCATGCGGAAATATCCCACACCCTGATGCGTCACGCGCACCAGATGCGGCATGCCCGTATCGCTATAGGTGAACTGAAAATGACCGGACGCGTCCGCCTTCGTCTCTCCGGCCTCGGTCATGCCTTGGCCCAAGGATAGCAATGTGACTTCATCCCCCGCGCCGGGTTTTCCATTGGTGCCGTTGGTGACCGTGCCTTGCAAAGTCTCAGCCGCGGCCATCGTGGACGCTGCCAAGACCGCAAGAAACGCAAGAATCCTGTACAAGTCGCGAGACGCGAGACGCGAGTCGCGAGCGATATATATATTGCGAGTGTTCACGGGCTTTCTGTGCTCCCTCGGTTGTCTACTGCACAAGTCGCGACTCGCGACTCAGTTCTGCTTGCTCGCGTCTCGTGACTTGTTCTTTGCTCGCTTCCAGCTCCTGAATTTCCGCCAGCAGCGCGGCGGCTTCCTCTTCCAGCGAGGCGCTCATTTGGCGGTAATCCGGCTCCGGAAATTTGCCCGCCTTGTATTCGAAATTCAGATCGCGCAGGTTTTCGTAGACGGCTTCCTTGCGCTCGCGCAAAAACGATAAGCGGCTCTTCTCCGGGGCCTCCAGCAACTCTCCCGGCAAATACAGCGTATAAAACAGCGCGCCCAGCGTCAGAGCCAAGCAGAGCAGCAGCACCGCCGGAGTATTTGATCCGCTCATCGATGCTTGGGCCGCCACGGATAGTAAAGTCATAACTCGGTTTCCTCGTGTACCTTGCGGCGCAATGCCTCCAGCTCACTGGGAATACGCTGCGAGGAATCGACTGCGGGCCGCGCCCGGGAGCGCGAGTGCCAAAGGCGGATTAATAGCGCCGTCAAGGTCAATCCACCCAGCAGCGCCACATAAGGCATCAGCCAGGCAACGCGATTGAAGCCCGTTTTAGAGGGTGCGGCTAACACCACGGGACCATATCTCTCGACGAAGCCGTTCAGTATCCCCTCGTCATCGCCGCCACGCTGCATGGCGGCGAGCAACTCGGCGCGCATGCGATCGCTGGACTGGCAGCCTACATGGTTGCATTCCATTAACACCTGGCCACAGCCGCAAGTACACATAAGCCGGTGGCCAAGATTATTGAAGCGGGTTCCACTATCGGTTGTCGCCCCCAAGGTCAGCAGCGCCAGCAGCAAAGCCAACCCGGCATTTCGCGCAGAGGCGCGGAGGCGCAGAGACAACGCTCCTGTGCCGCTTTTCCCTGCGTCTCCGCGTCTCTGCGCGAGAACGGGGTGGTTCGCCACTCGCATCTCGCGACTCGCGTCTCGCGACTGCTGCTTCATGGTGTGTCAACTCCCACGGTTTCAGCCGCCGCCGTTTGCGTCTCACGCACCGGCGCGGACGCGGTCAGTTTCGCTGCCGGAAGATTAGGCAGCAGCGCCACCAGAGTGCCGACCAATACCAGATTCACCCCTATCCAGATCCACATCACCAGCGGATTGACGTGTGCCCGGATGATGGGTGCGCCCGTATCCTGATTGCGGCCGGCATATACGAGATATAAATCTTCCTTCGGAGTCGAGCGGTTTGCCACTATGGTTGCCGGTTGTCCGCTGGCCTTGTACATCCGTTGCTCGGGATACATGGTGGCGATTTGTTTGTCGCCACGCATTACCCGCAGGATGGCCCACTCGCTGTGGTAATTGGGATTGTCGTCCTCGGTAAAGGATTCGCAGATGAGCCGGTACGAACCGATCTCCATCTGCGCCCCTTTGGGCATTTCCTGTTCCTTGTCGAGATTGAAGGCGGAGCCGGAGATTCCGATCACAATCACCACGACCCCGAAATGCACGATATAGCCGCCATAGCGGCGGGTGTTGCGCCGCGTCAACTGGATCACCGAGCCCAGCAACCCTTTCCCCGTATGCCGGGAGATCACCCGGGCGCCGCGATAGAACTCGGAAAATATGGTGAACGTTACCAGGGCGGAAAGCGTTATTGCCATCAAGGCGTAGAAGTAGGATTGATCCTGCCAGGGGCGCATTCCGCCCAGAACGAGTGCCCCGGCCACCGCGATGGCGCCGGCCGCCGGCCAACGGAAATTGCGCCATAGGCTTTCCGGGGAAGTCTTGCGCCACGCCAGCAATGGCCCGAGCGCGGTCAGCAGCAGCAGCGACAGGGCTACCGGAATATTCACACGATTGAAAAACGGCGGACCCACCGTAACCTTATGTCCCACCACCCATTCGCTAAGCACCGGAAACAGCGTGCCCCACAGCACGGTGAAGCAGGCCACCAGCAGCACCAGATTGTTGAACATAAAGCTGGACTCGCGCGAAATCAGCGCTTCCAGCTTGTGCTCGCTGCGCAGATGCGACCGGTTCTTTACGAAGAAGAAGGTGCAGGTGGCAAAGGTCAGGGCCAGAAAGCTGACAAACCATGTGCCAATCGACGATTGGGCGAAGGCATGCACGGAACTGACTACGCCGCTGCGGGTAAGAAAGGTGCCGAAGATCGCCAGCAGAAAGGTGGTAAAAATCAACCATACATTCCACACTTTCAGCATGCCGCGTTTTTCCTGCATCATCACCGAGTGTAAGAATGCGGTGCCCGTCAGCCAGGGCAGCAGGGAAGCGTTCTCCACCGGGTCCCAGCCCCAGTAGCCGCCCCAACCCAATACGGCATAGGCCCAGTGTGCACCCATAAAGATTCCGGCGGTCAGCAGTCCCCAGGTGACCATGGTCCAGCGGCGGGTGATGTGAATCCACTTTTCGCCCGGATAGCGCATGATCAGGGCCGCCAACGCAAATGCGAACGGAATGGTGAATCCCACATAGCCCAGATAGAGCAAGGGCGGGTGCACCACCATTTCGGGATATTGCAGCAGCGGATTCAATCCATTGCCGTCGGCCGGTATCGCACCCTGGGTCAGCGCAAAGGGGGGAGCGGCAAAATTCACCAAAGACAGGAAGAATACCTGCACCGCGGCAACAATGACCGAGGCATGGGACACCAGGCGCACGTCCACCTTATGGCGCAGGCGCATAATCAGCCCATAAGTAGAGAGCAACCATGCCCAGAACAGCAGGGAGCCCTCCTGCCCGGACCAGAGCGTGGCAAACTTATACGGCAGCGGCAGCGCGCGATTGCTGTGCTGCAGAATATAGGCGATGGAAAAATCGTTACGGAAAGCCGCGGCCACCAGCGTACCCGCCGCAACGGTGACGGCTAACCAGACCGCAATGCCGGCTCGCCGCGCCGATTCGGCCAGGCGTTCACCCGCCACATCGTGGCGAAACAAGCCCACCGCGCCCGCTAAACAGGCGTAGGCACTTAAGGCCAGAGCAAGAAGAAGAGAATAACTTCCTAAGAGCGCCATCCCACGGTAAAGATGCTGCTTCTGCCCTGAATGACGCAATTATTTCTATGGTTTAGCGGGAGATCGCTGAAAAAAATTCCACCACGGAGGCACGGAGACACGGAGAACACTGAGGAATTCAGGTTTCAAATTCACCTGGACCTTCGGATCTTTCGCGGTGCTCTGCCTGCTCCGCCGGCAATGGTCACGGGGAGCAGGAGAGCGAACCGGAGTTATGCGGTGCGTTCTTGATACTGCGCGCGCAATTCGGCTTCGGCACGAAGCCAATCCTCGAAATCGTGACCGTGTTGGCCGCCGCGTTGCAGGAAGAGCTCGTAGGCACGCGCGCGAATGGCGCGCTGCAGATCTACCTTAGTGTTGTTACTCTTTACTAATCTGATGTTTGTGGATGGTGTCATCACTGTGACTTCAGGGGTGGAGGATTTTTGCGACTTAGAAGACTTGGCCTTCGAGGCCTTTTTGTTAGTAGCCATGAACGATTTTGCTCCTGATCTTGATCTAAATTACAGAGCTGCCTAGCTAGGCTGGCGACTCCAATACAACAGACCAGTATAAATTGGTTAAGCGGCCAGTGACATTAAAGATGTATCAATTTTGCGGCAAAATTCCGATAGCATGGGTTCAATTTTTGAATGAACTTTCTGAATCCCCTGCGCTGATAGATATAACTTGTTTGTAATTGGTGAGTTAGTGAAAATCGTGTGACTCGGTGGGTGCGGAAGTGAAGTGCAGTGGAAGTATCTGCTCGGCTTTTACGGATACTACATTGTCCAGATTCTGCAGTACGCCTTCAATCAAAAGGAACCGCTCGGAAACCAGAATATGGCGGTGCCGCGCAAACAGGTCGGGAGTAATGATGGCGTTGGCAATTCCGGTCTCATCCTCCAGACTCAGAAATACAAATCCTTTCGCCGTGCCCGGACGCTGGCGGGCAATCACCGAACCCGCGGTGCGTACCCGCTTTCCCGTAGGCAGAGTGGGCAAATCGATGGCGCGCTGCACGCCCAGGGAATTCATTTCGCGGCGACGATAGGCCATCGGGTGCGGACCGACGGTCAATCCCGTACCGCGATAATCCGCCACCAGTCGCTCCTCATCCGTCATGCGCGCCAGGGGAGGGTGAGTCGCGAGTCGCGAGTCGCGAGTTGCGAGTAAAACCGTCCCCCGCCCCCCGTCTCCCGTCCCCGGCCCAACAGTCGCGAGTGGCGGGTGAGTTGCGGGTTGCGAGTTGCGAATTGCGAGTGTGGCGCCATCCGCATCCTGCTCCGCTATGCCCTCCAACAACGGTCCCGGTCGGCGGCAGGCCAGTTCTACTTGCCACAAAGCGTCTCGGCGGGTCAGTTTCAAGTATCGAGTTTCCAGTTCTGAGCCAGAACCTGCGGCCGGGTTACTTGAAACTTGAAACTCGAAACTTGAAACTGAAGCCGGGGTACTCGCGACTCGCGACTCGCGACTCGCGACTCCATTGAGTGCTCCAATCTCCGCCAGCAGCACCAACTCGCTTTTGCGCAATTCGGGCACACGCAACACCAGGTCGTCGATGTTGCTGAATGCCCGTTGTCGGCGGGCCCGTACCAATGCCCTTGCCGCTTCCTCCCGCAGCCCTCGCGCGTAACAGAGACCCAATCGAACAGCGAGGCCAGCGTCTCCCGTCCCCCGTCCCCCGTCGCCCGATCCAGGTGGTGGATGAGACGCGAGACGCGAGACACGAGTTGCGGGTGAGTTGTGAGTTGTGAGTTGCGAGTTGCGAGTTTGTTTCTGCTCGTCACTCGCCATTCGCGACTGGGGGTTCACTCGCCACTCGCCACTCGCCACTCCTGTCTGGCCGGAGACGGAGGACGGGGGACAGGCGACGGGTTGGGCGCAGGTTTTACTCGCAACTCGCAACTCACAACTCGCAACTGCGGTTCTGCTCGCAACTCGCAACTCGTAACTCGCAACTAACCCACACTGCCATTCCGACTGCGTCACATCGATCGGCAGTATCCGCAATCCGTGTCGCTGCGCGTCTTTGACGATGGTGGCGGGAGAATAGAATCCCATGGGCTGATGGTTCAGCAGCGCGGCGGTGAAAGCGGCCAGATAATGCGTTTTGAGAAAAGCGCTGGCGTAAGCCAATAAGGCAAAGCTGGCCGAATGCGATTCGGGAAAACCGTAAAGCGCAAAAGAAGAAATCGAGTTCACAATCGCCTCTTGCGCCGCGCCGGCGATGCCGTTGCGTTCCATGCCCGCACGCAGTTTTACTTCGATATCGCGCATGCGCTTTTCCGAGCGTTTGAAGCCCAGAGCGCGTCGCAACTCTTCCGCCTCTCCTCCGGTGAAGCCGGCCGTGATCATGGCCATGCGCAAGAGTTGTTCTTGAAAAAGCGGGATTCCCAGCGTACGCGCCAGCACCGGTTCCAGTGCGGGATGCGGATAAGTTACCGCTTCGCGTCCCTGGCGCCGTTGTAAATAAGGATGGACCATCTTGCCCACAATGGGCCCCGGGCGGATGATGGCCACCTGCACAACAATATCGTAGAAGCGCTCCGGATGCAGCCGCGGCAAACACGACATTTGTGCCCGGCTTTCAATCTGAAACATGCCTACCGTATCGGCCTTTTGCAGTGCCGCATAGACTTTGGGATCATCCGGCGGCAGATGCGCCAGATCGACCTCTTCGCCGTAATGATCGCGAATCAACTCCAGCGACTCTTCCAGTACGGCCATCATGCCCAGGCCCAGTAAATCGACTTTGATGATGCCCAGATCGGCGCAGTCTTCTTTATCCCATTGCACGACCACGCGGCCCGGCATCGAGGCCGGCTCCAAAGGCACTACCGAATCCAGTTGTCCCTGACAAATGACCATGCCGCCGGAGTGTTGACCGAGATGGCGCGGCAGGTCTTGCACCGCCAGGCATAGCTCCATAAACTTGCGCAGCCGGGGATGTCGCCAAGCCGCTCCGCCCTCGCGCAGCTGACGATCCAGGGTGTCACCGGGGTCCTGGTATTCCCATGTCCCCACCATGGCGGAAAGGCGGTCGAGGGTTTCGGGATCGAAGCCCATCGCCTTACCCATTTCGCGCGCCGCCAACCGTCCGCGATAGGTGATGACATTGGCCGTCATGGCCGCGCCCAATTTTCCGTAACGCTGGTACACGTACTGGATAGCCCGTTCCCGCTGATGGCCGCTGGGCAGATCCAGGTCGATATCGGGCCACTCACCGCGTTCTTCGGAAAGAAAGCGCTCAAACAGCAGATCCATGCCCACGGGATCGACCGCGGTAATGCCCAGCGAATAACACACGGCGCTATTGGCCGCCGAGCCGCGGCCCTGCACCAGAATGTTCTGCTCGCGGCAGAAACGCACGATATCCCACACAATCAGGAAATAGCCGTCCAGCTCGAGTTTGGCGATCAGCGCCAGTTCGCGCTCGATCTGGCGGCGGGCGCGTTGCCGCAACTTCGCGCCGGCCCCGCCATAGCGATTCTGAAACCCCGCCTCCGTCAGCTTGCGCAGAAACGAGGCCATGGTTTCGCCCTCGGGTACCGGATAGCGGGGGAACTGATAACCCAACCCGGCCAAATCGAATTCCAGCCGGGCCGAGAGTTCGCCGGTATGGGCAATGGCCTCCGGCAGGTCGGCAAAGAGCTTTTCCATCTGGGCCGAGGACTTCAGATAGCGCTCGGAATTCGTTTGCAATCGCCGGCCGGCCGCGTCCAGCGTGGTATGAGCGCGCACGCAAGTCAGTACATCGAGAATCTCCCGTTGCCCGGGACGCGCATATTGCGGCGCGTTACTGGCGATCAGCGGCAGCTTGAGGGCGCGCGCGATTTGCACGGCGGCCTGGTTGCGCGCCTCGTCCGCGCGGGTGAAATGCCGCTGCAACTCGACATATACGTTTTTGGGACCGTAGATCGCGATTAGTTGCTCGGTCGCGCGCCGGGCCGCATCGAATCCGCCTTGATCCAGAGCCGCGGCCAGCGGACCATCTGCGCCGCCGGTCAGGCAAATTAACCCTTCGGCAAATTCATGCAACTCCGCGGCGCTTGCGCAAGACTCCGCGTTTTTTGGCGCCCGCAACTTGGTCCGCGTGATGAGCCGGCACAAGTTTTGGTAGCCCCGTTGGGATGCAGCCAGCAGGGGCAGGCGAGTGGCGAGTTGCGAGTTGTGAGTTGCGAGTACCCCCGTCTCCCGCCTCCCGTCTTCTGTTTTCGGTAAAAACGGTTCGGAGAGACCCGAGGGAGAAGAGGGATTTCGTGAAGGCTCATCAGGACTGGCCACTCGCAACTCACAACTCGCAACTCGCCACTCTACGGTTGCTCCCACATGCGCCCTGATGCCCGCCTTCTTGGCCGCCTGATGAAAGCGTGGCGCGCCATAGACTCCGTTGACGTCCAAGAGCGCCGCCGCCGGCATGCCGGCCTCGGCGCAAGCCACTGCTATTTCCTCAGGCACACTGGCGCCTTCGAGAAAACTAAAAGCCGACCGGGTATCGAGTTCGACAAACATAATGATTTTTCACCACAGAGGGCACAGAGGACACAGAGGAAAACGGGGAATTAGCCGCAGATCAACGCAGAGGAACACTGATGAGAAAAGCAGTACAAAATTCCGGCCGTTATGTTTTGATCTGCGTTAATCAGCGGCTAAGAAGTTTTGCTCTATCTGCCGTGAGGTTTCCTCTGCGTCCTCTGTGTCCTCTGTGGTGAATTAGTCGTATATTGCTTCCACAAACCACTGATTGCGTCCCACATCGCGAAAGGCGCGAACTATCACGGCATTGCCGTCCTCGCGCAGGGCGATGTCCCATGTCTCGCGGGACCATGACCCTTCTGTCCACCACTCGCCCGATTCGCGCCAGGGGCCGGAGGCCCACAGAACATTTCGGGCGGCGGAGCCTTGTGCGCGTTCGGATCGGGGCGACGGGTCCATGGCCGCGCGAAAATCGAAAAGGTGTATTGGTTGTCCTTCCTTTACTTCCACCCGAACCGGCCGCGGTGGACGGTAGCGGCGGAGGACCGTTTCACGGTGGTCGTTCTCCGTCGCCCGTTCCTCGTTTCCCGCGAGTCGTTCCCCGTCGCCCGTCGCCCGTCTCCCGCCCGCGGGGCGTTCCACGTTCCACGTTTCACGTTCCTCGTTTCTCGCGTGTGCAACCCGCAAGTCGCTACTCGCGACTGTTGATCGGGAGACGAGGGACGGGCGACGGGGAACGGTTTTCAAAACGGGATTCACCCGGAACGCATCCGGTCGATGCGAGTCAAGTAATTCCGCGGTCCCCACGCGATTCGTGTCTTCGTGTGGGCTCGCCACTCGCACCTGCCCCGGCTTGCCGTGGGACTCGCCACTCGCGACTGTTGATCGGGAGACGGGGGACGGGGGACGGGCGACGGTCTTCCGTATCCGCGCCAGCATCACCTCCAGTTTTTCCGGCTCCGGGGTGGCGGGAAGAAATAGTCCGCCCTGGGTAAAGCGGGGCAGGATGGGATCGGCGGCGAGAAATATCTTCTCCACCGGTTTGCCGGGAGGGTGAGCGTGCAAATCCAGTTGCAATAGTTTTAGAAACACCTTCGCATTCACCATGGGCACAGGCAGACGCAGCACATACTCGCTTTCCGGCCCCAGGTTTAAGCGGAGCTCCTGTGTAGCCAACGCGCGTGCCGCAAGCCGGGCGCATAACTGCTCCAGCATGGTATGCAACAGGAAGGACAGTGGCTCCAGCAGTGTCAGGGGATGTTCCAGTTCCAGCGCCTCCTCGAACTTCAATGGCGGTGGGGTAGGAACCAGTGGACGCGAACCTTCGCCGCGCGCCAGCTTTTGCAACCGTACGCCGGTTTCGCCCAACCGCTGACGAACCGCCGTCTCCGGCAATGCCGCCAAAGCGCGAAACGTATGTATGCCCCACCGCGCCAGGGTGTCCAAAACCAGTTTCGAGTTTCGAGTTTCGGGTTTCGAGTTCGGGCCGCGGGGCTTGAAACTCGAAACTGGAAACTCGAAACTGCTGACAGGAAGTACCCCCAGCCTTGCCGCTTCTTCTCCCGGCGGAATAACAGTGATTCCGGCGAAACCTCGGGCGGCGTGGATTGCCGTATCGACGTTGCGGGCTACCGCAACATGAACTTCCAAGCCGAATTGCGCGGCGCGCTGCGCCAATTCCCGCGCAATCTTTAGAGGTGGACCAAACAGACGTTCCAGTCCGTCCAAATCGAGCACCACGGTATCCGGCGTGGCGGTCTCGGCTTCCACACGCGGGGAAAACGCACACGCGCAATCGATGAGCGCCGCATGCGCCGCCTCTTCCTGGGCCGGCGCCCGCCTTCGTATTTGCCAATTCCGGACTTGCCACTCGCTACTTGCCACTCGCGACTCCTGTCTGGCCGGGGACAGGGGACGGGGGACTGGCGACAGGTTGGGCGCAGGTTTTACTCGCAACTCGCAACTCGCCACTCGCGACTCCTGTCTGGCCGGGGACAGGGGACGGGGGACTGGCGACAGGTTGGGCGCAGGTTTTACTCGCAACTCGCAACTCGCCACTCGCGACTCAAGACGTGCTTCTGCTTCGAGTTGGGTCATTCCGAGTTCGACTCCTGCCTCGCGCGCCCGTTGATTACAGGCAATGACGTGCAGCAGCGGCGGCGTGCCGTCTACAATGGCCACCGCCTGCTCGCGCAACCCCGGTTCGGCCCGCACCACCGCCTCCGCCGGAAAATCAGGAACGTATATGGCAGCTAGCATATGCATAAACCTTGACTTTTTCACCGCAGAGGACGCAGAGAGCGCAGAGGAGAAAAGGAATCATCAGCCGCAGATCAACGCTGATGAATGCAGATGAATAAGACATTTTTGCGGTTATCTGCGTTTATCTGCGTTAATCCGCGGCCAAAGGTTTGTTTCCTCTGCGCCCTCCGCGTCCTCTGCGGTGAAAACTGCTTTACCTGGCAACTCGCAACTAGCCACTCGCCACTCCTCGGTGCGTGCGCGAACCATTTCTACCTGTACATCGAATCCGCGCAAGACTTGTCCATAAGACGGCGCGGGATTTGCCGCGGTGGGGCAGAGCTTTGGTTCGGATGCGGCGGCAGTCCGCAGCACCAGGGATGCGCAAGTCTTGGCGTGCGCCTCCTGCTCGATCACCAGCAATACCGTCGCCGTGTGTTCCACCGCCCGGCGGAAGCGAAACCAGGAGGCCAGGGGAATGCGCCGCGTTACCTCCGCCGGCAAATCGGCCAAGTCGACGATCACCATGCCAAAACCCGCCGCTTGCAAAAGCAGATCGGTGACCTTCAGCGTTTGTTCGAGTGCGCGAACACCATCAGAATTCCCTTGCTGCCGCCGCGGAGCGGTGTCCGTTTCCCTATTGGGCGCGCCCTGAAGGGGCGCTGGGAATCCGCCCGCCGCGCCAATCCTTATCCAGAGCATCCGCTCCAAATCAACTCCGGCGTCGGCCGCCGAGAGCGGATCGAAGCTGTCCGTGGCATCCACTAAAGCGCAGATTTCCTGTCGTCGCGTGGCTTCCGCCAGGGCGGCCAGCATCAGGCTGCTCCGCCCTGAAGAGGGTAGCCCGCAGATTTCGGTGAGCGCTCCCCGGGGCAGTCCGCCGGTCAGCGCGTCCACTTCGGCGATGCCGCAAGATACGGTCAGTGCTGCCGGTCGTTCCAGTCGTGAGGCCGAAAGAACACCGGCAATCTCCAATCCCGCAGCCAGTCTGCGGCCTTTTTCCAGCGGATTGGGGATGATCTGGGATGCGTGTGGGGAGTGCATTAAGGGCCTCATAAACGGGCAGCACTGGGCGGAGTATGTTCGCCTTTTGTTCGCCTATGAGATTCTGCACTTGAGGGCCGGGGTTGTCAACAATGTCGTTTGAGCCGTAGTTTTGCCGTTTGGCAAAATTATGGAAGATTAGAAATCGCAGGAACGGCAAACTTATAAAAAACCTCTTAAACCTTGGGCTTGCTCACGACGCCTAACCTATCCAGGATGTACCCGGGTGCGCAGGTGGCGAGGGCGAGGGGGCCAACCGAATTCCATGACCGAATACGCCTCCAGGCGCCGCAGCGAAAAGCATGGCACTCTTGCAGATTTCGTGGCTTTCATCTCAGGTCGCAGGCGGCGTGCACGCCCTCTTCTTCCGGAGTAGAGTCGCGGCTTGTTCGCCTGCTTCCTTCACCAGTATCCCCATCTTGGGATGGGAGGGCTCCATGTCGGCGGAGAGCCCGTGCCGCGCCAGTTCCTCCGAGGTCAAGGGGCCGATGGATCCGATGACCACGCGAGCGAGCGCCGCGCCAAGCTTCTCACCGAGTCCCATTTCCTCCGCCACGGCAAATAGATGGCGTATCTGCACCGCCGCCGTGACCAGGAAAACCTCGATCTCTCCCCGAAGGATGGCGGCGACCGTGTCTTGCAAGGGGCCGGTATCCTCCGGCAAGGCCCACTCGTATACCGGGACTGGGATCACAACCGCACCTCGCTGCTCCAGACCGGCCACCAGTTCCGGATTCGAAACGCCATATTCCTGGATTGCGACCCGGCGCTGTTCCAGCGGCAAGGATGCACTTTGTTGGTCGAACACGGTCAGGATCTCGCGCCACGTATTGGGTTCGGGCACAATTGCGGCGATGGGCACATTGAGCTCCCGTAGTACCGCCGACGGCTTCGGCCCACGTGCAATCAGTGGAATCTTACTCAGCGCGACCACCAACTTTTCCACTGGATATGTGGTCTCGACAATGCGCACCAGCAGGCGAACCCCCACGCCGGTCATGAATATGACCATGTCGATGCGACCCTCCGCAAGTTGTCGGGCAAAATCCAGCGCCTCCCGGTTGGAGGCAAGGGGAAGTTCTCTTACCGAGGAAACAACGCGGGGCTGCCCGCCGTTGCTGGCGATAAGTTTGGCGATTTCCTGAGCGCGTCGACTCTCCAGAGCAAGCACGCACAGACCTGCAAAATCCGCTGACATGGCCGCATTCAACTCACTTCCTTCGCGGAAAACACGAGAGTCACGGATGACACACGTTCCGAAGGCCTAATTCTAATCGCAATCCCGCTCCTGGAATCCTAAACTCGAAAAGTTTTCTGGTTGTGACCAAAGTCATCGAAGACGCTTTGCCGACCCCGTAGATTCGATCTTGTGAGTGATGGTTGCGGGCGTAGCGTCAGAAGACAGCAGGCTCGCCACAGAGGAGAGTGCAATGAGTGCAAGCGCGACGAAAACGGTACGGGAACTGGCGGTAGAGAATCCAAACGCCACTCGCGTGTTTGAGAAACTTGGAATCGATTATTGCTGTGGGGGCCAGAAGCCTTTGTCGGAAGCCTGCGCGGCTGCCAAGGTGTCCTTGGACGAAGTCCTGATGGGACTGGAACAGGCCGAAGCGCAGGCGGCGGATACGGCGCCGCAAAAGGATTGGCAGGCGGAATCGGTCAGCGCATTGGTCAGTCACATCGTCAACACGCATCACCGGTATGTGAAAGAGGAAGTGCCGCGGATTCAGCGATTGGCAACCAAAGTGGTTTCCGTTCACGGACAGAACCATGCGGAATTGGCACGGGTGCGGGAACTATTCGAAGCACTCGGGCAGGAATTACTCGCGCACATGGAGAAGGAAGAGCAGATCCTGTTCCCCTACATGGTTCAGGCGGAGCGCGCCGTACAGACAGGCGAACCGGCGCCTCATTCGTGCTTTGGAACCGTGCGGAACCCCGTGCGGATGATGATGATGGAACATGACGCGGCGGGCGATACGCTTCGGGAACTGCGCCAGATCACCTCTGATTATGTGCCGCCGGCTGACGCTTGCATTAGCTACCAGACGCTTTACCAGGCGGTGGAAGCATTCGAAAAGGATCTGCATCAGCATATTCACTTGGAGAACAATATTCTGTTCCCGCGTGTGATCGAGATGGAACAGGCGGCGTAACCGAGGTCGTGTTGGGTTAACCGTTTACGGCACGACTGAGGTCGTACCCTGACACGTCTCGCTCTTGAAAAGATCAAATCGCGAACCCAAAACAAGGTGAGATTGGGCTGGCAGCCCAACGGCGGGAGGCGTCCCCTAATTTCCGGGCATCGGATGAGATGCCTGGCCGGCGCGGGGAACGAGGTCAACGTAAGCCGATCGGGGGATAGAACTGTCCCAGTGCCCGGATAGCTTAGCGGCACCGATGACGGCGATAAGCACCGCGGCAATCCCGGCGGCCAACGCCCAAGCGGAAAGCCGCGCGGCCGCTTTGGGCGCCCACCCGGGCGCCGCCAACTGTAAGGCACCTTCGGCGGGACAGACGGCAACGCACTCCAGGCAGGCGGCACACTCCGCCGACTTGATGCTGACCAGTTTATCGACGGCAAGAGTGGAAGGACACGCTCTCGCGCACTTGGCGCAGTCGATGCAGGCGCTGGCACTTCGCCGGATGCGAATGGGGCTGAGCAGCGCAGCCAAGCCGAGCAAGGCGCCGTAAGGACAGAGATAGCGGCACCAAAAATTCTGTATGAACACGGACGCCAGCAGCAGCACCCCGATCACGATCAACCCGGTCTCGCCGAGGTGGCGAAAGAGATTGAGCATCTTCACGTCGGCAATGATTCCGTAGGGGGTGCGCATAAACGCCTCAATCGCCGCCGCCGACATGCTTGAAATCGCCCACAGGAAAAAGCCGAGCAGCAAGTACTTCAACCCGCGCAGGGGAAGATCCAGCCATCGGGGCAGGGGAAGGTTGCGGCGGAAAAGCCAGCGTCCGCCCCGCCATAAGTATTCGGAAAGCGTTCCCACCGGGCACAGCCAACTGCAGAAGGCCTTGCGAAACAGGAAGGAAATGATCAGAAACGCCAGCAACAAAAACATCGCCGCGGGATGTACCGCGGGAACCTGGCCGGTACGCATCCAATACTTGCTATTCATCAGGCCGGCAATCGGCAACCACCCTTCCACGCCGGCCGGCCGCACTAAGCGATTCGGCCGTCCGGTTTCGAACTGCCGCACCCAGAAATAGAACACGGTACCCAGGTAGAGATTGAGGAGCAGGAAGCCAAACTGAACGCCACGGCGCAGTTGCTGGGAACAGTCGTGTCCGGTGCGCCGGACCAGCGTCTTCTTCGTCGCAGGCACGGTTGCAGCCATTCCTGCTCCGACGGGAGCGGGGCAGGAGCGGTTGTTCACATGGAGCTTTTCCATCTCACCAGACTATGCGAACGCCGCTGCGCTGCGACAGGACTTAAGTCACAACCGTGGGATCGCCCAACCGCTTTGCTATAATCAAAAAGATCCAAAAGGGGCGCTATCGTCTAGGGGTTAGGACATGAGATTCTCAATCTTAAAACCCGGGTTCGATTCCCGGTAGCGCTACCAACTTCCTCTTTTTCGTTCTCCTGCTCGCCTAAGCTGCGACCGAAAATTAGCGCCAATGATCCTGGAGTTTGCCTCCATTTCAGCGTAAGTTCTTAGGCGTGAGCAACCCACTCAGGCTGTGCCCGATCATTCTTCTTCTGGGGGCAATTATCGCGGTTGTTGCCAACGGTGCAATCGCAACCGCTGCCTGTGTTAACGGATATCCTTCAGTGGCATCGGAGTACAAGAGGTCTGAAGTCGTGATCACGGCCAGGGTGCTAAACGCAAAGCTGGTGCCGTCCGCGAATGATGGTTATTTCCTGGACGGGACGATATACGGGGTCGAAATGCGGAAGGGTTACAAAGGGAATCCAGGCGACGCGCTCAGTGTTTTCAGTGAGAATTCTTCGGGCCGGTTCCCGATGCAAATCGGACGCGAATACCTGCTGTTCCTATACCGCGACCACGGACGGTATCAGGTAGATAATTGCGGCAATTCCGATGAATTGCCCAAGTCATTAAAGAAAGTCGCCGAAGTGGAGAGAATTGCCGCAGGTAGGCGTATCCGGCGATAACGGGGCCTCAGCGAAACCCTGTAGACTACCGCACATGTGCGCGATGGTTGAAACCTCGAACGCTACTCGCAAAATTGTCTAACGGTATGCTCGCGAAGGACACATGAACCTTGTTGTCAGCAACGGCAAAGTCAAGATTACCCACAATCTGCTCCACTCCGATAAAGCTCTCTTTTGTAAGCTCATCGAACAGCATACTGGCAAGGTAATCTATGGCATGCCTGGGTAGTTTTGGTTAACCCCAGGCTTTGGGAATGGGCAACGGAGCGGATCCGGCCAGGGTGCGCGGGCTTCCAGCCCGCACCTGTTTGCGGGCTGGAAGCCCGCGTACCCAGGGCGCGACGTTCTCGCAACTCGCAACTGTCTGATTTTCCTGTTTCATTTGTCCCAAAACCAGTAATATTGAATTCGCTCTCGGCGTTGCTCGGCGATTGCTTCCCCAGTCATGGCGCGGAAAAGTTACCCCAAAGACGGACCTGACCTCCGCCCGCGTGCGCTCTTAGTACGCGGCGATGCCGATGATGCCGACGATAATCCCGTGGGCGGCGCTCATGAACCCCTTGACGCCCGTCTGATGGATGTTGAACCGGAACAGGAATCGCCCTTCCTGCGTTCCCAAAAGCGGATTTCCGTACGCCGTGGATCGCTGCCCAAGAAGGCGGCCAACCGGCTGAAATATGGCTTGGCGATCGCCGCGGTGGGGGTGCTGGTGTTGGTGGCCACCGTGGTGGTGAACCGCTACGGGCGGCACTCCTGGCGATTTTGCCTGGATTCCAGCGATCAGATTCAATTATCCGGCAATCGCTTTGTCAGCCGCGGTCAAGTGTTGGACGTGTTTGGCGGCGATATTTCGCGTAACCTCTTTTCCATTCCGCTGGACGACCGCAAACGCCAACTCGAGCAGATTCCCTGGGTACAATCGGCTACCGTGATGCGCTTGCTCCCGAATCGTTTACGGATCGCTCTGCGCGAGCGCACGCCGGTGGCTTTTGCCCAAATGGGTGAGCAAGTTAAATTGATCGACACCACGGGTACGATCATGGACCAGCCGCCGGGCGCGAACTACTCGTTCCCGGTCATTCTTGGTTTTAAAGGCGCCGATCCGCCTTCGCTACGCACGGCGCGTATGCGCATTTACCAGACGTTAGTGCATGAGTTGGATTCCAACGGCGCCGGCCATTCGCGGGATTTGAGCGAGGTGGATCCGTCCGACCCGGAAGATGTCAAAGTTACCGTCTCGGACGCTCAGGGAGAAATCCTGATCCATCTGGGGGCAGACCATTTTCTCGATCGTTACAACATTTTTGTGGCACATGTGCAGGATTGGCGGCAACGGTATCAGAAACTGGATTCGGTGGATTTGCGTTACGACCCGCAAGTGATTGTGACTCCGGCGGGCGGGGTTGCCGCTCCGGTGGCCACCGCGGATCCGGCGCCAGTTCCGGCGGCGACGCCCGCGCCCGCGAAGCCGAAAGCCGCGGTCCGGGCGGTAGACAAGAAGCTGTCGCGGCATCCGCGAAAACCCTCCCATACGTTGCCGAAATCCGGCAATCGATTGGGACATTCCATTGACGACTGAATGATCAAGGACTGATAGCCTAAGAAGAACGATGTCCAAACCGAATTCCAATCTGATCACCGCCATCGATCTAGGCAGCGCCAAGACCTGCGTTACCGTAGCCGAGATTACGCAGGACGGTCTGCGCTACCGCGGCCAAGGCATAGCCGAGTCGCGGGGGACGCGCCGTGGCGTAATCGTGGACCTGGAGAAGGCCACCGCCTCGGTGCAAAAGGCCGTGGACGAAGCGGAAAAAGCGGTGGAGGCGCCAATCGAGCGGGCCATCGTCGGGGTTGCCGGTCCGCATGTGCGCGGAGTGAATTCCCAAGGCGGCATCAGCCTGGGGTCGCGCCCGCGGGAAATTACCCGCGAAGATATTCGCCAAGCCGTGGAGAAGGCCCGGGGAATCCCCTTGCCGGCCGACCGCCAGTCCTTGCATGTGCTGCCGCAGGAGTACATCGTGGACGAGCAGAACGGCATTCAAGATCCGCTCGGCATGATTGGCCGGACCTTGGAAGTGCGGGTTCATGTCGCCACCGCCTCCTCCAGTGCCACGCAAAACATCGTGACCGCGCTTAACCGGGCGGGAATCCACGTCGACGACACCGTGTTCGAGCCTTTGGCGGCCGCCGATGCTGTGCTGCGCAGCGATGAGCGGGAACTCGGAGTGTGTCTGGCCGATATTGGCGCTGGCTCCACCGACTTGATCGTTTTCCATGAAGGCGCGGTGCAGCATACCGGAGTGGTGCCGATCGGGGGCGATCACTTCACCAACGACGTTGCGGTAGGCTTGCGCACGCCGCTGGCTGATGCCGAGAAGATCAAGAAGCAGTTTGGTTGTGCCGTGGTGACGCAGATTCCCGAAGGCAACGAAGTCGAAGTACCATCGGTCGGGGATAAGCCTTCGCGCCTGATGGGGCAACGGTTGCTGGGAGAAATTCTGGAACCGCGCGCGCACGAGCTGTGCGAATTGTTGCGCGATCATCTGCGCCAGGCGGGAGTGCTGGATCTGTGTGGCGCCGGCCTGGTGTTGACCGGTGGAGGCGCGCGCCTCAATGGCATGCTCGACGTGGTGGACCAGATCATACACAAACCGGCGCGCGTGGGCGGTTCCGGCGCGCTGGCCAAGCTTCCGGTGGAGTTGCTGGCGCCTGACTATGCCACTTCGCTGGGATTGTTGCTGTACGCCTATCGCTCGCGCATGGCCCGGGGACCGCAAGAACAAGGCTTAACCGCCAAATTGAAAGCATTTTTCGCCTGGAAGGGCGAATAGAAGGATTTCACCGCGGAGGACGCGGAGGGCGCAGAGGAAACAAGGAAGGCCCCGGCCGCAGATCAACGCTGATGAACGCAGATAGAACCGGAATGGGTTATGCGTTTGAAATTTCTGAAATGGGTTTGATCTGCGTCAATCCGCGTTAATCTGCGGCTAAAGGGGCGGCATTTTTGATGGAGATGGGGAATTAAGAAATGGCTGAAGACATTCGGATTCAATTCAACGAAGAAGCGCGCAACAACGCCAAGATCAAAGTAATCGGGGTCGGCGGCGGCGGTGGTAATGCCGTGAATCGCATGATTGACACTCATCTGGAAGGTATCGACTTTGTGGTGGCGAATACCGATTTACAGGCCCTCCAGATGTCGCGCGCGGAAGTCAAGATTCAACTGGGCGTCAAGTTGACCAACGGTCTGGGCGCCGGCGCCAATCCCGAAGTCGGCCGCAAGGCCGCGCTGGAAGATGCCGACAAGATTATCGAAGCCCTGGAAGGCGCGGACATGATCTTTGTCACCGCCGGTCTGGGCGGTGGCACGGGCACAGGTGCGGCGCCGATCATCGCCTCCCTGGCCAGTGAAATGGGCGCGCTGACGGTGGCCGTGGTGACCAAGCCGTTTGGCTTCGAGGGCAAGCGGCGCATGTCCCAGGCCGAACGCGGCCTGCAGGAGTTGATCGACTCCGTGGATACCACCATTGTGATCCCAAATGAAAAGTTATTGGCGGTCGCCAATGACGCGGGGTTCTTCGAGTCGTTCCGCGTGGCCGACGATATCCTGCGCCAGGCCGTGCAGGGCATCTCCGATATCATCACCATTCCCGGCATCATCAATCGCGACTTTGCCGACGTAAAGGCCATCATGGCGGGCATGGGCTACGCCGTCATGGGCACGGCGACCGCCAAGGGCGACCACCGCGCCACGGAGGCGGCACAGCGCGCCATTGCCTCGCCGCTGTTGGAAGCCGGCGCCATCGATGGCGCCCGCGGCATTCTCATCAATATCACCGGTTCCAGTTCTTTGCGCCTGGCCGAGGTGAACGAAGCCTCCAGCATCATTCAGAGCGCCGCCCACGAAGACGCCAATATTATTTTCGGTGCCGTGCTCGACGAGAAGATGAAGGACGAGGTCAAAATCACCGTGATTGCCACCGGCTTCAAACATTTCGATCGTAAGGAGAACTCGGTTTCGGCGGCCACCGCGGCCATCCAACAGACGCGTACCGCAACCAACTACTTTACCCCGTCCGACCGCGTGCGCCCGGCGGAATCGGAGGCGCCCCGTAGAGCGGCCGAGCCCGTCTCCTCGATGCGCGACGAAACCTCGGTAGACGATATAAAAAACGTGAAAGCCTCATTCGGCGAGGATGATCTCGACGTGCCCGCCTTCATTCGCAAGCGGCAGGAAAAACAGTAGAACCAGTTGCGAGTGGCGAGTTGCGAGTTGCGAGGAAACCCGCGTCGCGCGTCATGAAACCAGTTGCGAGTGGTGAGTTGCGAGGAAAACCGTGCCCACTCGCCACTCGCCACTCTTCTCAGGTTTTCCCCCGATTACCCAGGTCATTGGCCCATTTCCAACTCTGACCTGAGTTTCCGCATCTATTTCGCATATAAGTAGTTACCATCGGTGGTCATCGGGAGCTTTTCTCGTTGCGCTCATGGTTTCAACTCTCTTACTATCGCGACAGGTTTCGTCGTGCTTTTTGCTGGATTCGCCACACGATTCGGGATGTTAGCAGGACGGAAGTAGTTGAAGTCCAAGGGTCTTACACAAGAAAATGAAAAACGGTCCCGATCTTCGTCGCGTAGTTTCGATCTTCATCATGGCATTTGCCGCTTCCCTGGGCGCCTCGGCGGCCTCGATTTCGCCTCATTCCGTGAATCGGCTGAGCAAACCTAAATCGGGCGCTGTCGTCGAAAGTACGCACACGCAACGGCGTTTAAACCATGTACGGCACACCCGGCGGTTAGTCCGGGCGAGTGTGCACACGACGAGCGTCGGCCATGTTGCGGCCAGTCCCGCGACGGTTGGCCATGCCACGCTCCGCCGCGCGTCGGTTCGCCGCGCCGGGGTTCGTCACTCCTATGGCGAGCGTTTTAATACCAGTTCCTTTGCCGAAGATCAGACGCTGGGCGACGTCACGACCGGCGAAGATCCGGTGGTTCGCCAAGCCGCCATTGACGCGCTGGGCAACATGAATGGTACGGTGGTCGCCATCGATCCCGCCAGTGGCCGCATCCTGGCCATGGTGAATCAGAAACTGGCGCTATCCGCCGGCGCTACTCCTTGCTCCACCATTAAGGTTCCGGTGGCCCTGGCCGCGCTCAGCGAAAATCTGATCAACAAAGACACCAAGGTGCTGTTGTCCAAGACTTGGGGCCTGACGCTTACCGAGGCCCTGGCGCATTCCAATAACGCTTATTTCGAAGCGGTGGGACGCAAACTCGGATTCGAGAAGTACAGTTATTACGCCCATCAGTTCGGGCTGGGCGAGATGGCCGGGTGGAACGTTCGCGGCGAACACCGGGGAACGTTTCCCAGTGAGCCGCTGGACGAAAAACTAGGCGGTGTCGGCAAAATGTGTTCGTTCGGCGAAAGCATTTCGATGACGCCCTTGCAGTTGGGCGCGATCGTCTCCGCCATCGCCAACGGCGGCACGCTCTTCTATTTGCAACATCCGGAGACGCCCGAAGAGCAGGTGAACTTTCAACCCAAAGTGAAGCGTCACCTCGATATCGGCCCCATCGTGCCCCAGATCAGTGCGGGCATGGCGGGGGCCGTACAGTACGGCACTGCGCGCAGTCTGCGCCTGAATTTCAGCGAGGAACAGGTGCTGGGTAAAACGGGAACCTGCTCGAACAACGCCGGCACGCGCTATGGCTGGTTCGCCTCCTTTGCCAACACTAGCGTCGGTCGCGTGGTGGTGGTGGTGTTCCTGGAGGGCGGACGGTCAACCTTTGGACCCAAGGCCGCCGAACTTGCCGGACACGTCTATCGCAATCTGTATGACCACAACTTCTTTGCCGCTCGCGCCGCCATTACGCCGGTTCGAACTGCGGCAGGGGCTTCACAGTAGAACGAGAAGGAATTTAAAAAAAGGCCTCCCGCCAGGGAGGCCTTTTTCAATTACGACAACTCCCCGATTGCCTGGAGCAGGGCACGCTTCTTATCGGGGTCTTTTTCCGTGGCTGCCTGTTCGCGCAGCCATTTGAGCGCGTGCATGCGCAGAACGTATGGGGCTCCCAGATCGTCGTTCTTAACCTTCCACTGATCGCCGTCGGCAATCGCTTGTATATCCACGGTCTCATCCCGGCGATCGGGCATATAGCCGTCGCCGCCATCGAATCGGCCGAGAACGCTATAGCTGACGGTGATCAGCGCTCCCCGCGCATTCAGCTTGGCGGATGTGATCTGAAATTCGGAAATGACTTGAAATCCATTCCACTCGCGAACCGTTTTCGCCATGGTGACCGATTGCATACGCTGCGCAGTGTCGTGGCTGAGCCGGAATCCCTGAGCATCCATTTCACAATAGCGGCGTACCGCAGCCTTGGCATCAGCGAGCCCGGTGGGACTGTGCGGGGAAATCTTTACTCCCGTCTGCGCGCTCAAGGATAAGCAGAGTGCCAGGGAAAATAACGTCCAGCGGAGTGCGTACATCAGTTCGGCCTCGTATGATCGTGGAACCAACCAGAATAGCGGAATCGACAAGCTTCGTTATCGTTTTTTTACGTCGCCGGCGATTACGCCATCTTTGAGCATCACGATACGATGCGCGTATTCGGCTATGTCGTGTTCGTGCGTGACCAGCACGATGGTGTTGCCCTGCTCATGTAAGCGGTCGAGCAACGCCATGATGTCCCGGCCGGTCTGGGAATCCAGGTTGCCGGTCGGCTCGTCGGCCAGAATGATGGAGGGATGGTTAACCAGGGCGCGGGCGATGGCCACGCGCTGTCTTTGACCGCCGGAAAGCTCGTTCGGTTTGTGGCTCATGCGGGCGCCCATGCCCACAGCTTCGAGAGCTTCGTGCGCCCGCCGGAGTCGCTCTTCCGCCGCCACGCCGGCATAAATCAACGGTAGTTCGACGTTATGCAGGGCCGTGGCGCGGGCCAGCAGATTGAACGTCTGGAAGACAAAACCAATTTCCTTGTTGCGAATGCGCGCCAGTTCGTCATCATTCTGCGCGCTTACCAACTGCCCATTCAGCCAGTAATGGCCTTTGCTGGGGGAATCCAGGCACCCGATCAGGTTCATCAACGTCGACTTGCCCGAACCCGACGGACCCATGATGGCCACATACTCGTTGCGGTGAATGCGCAGGTGCACGCCTTGCAACGCATGCACCTGTTGCTCCGACCCCATGTCATAGGTCTTCCACAGATCCTGGGCGCAAATAATGCAGTCCTCCGGGGGCGCGATCGCCTCTGGACCGAACTGAGCAGCTTTCGTGGCCATCGGTTCTCCTGTTAAGAGCCTTCTTCTTTCTTGGGCGGAGCATTATCGACCTTAACGCCGGCGCCGTTCCGCATGCTGCGTAGAACCTTGTAACTGCCGGTGATCACTTCGTCGCCTTCGCTAAGGCCCTTCAGAATTTCGATGTCGGTGGCGCCGGAAATACCGGTGTCCACAGGAATAAATTCGGCATGGCGCCCGCGCACGACGAAGACGCCTTGCTGTTCTTCCTGCCCGTTGGGGGATTGATCTTGAGCGGCGGCAGCCATTGCCTCCTTGTCCGCCGATGCGGCGACGAGGTCTTTCCGCTGGCGTATGGTCAGGGCCTGAATGGGAATCGCGAGCGCATTCGGCCGGGTTGCCGTCGTGATCTTGGTGGTGCAGGAAAGTCCCGGACGCAAGTTGTCGGGTGGTTGCTGCAAGGTCACCACCACCTTAAAGTCTTTGGCTTCCTGACTGCCCGTGGTGCTCTGCGAGGTGGCCACGCCGGAGGAGCGCAGCATGGCGATTTCGCCCACTTCTGTGACCACACCTTTAAAGATCTTCTTGGGAATGGCGTCAATGGTGACGTCGGCCATTTGCCCGAGCTTCACGTTGCCGATGTCGGTTTCGTCCACCTCGACTTCCGCGGTAATCACCGACATGTCGGAAAGCGTCATCAAGGTGCTGCCGGGAGCGTTCTGGATGCCGATGACTACGGTTTCGCCCTCGCGCACGGGCAGATTCGTCACCACGCCGTCAAAGGGCGCCCGGTACTCGGTTTTCCCCAGGACGTCGCTGGCGTGGGTGAGATTCGCCTCGTTCTGGCGGATATGGCGCTCCGCCGAGTCATACTGCGCCTTGAGCTGAATAATCTTGGTCTGCGCTCCCGCCAGATCGGCGTCCGCGGACTCGCGCGCGGCCTTTTTGGCGTCAAAATCCTGTTTGGCAATCAAAGCCGCCTGATACAGGCTCTCGGCGCGATCGAAATCCAGCTTGGCGTGGTCGGCGTCCGACTGGGCACGCACTAAATCGTATTGGGCGGTCTTGAAGGCGGCATCGGCGGCCAGCGCGTCGGTGCGCGCCGCCTCCAGCGAGGCGCGAGTAGCCGCTACGTCCGCCGTGGGCTGAACATTTTCGATTTGCACCAGCAGATCGTTGCGTTTAACCCGATCGCCCTCTTTCACATACAGCTTGGTGATCTTGCCGAAAGCATTGGCTCCGACATTCACGTACCGGTGAGGTTTGATTTCGCCGGAGGCACTTACAACGGAGGTCAAATCCTGCCGCTGCACCCGGCCGGTCTGCACTACAACCACTCCGGAGCGGCTGCGGACGATGGTAAACCCGAGAATGGCGGCCAGCAGCACTGCCAACCCGGAGCCGAGCGCGATCTTCTTCCAGAGACTCATCGATCCTCTATGAACGCCTTGGGTGCGGAACTTACTGGCGGATACGCCGATATGGGCCCAAAAGTTCCCCTGCACATGACAACGAATGGATTTGGGACTCGCATAATTATACGTCCAGGGGGTGAGCTCGCGCCCAGGTGCCGGACTGGTTATCCCACTGCCTTCCAATGCATGGCAACCCGCAGTTTAGCTCTGTGTATCTGTAACAATATCTTCTCCTGGGCCGGTGAAAGGGTCGGGTTACCTTGCCTTCAAAGCGAGCGAGAACCTACAATGTAGGCACCTGAATTTTCACTGGAGTAGGCTTCCCCAATTATGGCGTTCCAAGGTTTTCACAAATCGCTTTTTCTGTTGGTCTTTGTGGGTTTTCTCAGTGCGGGTGCAGCCTTGGCGCAAGATGCGTCCGGCAACCTGTCCGCCGCGAAAGACGCCGTCACGCCAGCGAAGGACGCCGCCACTCCCGCCACCAAGGACGAGGCCGTCAATGCCCCGGCGGAGTCTAAGGCCGACGTCGCTCCCGCCAAGCCGGTCGCCCCGGATGTGGATTTGCGGCAGCGGCCACGATCCGAGAAAACCAAAAAAGAACAGGCGCAGAAGTTGAAACACGAGTTGGAGCCCACCTATAAGAAATGGCTTAACGAAGACGTGGTCTGGATTATCTCGGACGAGGAACGCAAGGCCTTTTCGCAGCTCTCCAACGACGAGGAACGCGATAATTTCATTGAGCAATTCTGGGCCCGGCGCAATCCCAGCCCGGACAGTGAAGAGAACACTTATAAGGAGGATCATTACCGGCGCATCGCTTACGCCAATGAGCATTTTGCTTCCGGTATCCCCGGTTGGCGAACCGATCGCGGACGAACCTACATCCGCTTTGGGCCTCCCGATTCGATCGATGCCCATCCCAGCGGCGGCACTTACCAGCGTCCGGAAGAAGAAGGCGGCGGGGAGACTTCCACTTATCCCTTTGAGGATTGGCGCTATCGCTATATCGAAGGCGTCGGCCAGGAAGTCATTATCGAGTTTGTCGACGTTTGCATGTGCAACGATTACCACATGACCATTGATCGTTCGGAGAAAGACGCGCTGCTGGAAATCCCGGGCGCCGGTTTAACCGACTACGAGCAAATGGGCATGGCCAGCAAGACCGACCGCTTCAGCACGCCCGGGATGGAGCGATTGGGCACCGGTCCCTTTACCAATATGGAGCAAGGCAAGCAGTTCGATCGCCTGGAGGAGTACGCCAAAATCAATCAGGCGCCGCCCGTGAAGTTCAAGGATTTGGAAGAAGTCGTTACCCACAAGATTACGGTGAACTTGCTGCCCTTCGAGGTGCGCGCCGACTTCGTCCGCATCACCGGCGATACCGTCCTGGTGCCAATTACCATTCAGGTGCAGAACAAAGACGTTACCTTCATAAATAAGGATGGCGTGCAGCGCGGGACCGTGAATATTTTTGGCCGGTTAACCACCTTGACCGGCCGCATTGCGCAGACCTTCGAAGACACGGTGCAGATCGACACTCCCGCGGAACTCATGGAAAAGACCGCAGCCCTGGCCTCGGTATATTGGAAGGCCGTGCCCCTGCGTCCCGGACGGTATCGCCTGGACGTGGTGCTGAAAGATGTAAATGGCGACCGCAAGGGCGTCTGGAGCCGGGGTATTTTAGTGCCGGAGTACAGCGAGGACAAATTGGCGACCTCGACGCTGATTCTGGCCGATCAAATGGAAAAGGTTCCCAACCGGCAGGTGGGAGCGGGCAACTTCGTAATCGGCGATACCAAAGTGCGGCCGCGCGTGCCGTCCTCCGACGGCCGTCCCGTCTCCTTCAAACGCAATCAGCGGGTCAATATGTGGATGCAGGTATATAACCTGAGCCTCAACCAGCAGACCCATAAAGCGGATGCGACGGTCGAGTACGATATCGTCAATACCGCCACGAATAAAGCCATTGTGCACTTGGTGGAGAATACGGCGCAGATGGGGAATGTGGGCAATCAGCTTACTCTCGAAAAGAGTTTGCCCCTGACCAGCCTGGTCCCGGGAACTTACCAGGTGACGATTAAAGTGATGGACGATATTTCCAAACAAAGTATCAGTCCGATTCCGACAGCGCGTTTCGCTGTCGAGTAAACAGGGGAGGCGCCAGCCGTTCCGTGGGCGAACTGGCGTTCCTTCAGGTTCCACGAGAGGACCGGGTCCGAACGGGACAAGGCAACCGCAATCTCAGAGGACCTCAATCCGCGCCATAAGGCGGGTTGAGGTGAGAGGAGTGGGGGTGCGCATGACCCGAAAATTTATCTGGCTCTTCGCTGTGATCTTGGCCTTGCCGGCTTGGGCGGCCGAGATGCCGGGTATCATCTCCGGCACTGTGTGGGATTCCTCCGGAGTTGTATCCGCAGCCCGGGTCGAACTATTTGCCGATTCGCTGATTCCCGCGGCCACCGTCTTTACCGATGCTGCCGGATTCTTTCGCGCCTCGAATCTTTCTCCTGGAATTTATAACGTCAAGGTTTCGGCGCCCTCTTTGTTGCCGGTGCTGCGCCCCGGTCTGAGCCTGCGCTCCGGCGCCGATCTGGTGCTCAACATCACCCTGAACACGCTCTTTGAAGCGATACAGGCGATGCCGGCCAGGCGCAGCGGTGTCCAGGATCAGGATGACTGGAAATGGATCTTACGCTCGACAGCCAATCGGCCCATTCTGCGCGTGTTCGATGATCCGGTGACGGCCACGGCCCCCAGGGTGGCGGTTCCGCTGAACGGGGAAATGGCCTTTGTGGCTGGCTCCGACGCGGGCGCTTTGGGCAGCTCCTATGACATGACCACCGCCTTCATGCTGGCACGCCCGCTATTCTCCTCGGGAACGTTGGCGGTCGGCGGAAACGTTGGTTACGGCGCCGGCGCCGAAGCGCCCGAAACCGTGCTGCGGGCCTCTTATTCGCGGTCTCTGCCCGATGGCTCGAAGCCGCAAGTTGCCTTCGCCTTGTGGCGCTTGGCCGGTCCGCAAATGACCGAGCACGATGCGCTGCAAGCGCTAGTGCTCTCGGTTTCCGATCAGGTATCGCTGGCCGGACGGCTGGGACTCAAATTCGGCAGCTCGTACCAGACGGTTCAATTCGGGGGGACCGTATCGGCGGTGAACCCCTTCGGCTCCATTGATTTTAATGTCTCGCCAAACACGGTTTTGGAATACCAATACGCGACTGCGCTCCCGAATCCAGGGACGGAAGACTTCGACGCGGCTTCCACCGATTTAGGCGCTTCCGCGCCGCGCCTCTCCCTGACCAACTCGAATGCCGTGCTGGAGCGAGCCCGGCATCAGGAAGTGTCGTTGTCGCGCCATTTTGGCAAGAACAATCTGCAAGTGGCGGGATACCGCGACCAGATTTCCGATCCCGCGTTGACCGGCATTGGCACTATGACGAACGAATCCGGAGACTTTCTGCCGGATGCCTATTCCGGCACCTTTGCCTGGAATGGGCCGGGTTTGGCTACGCGCGGAATACGCGCCATGTTGCAGCGCCAATTGGCCTCCGGCCTCACGGCGGCGGTGGATTATTCCTATGGGGGCGTGCTGGCCGTGGCGCAGCCGGGTGTCAACTGGCCGCAGCTAAGCTCGTCCATTACGACGCAGGATCGCCATTCCATAACCGGCAAGGTCTCGGGCGCAATTCGGCAGAGCCGCACCCAGTGGCGAGCTTCCTATCAATGGATCAACGGCGCCTATGCGCTGACTCGGGTGGATATGTTCGACGCCTCGGCCGGCCAAGCGGATCCTTATCTGAGTATTTTTGTGCGCCAGCCTATTCCCGGCACAGCCTTCATGCCGGTTCGGCTGGAAGCGCTGATTGACGTCCGCAACCTGCTGGCTCAAGGATATGTTCCCATCGTCGGCAATAGCGGCCGAACCCTCTACCTGGCGGAATCGGCCCGCGTTTTCCGTGGCGGTGTCGCGTTTACGTTTTAAAACACGTCTCCCGTCCCCCGTCCCCAGTTTCCCGACACGAAGCCCTGCTGCTTCTCCCACGGAGCCTCCCCCATTCTCTTAAAAGTTTCGAACGCAGCGGACCTCAAAGACGATGAGTCGCCGAAGGTGCCTGGTGGGAGACGGGGGACGGGGGACGTTTGTGAAACGTGAAACGGTCCTTGCGGCTGACGTACACCGTTTGTTACACTGACGTTGCTCACCGCAACAGGTTCCCTCACACAGGTCGGGCGCGTAGCTCAATTGGCAGAGCAACTGACTCTTAATCAGTAGGTTGAAGGTTCGATTCCTTCCGCGCTCACCAGCATTATCCCTGGGTACGCGGGCTTCCAGCCCGCACGCGGATGCTCAATTTCACAGTAAATCGGTGAATGGCTTTCCGATCGAGTTTCGCCACACGTAGAATTGTTCAGCCGCGATTCGAATCCTTCTCCACCTGCCCCATGCGTTTCATGCGATTGTAGCTCCTAGCCCGACACCGTAAGGGCGAAGTGGCTCGGTCCCGTCACAAGATTAGTCCGTTAAGTCGGCAGCTACGTCGAGACCACCGTAATCTTTAGGGGAAGTGTAGGATGAGGTCATGGCGGAAAATGGACTCCCCTGCCTGGAGCTTCTGGAGGCGACCCCTGGAATTCTGCGCGGTCTGATGGCCGAGTTGACCGAAGAAGATGCGCGCTGGAAACCGGCGCCCGAGCGCTTCTCCGTCGCCGAAGTGCTGGCCCATCTTTCTCATTCCGAGAGCCACTGCTACCGGATGCGCCTCGACCGGTTCATGGCCGAAAGACGTCCCGAATTCGAGCCCGACGATGCGCAAATGTACCTCGACCTGTACCGCGGTGCCGATCCAGAGGAGGCCTTCGATCACTTCGAAGATCAGCGCGAGACCAACATCGAATTTCTCCGCGATCTGCCGGACGGCGCAGGCGACTGGGTCGCGCTACACCGGGAGTTCGGCGAGATCACGCTCGCCCAGATGTTGAACGAGTGGGCGCTTCATGATCTTGGCCACATTCGACAGGTCGCGGAACTGGTCCGCGCCCGAAAATACCTGGCGGGTGCCGGTCCGATGGCCGCGTCGTATCACCTGAAGCCATGATCCCCATGAAATCGATCCTCCTCGTCCTCGCCCGCGGACGTGCAGTCATTTCCAGTCCCGCAAGGGCATGGCCCGTTTCGACGGCGAGACCTTTTCCCGTCCTTGGCCGCCATTCTTTCAGCAACGCAACCCCATTGAAAACAGTAAGTTAGCTCATCGTTTTCAGGCCAAGGGTAGTTTCACGGTTCCCCATGAACCGGTACCAGGATGCTGACGCAGGTAGAGCTGGCTTTGCGCCTGCAAGATCGGCCTGACCATCCGTCTGACCAGAAATAAACAGTCCCAAAATGGGAAATTGCAATTCTTGCTTGCTTGCATACATTCGACTTCGCGGCCAGAACAACCGAGTGACGTATTACCGCACAGGATTATTAGGAATTAATTAGGGAATTCTGGTTACATATTTCGGAAATCGGGTTAAAATGTGGCTCCTTGTTAATTAATAGCCAAGTAGGTACGTAACCTACATAGGAGCGACGACGTGTACATACGACGAGCGCTGTTGTTCTTGCTCACTCTTTCAGGGCTGCTGCTGACTCAGGCTGTAGCTCAGACTGCGGCACCAGTGCTGTTCTACACGGACATCGACTCCGGCCCGGCCACAGGTGGAGAAGGGCTCACAGATGGGGCCTTTGTGTGCGTTTACGGTGAGAACTTTGGATCTGTCCGCGGAAGCTCGACGGTAACCATAGGCGGCGTAGAGGCCGCCCAGTACAAACTTTGGAATGATCCGGGGGCGCCCTATCAATCCGGCATGGTCGCTAAAGCGTGCGTGCAAATCAGTCATTTGACTTCTGATGGCGGGCAGACCATACAGATCGCCACTTCGGTTGGCGCCAGCAACGCGATACCCTTTACCGCTCGCCCCGGTAACATCTGGTGGGTGTCGGCGACCGGTGATGACACGAATGGCGACGGCTCGCAGCCCAATCCCTGGGCGACGATTGCCCGTTGCAAGAATCAGATGGCGGCTGGCGATATCTGTGTGATCGGGACGTCGGCAACAGACAACGTAACGGTTACCGCCATGGAGAACTGGGAGGCGCAAATCTGGCTGAACAGTTCAGGAACCGAGGGGCTTCCCAAGGCGATCGTGGCATATCCCGGGGACACCGTATCTATTTCAGGCGTCAGTTCCTCGGGGACCTGGGCTTCTACCGGACAGTTGCAGGGAATCAATAACTACGGTGGCGGTGGCGCGACGTGTGGCGGGACTGGTTGTTCTTATTGGACAATTGCGGGGCTGAGCCAGATCGATGGCGATAACGGCGCGGTAAGTTTGCTCGGGGGATCGAATATTCGTCTGGTGGACAATGATTTCGTGTGTCACGGCCAGTATTGCGATGGTCCCGCTGGCGGACTAAGCGGCACCGCGTCCATTCTGTCTATTTATGGCAACCGGTTCCACGATATTGGTTGCCATGAGGATTTCCACTATGCCAGCACGGCGTTTCCCTGCGCTTGGGTAACTCCCGCGGCTACCATCTCCACGGCGGGCTTTACGTTCATGTTCTCTTCCACTCCGTCGTCGTCATCGGTTGGATCCGGATATTCGAGCACCGTGGCGGAAGGTGACGTTATCCAAGTTCAGGTGAATGGGGTACTGGAACTTCATCGTATCCTTTCCTGCAGTAGTCAGTGTATTGCCGGCCAAGCCACGGGTTTGCTTGATTCCGCGGTTTCCAGCAGTCTCGTCCGGGCGGCATTCCAGTATCGTGACTTTGTGCCCACCAAGTTGTGGCACAACGTCTATCTGGATGCCAGGTATGTCGATTTTGGCTGGAACCAGGTCGATGGCAGTGCCGGCAAGGCGTGCCGCGGCGTGCAATTTTACTCGGAGACGACCACGGGCGGGGATGGTTTCGCCATGCATGATCTTCACGTGCATGACAACTGGATCCACGACACGGTATGTGACGGGATCAACTTTGGCAGTATCGACCCCTCGCAAGGAACGGTGGAAGCTTTCAATAACGTCATTTACAACGCGGGGTTTGGAAACTCTACCGGCTATAACAGCAGTAACCCCGTGGGCGGGCTATCCAACTATACGTGTATCTATAGCCCGGGCTATGTCATCGGTGGTGCTCCAGCGGGGGAAGGGGCGCTGTTGGTGTACAACAATACCCTCTATAACTGTGGTTCCAAATGGAATCAAGGCGGGGGGATTGGCGTGCCTATGGGCCCGGCCACGGATCTCTTTATGGTGGCCAGTAACAATATCGTGTACGCCGCTGCTACTGGGGAACAATATATCGAGTCTGGCTCAACTTCGAGCCGGTTCTGTCAAGGGGTTACGCCGTTCTGTCCCAGCGCGAGTCTGAATAATGTGTTCTACGGCTCCGGCTCAGCGGCCCCCAGTTACTTGGGCAACAATATCCTGGCGAATCCCCAGTTCAAACGCCCTACGGCGGACTTTCATTTGCGTGCATTCGATTTTGTGGTGAACGGGGGAACCTCCACGCTGATGGAGCCCACCACCGATTTCGACGGCATCCCCCGCAATTTGAGCATGCCGACACCAGGCGCGTATGAGTACGTCGCTCCGGCGAATTTGTCGCCTACTACCACCATGCTGACTGCCGACGTAAATCCGCAGAACGTTAACTTCAACGTGACATTTACGGTTACGGTTACGCCGTCCGCGGGCTATTCCGGTTCCGCCACACCGTCCGGTCAAGTTAGTTTATACAATGGATGGAGCCTGGTGGGAACAGCTACGCTGGGTTCCACCGGTCAGGCGACCTTTAGGACCGCGGTATTGAGCCTTGGACTGCACACCATGCGGGTGCTATATCTGGGGGATTCCAACTTCGTTGGCAGCGATGCAACTCTGGTCCAAACCATGGGGAAGGCGGTAGTCAGTATATCGGCGAGTTCGTTGACATTCCAGTCCCCCGTGAATATGTCCAGTGCCTCTCAGCAGCTTGCGCTGAAGAACACCGGGACCGGGCCTCTGGCGATTGGTAATATCACTTTGACCGGTACCGGCGCTTCGCAGTTTACTCAGTCCGCCAACTGCCCGCTGGCTGGAACCCCTACCTTGGCGCCTGGCGCAAGTTGCTCGATTACCGTCACTTTTAGTCCGACATTGGCGGTTCCGGCGAGCGAGAAGGCCGTGCTGAACATTAACGTCGCGGCGCCGGGAATCTCGAAAGCGATCGCGCTTACCGGCAAGGTGGTCAGCCCCACGTATACTTTGTCCGCCACTTCACTGGCATTCGGAAATCAAGCGAGCGGCGTCACCGGCGCATCTCAAACCTTGACCATCACCAACACAAGTCCGCTGGCCGATCTGACGATTACGAATATCATAGTCCCATGGCCTTTTGTTCTGACCAATACTTGTGGCTCGTTCCCGATGAATCTTGCACCGCAGGCCACTTGTCCGCTCAGTGTTGCTTTCACATCCGAAGGCGCAGGCTCCAGTAGCGGCAGTCTCCAGGTGCTGGTAGCCGCTCCCGGAGTCTCCAAGTCGGTGGCGTTGAAGGGAACCTCGGTGCTGCCCATTGCTGTTACCTATGCTACGGGGCTGAATTACGGACCGGTCACCAGGGGGACGAAGGACACTGTGGCTTTGACGGTGACCAACCCGACGGGAAATCCGGTATTGACGAGGCTTGCCGTGACCTTTAGCGGCAGCAGCGATTTCAAGAGGTATGCGGGGACATGCTCGACAAGTCTTTCCGGCAACGCAAGCTGTTCGATCAACATAGTCTTTGCACCGCTTGCGGGGGAAACGCAAGGTTCGCAGGATGCCGGGACAATTACTATTACCGGGACACAGTCTCCGATAGGGCAAAGTCAGTCTGTGACCCTGACAGGTATCGCGAACTGAGCGAAATGCTCCGAAAAGAATCGGCTTCATGGTAGGTGGGGAGATGTGGACTCGGCACACCTTCAACGCATAGTCGCGGAAGCGGTGGTTGATCGCAAGAGACGGCCGGCGGGGCAAAGGACCAGCTGTTCTCTTGCACGGGCACGGTGAGCGTCCGGTGATGCTTGCAATATCTAGAAGTGGTAGGTAAGCGGGACTTGCGTCCCGCGCTATTTCTGCCGTGCCTACGGCACTTGGCTTTCTTTGCAACGCTACCCGGGGTTCCAGTAGCTCGCCGCGCAGAGCGCGTCGAATCACCTCCATCCCGGGCTCTCTTCTTGCCGTGCCTTGCGGTACTCATTTTATCGAGATTATGCTGTTGCCAGCGGCGGCGAGGCAGCCAATGCGGATGGCACCGCAAGAAATTCGCACGTTCTTCCTCAGCGCTGTGACGTGGGAAAGCATCTGGTAGAAGATGCGCACGAATACCCTTACAGTTCTGCATCAAGGGTGCTGGAAGTAGATCCTGCACACCGGGCCTAAAGGCCCAACCTAGGCGAGCAATTTCGGCGGGCTAAAGCCCGCCGCTTCCACCGCTCTGTGTCCCAATGTTGTGGGTGAATTCACGTATTTGGCTTCCCAAAATGTAGAAACTCGACCAGGGCACGACTTTAGTCGTGCCGTAAGCGAACGCCAACAAAATGGCTTTTAGGCCCTGAGGGCGGAATGTGGCGGTCTTCCCATTTCTGGCACGAACTTATGGGACGCCACACTAGCTGCTAGCGGTCAGCGCCCTCTTTCAACGCGACGGAATCGCTCTTTGCTTTCCTCGGGAAATGGAACCGGAAGGTTGTGCCACCGACCTCGACTTACCCTCTTCGCACCTGGGGGGCTGCAGCTCCTTCAATAACTCCGGATGCTTGTCGAGGAGCCGGAACAGGTTGTTGACCGCCGGCAGCGGATTCGCTTCGCCACGTTCGTAGCGGGAGAATGCGTTGTGACCGCCGCCGGTCAAGTGCGCTGCCGCAATCTGGCTCAATCCGAGCTTGCGGCGGATGCGCCGGAACTCTTTGCTTTGCCGCGCCCGTTCACGGAGTACCAACTCGTCACCCGCCGCCGCATAGCGCCGTGCGCTTCCCGCATCCAATTCCACTTCCCCGCAAGCACCGCAGCGCCAACCCGACAATGCTGCGACCTTGGCCTTCATCCCGGCATGGTCAAGGGTAAACGTCTTGCCGTCGAAACGGGGCATACCCTTGCGCGACCCGCAATGGAGGCACTTCCGCGCCATGATTTACTTCTCCTTAAGCTGGATCACCGGGCTGCATCGCGCAGGGTTGTCCACCTCGGGAGATTACCCTATAAGGGTATTCTTGGCAACTCTCCATTCCTGGATTCAAGATTGCCCTCTCAGGCGGCGCGTTCCACGGACCAAGCCTTGTGAGGCGCGCCCACATAAGGGAATGCGCCAAGCACATCGTTGTGCGATCCTACGTTATCCCCCTTCACCTTTCCATTGGTCAGGATGGGCATGAAGACGGCTACGACATCGTCGGTGAGTGAGCGGCCATTGTTGGGGAACACCGCCGGATACTTGGGATCATAGAAAAGGATATCGGGCAGCAGTGTGCCCGCCACCCGTTTTGCATCTTCCGGCGTGTAGCCACCGGCGTGCTCCAGCGCGTGCGCGAAGACAGGCACGAAACGGGCATCCCCGGCGGGCTCAGCGGCAAGATAGGCAGCGTTCGCTTCGCCGCTAAGAAACGGTGTTTGCTGGGGCCGCGCGCCGCGATCGGCCTGCACCCATTTGCCCTCCTGATTGGCGAGCGTTCGTACCCAGAGGCCGACCTTTCCCAACCCCAGTGCGGAGTTCGGCAACTCGATCGCGATGCTGCACACATCTTTATCGGCAAAGAAATCGTTGCCGGTGAACTGCAGATTGTTGAGGGCGCCCTGCACGTCGAAGAAGAAGGGATCGCTGCGCCAGCCCGCGAAGAAGCGGTAGTCGCCCGCGTCGGTGACGTTCGCCTCCCGCCCCGTGGAGACGGGTGTGCGCTCGACGATGAGCTGCCCGGCGTCTGCCGTGCCGGCGGCCTGCGCCCCTTCCACGCGGCGCAGGGTTGCGGTCTGCGTACCGCGCTCGGAGGCGAAGAAGCGAACACGGTATGCGATATTGGCGACGGCATCGCCGTCGGTATCGATTTTGAGTTCGTAAAGCGCCTCGGTGGAGAATGGCTCCGCGGTCGTGGTCCCCGGCGGGTCCACGCTGGCGGATGGGTGTACGTTCATGATGAGGATCGACTTGCCAGAGTCACTGGGTTTGGGGAAAGCATAAAGATCGGTGAAATCGAGACGAGCGTCCGCATGAGGGAACCCAAAGTTGGGACCGGAGTAGTGATGAGACATGAGGCACCTTCTCTCTTGTTAAGGATTGTTGTTCTGGATGCCCTCCACACTCCATCGGTTGTGCCGGAAATTTCATCGCGGCGTGGAACAAGCGCGGAACTTGCTATGCCGTTTACCGACCGCCGAGCGATTGTGGTACAGGACGGCTGGAGCCGAAAGGCGGTTGAGTAATCGGGTATCTGCCGGCACAGACACCAGGCACTAAGCTTCAAGCAAGCGTTCCAGTTCGGAATCTCGACTGCGATCTCTTCCGGTTTCACGATTACCGCTTGACAGCCCAGGCGGGAGTGCAGCGTCAAATGATACCAGTCACGGGGAGAAGTTTTGAAAAGCCATGAAAGCAGGTAGGCCGTAAAGGTGAGTTACTAGTTATACAATCAACGATCAGTCCCCTGCCGCCAGCTTTCACCGCTCATGCCAGGAAGATGCGTTGCGCAATGCCTTTGGTTTTCAGTTCATCCGCCCCCGCCAGCTAATCGCTTGCCAGATAAGTTATTGCAGTCAGATGGTGATATTTCTATATTAGTAGTAACTTACTATACATCAAGCGCAACGCTAAGGTATCTTAAGCGTGATCACCGTTAAGACTACTATGCCTTGTCCACGGGGTGTATAGAAGGATAGTTACCATTAAGGAATAGTCGCATCACAAAGACTCATTCTAAACCTATTTCGCTGGTTGAAGCGCCGCCCAGCATTCCCAAGACGGGAAACTTCCTAAGAAATATTTAATCTTTCATCTTGCCTCCAGGGCAGAATTAACCGATTATGAGCGCTGACCCCAGAGCAGTATGACTGCGGATAGGTGTTCGTCACATGGTGTGTGCGGTAGCACATGCCGAGGGCGGCGCCGTCCAGGTTGGAGTGTTGTATCCCAGCTTCACTCCGGATCATTCCTGTTTCTTAGTTGCAGTGAATTTGAGCGGTGGAACGTGGAGGGCAATATGTCGTCACACTACGGCAATAAGTCTCTATTGCGGATGAATGTCCGCGCGGTTGTGCTGGTAGCGTTGTTTGCATTGATGACTTGCGCAATGTTTGCGCAAAGCACACCCGGTTCCATACCGCAAGTGGCAACTGGCACGTGGGCCAGCACCGGCCAAATGTCGCAGGCTCGCACGGGAGCGGCGGCCGCTGTGATGTACGACGGGAGTGTGCTCGTTGTTGGCGGAACCGATGCCGCCGGGAACGTGCTCGCGACGGCGGAGAGGTATGAGGCGGATGGCACCTTCCACACGGTCTCGCCCATGCAAGTGGCGCGCACCGGTCACACCGCCACATGGGTTTTCGATGGCTATGTACTGGTGGCCGGAGGAACAACAAGCGGCGGCGGTGTGGTGAATTCCGCCGAGTTGTACGATCCGCTAAACGATCAGTGGACCATGCTTCCGGGCATGGTGGATGCCCGTACGGGACATACGGCGACCGTGCTGCCAAACGGGGGCGATGTGCTCCTGGCGGGCGGCCGGAATTCCAGCGGCACGCTGGCCGACCTTGAAATCTTCAGTCTCAGCACGGGAACGTTCTCTTCGGCCGGCGCCATGTCGTCGCCACGCGTGGGCCATGCGGCGGCCGCGCTCGTGGATGGTCGCATATTTATCGTGGGCGGGACGGACGCGAATGGCGCGACCCTGGCCTCCACGGAAATCTACGATCCCACTTCGGGGCAGACGACCCTGGGACCGGCGCTGAACACTCCGCGCACGGCCGCTACCGCGACCACCCTGCTGGACACCACCGTGTTAATCGCGGGCGGGAGTTATCCGGAAGGCGCTGCCGCCAATGGCAAAGTTGCCGAACTGACGACGGCCGAAATTTTCAGCCCCGCGGCCCAAACCATCACGGCCCTTACGGCGCAGATGAACTATGCGAGAACGGGGCAATTGGCTTTTCTGCTGCCCAACAACAACAATGTTCTGCTCGACGGCGGCACCTACGGCGGTACGAGTTTGTCCTCTGCCGAACTCTACACGCCATGGACACAAGCCTTCTCGCTTACGGGTTCAATGCTCGCGGCGCGTTCGCAGGATGCCGGCGGAGCCTTATCGCCGCTGGCCAATGGCTTGTTGCTGATGGCGGGCGGGAACGATCTGGCCAGCGCGGAATTGTACGGTTTTGCCACGGTGCAGACCAATGCCCATGATTATGCGCCGGGTACCCCGGTCCAAGTCACCGGCTCGGGATGGGTCCCGGGCGAAACGGTGAACCTGGTGCTTCATGAACTGCAGTTTGTCGATGCCACTCCGCTGTTGGCGGCCGTGGCGGACGGTTCCGGCAATATCGCCAATAGCGCTTTTGCGCCCTCGAACCTCGACGTGGGGGTGCGTTTTTATTTGACGGCCATCGGCCAGGACTCAGAGGCCCAGTTGCTGTTTTCCGATGCCACCTATGGGCCGACCATCACCAACAGTTGTAGCCCCAATGGCAGCACTTCCCTGTATGTGAACAATCCGACCTTATGCACGGTTACGGTTGCCACCCACTCCACCTGCACTCCGGTCGATGGGACAACCATAACGTGGAGCCATACGGGCAACGGCAACTACAGCAATACCACCTGCCAGCTTAGTGGCCTGGCGTGCGCCGTCACTTACACGCCTACCGGCACCTCCACGGAGTCGCTGACTGCGAGCTATCCCGGCAGCACTGGGTGCAACAGTGGGACCAAAAGCGTGACGCTGACTTTTGGCGCCACCAATCCCGTCCCCACCACCACGAGCCTATCGCCGAGCAGCGCGAACGTGGGCGGCGCGTCATTCGGGCTGACGGTGAACGGCACCAATTTTGAAACCGGGTCGGTCGTGGATTTCGCGGGCGTGGCGCGAGCCACGACTTACGTATCGACGACGCAAGTGACCGGCACGATTCTGGCCAGCGACCTGGCCAACGCGGGAACCGTCAACATTACCGTCGCGAACCCCACGCCGGGAGGCGGCGCGTCCAATGTCTTAACCTTTACCATCAACAAAACCACGCCCACCACAACGGTAACGTTGGCTTCGGGAACGCCGACGTACGGGAATAGCCTGACGTTCTCCGCCGCCGTGGCCCCTCCGGGGTCCGGCGCGGCGGCCACCGGTACGGTGAGTTTTTATGATGGCGGCACCTGCAGCACCCCGGGGGCTACGCTGGCCTCTGCCGTGGCGTTAAGCAGCGGCAGCGCCAGCTTCAGCACCGGCACGTTGACGGGCGGAGCGCATACCATCCTGGCCTGTTATAGCGGCAACAGTAATTACAACACCAGCAGTGGTACGCTACCGGAAACCATCAGCAAGGCTGTTTCCAGTACCACTCTGTCGCTGACTGCCGGGTCCAATCCTTCCACCTATGGCACATCTCTGACGTTCAAGGCCACCGTGACCTCGACGGCCACCGGCACCGTCAGCTTTTACGATGGCGGTACTTGCTCCATCCCCGGAGCGACATTGTCGGACAATGTGGCCATCAGCAGCGGTTCGGCCGGCTTCAGCCTCTCCAACCTGTCGGCGGCGACGCATAGCGTGCTGGCCTGTTACAGCGGGGACGGCAACTATCTCACCAGCACCGATACCGCGTCGCAGACGGTCAATCCCGTGACTCTGACCGTGAACGGAATTACCGCCAGCGGAAAGGTGTATGACGGCGGGACCACCGCGACCATCAGCGTGGCGGGAGCGACCCTGTCCGGAGTGTTGAGCGGCGACACGAATAACGTCACCCTGGTCACTACCAGCGCGGTTGGCGAGTTTACCAGCGCTGCGGTGGGCAGCGGGATGACGGTGAACATTTCCGGAATGTCACTCACGGGCAGCGCGGCGGGGAACTACGTGCTTTCCAGTCCGCAGGCGACGGCGACCGCCGCCATTACGGCAAAGGCTTTGACCATCACGGGCCTGAGCGCCAGTAACAAGACCTATGACGGCACGACTACGGCTTCTCTGTCGGGTACCCCTGCGCTAGCGGGAGTTGTGTCCGGAGATACGGTAACCTTGTCCGGTACCGCCACAGCTGCGTTCTCCGACAAGAATATTGGCGCCGGCAAGACCGTTACCGTTGCCGGACTGTCGCTCAGCGGCTCTTCGTCCGGCAACTATACGCTTACCCTGCCCAGTTTTACCGCCAACATCACGGCAGCGGGGCTCACGGTTAACGGCATCACGGCCAATAATAAAGTGTATGACGCGACCACTTCGGCGACCTTAAACACGGGCAGCGCGGCGCTGGTGGGAGTCGTCAGCGGCGACACCATCACGCTGAGTACTGCCGGCGCTTCCGGGACCTTCGCTACGAAGAACGTCGGCGCCGGAGTCGTCGTGCAAGTTTCCGGCCTGACCATCAGCGGAGCGAGCAGTGGAAACTACCTGCTGACCCAGCCCGCCACTACCGCCAACATTACAGCGCGGCCTCTAACGGTAACGGCGGCGACAAACACCAAGCAGTACGATAGTACGATTACGGCGGCGGCCCTCCCGACGCTGACCAGCGGCAACTTGGTTAACAGCGATAGCGTCACTTGGTCGGAGACCTACGATACGAGCGCCGTAGGCACGGGTAAGACGCTGACGCCGTCCGGGACGGTGAGCGATGGCAACGGCGGCAACAACTACAGCGTAACGTTTGTCCCGAATACCTCCGGCGTGATCACATCCGCGCTTCTCACCGTTAGCGGTATAACCGCCAACAACAAAATGTACGACGGCACCACCGTAGCGGGGCTGAACCTGGGGAGCGCCGCGCTGGTGGGTAAGATCACCGGTGACGCTGTCACTCTGAGCACCACCGCGGCCAGCGGCGCCTTCGCCGGAAAGAACATAGGCGCCGGCATCGTGGTGCAGGTGTCGGGTTTGACGATCAGTGGGGTCAGCGCCGGCAACTATGCTCTAACCCAGCCCACAACCACCGCCAACATTACAGTGCGCGCGATCACGGTGACGGCGCCGGCGAATAGCAAGCAGTACGACGGCACCATTCTGGCCAGCACCCTGCCCACCATTACCAGCGGCAGCCTGGCCAGCGGCGATAGCGCAACCTGGTCGGAAACCTACGACACCAAGAATGTGGGCAGCGGCAAGACGCTGACCCCGGCGGGAACGGTAAGTGACGGCAACGGCGGCGCCAACTATAGCGTGACTTTCACCCCCAGCGTTAACGGCGTGATTACGGCTGTACCTCTGACGGTGAGCGGGATTACGGCGAACAACAAGATTTATGACGGCGGGACCACGGCCACCATCGGCACCGCGGGAGCCACTCTGTCCGGAGTGCTAAGCGGCGATGCAAGTAACGTCACCCTGGTTACGACGGGCGCGGCCGGCCTGTTCGCCAGCCCGGGCATTGGCAATGGCAAGACGGTGAATATTTCGGGAATGTCGCTCACGGGCAGTGCGGCGATGAACTACGCGCTCCCCAGCCCGCAGGCGACCGCAACCGCCAACATCACGGCGGTGGCGCTCACCATCACAGGTCTGAGCGCCAACAACAAGACGTATGACGGCACCACCAGCGCCACGTTCTCCGGCACGCCTGCGCTCGTAGGCGTGATTGCGGGAGATACCGTGACTCTGTCCGGCGCCGCCACAGGTACTTTTGCCGACAAGAATGTCGGGATGGCCAAGGCCGTTACCGTTTCCGGGCTGTCGCTGAGCGGATCTTCGTCCGCCAACTATACGCTGACGCTGCCCAGTTTGACCGCCAACATTTCGGCGGCGACACTTACGGTGAGCGGCATTACCGTTAGCAACAAGGTGTATGACGGCACCACGGCGGCTACCTTGAATATGGGCGGCGCGACTCTGGTGGGGGTTGCCGGTGGCGACACGATCACGCTGAATACCGCCGGCGCTTCCGGAACCTTCGCCACGAAGAACGTCGGCGCCGGAATCGTCGTGCAAGTTTCGGGCTTGACCGTCAGCGGAACGGGCGCCGGGAACTACAACCTGACCCAGCCGGCGACGACGGCCAATGTTACTGCGCGCCCGCTGACGGTGACGGCGGCGACCAATACCAAACAATATGACGCGACGACTTCGGCTGCGGCCAAGCCGACGCTGACCAGCGGCAATCTGGTCAATAGCGATACCGTGACCTGGTCGGAGAGCTACAATACCGATACGGTGGGCACGGGCAAGACGCTGACGCCCGCCGGGACGGTGAGCGACGGCAACGGCGGCAACAACTACAACGTGACCTTTGTAGTGGACCAGACCGGAATCATTACAGCCGCCCCCCTCACGGTAAGTGGCATTTCCGCCAATAACAAGACTTATGACGGATCTACCGTGGCCACGCTCAACACCGGCAGTGCCGCGCTGGTGGGCCGGCTCGATGGGGACGACGTCACGCTCAACACGGCGGCGGCCATCGGGGCGTTCGCCGGAAAAAATGTGGGCGCCGGCATTCTGGTGCAGGTCTCGGGTCTGACGACTAGCGGCAGCGACTCCAGCAACTACACGGTGATTCAGCCCAGCACTGCGGCCAATATCACCTTGCGGGCAATCACGGTCACCGCGGCGGCCAACAGCAAGCAATACGACGGTACGACGTTAGCCAGTGCCGTGCCGACGATTACCAGCGGTAGCCTGGCCAGTGGCGATAGTGTGACTTGGTCGGAAACCTACGACACCAAGAATACTGGCGCTGGTAAGACCCTGACGCCTTCGGGAGCGATAAACGACGGCAATGGCGGCGCCAACTATAGCGTGACCGCTACCCCCAACTTTAGTGGAATCATCACAGCGGCGCCGCTGACCCTCACCGGCCTCTCGGCAAACAATAAGGTGTATGACCAGACCACTGCGGCAACCATCAATGTGGGAGGGGCGAGCTTAACGGGCGTGCTCACGGGGGATACGGTAACCCTGAACGCGAGCGGGGCAACGGCCACTTTCGCCAGCGCCAGTGTGGGAACCGGAATCCCGGTTAGCGTCTCCGGACTGAGCCTGAGCGGTTCCACCGCCGGCAACTATGCTTTGACCCAGCCCTCGGGCCTCACCGCCAATATCACGGCCGCGAATGTGACCGCCAGCGTGACCGCGGCCAATAAAGCCTATGACCGGACGGTGGCGGCCACGATTACCGCTTGTACCTTGTCGGGCATTGTGGGAAGCGATAGCGTGAGCTGCTCGGCAGCCAGCGCCAGCTTTGCTTCCGCCAATGTGGGCGCCGGGATTGTCGTGACCGCGAACGGCATCACGCTGAGCGGCACGGCGGCGGGCAACTACACGCTGGCTGCCGGCACGGCGAGCACCACTGCCAATATCAGTGCGATTTCGGTGACGGCCAGCGTCACGGCCGCCAGCAAGAGCTATGACGGAACCACGGCCGCAACGATTACCGGCTGCACGCTGAGTGGCGTGCTGCCGGCGGAAGCAGCCAACGTAACTTGCGCGGCAGCATCAGCCAGCTTTGCTTCCGCCAATGCGGGCACCGGGACTGTGGTGACGGCCAGCGGCATCGCGTTGAGCGGCACGGCGGCGGGCAACTATACGCTGGCTGCCGGCACGGCGAACACGACCGCCAATATCAGCGCCATATCCGTAACGGCTAGCGTGACGGCGGCGAGCAAGACCTACGACGCTACCGCCGCGGCAACGCTTACCAGTTGTACGCTGAGCAATGTGTTGGCGGCCGACGCCGGCAACGTTCTCTGCTCGGGGAGCGGCAGTTTTGCCAGCCCGGCGGTGGGCGCCGGTAAAGTGGTGATCGCCTCCGTCAGTCTGAGCGGCACGGCGGCCGGCAACTATGCCTTGGCCTCCAATTCGCCGGCTACCACGGCCAGTGTTATCGCAGCGACCGTGACGGCCAGTGTAACGGCGGCCAACAAGAACTATGACGGCACCACCACCGCCACCATCGCCACTTGCACGCTCGCCGGAGTACTGGCGCCGGATGCCGCCAACGTAACCTGCGCGGCGGCAGCGGCGAACTTCGCCTCCGCCAATGTCGGAACCGGAATTACGGTAACGGCCACGGGCATCACGTTGAGCGGCACGGCAGCCGGGAATTACCTCCTATCGTCCACCACGGCCAATGCGACAGCTAATATTCAAGCGGCCTTGACCGCGCCCAAAGCTATTCCTTATATGACGAGCATCCAGGCGGGCGGCAGCACGACCATCTATACGGTGGGTGCGGCGTGCCCGAGCGGCAGCGGACGGGTCGCCGTCGACCAGTGGGGCGATGGTTGTCTGGCCACGGAAGCCAACCTCGGTCTCAGCGTTGAGGATGCGGTGGCCGCCCAGGACGGCTCCATCTACCTGGCCGCCCGCTCCACCACGCTCAACAGCAGCGCGTTTGTCAGAAAGATCGATCCGATCAGCGGCGTGATCAGTGTATTTGCGGGTGGCGGCACCGGCTCTTGTGCCAATCCGGATATGAACGTCAATGGCGGCGGCAATACCCGGGGCGACGGTTGTCCCGCGACGGCGGGAGTATTTGCCGATATCCGCGGTCTGGCCATCGACAACACCTACCTCTATATCTCAGACTACTCGAACAGCAAGATTCACCGGGTGGGTCTGTCCGCGAATCCGATCGCGGGACGGGCCTATGCGAACGAGCTGGAACTGGTAGTGGGAACGGGAACCACTCCCTGGAACGGAGACGGGGCGCAGAGTACGGTGAACATCAAGAACCCCGGCGGAATCGCCGTGGATGCGCACGGGAACGTGTTCTGGGGCGACGGTGGAACCAGCGCCTATGCGGTGCGCATGATCGATTATTCGGCGAATCCGCCGCAAATTCACACGGTGGTGAACTATTCCAGCGGCGCGCAGCCGACAGCGGCGTGCGAGAGCGGCTCGAATTTGACGGTTGCCGTTGCCAAGAATGCAACCGTGAACGGGATTTATGCCTTGACGTTCGATAACAACGGCAATCTGTACTTCGGCGATAAGAACTGTTACAGCGTGCGCAAGGTGGCGGCCAACGCCTCCGGCATCGTCGATGGCACGGGTACTTTCAGTACGCTGATCGGAAATGGCGCCAGCGGATCCAGTAATGGTACCTGGTATAACGTCTCCGCCACGCCAGCCTACCTGGGTGCAATCCGGTCGGTGGCAACGGCGGGCCTGAACGGCACTACGTGGGTTTCCAACACCAGCAATCTGTATATTTCAACGACCAACGGGATCTGGTTCTACGACGCCTCCACCGGCTGGGTGCACCAGATCATGAACGGCGGCGGCGGGGGATGCGTCGGACATATGACGAGTCCCTACATTGGCTGTGCGGCTCCGAACGCCACGTTCAACGGCAGCGGCAGCAACGGCGGCGATCATATGTCGGTGGACCAGTACGGCAACCTGTACGTGGCCGACTACGGCAACGGTCTGGTGACTAAACTGGGAATCGGCACGGACTTCGTGGGCGTGGCTCCGGCGGTTGGCGTGAGCACGCAATCTCCGGCAACTCACCAGACGCTGGTCCATGGGTCTGGAACCTGCGGGGTGACGAACCTTTCGGCGGTGGGGCCGTTTACCCTGGGAACGCCTTCCTGCAGCACCTACGGCACAGGCACCGATCTGCAAACCGATTGGGTGGTTTCGGTGACCTACGCGCCTACGGCTCCCGGGCCGCAGACGGGGACCTTGGCGGTGGACAGTACCAATATCGGGCTGGACGCATTCGGCGATACTCCGGTGACGGTGACGTGCAGCAGCGGTTCGAAGACTTACGGCAACGCGGATCCGGCGGTTACTTACACGACGGACCAGGTGGTCCCGTCATGGACGGTGGCCCCGGTGTGCGCGGTGAGCGCGGAAAATGGCGCGATCGGATCGCCCTATGCCATCACGGTGAGCAACTGCGCGACTCTGGCCGCGAGCGGCTTCGGTCCGTTCACCTGCAATGCGGGCCAACTGACGGTGAACCCGCAGACGGTGACGGCAACGGTGACGGCAGCGGGCAAGACCTACGACAGCACCACCAGCGCAAACGTGAGCTGCACGCTGACGGGCGTAATCGGCAGCGACAATGTGACCTGTACGGTGGGTGCGGCGGATTTCGCCTCCGCTAACATTGGCACGGGGATCGTGGTCAATGCTACCGGGATTACCCTCGGGGGCTCGGCGGCGGGCAATTATGCGTTGACCTCGACATCGGCGACGAGCGCGGCCAATATTACCGCCGCGGCGGTGATGGCCAGCGTTACGGCCGCGAACAAGGCTTATGACGGCACCACGGTCGCGACGATCGCCGGGTGCACGCTGAGCGGCGTACTGCCGGCGGATGCGGCCAATGTGAGCTGCGCGGCGGCTTCGGCCAGCTTGGCCTCCTCCTCCGTAGGCACGGGCGTTGCGGTGACAGCCACGGGCATTACGCTGGGCGGCTCGGCGGCGGGTAATTACACGCTGACTTCCACCTCAGCGAGCACCACGGCCAATATCACGGCCATTGCGGTGACGGCCAGCGTCACGGCCAGCAACAAAGTTTATGACAGCACCACCAGCGCGACGATCACCGGCTGTACGCTGAGCGGCGTACTGCCGGTGGACGCGGCGAACGTGACCTGTTCGGCCAATTCGGCCAGCTTTGCTTCCGCCACCGCGGGAACGGGCATCACCGTTACCGCCACCGGCATCACGCTGGGCGGCACGGCGGCGGGTAACTACACGCTGGCTTCCACCTCGGCGAGCACGACGGCCAATATCGCGACCGTGTCGGTGACCGCCAGCGTGACGGCGGCGAACAAGACGTATGACGCCACCACGGTGGCGGCTTTGACCGGCTGCACGCTGAGCGGTGTCCTTTCGGCCGATACCGGCAATGTCACCTGCGGCGGCAGCGGCGCATTTGCCGGCTCCGCCATTGGGACGGGCAAGGTGGTGACGGCGAGCATCAGCCTGAGCGGTACGGCGGCGGGCAATTACACGCTGACCTCCAGTTCGCCGGCCACCACGGCCAGCATTGTGGCCGCCACGGTAACGGCCAACGTAACCGCGGACAACAAGATCTACGACGGCACCACCAGCGCTACGATCGGCAGTTGCACGTTGAGCGGGGTCATGGCGCCGGATGCGGCGACCGTGGCCTGTTCGGTCGGCTCGGCCAGCTTTGCCTCCTCCAATGTGGGGGCGGGAATCACGGTCACAGCCACGGGGATTACGCTAACCGGTTCGGCAGCCGGCAACTACGTTCTGTCGTCCACGACGGCGACGACGACCGCCAATATCGATCCCGCTTTCGCCACGCCCAAGGCCATCCCGTACATGACCAGTATTCAGGCGGGCGGCAGTACGGCGACCTTTACGGTGGGCGGGGCGTGCCCGACCGGCGGGCGGACAGCCACCGATCAGTGGGGCGATGGCTGCTTGGCGACGGAAAGCAATCTGGGCCTGAGTGTGGAAGTCGCGGTGGTGGGGCCGGACGGCGCCATGTACGTGGCGGCGCGCTCGACGACCCTGAACAGCAGCGCCTTTGTCCGCCGGATCGATCCGGCGACCGGCGTGATCACCGTGTTCGCGGGCGGCGGTACCGGCTCGTGCACTACTCCGGATACGGCCATCAACGGCGGCGGCAACACGCGCGGGGATGGTTGCCCGGCGACTTCCGGTGTCTTCACCGATGTCCGCGGCCTGGCGATTGACAGCAACTATCTTTATGTCTCCGACTACTCGAACAGCAAGATTCACCGGGTAGGCCTGTCCAATAGCGCGCTTTCCGGCAGATTGTACGCCCACGAACTGGAGCTGGTGGCCGGGGGCGCTGCCACCACTTGGAATGGCGATGGCGCACAGGCGGTAACGGACATCAAGAACCCAGAGGGAATCGCCGTGGACACGCACGGCAACGTGTTCTGGGGCGATGGCGGCAGCAGCGCCTATGCGGTGCGCATGATCGACTATTCGGCGAATCCGCCGCAGATCCACACGGTGGTCAGCTATTCGGCCGGTTCGCAGCCGACGGCGGCGTGCGAAACGGGCTCGAACCTGACGGTGGCGGTGGCCAAGAACGCCACGGTGAACGGCATCTACGGTCTGACGTTCGATAGCGGCGGCAACCTGTACTTTGGCGATAAGAACTGCTACAGCGTGCGCAAGGTGACGCCCAACGCTGCGGGCATCGTGGACGGCACCGGCACTTTCAGTACCTTGCTCGGAACGGGCACCTCCGGAAGCAGCAGCGGCACCTGGTACAACACTGTGAGCACGCCCGCCTACATGGGTTCCATCCGGTCGGTGGCGACGGCGGGCATGAACGGCACCACCTGGGTTTCCAACACCAGCAACCTGTATATTTCGACGACCAACGGAATCTGGTTCTACGACGCCTCGACGGGCTGGATCCACCAAATCATGAACGGCGGCGGGGCGGGTTGCACGGGCCACACGGTGAGTCCATACATTGGCTGCCCGGCGCCGACCGCCACGTTCAACGGCAGCGGCAGCAATGGCGGCGATCACATGACGGTGGACCAGTACGGCAACCTGTACGTGGCCGACTACGGCAACGGCCTGGTGACTAAACTGGGAATCGGTACGGACTTTGTGGGCGTGGCTCCGGCGGTTGGCGTGAGCACGCAATCTCCGGCAACTCACCCGACGCTGGTCCATGGGACTGGAACCTGCGGGGTGACAAGCCTTTCGGCGGTGGGACCGTTTGCCCTGGGAACGTCTTCCTGCAGCACCTACGGCGCGGGCACCGATATGCAAACCGATTGGGTGGTGCCGATCACTTACACGCCAACGGCGCCGGGCGCGCAGACGGGAACGCTGACGGCAGGCAGCACGAACATCGGGCTGGACGCGTTCGGCGATACGCCAGTGACGGTGACGTGCAACAGCAGCGCGAAGACTTACGGCAACGCGGACCCGGCGTTCGGTTATACGGCGAATCAGACGGTGACGGCGTGGACGGTGGCGCCGGTGTGCGCGGTGGGCGCGGAAAACGGCGCCATCGGATCACCCTATGCCATCACGGTGAGCAACTGCGCAACACTGGCGGCGAGCGGCTTCGGTCCGTTCACCTGCAATGCGGGCCAACTGACGGTGAACCCGCAGACGGTGACGGCAACGGTGACGGCAGCGGGCAAGACCTACGACAGCACCACCAGCGCGAACGTAAGCTGCACGCTGACGGGCGTAATCGGCAGTGACAATGTGACCTGTACGGTGGGTGCGGCGAATTTTGCCTCCGCCAACATTGGCACGGGGATCGTGGTCAATGCCACCGGGATCACCCTCGGCGGTTCGGCGGCGGGCAATTATGCGTTGGCCTCCACTTCGGCCGGGAGCGCGGCCAATATTATCGCCGCGGCGGTGACGGCCAGCGTTACGGCCGCGAACAAGACTTATGACGGCACCACGGCCGCGACGATCACCGGGTGCACGCTGAGCGGCGTGCTGCCGGTGGATCAGAGCAACCTAACTTGTACGGCGGGTGGTCCGAACAACTTCGCTTCCGCCACTGTGGGTTCCGGGATTGCGGTGACGGCGAACGGCATCACGTTGAGCGGGACAGCGGCGGGTAACTACACGCTGGCTGCCGGCACGGCGAGCACGACCGCCAATGTCAATGCCATTTCGGTGACGGCCAGCGTCACGGCCGCCGGCAAGAGCTATGACGGCACCACGGCCGCAACGATTACCGGCTGCACGCTAAGCGGCGTGCTGCCGGCGGAAGCGGCCAACGTAACCTGCGCGGGAACGGGAAGTTTCGCCGACGCGAACATTGGTGCGAGCAAGACGGTCACCGCAACCGTTAGTCTGGGTGGCTCCGCGGCCGGCAACTATGCGCTGTCCTCCAACACTCCCACGACGACCGCCACCATTACAGCCATAACGGTCACCGCCAGCGTTTCGGCGGCGAATAAGACGTACGACGGAACTAACCTGGCGGCCATCACGGCATGCACGCTTTCCGGAGTGATTCCCGGCGATGCCGGTAATGTCACCTGTTCACCGGCTGCCCTCACCTTCGCCACCGCGAATCCCGGTACGGCGATCCCGGTCACGGCGACGGGGATTACCCTAAGCGGCTCCGCAGCCGGCAATTATCTGTTGTCGTCCGTCACGGCCACTACCGCCGCCAACATCGTTCCGGCCACGGTGACGGCCATCGTAACCGCGTCCAACAAGCCTTATGACGGCACGACTACGGCCACCATGACCGGCTGTACGTTGACCGGAGTTGTGCCGGTTGACGCGGGGAAGGTGGTTTGTGCGGGAACGTCGGCCACCTTCGCTTCGCCGAATCCGGGAAACGGCATTACGGTAACGGTGACCGGTATCAGCCTGAGCGGCACGGCAGCGGCGAGCTACGCGCTATCGTCCACCACGGCCACGACCACGGCCAATATTCTGGCCGTGAACGTTGCTCCCAAGGCGATTCCTTATATCACCAGCAAACAGGCTGGCGGCAGCACGACCACTTTCACGGTCGGCGGCACATGCCCCAGCGGCAGGATCGCCACTGACCAGTGGGGCGACGGCTGCCTGGGCAGCGAAGCCAATCTCGGCAGCAGTGTCGAGGACGCGGTGACCGATGCCAACGGCAACATGTATGTGGGGGCACGCTCAACCTTGTTGAATGGCAGCGCGTTCGTACGGAAGATCGACGCCGTCACCGGCGTGATTACGGTCTTTGCCGGCGGCGGTACGGGCTCCACTTGTCCCACTCCGGATGCTGCCGTGAATGGCAGCGGAAATAATAAGGGGGACGGTTGCCCGCCAACCTATGGCGTATTCAGCGACGTCCGCGGTTTGGCGGTCGACGCCACTTACCTCTATATCTCGGACTATACGAACAGCAGAATTCACCGCGTCGGCCTTTCCAATGCTCCGCTGGCGGGAAGAATCTATGCCCACGAGCTGGAACTGGTGGCTGGAACCGGAAGCAGCGGGTGGAACGGCGATGGGCCGCAGTCGCTTGCCAGTATCAAGAACCCTTACGGGATCGCCGTCGATGCGCACGGGAACGTGTTCTGGGGCGATGGCGGATCCAATTCCTATGCGGTTCGCATGGTCGACTATTCGGCCAATCCGCCGCAGATCCGTACCGTCGTAAATGCCGCGGGCGCCCCAACCTACGGCTGCCAATCAGGTTCAAACCTGACGGTGTCGCAGGCCAAAAACGCCGTTGTCGACGGGGTTAATGCCTTGGCTTTCGACCAGAGCGGCAATCTCTATTTCGTTGAGAAGAAGTGTTTTAGCGTGCGGAAAGTTGCTCCGAATGCCTCGGGGATCGTGGATGGCACGGGCGCCTTTAGCACCTTACTGGGAAATGGTACCGCGGGAAGCACCAATGCCTCCTGGTACAACACCCTGGCAACCACCCCCGCGGCCTTTAAGGAGACCGTGGTATCGGTCACGACTGCCGGGCTCAACGGAACCACCTGGACCTCCAACAGCAACAACCTCTATATCTCGACCTACTACAGCGTCTGGATGTACGACGCCGTCACCGGATGGATGCACGAAATCATGGACACCACCGGCGGAACGCTGGGCTGTACGGCGAACGGCACCACTCCCTTCACGGGCTGTCCCGCTCCCAACGCGACCTTCCTGGCAAACACCGGCGGTGGACACATGTCCCCTGATCTATACGGCAACCTGTATGTGGCCGACTTTGGCAATGGCCAAGTAACAAAGCTTGGCGTCGGCACGGACTTCACGGGCGTCGCTCCCCAAGCGGCGGTAAATCCGGCATTCCCGGTCACCCAGCAGGTACTGCTCCATGGCTCCGGCACCTGCGCCGGAACCAGTTTGTCCGCCGCGTCTCCTTTCAGCGCCGCGGTGGGTACGTGCTCTACCAACGGCACCGGGACCGACCAGCAGACCGACTGGGTCGTCCCAGTCACTTACACGCCCACGGCCGGAGGCTCCCAATCCGGCACCTTGGTGGCCGGAAGCGTGAACCTTCCGCTCGACGGTTGGGGCTATAACCAGGTGACCGTCACTTGCGACAACAAAACGAAAACCTATGGTGACGCAGATCCGGCGTTCACCTACAGCACGATCCAGACCGTACCGGCTTGGACCGTAGCGCCGGTTTGCACCGTGGCCGCGGAGGATGGCGTTGCCCATTCTCCCTATGCTGTTACGGTGAGCAACTGCGTCAGTCTGGTGGCGCCGGGCTTCGACCCGTTTGTCTGCAATGCGGGGCAATTGACTGTTACCCCGAAAACAGTAACGCCAACGGTTACCGCGGCTGCCAAGACCTACGACACCACGACGGCGGCCACGGCCGCCTGCAGTCTGTCGGGCGTGATCAATGGCGATAACGTCACCTGCTCGGTGGGCGCGGCGAATTTCGTTACCGCCAATACGGGTACGGGAATCACGGTAAACGCTGCCGGCATCACGCTGAGTGGGCCGGCGGCTAGCAATTACGCGCTCTCTTCCACTGCGGCCAGCACGACGGCCAACATTGCTGCCGCCCCGGTAACCGCCACGGTGACAGCCGCCGATAAGCTGTACAACACGACGACGGCGGCTGTCATCAGCGGCTGTGCGTTATCCGGAGTTCTGCCGGCCGATGCGGCGAATGTGACCTGCTCGGCGACCGGAACCTTTGCCGGTGCCAGCGTCGGGGTGGGGGAAACGGTCACCGCGAATGTGACACTCGGCGGCTCGGCGGCGGGGAACTACGCGCTGACCTCCGCTTCCGCCACGACTACCGCCAGCATCAACCCGGCTCCAGTGACCGCTACCATTACGGCCGCCAACAAGCCCTACGATGGCACGGCGAACGCCGCCATCACCGTGTGCACGCTGAGCGGTGTCTACCCGGCCGAGGCCGCCAACGTGAGCTGTTCCGGAACTGGAACCTTTGCCAGTGCCACGGCCGGATACAGCAAGACGGTGACCGGCACCATCAGCCTGAGCGGTTCCGCAGCCGGCAATTACGCGCCCTCGTCCACTCCACCCACCACCACCGCCAACATTACCGCAATGACCGTGACCGCCAACGTGACGGCAGCCGATAAGACTTACGACGGGACCAATTCGGCTACGATCACCGGCTGTACCGTGAACGGAGCTCTGGCGGCGGACACGGCCAACCTGAGTTGTTCAGCGACCGGGACCTTTGCCACTCCCAGCGTCGGGACCGGCAGGACAGTAACCGCCAACGTCAGCCTGAGCGGTTCCGCGGCCGTTAATTACACGCTCCTTTCGCCTTCGGCGATCACCTATGCAAACATCGAACCGGTATTTGTGGCGGCTGCTGTCACCGTGGCCAACAAAACGTATGACGCCACAACCGCGGCCACCATCCCCAGTTGCACACTGAACAATGTTTTGCCGGCAGACTCAGCCAATGTGAGCTGCTCCGGAATTGGCTCCTTCGCGAACGCCAGCGTCGGGTCCGGGAAGACCGTTACGGTAAACGTCAGTCTGAGCGGTTCGACCGCCGGCAACTATGTATTGATGTCGAGCACGCTGACCTCCACGGCCAGCATCAGCGCGGCCTCGGTGACCGCCAGCGTAACGGCCGCCAACAAGGCCTACGACGGGACGATTGCGGCTACAATCAACGGCTGCACGCTGACCAACGTCGTGCCGGCAGACACCGCCAACGTGACTTGTTCGGCCACCGGCGCCTTTGCCGACGCCAGCGTCGGCTCGGGCAAGACCGTGACCGCCACCGCCAGCCTGAATGGTATGGCCGCCGGCAACTATGCCTTAACCTCGGTTTCGCCCACGACTACGGCTAACATCAGCGCCGTATCGGTGACGGCCACCGTAACCGCCGCCAGCAAGATTTACGATGCCACCACTACGGCTACCATTACCGGTTGCACCCTGACCGGGATTCTGGCAGTAGACACCGGCAACGTAAGCTGCTCCGGAGCCGGTATTTTTGTCAATGCCAGTGTCGGGTCTGGCAAGACGGTAACGGCTAACGTTAGCCTGAGCGGTCCGGCGGCGGGGAACTATACCTTACTGTCCGCCTCGCCGAATGCTCTGGCCAATATCACTCCCGCCTCCTTAACGGCTAGCGTGACCGCCGCCAATAAGACCTACGACGCAACCACCGGGGCTACCATTACCGGTTGCACGGTGTCGGGCGTCCTGGCGGCCGACGCGGCTACTGTGAGCTGCACGGGAACCGGCAACTTCTCCGATCCAAGCGTAGGTACCGGCAAGACGGTATCCGCTACGGTCAGCCTGAGCGGTGTGGCGGACGGCAACTATACGCTGTCATCCACTTCGGCCACGACCATGGCTAATATCAATCCTGTGTCCCTTACGGCCACCGTGACGGCGGCCAACAAGACCTACGACGGCACCAACACGGCCAGCATTACGGGTTGCACCCTCTCGACCGTTTTGGCCACCGACGCGGCGAATGTTAGCTGCGCGGGGACCGGCAACTTCGCTACCGCCTTGGTGGAAAATGGCAAGACGGTAACGGCGACAGTCAGCCTGAGCGGTTCGGCGGCGAGCAACTATGCCCTCTCCTCGAACACGGCCGTTACAACGGCCAACATAACGGGCTCGCCGGTTACGGCCAGCGTCACCGCGTCCAGTAAGACCTACGACGGCACCACCACGGCGAACATCACCGGCTGTACGCTCTCGGGAGTACTTGCCGCGGATGCCGCCAACGTCGGGTGCTCGGCCACCGGCACCTACGTTAATGCCAACGTTGGGTCGGGAAAGACGATCACAGCGAATATCGTCCTCACGGGTTCGGCGGCGCCGGAATACACGCTGAGCTCGACTACGGCAACCACCACGGCCGATATCACTACCCTTTCCCTGACCGCCGGCGTCACGGCGGCCAATAAGGCCTACGATGCCACCAACACGGCGAACATCGCCGGCTGTACGCTCTCGGGAGTACTTGCCGCGGATGCCGCCAATGTGGGCTGCACCGGGACCGGAAGTTTCAGCAATCCGATTGTGGGCAACGGGAAAACGGTAACGGCCACTGTTAACCTGACCGGTTCGGCGGCGCCGAACTACGCCTTGGCCTCGGGTTCGGTCATCACCACTGCGAATATCAATCCCCTGACGGTGACCGCCATCATTACCGCCGCCAATAAGGGTTACGACAGCACCACCGCGGCGTTCATCACCAACTGCACAGTGACTGGCGTTCTGTCGGCGGATACGGGGAATGTCAGCTGTACGGGAACGGGAACCTTCGCCACCTCCAGCCCGGGAACGAATAAGGTTGTCACGGCAACTGTGAGCCTGAGCGGCTCGGCGGCGTCCAACTACTCTTTGTCACCCAATACGGCCACCACCACCGCCAGCATTAATGGCGTGTCCGTAACCGCTACGGTGACCGCCGCCAACAAGTCCTACGACGGCAACCCCCTGGCCACCCTCACCAATTGCATACTAACGGGCGTGCCGCAGGCAGACAGCGGCAATGTGAACTGCTCGGGAACCGCGAGCTTTGCCAACGCCACTGTCGGCTCCAATAAGCTTGTAACGGCTACCGTTAGCCTGGTCGGTTCCTCGGCGGTCGGGTATTCGCTGACTTCCGCGAACCCGACGACTACCGCCTCGATCTTCGCGGCTACGGTTACCCCGACCGTCGTTGCGACCGGCAAGCAATACGACGGCACCACCAATGCAAGCCTCACCTGCTCGCTGGCGGGCGTAATCGGCGGCGATGACGCAACGTGTTCGGCCACCGGCAGCTTCCCTTCCGTAAACGTGGGCACGCAAACCATAAGCGCGACCATCGGCCTGAGCGGGACGACGGCGCCCAACTATTTACTGACAGCCACGGCCGCGACTCCCAGCGCCAGCATTACCCCCGTTACGCCGACCATCTCTATGAACTGCCCAACCGGCGTGGTCTATGATGGGACCGCTCACTTTTGCACACCTTCAGCGACCGGCCTGGCAAACGCAACGATCAACGGCTCCTATACCTGGAGTCCGGCCGCTACCGAGACCGTCCCGGGACAGTATGCCCTCACGGCGACCTTCAGCAGTGGCGATACCAACTACAGCAACGGCGCACCGGCTATCGGACAGTTGAACATCGCCCAAGCCGTTCCGAACGTGACCGTGTCTTGCCCAACCGGAGTGACCTATGACGGCAAAGTCCATACCTGTTCGGCTTCCGCCCTTACTGCCGCCGGCGTCCCCGTAAATGGTTCGTTCTCCTGGAATCCCGCGCCGAGCGAAACCCTTGCGGGGAGCTATCCCACTATTACGGCAACCTTTACCAGCACGGATCCGGACTATGGCAACGGCAATCCCGCTACAACTTCCTTCGTCATCAGCTCGGCCCAGCAAACCGTAACCCTAAGCTGCCCAACGGTTATCTACGACGGGCAAACACATGGATGCACGGTTACGCCCAACCCGGCGGGCCATTGTACTGGCCTGACGACCTCCATCAACGCCGGAATCTACACGGAAACCGCAACTTGTACGGCCAATGATTCGAACTATGCCGGCGGCTCAGCCACCAGCACCTTGACCATCTCCCCCGCCGTGCTCACCGTAAAAGCCATCAACGCGAGCCGCGCGGTTGCTGCGGCCAACCCGACGTTTACCTATTCCATCACCGGCTTTGTGGGCACGGATACGCCGCAGACGGCGACGACCGGAGTTCCCAGCCTGACCACGGGGGCAAACTCGAGCACGCCGGCAGGATACTATGCCATCTCGGCGGCCCAAGGCACGCTGCAGGCGGCCAACTACACGTTTAACCTGGTTCCTGGCACGTTGACCATCGGCGACAGCTTTGCCCTTACGTACACTCCAAGCCCCACAATCATTTATTACGGCACAGGGTTATTGGCGACACAATTGGAGGCAACGGCAATCAATCCCGCCACCCACAGCTCCGTTGCCGGTACGTACGCCTACACACAGATCGAAAATGGACAGAACGTCAAGGTAACGAAAGGGGACATCCTGCCTGTCGGCTCCGTTACGGTCACTGTTACCTTTACTCCGAACCAGCTTGGCCTTTATACGACTACGTCCACCCAGGCAACGATCACCGTGCTACCGTATGCACCGGTCCTGACCTGGACCCCGAAGACCGCAAGCCTGGTGTATGGCAGCCCATTGGGAACTTCGCAGTTGAACGCCACCGCGAAAGCAAACGGCCAACTCATCCCCGGCACCACTGTGTACCAGGATGATGATACGGCCACAACCACGCTAAGCGTTGGCTACAATCAACTGCACGCCAGGACCCATCACATCACTGTTACATTCCACCCCACCGACACCACGTCCTACGTCGACGGCATAACGGCGACCGCGGATATCCAGGTGACCCCGGCAACCCTTTCCTTGACCTATTCGCCCTCACCTGCCAGCCTTGAGTATCGCCAAGCACTAACGACGACAGGCCAGTTGTCCGCGGTGGCCAAGGACCGCTATGAAAACATCGCCACCGGCAGCCTTAGCTTCACAGAGAACCAAACCGCCAGGCTCGACGGCGATGTGCTACAGGGCGGCCCGCATCTCATTACCGCCAGTTTTGCGCCCGCGCTGAATTCCGAGGGTAACTACGATTATTTAGCCCCGACGAGCGTATCGAAAACGATCATGATTGAGCCTTTCAGCCAGATCGTTATGACCTATAGTCCTATCTATACTCCGTCCTCCCCTAACTCCATGGTATACGGGGACACGATGGTATCGGGCCAGTTCCTTGCCACCGCTAATACGCTCGCCAGCGATGGCGTCACTCTTGTGCCGATTCCCGACGATCCCGGTGGATCTTATACCTATACCTATCTGGCGTCGAATGGCTACAATTATCATGCCTCGCTCGGCTTCACTCCGCCGCCAGGAACCGGTACACTCAAGGTTGTCTATACTCCGGGCAACCATCTTAATTATGCTACTGGTCACTACGCCACCGCTGGACTCGTTGTGGCAAGGAATACACCGACTGTCAATTACAATCCGACTGACGACAATGCCAACATCGTGTACGGTACGTCGCTGGGAGCGCCGCAGTTGAACGCAGCTCTGAGCGACCAGTCGATCCATGGAACCTTCATGTATTCGATCGGATCATCGGTAGTTACAAACGGAACCACGTTAAGGGTGGGGCAGTATACCATCAAAGCTGTTTTCTATCCTTCGAGCACCACTGACTACACTAGTGCGCAGGCATCCACCACAATCACGGTTAGTCAGTTCACGCCGACACTAAACGTTACCTTCCATTTGCCGGCGAATCACGGCACCCACTTATCGACAGCCTGCCCAACATTTTCGGCAAAAGACCTTAAGGGTAATCCCGTATATGGCACCTTCACTTTCACCGACAACGGAGTACCGGTAAAATACGGCTCCTATATTCTGGGCGCCGGGACGCATCAAATCGCCCTGTCGTTTCAGCCAACGGACTCGACGGATTACAGCACTCCGCCGTCATATGCAGTGTCGACGTTTACACTCCAATAGGTTCGGGGCAGGGTCTCGTTCTTCCGGTCCGAGACCCTGCCGGCCTTACAAGCCCTTGCAACAGAGATTGCTATTCGCCGACTTACAGCGCCCCCCAGGAAGCGTAAGCGTCAGAGCAAACCCATTCTAGTCAGCGCATCCTGCCTGTGTTGAAGTGGACCCATGACAAACGAGCAAGCAGTAGTGCTAAGACCACGGCGCACGCCGAGCGAGGTGGAGCAGATCGTCCGCGCGTTCGAGGCGAGCGGACTTAATCGTAGCCAGTTTTGCGGGCGTGAAGGCTTGAATCTGATTACGCTCAACCCCTCGGAGACATCTTCGCCCACCTTCGTCAACTCGGCGCTACAGTCAGGGCACGTCTTCTTCGCTGGTTCGTGATTTTTCCTTTTACGAGGAAGATGTTCCGGGCGAGATCGGCATCCCGGTTTTGTTGCCGCAGGCACGGCCGATGCCGTGTCAGTAGCCGGCTCAGGCTGAGGTTCGGGCTCGGTCGCGGCAAGGCTGTCGCCACGGTTGGTCTGCAACTCTTTTAGCTGCAGTTCCAGCTGAAATGAATCGTGCCGGCCGCGGGGGGGGGCGGCTCCATTCTCCGCCACGCGAACCGGCAACAACCGCGCCGGGTTGGTCACTGGCAAGAGACCGGAGTGGTTCGATGCAAGAAAATTGCCGGCTTTAGCCGCTGTTTCGCGCACCCGCAAAGAAATTGCCGAAGCGCAGCGGCTAAAGCCGCCTTTCATAATGAACCGTTCGGATCGGCACGGCCGAAGCCGTGCCCTGGAGTTTCTACATTTTCAAGTGAATTTGGGTACGAACCGGTGGAAGCACCGGGCTTCAGCCCGGTGAACAGAGTGCTGGGACACTACACTAGTTGCGAGTGGCGAGTTGTCAGTGGCGAGATTGAGAAGTTCACTCGCAGCTCACAACTCGCCACTCGCCACTCGCCACTAAGAATTGCCGCCGGTCAACGCGAACACTGGCGGAAGATATCCCCGGGACCGACATTCCTCCAACGCCATCGAGCTCAAAATTTAACAGTGCCTTTATTGGAACGTAATACTGTATTCACATTACCGACGTAATGTGAGGTTGCATTCAGCAACTCACAATTCCGGCTCCAAGTCCCAGAAGCTCCGGAATTGCGAGAAGCGTGCTTATACGTGGGGGACGATTAGGTGCCTTACGTACAGACGTAGATTCGGGTTTTTAGTCAGTCCTTAGATTCAGGTTTTTTGTCAGCCCTTACGTATAGACGTGGATTCAGGGTTTTAGTCAACCTTAGGTTGCTGTGGAAAACTAGTCCGTCTAAGCGGGCATGGCGGAGCCTCGCGAAAATGGTGTCCGGTGCACTCGAAGATCGCGGGACGAGAAAACGAGGAACTGTGGCCCAATCCATACCGGCGCCGCTTGCGGTGGATCCATCCCCCTACTGGTTTGCCCTCTATATAATAAGGAACCACGAAAAACGGGTTGAGCAGCAATTGCGGACCAAGGGGGTGGAAGCCTTCCTGCCGCTATGTACGGTCACCAAGCAGTGGCGGAATCACGTTACCGCCAAGGTGGAGATGCCGCTGTTTCCCGGATATGTGTTTGTCAGGATCGCGCGTACGGAGCGGGTAAGGGTGCTTGAAGTTCCCAGCGTCGTCTCCATCGTCGGAAACGGGCGAGAGGCCCTGCCCCTGCCGGACGCCGAAATCGAAGCCTTCCGCGCGGGATTGCACTTGCAGCGCGTCGATCCTTATCCCTATCTAAAAGAGGGCAATCGCGTTCGCATTCGCTGCGGGCCCATGGCGGGCCTGGAGGGAATCATCGTGCGCACCGACAATCGCCTTCGTGTCGTTATCAGCATTGACCTGATCATGCGCAGCGTTGCCGTGCATGTCCAAGCGGAAGACCTGGAAGCTTATTGATAGCTGGCCGTTCTTCCCACCGATTTCTCGCCTCCCGGGGCGTATCAGCAGGCACTCAGCTCGGTTGTCCCAGTTCTGTCCGGTGCTCAGATATCGTTCCGGCTTTCTCCCTTAACCTGCACCCTCAACCAAACGCTCTCCGGAGCGTCTCCCCCAGCAGCATTTTGAAATGAACGGAGCGTCGGCCCTCGGTGGCTATCGACGCGCACAGGGCGGGCCACTGCCGTAAGGCTCGCAATCCTTCAACGCAATTTGAACCATTGAGAAAGGATACAAAGTTATGTCGCATATGAAATCTCTCGTCGCGGTGTTGTCACTGGCCGCGATTATGGCGGTCGCTCCGCTGGCTATGGCGCAAGTTCCAGCAGTACCCGATATTTGCAACCCCAGCAAATCGGCTTACAATCCGGGCCCGGCCTCGGCTCTGACCGTTCTGGCCGGCTCCTCGGCCTTGTGGCAGTCCATGGGGCTTGGCGCCTACAACGGCGGCTATGGTGACTCGGACGCAACCGCGCCGACCTTCCACTACGTCAGCAATTCCAAGCTCAGTTTGGTCGATACCCGTGCGTGCGCACTCTCCGGCTCACCCAGCTGCACCTCCGGTGGCGCCACCGACTCCGGCAGCACCTGGATCGTGTGGGACAGCACCAACGATGGCACGACTTGCACCCCGCAGGTGTGGGCGTTTATCTCGGTCGACTCGGTCATCGGCAACCGCGCCTTCTTCGGCTCCGCCGGCGGCGGACAATATGGGGTTTATGTAGAGTGCCCCACTGCCGGCTGCCCCGTTGATGACAACGGCGCCAACATCAGCAAGACCCTCTGGGGTCAGGGCGTAGGCCTGCCCGCCAACGTGGCGGCCCTATTTGCACCCCAACGCGGCAGCACTACGGCTACCAATATTGTCACCGTGGCCGCCACCGATATCCGTCCCGAGGACGCTTACTTCGCCCAGGTGCGAGTCAATTCGAAATACTCGACCACAAACGGCCTCTCCGGCCTTGGCTACAACGTTAACAATCCCGCCGGTACGCCTCCGCCGAATTGCAGCGGCAAGACGCGCGTTGCGACGCTGGCCCAGTTGCAGGGAACCGCGATTACTGGAAACTACTCGGGCGATGCCACCTTCAACGTTTTGGCCTTCAACCTTCTCGGGTCCGACCCCTTCACCTGCAACATTCTTCCGCCCAGCTATACCACCATCCCGGTGGGCGCCACCCCGGTTGTCGTGATTCACTCGAACAATGGCAACCAGTTAAAAGGCCTGAGCGATGTCAGCGAATTGGAACTGGGAACCGTGTTCTCGGGCGGGTCGAACGCCGTCGGCGTGTTTAACAATTGCGCGACTTGCGGCGGCTTCGCGGCCTACTTGCGCGAACCTCTTTCGGGTACGTACAACACCTTCGAAGAAACCATTATGCGTCATCCCAGCAAGTTGGCGGTCTACCGCTATCCCCAGGAAACGGGCAATGGCAATACCACCACTGGCGCGGTCCTGTATGACCCACTCAGCACCGGAGTCCACAACGGGCCCGGCGGCTACCAGTACCGCGCGATTGGTACCGGCGACGAAGTTAAGTCGGTGCTCAACTCCTTCACGAATCACGCCCAAGACGGCATCGGTTACGCGTTCTTTAGCTATGGCAACGTGAGTTCCATCGGCGATTCCGCCAGCTATAGCTATGTCACCATTGACGACATTGATCCCATCTTCCACAGCTACAAGAACAACCTGGCTGGGGTAACCGATCCCGGTCAGCCCTCTACGCCTGGCTATTTGCCTAAAGTGACCGACGTGGCCGGCTGCTCTGGCGTGTTCCCCTGCAACGAAGACAAAATCTGGGCGGCCGACAACTATTCCCTGGTGAATGGTACCCCGGCTCCCTCTTACTCGTTCCCCAACCTGCGCAATGGCTCGTATCCGGCGTGGTCGGTATTACGCTTGGTTGCCGGCGCCCAGTCTGGCTACGCTCAGGACCTGGTTACCGCTTCCAACCAATACGTGGTTACCACTACCCCGGATTACGTTCCCTTCTATCCGGTTTATGACAGCAACAACAACCTGCTGGATCCGGGCTTGCAGATCGAACGCTCGCACTTCTCTTGCAGCAGCGCCACCTGCGGACCGAACGTTCTGCCCAACCAGGCGGCGTGCGGCGTTGAAGCCGGTCGCGATGCGGGCGGCTACATTCTGCCCATTAACGATTGCGAAACCGGTATCACTCAGGACGGCCCTGGGGGCCTGGTTACCTTCGAATAAGGTTAACCTGCCCCATGTTTCACTGTTAGATGGCGGGCCGTCTCCGACGGCTCGCCTGCTTTAAAGTTCATGGCGGGCTTTAGCCCCGGCCACCACGGCTAAAGCCGTTTTTTTCAACGATTGCATTCACCGGGCTGAAGCCCGGTGCTTCCACCAAGAACCGGACCTTAATCTTCGACGACTTGCCTGCATAAAATTCATGAAACGCACTCTACTTATCGCTATCACGGTTTTCTGCCTCGCCCTGACAGGCGCGGCGCAACTGACGCCGGCATCTCCGCCCCTTGCCGACCCCAAAGATACTCGTTTTGACTCCGTCACGGAGGATTGGACTTCCCCCGCTCTGACCAAGAGCCATCTGCAGGCGGCGCAATCGATCTCTTCGGGAATTGCCGATCTCGCCTCCTGTACGCTGGAAATCGTGCGCGTGCAGTGGCGCTGGGGCGATCCCATCGACCTGTTCGTGATGAAACCCAAGAATGTCCAAAAGCCTCCGGTGGTGCTCTATCTCTACGGCTATAAATCGGACACCGACCGCTTCCGGGATACAAGTTTCCAGCAGGCCGTGACCCGGGACGGATTTGCCGCCGTGGGCTTCGTCTCCGCCCTCAGCGGGCAGCGCTTCCACGACCGGCCCATGAAACAGTGGTTTATCAGCGAATTACCGGAAAGTTTGGCGGTCTCCGCGCACGACGTGCAGTTGGTGCTGGACTATCTGGCTACGCGCGGCGATCTGGACATGGACCGGGTGGGAATGTTCGCGCAAGACTCGGGCGCCAGCATCGCGATTCTGGCCTCCGCCGTCGATCCCCGCATAAAGGTGCTGGATACGGTGGATCCGTGGGGCGATTGGCCGGACTGGTTGGCCGCCTCGCCGGCGGTGCCGGAGACGGAGCGAGCAACCTACTTGAAACCTGAGTTTTTGAAGAAGGTGGCGCCCTTGGATCCCGTCGAGTGGCTGTCCAAGATCCAGGCGAAGAAGTTCCGGCTGCAGGATGCCATCTTTGCGCCGACCACCCCGAAGGTGGCCAAGGAGAAAATACGAGGCGCGGTGACTACCGATCCGGGCCGCGCCACTGTGGTGATCTACAAAACGCCGATCGAGACCCAAGCGGTGGTCCGCGGGGATAGGGCGTTCGCGTGGGTTAAGCACGAGCTGCAGGCGCTCGCTCCGCCCGCGCCGGCCCAGAAGCTAGCGACGCCATCCACTCACTAGAGCCAGGAAGTTCACCACAGAGGACGCAGAGGACCGGCGAATCTCTCCCGTTTTGGGAATCGCTCTAGATTCTGGCATCCTTAGTTATCTCCACGAGTAAGAGTGATCACAAAGCTAGTGACGCAATCCACTCATTAGAAGTAGAAATTTCACCGCCTGTTAATTTTCACCGTCCGTTAATAAAGAAACATATAGGTGAGTAGTAGGATGACCCATAAAGAAGTCTCCTTAGTTGGTGTGTGGTTAGGGGTAGCTTCTGGTTAGGGTGGGTTTGCAGTATTACCGAAACCGCTAGAGAGTGTTCTCGTTCCGCGGATAGCAAGCGATATCCGGATTGAATCCCCGAGAGGTTTGTAGAATGTGGCGTTTCCCCAGTTTAGTTTTTCGTGCCGGTTGCGTACTGGCGCTGGCGCTTGTGTTGTCACCGCTGGGCGTAGGCCAGCAGCCGGCCAAGAGCGCGCCGGACAAGGCCGCCATTGACGGCAAGGTGACCGATTCCACGCAGGCGGTGGTGGGCGGCGCCAGTGTGGTCCTGAGCAACGCGAGCGGATGGAAACAGGAGATTAAGACCGGAGGTAAAGGTGAATATGCCTTTACCGGGCTGGCGGAAGGTACTTATAAGTTGACCATTACGGCTCCCAACTTTGCCGTCAAGACTTTAGACGATATTGAGCTGACCGCGGGTACGGAAATCACCCTGGACCTCTCCCTGGAACCGGAGGCCGCCAAGACCGAAGTGAGTGTGGTAGCCCAGAATACGGGGCAAGTCGAGGTGGAGAAGTCCGAGGTTTCGGGCACGATTACGGAAACCCAAATGACGAAAATCGGGCTCAACGGGCGCAATTTTACCCAGCTTATCGCGCTGGTGCCCGGCGTGAGCAATCAGACCGGACAAGACGAAGCCAAAGTGGGCGTGCAAGGCAGCGTGAAGTATAGCGTGAATGGCGGCCGGGTGGAATATAACAGCTTCGAAGTGGATGGCAGCGACGTACTCAACACCGGCTTAAACGGCGCCTCCAGCACGCTGATGATCTATCCCAGTATCGATGCCATTCAGGAAACCAAGGTGCTGACCTCCAATTACGGGGCCCAGTACGGGCGCACCGCCTCCGGCATCGTGCAGGTGACCACCAAGTCCGGGGGCAACCAGTTCCACGGGAATCTGTACGAATTCCTGCGCAACGAAGACTTTAACGCCAAGGGCTATTTCGATCCGGGCGACCGCGCGCCGCTGTATCGCCGCAACGATTTTGGCGGCACCATCGGCGGCCCGGTGACCTTCCCCGGGGTCTACAACAAGGGCCGGACCAAGACCTTCTTCTTCTTCTCCGAGGAGGCCCGCATGGAGAAGACCCCCACCGACTATGACCAAGCTGTGCCTTCGCTGAAAGAGCGCGGCTTGATCATGACGCCGAACGGGATCCGGCAGAACCTGATGAATATCGGGGGACGGGAGGTCCAGGTCTTCGATTTTGCCGATGTGTGCCCGGCGCCGGGATCGGTAGTTGGCAATTTCAATTCCCAGCTGTACCCGGATTGCCCGACTACCTCCCGCGGCAATGGGGAAGGTTTTAGTTTCTTCGTCGGGAAAGTTCCGGCGCCGGCCGATATGATTCCAGCGTCGGCAGTGGACAAGAGCGCATTGGCGATCCTGGACTCGAACCTGATCCCGCTGCCCAACTCCTCCACCGGTTGCAATTACAGCGTGGCCAACTTCGACGTCAGCGATCCCAACCATTGCTACGACACGGTGATTTCGCCCTCCACCTACTGGCGCGAGGAGCTGTTTCGCATCGACCATAACATTACCGACTTCACCAAGCTATCGTTTCGCTATATTCACGATGCCTGGAACACGACGGTTCTGGCGCCGCAGTGGTCCTTCGAGCATCAGAATTTTCCCAGCGCCGCCACCTTTCCCACGGTGCAGAACAACTTCACCGGGCCCGGCCTCAGTATGGTGGGAACGCTGACCAATATTCTCTCGCAATCGCTGGTGAACAATCTGTCGTTGAGTTATGTGGATTCGCATATTACCTTGTCCGATCAAAACGGGCCGGGGGGCGCGCAGTACCAGCTCAATCCCTCGCTCTATCAGCCGCTGGTGGCCGATGCGGCCACTTCCGGGGTGTGCAATCCCACCCTCAGCGTCCAGCCGGGCAGCGCCAATCCTACCACTCCCCAATGCGGCATGGGCTACATCTTCAACAATGGCTTTGGCGGCAAGATGCCGGGCGTGGCCATTCTGGGAACCAACGCCGCCTACGGAGGCCAGGGCTTTGCCGTCGATCCCTCCTATATGCCGTGGAACCATACCAATCCCACCTACTCGCTGCGCGACGATCTCAGCAAACTGATTGGGAAACACATGTTCATCCTGGGGGCGCAATACGCCTACTCCCAGCGCAATCAGATGAATAACGTCATTGGGGCGGCCAGCGGAGATCAACAGGGCTTGCTGAAGTTCAACAATCTGGCGAACAGCACCGGCAACTCCTTTGCCGATTTTCTGCTCGGCGACCAAGGCTATATCCAAAGTTACACCCAGGATTCCGGACAGCAGCGCTACTACCAGCGCTACCAGATGGCCGAGCCCTATTTGCAGGATGATTGGAAAGTGACCCCGCGCCTCACCCTGAATCTGGGGATTCGCATCAGCCTGTTTGGCACCTACAGCGAGAAGAACCACAACGTGTGGAACTGGGAAGCGTCGCACTTTGATTCCTCGGCGTTCGCGGTGGACCCGACTTACGGAACTCTTATGGATAAGAGTACGGGGGCGGCGGTGCCGTTCAATCCTTCGACCTTGCAGCTTGCTCCCAGCGTAGCCAGCGAGCTGGGGCTGGTGCAGTGCGGCGCGAACGGCACGCCCGCCAGTTGCATGAAAGGACATCTCTTCAATCCGGCGCCGCGCATTGGCTTTGCCTGGGACCCGGCGGGTGATGGCAAGAGCTCGATCCGGGGCGGCTATGGCCTCTTCTACGAGCACGGCACGGGGAATGAGGCGAACACCGGTTCGCTGGAAGGCAGCTCGTTGCTTTCCATGACCCAGCCCAATCCCGCGAACTATATGTGCATCGGCAACGTGGGTTATGGGAACGGGAACAACGGTCTTTGCGGGATAGGCACATCACCTGCGCCAGCTGCCGGCAGTGTCTATCCGCTCAACGTCACGGCGATTCCCACCCAGGCGGTGTGGCCCTATGTCCAGCAATGGAGTTTCGGCGTCCAGCGGCAACTGGCCACCGGTCTTATGCTTGATGTCGCCTATGTGGGGAGTAAGGGAACGCACTTGACGGTGGAGCGGCAACTGAATCAGGCGCCACCGTTGCCGGCCAGCCAGAATCCCTTCGGCCCGAACGAACCGCTGACGGCGGCGGACTGCACATCCTGGACCACTGCGACCACCTCTACAAAGTCGTTTTCGCTGGCGAATGGAACGGTAGTGACCCCGCAAAATCCGGCCTACGTGTATCTGGAGGCGGCCTGCACGGGGTTACCGGGCCTCCCGAACGTCAACTCCTTGCCCAATCGGCCCTATCCGGGCTTGGGAAATATCTACTCGCTGGAGAACGTGGCCAATTCCAACTATAACGCCTTGCAGATGAAGCTGCAGCGTACCGCCGGACCGCTTACGGCGGGAATGGTGTATGTCTACAGCCACTCGATCGACGACTCTTCGGACCGCAGCGATCCCGTGCTGGTCAATTCCTACGATCTGCGAGAGAACCGGGCCAGTTCGGATTTCGATCAGCGGCATTCGCTGACCATTAACTATCTGTATAGAATTCCCGGCGCAAAGCTGAGGGATTTTCTGAGCTCGTTGCGGCAGCCCTGGTGCGTGGCCGACGACCAGCATCCGTGCTCGGAGCCTTCCTCAGCCGGCCTCACCTCGCCTTTGAGCCGTTGGGGGCGAGCGGTCTTCGATGGCTGGGAGCTTTCGGGGTTAACGGTTTTCCAGTCGGGCACCCCGTTTTCCGTGATCAACAGCGCGGGGAATGACGGTATTTCCATGACCGATAATGCCGGAGTTGCCGAAGGCATGGGCATGGCCGCCTCCTACCCCGACGTGGTGCCTGCGGGAAGGTATTATGCTCCGGCCGCCACTGCGGGCTCGGCGAACCTGGGCCCGCTGCAGGGGAATCCCCTGGAGTTTGTCGCTCCCCGCGGACTTACCTTCGGCGACGCCGGCAGAAATTTTCTCAATAATCCCCACCGCTTTAACTCCGACATGGCCCTGTTGAAACATTTTCGGCTCACCGAATCCTCCGCGCTGGAGTTTCGCGCCGAAGTCTTCAACGTCTTTAATAACACGCAATTCCGGATTTACGATCCCGATAACCCGGGATCCAGTGGGAACAACGTGATCAGTTGTTATGCCGGACCCAATTATTCGGCGGGATATTCGGCAGCGGGCGGGGCGAATTGTACGAGCGGGGCTTCCTTTTTGCACGCCGTGGATGCCCACCGGCCGCGCACCATGCAGTTTGGCTTAAAGCTGAGTTTCTAGATTTCCTGTTGGAGGCAACGTGAAGTATCTGTGGATTTTGATGTTCATGGCCAGCCTGCTGGCGCTAGCGGGGTGCGGCGGATCGCAGCCCCAGGGCGGAGCGTTCGCCGGCAACTGGCAGTTTACGATGGCGGCTCCATCCGATAACTCGTTCGTGGGTGGCCTTCAGGGCGGATTCCTCCAGCAGAAGCAGAACGCCCTGACCGGAGCTGTGGTTTATTCGATCGCTACACCTACGAGCAATAATGTCGTTGCTGCCACGCAGTGCAGTAATAGCGGTTCCGCGGCGGTTACGGGAACGATCAACGGTGCCAACGTGACGCTCACGGCAACGGCCGGCGGACAGACGTTTATCCTGACGGGAACGTTAAGCGGCGACGGTACGACCTTGATGGGAACTTATACGTCCACTGCGGTCACGGCGGCGGATGGCACGGCCTGCGGAGCGGCGGAATCCGGATTGCAGTGGACCGCGCGCTCGGTGCCGCCGCTTACCGGGGCCGTAAGCGGCAACTTCCACAGCGTCGGGATGATCAGCAGCGGCGGCGCGCGAAATCAAGACTTCCCGGTTACCGGCTTCCTCAGCCAAGGCGAGAATATTGGAGCCAGTAATGCAACCGTTACCGGCTCGCTCACCTTTCCGGGCTACTCTTGTGTGGGTAGCTCGGCCCACCAAACCATCAACGTGACGGGCACCATCAGCGGCAATACCGTTGTGTTGCAGATGTTTGCCGACAACGGAGTGAATATCGGTTTTATTGGCCAGTCCATGGCCCTGAACTCGTCCCTTGTGGCCCTAGGCGAGACCGGTGGATCGGTTGGGCCAGTTGTCTTTGAGAATGTCGCTTCCGGTGGCTATCTTTTGCACAGCACTGGTGTTGGATACCTCTTCACCTCGGCATGCGGGGCGTGGGGCGACATCTGCCTGGCCATGGGCGATGGAACGGGCTGCACCCAGCCGATCTCATTGTCGCCGGCGGCCATCAGTTTCCCGTCGCAATTGGTCGGCTCGACCTCAACGACGCAGACGATTACGCTTACCAACACCGATCCCGCGGGTTCGACCCTGTCAGGTTTGAGCATAAGCCTGACTCCCCAAAGCAGAGGCTCTGATGGGTTCACTGCTGGGTATAGCGATTTCAATGCGTGGCCCAATTTCATCGAAGTGGATTCGTGCGCGAGCCCGGCGGGATCGACCTTCAGTCTCGCACCCAACCAGAGCTGCACCATTACCGTTTTCTTCTCACCCCAGCAGAGCTGCACTTGGCTCCCTGATTCCCCGGGCGTGGCCCCGGCCCAGTGCCCGCCTTTCTCTTCCTTTGCGCAGACTGCCGCGTTGAGCGTTAAAAGCCCCAAGAGTGCCGACGCCATTACGTCGTTCGACGTGCCCATTAGCGGGGTTGGGCTGAGTGCGTTGGTTCCCTCCACTCCCGAGCTCGATTTCGGAGCGGAAGCGCAGGGCGAGTCGAGCGCTCCGCAAACCCTGTCGTTTACCAATCAAGGGATATACCCAGTACAGATTCTTCCCGCCGCGAGCGTGGGCCAGAACAACTGCTCAATCTCAACAAAGCAAGTTACGCTGCCCCAGCCGGTGACGACGGGAAAGGTCGACGGCCTGCAAGTGGTGCTAAACACCGCTGCGGTTGCCTCTAATGGGTATCATGAGACGGTTCAGTACCAGTGCGATATCGATCCGAGCGACCCGTCGATAACGAACCCGCGCCAGTACGCGAACTTTCAGATTACGGAGAACACCCCGTATCCGTGTACCGGAGCGCTGCTCTATCCCGGGGACACCTGTACCGTCAACGTTACCTATGTGCCGCAACCCGCAACCTCCACGGAGGTCGGTGTCGGTCTGGACTATTTTCTGGAGTTGAATACGCAGCAGTGCACGGGCAGCTCCATCCAGCCTGGTTGCGAGATCGACAGCGGCCGTTTCCCCGTGGAATTGAAGGCGAATGCGACCAGTCCGCTGCGCATGTCTCCCGGGGCGGGCTTGGACTTTGGGGTCCAGGGGAAGGGGACGGCGAGCGCTCCGCTGATCATCACGATTAGCAACGACCCCACGGATCCGAATTCCGGCACGGTTCTCTTCGGCGGCAACATCGCCACCGGCGATTACACAGAGACGGACAATTGCGGCGCGGGCGTGAGTTTGCCTCCGGGCGGCAGTTGCACGATGAGCGTCGTCTTTACGCCAACGGCGACGGGTTACCGGCAAGGAACGATTACGATCGGTTACACCGTGCCTGCCAGGCCGAACTTATCCAGCGCGCAGACCCAGATCGTGCATATGCGGGGAACGGGGCAATAGTGTCAGAGAGATCAAGGAGAGCGGCAGTGGTAATCAGACGAGCAGTCCCGCTGTTTCTGGGGGCGATGATGGCAGTGGTCTTGACTGGTTGTGGAAAGGGTGCGGCGTTTAACACCGGCGCCACAATGGAGAATCCGGTGGCCTCCGCCGCCCTCTCCATTGCTTTTCAGTCCACGCCGGCGGCGTCGGTTCCGCTCGGATTCACAACCGGCATTGCCGCGGTGGTCAGCAACGATCCCTACGACTACGGCGTGGACTGGTCAGTCACCTGCGCGAGTAGCAATTGTGGAAGTGTTACGCCTCTGCACACTACGAGTGGCCAGGCGACAACGTATACCCCGCCCTCGACTTTTGTCGGTAACCAACTGCCTGTGAATATCGTGGCGTTTGCCACCGCCGACCACACTAAGAATATCCCGGCATCGATTACGGTCACCGCCTTCCTTGGCATATTGCATGGGACATACGTTTTCCAAGCCCAGGGAAGCAATTACGACAGTGAGAATACCCATAGTGCTCATGGTCCTTACCAGACCGCGGGCGTGGTCACCCTCGACGGCAATGGCGGGGTGGTTGGGGGCGAACAGACCTTTAGTGACTCCTTCCGGTCCGGGTCGACGGCCATTACCGGAGGTAACTATACCGTGGGCCCTGACGGCCGGGGAGTGCTCAACCTCAAAACCAGTGCCACTACCTTAAGCAGCACCAGCACGGAGACTTTTAGCCTGGTGTACCTTAATCCTTCAAAGTCGCTCATCGCGCAGGCGGATAGCAACAATTCCGCCACGGGAACCATGGAACTGCAGACCGGAACGGCCGCGCCCGCGGGTGGTTATGCCTTTGCGGTAAGCGGAATCGGCAGCGCCGGCGTCCCGGCGGCCTTCGGCGGGGTTTTTAACGTCGATCAGCCGAAGAGCGGAAGCATTTCGGGGATTGGCAGCGTGGCGGATCTGGGCTACTTCGGCACGGTTAACGGTAAGACAACGGTAAGCGTGCAGAATTGTTCGGGACTTAGTGGAACCGTTCTTCCTCTGCCGGCGGATGCATTTGGCACCCTTCAGTTGACTCTGATCGATTGCTTTGCCGCGAGTCCGCCCCAGTTCACCTTCACGGGCTACGTTGTGGACGCTACGCATATTAAGCTGATCGAAACCGACGCGGGGTTTGCCACTTCCGGAATCGCCATCGGCCAAGGGCCTGCTACCGGCATCTTCAGCGGCGCGCGATCGTTTTCCGGTACTGATGTGTTCGGTATCTCGGGTATGGACAGCAGCAAATACGCAGGCTCGCTGGCCTCCGCCGGAAGACTCGTAGCCGATGGCGCCGGCAATCTTTCGGGCTTGATCGACGAGTTTGGCGGCAGCGGAAGCCCGGCTTTCAGCGGGGCATTCAATAGTGGAACCTATGCGGTGGATTCCAGCGGCACCGGCCGCGTGACGGCCTCCACCAACCTGGCGGGCGCCAGCGGCTCGGAATTGCTCTTCTATCTCACCGGCGACAGCAACATCCCCGCCCTGGTCCTGGATTTCGATCCCGGCGCGCCGGCGGCCGGATCGGGCCTGGTCTACGCGCAGGCTTCGCCGGCCCCGTCGCTTCAACCCAGCGGGGACTACGGGCTGAACGCGTTTACGAACGCGAAGTCGGCGATGGCGAATGACGTTACCGGCCAGATGAGCATGACTCTAGATACGACGACAAACCTCTGGGCAGTGACCGGGGTGTTGGATGACTATCGTGCTTTTGGATCTTCGATAGCCGGAAATTTCCAGGCCACTCTTCAGGGCAGTGATTATAGCGGTACGCTCGACCCAGGCACAGGTAGCAAACTGCCGAGTGCCATCCCGCTGGACCTTTACCTGATTGACGATAGTCATGGTTTCCTGATCGAAACGGATTCGGCGACATCGGGTTCGACGTTCTTGGGATATGTTGCCGCCCGAACCCCGGTCTGCCCAGTCTGTCCGTAACGAATTTCAAAGGTTTGAATTAACCAGAAATCGGAAGGATGTCTTTTTGAAGAACTTGGCTCAACGTGTGGCGATACTGGTGTTCGTAGCGACCATTGTACTTTTACTGTCGGCTTGTGGCGGCGGTCATAGCGGCGGCAGTATTGCCGCCAATCCGATTACCGTTACCCTGGTGCAATCGGGCACGGCGACAACCGTATATGCGGGCAGCGCGGCGGTGGCCCTCACCGCCGCGGTCGCCAATGACACGGCGAATGCCGGTGTGACCTGGAGCCTTTCTCCCGCCACCGGTTGCGGCACGCTGACTGTACCGATTACGCTGGGCATGAACGCGGTTTATGCTCCACCGGCGAAGCTGGGCGCTGATTGCACCGCGAGCATTACGGTGACCTCCGCCGCCGATGGTGGAGTGACGGCTGCCGTTAAATTTACGGTCAAGGCTACCCTCTCCATTGCGCAATCGGGCACGACGACAACTGTGAACGCAGGCGGCGCGGCGGTCATCCTCACCGCCCCGGTTGCCAATGACACGGCGAATGCGGGCGTCACCTGGAGCCTCAATCCCGCTACCGGCTGCGGCACCCTCACGGGATCGGCGACGACCGCCACTTATACTCCACCTGCGGAATCGTCGTTGAACGCCGATTGCAACGCCACCATCATCGCCACTTCCGTGACTGATCCCGCCAACTCGAGCGGCATCGTATTTACGCTCAAAGCGGTCGCAATCGCTTTGGGTGGTGAGAGCACGACTCCTGTGGTGACGGCCAACGCGCCGGTCCCGCTGTCCTTGTCGGCGTCGATTGTGAACGATGCCAGCGGATCGGCGACCCTGAACTGGAGTCTCAGCAGCGGCTCGTCCCCCGCCGTTCAGCAGATCGGGGTGGCCCGGCCATCCTTGCGCAACGTTTCCACGAAGGCATCGCCGATCGGGCCGACAATCTCCAACTGCGGGACCTTGTCGGCTTCCTCGGGCACGGCGGTGACTTATACACCGCCAACTGTTGGTCCCTGCACCGCCACGGTGACGGTCTCGACCAGCGTGAACCCCAATGTTACGCAAACGTTCAAGATCACGGTGAATGCTCAGCCAGCGGTAACGGTAACGCTGGGCTGCACTCCGGTGACCTATGACGGCAATGCTCATAACTGCACGGCCACCCCGATTCCCGCGGGAGCCTCCTGCACGGGTCTGGTGCCGGAAACCAACGCCGGAAGCTATTCGGAGGGCGTAACCTGCAGTTTGGCGGGCTACTTATCGGGATCGGCCACGGCTACCTTCATAATCAACCCGGCCACGCCGACCTTGTCGTTGACCTGCGGCACGGTGTTCGCCAACGGCAGCCCGCAAGCCTGTGCACCTGGTGGAACGGCAACCGGGATTGGCGGCGCTTCGGTAGCCGGCACGTTTAGCTATGCCTACAACGGCAGTGCGACGGCACCTTCGGCGGCGGCAACCTACGGCGTGGTCGCGACTTTCGCCAGTGGCAATACCAACTATGCCAGCGGCGGAACGGCCTCCGGTTCATTCGTAATCAACCCTCAGCCGTTGGTAACGGTAGCCCTGGGCTGCACTCCGGTGACCTACGACGGCAATACTCATAACTGCACGGCCACACCGACTCCCGCGGGAGCCTCCTGCACGGGGCTGGTGTCGGAAACCAACGCCGGAAGCTATCCGGAGAGCGTAACCTGCAGTTTGACGGGCTACGTATCGGGAGCGGCCACCGGGACGTTGGCAATCAACCCGGCCACGCCGGTGTTGAGCGCGAGCTGCCCCGGTGGGGTTTACACCGGCAGCCCGTATGCCTGCACCGGTTCGGCAACGGGCGTAGGCGGAGCGGCGGTAGGCGGCTCGTTCGCCTTTGCTCCGGGAAGCGAAACCAATGTGGGGAACTATCCGGAAACGGGCGCCTTCACCAGCACGAACACGAACTACATAAGTGGCGGAACGGCAACGGCTACGTTGGGGATCACCATGGCGACCCAGTCGCCCAGCGTATCCTGCCCCGGTCCTCTTACCTTTGACGGCAATGCTCATAGCTGCACGATCACGGGTGGCTTTGGGACTTGCACCTCGGCTTCGGTGACCAATGTTCCGGGCAGCAGCACGCTGGCCCTGAGCTGCACCGGCGATAGCAACCACAACCCGTATTCAGGTACCGGCTCGATCACCATCAACCCGGCTGCGCCGACCTTATCGCTGACCTGCGGCACAGTGCTCGCCGACGGCAGCCCGCACGCCTGCGCACCTGGTGGAACGGCCACCGGGATTGGCGGCGCTTCGGTAGCCGGCACGTTTAGCTACACCTATAACGGCAGCACAACTGTACCTTCGGCGGTGGCAACCTACAGCGTGGTTGCGACATTCGCCAGTGGCAATAGCAACTACGCCAGCGGCGGAACGGCCTCCGGTTCATTCAAAATTGGCATTCAGCAGGTGGTAACGGTAACGCTGGTCTGCACTCCGGCGACCTTTGACGGCAATGCTCATAGCTGCACGGCCACACCAAATCCAGCGGGAGCCTCCTGCACGGGTCTGGTGTCGGAAACCAACGCCGGAACCTACCCGGAGAGCGTAACCTGCGGTTTTACGGGCTACGAACCGGGTTCGAACACGGGATCGTTGGTAATCAACCCGGCCACGCCAACGTTGAGCGCGAGCTGTCCGGGTGGCGTATATACCGGCAGCCCGTATGCCTGCACCGGTTCGGCAACGGGCATAGGCGGAGCGGCGGTTAACGGCTCGTTCGCCTTTGCTCCGGGAAGCGAAACCAATGCGGGGAGCTATCCGGAAACGGGTACCTTCACCAGCACCGACACGAACTATGTGAGCGGCGGGACGGCTAGCGGCACGCTGGTTATCACCGCGGCAACGCCGACCCTGTCGGCGACCTGCACGGGCGGCGTCTACAGTGGCACGGCTTACTCTTGCACAGGCTCAGCGACGGGCGTGGGCGGAGCGACGGTCGCCGGTTCGTTCGCCTTCGCACCGGGAAGCAAAACCAATGCGGGGAGCTATCCGGAAACGGGTACCTTCACCAGTACCGACACGAACTATGTGAGCGGCGGGACGGCCAGCGGCTCGCTGGTTATCACCCAGGCCACGCCGACCCTGTCGGCGACCTGCACGGGCGGCGTCTCCGACGGCACGGCTTACTCTTGCACCGGCTTGGCAACCGGCGTGGGTGGAGCGGTGGTAAGCGGCTCGTTCGCCTTTACTCCGGGAAGCGAAACTGCTGTCGGAAGTTATCCGGAAACGGGTACCTTTACCAGCAGCGACCCTAACTATGCGAGCGGCGGAACCGCAAGCGGTACGCTGACGATCACCGGTGCCGTCTACACCGTGAGCGGCCAGATTTCGCTGCTTAACGGCGCGGGCGCGCTGCCGGGAGCTACCGTCAGCCTCGGCGGCGGTCTTACGGCTACCACCGACGTAAACGGAAATTTCACCATCAGCAACGTGCCGGCCGGGAGCTATACCCTCGCTCCGACGTATACGTTCCCCGCGGGGAGCGATCCGGCGGATAGCTCGGTCTTCTATCCCGCCAGCCAGAGCCTTACGGTGAGCGGCGATCTCACGGGGCAAAACTTCACCGCTGAGGTCGGCTACACGGTTTACGGTACGGTCCAGTACGCGGGCACGGCCGATCCTACTAATGTCAGCCAACTTTACGTCAACATGCGGAACACGGTGTGCGGCAGTTGCTCGCCGAATGGGACCAGTTTAGTGTTCGAAATGCCGGGGCCTTATCAGTTCACCATCCACGGTGTGACTCCGGGGGCGTACACGCTGCAATCCTGGTTTGACTTGTCCGGCTATGGCGCCCCCAACATTGGCGATCCGATTTCGAGCGGCTACCCGGTTACCGTTTCCATCGCGACCGGGGACGTGACCATGGATCCCAATGCGGATGTGGTTACGCTAAACGATCCCGCGTCCTGGCCGGATCTCACCAGCCTGCCCGCTCCCACCCTGACGGTGAGTCCCGCCCTTGATAAGGGCGTGATCGTTTATTACCAATCGATTATGAGTGCCGGCG